>Ga0310124_10000146_pt1 | contig 45051 bp, 24 predicted proteins | sample CB11b_AW_Bot5_MG_FD_203507 | JGI IMG/M metagenome (GOLD analysis project Ga0310124, IMG submission 203507) | Marine microbial communities from Western Arctic Ocean, Canada - CB11b_AW_Bot5 | ecosystem: Environmental > Aquatic > Marine > Oceanic | place: Canada: Western Arctic Ocean | collected... | reverse complement strand
GGCTGGTGTGTGACGAGCCACCGAATCCGGATCCGACGGAGGTGGCCGACCTGAAGTGGGCGACGGTGGCCCAGTGGCAGCGTGAGTTGCAGGAAGCTCCCGAGCGGTTCGACCCGCCGTTTGGCGTGTTACTGGGGTGGTACACTCGCTTTGACGCTGGTCGCGGCAATCGGCGTCGCGGGTTCCGAAGGTTCTTGCCTCACGCGGCGGTCGCCCTGTTGATGGGTCTGGGCGTGTTCGTGGGGATCCTATGGCCAGGTTGGGTCCGGCGAGATGTGGCTCGTGAGCTGACGGAAACGGCGAGGGAATTTGTTGGGCTTGAGGGGGTCGCACGGTGCGTGGTGTTCAGTCCGGACGATCGGCAAGTGGCCTTGACCAGCGGAGCGAAGGTGGAATTGCGTTCGTTTGCGAGCGACCCGGCGACGTTGTTTCTGGAAGGTCATTTGGGGGCGGTGATGGGAATCGCGATCAGTCCCGACGGCCGGACGTTGGCCTCGGCCGCTCAGGACACGACCATCCGGCTGTGGGACACCGATTCGGGACGTGAGTTGATGTTGTTGGAGGGCCACACCGACTGGGTCACGGCGGTGGATTTCAGTCCTGATGGGAAGCAACTGGTGTCGGCCAGTTGCGACTACACGGCCCGATTGTGGGATGTCGGGACGGGAGAGTTTGTGCGGTCGTTCCGGGCGAAAAACGGGTACGTGGTTGATGTCGATTTCAGTCCTGACGGGAAGCAGATTGCTACGGCATCGTCCTTTCGCCCGTTCAACGCGGGCGGGACGATCAGCACATTGGAGGAACCGGGTGAAATCAACCTGTGGAACCTCCGCACCGGTGAGCAGTTGTTGTCGCTGAAGGGGCATACGTTTGCGATCCTGAAAACGGATTTCAGCCCGGATGGAGAGCGGCTGGTTTCCGCGAGTCGCGACCACACTCTCAAGCTGTGGGACGTCAGCACAGGCCGGGAGCTTGGCACATTGGTCGGCCACACGGACGAAGTGATCTCGGTCGATTTCAGTCCGGACGGTCGCCGGCTGGCGACGGCTGGCCGCGACGACACGGTCAGGTTCTGGGATGTGGCGACGGCCGAGGAATTGCTGACGGTGGATACCAGCGACAAGGGGGCCTTTTGCGTGAAGTTCAGCGCCGATGGGCAACGCTTGGCGGTTGGAGGGTTCTATCTGGTGAGCGTGTGGGATCTTGGGTTGCTGGGGCGGTTGGAGTAGTCGGCTGTGGACGGCTCGCTCGGGGGGAGGGGGCGGCGCGATCCGGTCCCGATCAACGGTCGATGTTCAGTGCACCTCGGTTCCGCCCGACGATCGATTGCCATTGCTGGTCGTACAGATTGGCGTTGTGTCCATTGGTGGCTTGTGCGGGCAACCAGACATCGGGAAGCAAGGCTTCGAGCAGGTCCAGCGAATCGCCGTAGGCAGCCGGGTCGCCATCGCCCGCGGCCAGATCGTCCAGCAGTTCCTTTGCCAGGCGACGGTTGTTGATCTTGACGAGCAGTCGTCCCGAGACGAGGACCACCTTGTCGCCTCGCCAGAATCGGTAGACGACCGTGGCAGGTCCGCGGCCGTTGAGGCTGATTGCGGTCATCGGGAAGTCGGATTGTCCGTCGAGTGTCGAAGCCATCACAAAGCGGGTGTCGCGGGGCAGCCGATCGCGCAGCTGTCGCATTCCGTCCTGCCGCACGACCACGGGGCACTGGAACTTTTCGATCATTCGGCTCAATCCGCCGGTCGACAAGGTTGAGGAGGATGTGAGCAGCACGGCGGCGACGCTGTCGAATGACTGATCGAGCTCAGCGAGGCGTTGTTCGAGGAATTCGACGAGGCCGGCTCCACCGGGTGCGTCGAAGACGTACCAGCGGTTGTTGTCATTGAGCACATGGACGGCGTGACCTTGGAACTCGCCCAGGTAGTACAGTCCGGGCAGAATGGTGCGAGGCGTTCCGTCGAGGAAGTCCATTCCGTCGGCGGAGTAGCGATCGACAAGCTGCTGCAATTCCCGGATGCCGTCTCTCAGCATTCTCTGCCATTGCTCACTCGTTATCTCGGCACTGACACCCGGGCTGTCGGCCGGATTGGTTGTCATCGCAGCTTGAGCATTCGCGGGACCTTCGCCCAGCAGCGGGTGACCTGGCAGCAGGATGTCTGGAGCAGGCAGTTCGAGCAGTTTCTTGAGGGTGGCCAGATAGTCGGTGGCATTGGAGCGATAGCGAGGCGAGAGGTATGCGGCGTAGGTGCCCAGGTCGCCGCGAATACTCTGGATGGTGTCGCCACTGAAGAGGATCCGTCGACCGTCTCGTTCGATCAGGAAGCAGAGGCTTCCGGGTGTGTGTCCGGGTGTCCCGATGACCTGGAACTGGACGTCACCGCATTGAATCGTCTCGCCTCCGACAAGTTCCACATCGACTTCGGTCGGATGCGTTTGAATGTCGGGCATGTCGTAGGTCGAGAAGAGAGCTTCGGGTGGTCCTCCGGCCCGAAGAATGTCGCTGTCGGCTCGGCCGGCATGGACTTGAGCACCTGTGAGTCGTTGCAGGTACATGGCTCCGAGGATGTGGTCGCCATGGGCATGGGTCAGCAGGATCTTCTTCAGCCGTCCGGGATTCAGTTGCAGGTATTTCATCTGCTGCATCAGGGATTGGCAGTCCGCTTCGAGCCCGGAATCCACCAGCACCAGTCCGTCGGACGTCTCGACGACATAGGCCACCGACGGTGCGAGTCCGCCGAGCAGGTGCACTCCCTTGAGCAGCGTCATCGGCCGCCGTCTCAGAACCGGGTCTGTTGGAACCACCGATTCCGGAGTCAGTTTCCAGATGACGATGCCGCACGCCAGCAGGCTCATCAGGCCCAGCACCGCCATGGTCCGACTGCCGCGATCCTCGGCGTGGAGGGCATCGAGCCGATTGTTCTGAGTCATGAGCGGCGTGGCCGGTTCACTGTTTCGTCGCCGTCGAGTCGGGCTCGACGACCTTGTGCAACGTGTTGATCGCCGGATTCTCGATCACCTGGCGAATACCACTGGGCCAGCGGATTTCGATCCGCTCTACCTGTTTGCGTTTTCCGAGTCCGAAGTGGACGGTTCGCGAGTGCTGCGACAGGTAGCCTCCGGCCGATTGCACCAACCGCATCATGGTTTCGTCGCCGGTATGAAGAACCACCTGGGCTCCGATGGCGTCGCGGTTGCTGCTTGTGCCCTGCAGTTTCAGGGCCAGGTAGCCGTTCCCCTCGTCAAACTCGTTCTTGAAGTAATAGGGGATATCGTTGAAGTTGTTGGTGATGATTTCGAGTCGGCCATCGCCATCAAAGTCGGCTGCAGCGGCACAGCGTGAGCTTCGAACCGAATCGCGGTTCTGGATCTGCATGTCGTGGTAGTGGCCTTGAACGGGCGGTTCGATGCCGCGGGCTTTGGCATGATCCGAGTAGGTCCCGTCGCCGTTGTTGAGCATCAGGTGGTTTGGCCAGTAGTAAAACGGGAACCCCATTCCGGATGCGAGGAAGATGTCCTGGTGTCCATCGTTGTCGAAGTCACCGACTGAGATCCCCCAGGGCCAGAGAGTCTCGAGTCCGACCTGTTCCGAGAGTTCTTCGAATGTTCCATTACCGGTTGCCCGGTAAAACGCGTTTCCGAATAACACCTCTCCCTTGCTGAAGTCCAGCACATCGGCCCAGCGTTCCTCGGTCTTGACCAGATTGCCGTCCTGCTCCTTCATCGGCCCGAAGATGGACCGGAACTTCTTCTGCGCCGAATCGGTGGCTAGTTTCAGTGATCCGTGGCTGAGGTCCAGGCCCATCCACATATCGGAGTGCATATCGACGATGAGGATATCCAATCGCGAGTCGTTGTGGGCGTCGAAGACCTTGACTCCCATACCGCCCCAGGAGGTTCGTCCGAGAGTTTCCAGGGTGACATCGGTGAACTTTGCGTTGTCGTTGCGATACAGCTGGGCGCGTCCGAACATGCAGGCGACCACCACGTCCTGATCGCCGTCGTCGTCGAAGTCAAAGACCGCCGCATCGCTGCTCCAGCCACGTCCTTCGAGTCCGACCGACATGGTGACATCCGTGAACGTCCTGTCTCCGTTGTTGCGGTAGAGGATGTTGTATTCCTTGGCACTCTGGACCACCGCATCGAATCCATCGCCTCCCTTTCCCCGAAACGTCTTGCTGGTCGGATTGATGTCGTCGAGTGTCCAATCGGCGGTGTGGAGCACGTACAGGTCGAGCAATCCGTCGTTGTTGTAGTCGAAGAAGATCGCCGTCTGCGAATGGCCGATGTGTTCGAGGCCGGCTGCCTTGGTCACGTCCTTGAGGACTCCGCCACCCTGGTTTTCGTAGAAGACGTTGCCACCACGCGTGCTGGCGATGAACAGGTCTTGATCGCCATCGTTGTCGATGTCGGCAAACGTGCCTCCCACGCAGACTCGATCTGCCAGTCCGACTCCGACCTTTTCGGTCACGTCTTCGAACGTGCCGTCGCCGCGATTGCGGTACAAGGCGTTCGAGCCGAGTTGGTTCAGAAACAACACGTCGTCTTGGCCGTCTCCGTCGTAATCGGCAATCGAGACACCGCAGCCATGGTCGTAGAGATTGATCTTGAACGTGGTGCCCGATTCCTCGGGCAGGAACCCCATGTGAAAATCGAGCCCCGATTCCCGGGCGATATCACGAAAGCCCGGGCGCGTGGTGTCGGTCGTGTCGGGGGGCTGGTTGGGCTTGTCGGCTGCATCGTCACCGCCAAGCAACCACGCCAGGGTGACTCCGGCCAGGACCACGATGGCCGCCACGATACCGACCCAGGATTTGTCTCCGCCCGGCGCCCCGGAGGGCTGAGTTGGAGTCGTGCTGTCGGTTGTCGTGTCCGAGTCCCCCTGCTGGGGATCGGGATTGTCTGTCTGGTTCATGCGTATCAGTCTTTCTCTGGCTGTGAGATTGCGAATCAGCCCGATGGAGCGTGAAAACGCGTGGCCGCGATCCGGCTCCATGTCATCCAATCCAGTCTACGAATCTGTCGCCACGATCGTTGCTCAAAACTTCCGGTTGCCAGGACGCAAGGTGCCTGAGATTCGCGAACCGGCTGATGGGCAGCCGTCTTAAAAGTCCTGGGGGCCGGCAACCGAATGCGATAGATCCTGGTTGCTCCGAGCTTGTGGCTCCGTTCGATTTTCCATCGCGAGGATGTGGATCGATACCGATTCAGGGTGGCTCCGATTTGTCGTTGCTTAAGACTCCTGTGGACGACCGTGCCGAGTTGTTCTGCATCGAGGTCTTCGTCGATCCAGTACTTCAGGTCTTGCTGCGGTTCTGTTCGATCCTGCCCCTTCCGCGAGCGTTCGTAGTAATAGACATACTCGTAGGCCGGATGCCCACCTTGGATGGGACCGGCCAATTCGACGGACTGTCGATCGCAGTCTCTGAGCACCCAGCGGGCGACATCGCGTCTTTGCCTGTAGGTCAATCCGTACTGTCCCTGCGGGTTGGCGAGACCGTCGTCGAGGAAGTTGTTCCAGGACGACAGGAACAGCACGTGCGATGCGGCGATGGTCGCCAGCAGGCCACCGGCGAGGATCCGGGTCGGCTTCCGATTGGCGTCCAGGAAACGGCCGATGGTCGACGCAGCGAGTACCACCAGCACGGGCAGGGCAAGCAGCAGGTGTTCTGGACGCACCTCGGGTTCGTAGATCAGCCCGCCGAGCAGGGGCAGGACGACCCACAACCACAGCAGACCGATGTCGTGCTGTGGGCGGGGTGATTCCGAATCTGAGGGTGACCTCAGGACTTTCGGGGCAACGAAACAGGACGCAGCAGCGGTGACGATCATCAGCAGGCCGCTTGCAGAGACGAGCACCCGTTGCCAGCCCGGGAAGTACTGGGGCAAGTCTTGCGGATTGGCCGCGAACCAGTACTCGAAGCTGCCGCTGTGCAATAGCGATTGCAGCGTGTTGATTTCGTCGAGTATCGCCCTCCAGAGATTGGACTTGCCACCGAGAATCGACAGCGAGTTCCGGAATTCGACCCAGTCTCCGATGTGATGAAACGCCACCCAGGGCGTCCAGGTCGACAATCCGAAGCAGACTCCGGTGATCACCGGCAGCCAACCCACTCGTTGTCGTCCGATCCAGATCACGACGGCCAACCAGGCCGTTGCCGCCAGGCCGGAAAAGTGAATCTGAGGCAGCATTAAGCCGAGGATCAGCATGCGAATCAGCCGCCCACTGCCACCCTCGGACAGCCACGTCAAAGACACTTCGATCAGCCAGAGGCTGGCCACTGCCAGGCAACTGCCCGACCACAGTTGCCGGGAGAATACGACTGCCCAGGGTGAACAGGCCAGCAGCAGTCCCGCGGCCAGGCCGGCGCGGTTCCCAAAGAGGCGACCCGCCAGGCGATAGGCCAGGTACACCGCCAAGACGTTCAAGAGTGCCACCAGCACCACGCCGGTCAGGGGATGCCACAACAACTGGTTCGGCAGGGAAACCAGGTAAACGAAAAGTGATGACCCTCGCATCCCTTCAAACAGTGGGCCGGTCAACGGCCATTCGGCCATCGGGGAAGCGACGGGCACGTTGGCCCACTGGCCGTTGGTGGCCATCTCGTTGGTCATCGGCACCAGTTCCAGTCGCGACAATCGCAACACCGCTGCCAGGACCAGGATCACGATCAGGATCAACAACCGCACCAGAGGCCGGTCATCACGCGAGTCGCCCTCGGTTCCTGAAATCGCGTTCGCAGGTCCGTTCATTCCGCCACCGTTCACCACAACGTCACACTGCTGGCCGGTACGGATCCAACAGGACCACTTGGCACCGGACCCCTTCACCACTCGCGGTGGCTGGCCGGGCGACTACTTCCCGGAACTGTCCTGCTTGGCCTTTTTTGCCGGCTTGGGCTTCGGTTTCAAGATCACCGTCAGTTGCCGTTCAACTTCATCGACATCGCCGACCGAACCAAAGTCAATCGCATCGACAACTTCCTGCAAGAATCGATCGGTCGGGATGATGATCTTCATCAGCCCCTGACCATCGGTCACCCGCGTTTTTTCACCGGTCCTCTTGAGAGTTTTCAACCGGTCGAGCACCCGTTGACGTGCCGCCTTGTCCATCTCGCCCTTGACCACAACCGTCACGGTCCTGCCTCGCGGTGCCGGTTCATCTGAGGGTCCCGTGCCGTTGCTCTGCTGAATGCCCTCCGCGACAAGCTGGTTGAGTCTCACCTGCGCCAACCCCAGCGCCAGGACGAATTCCCTGCCGGTCTTCGCCAAGGCGATGCGGTCGAGGTCTTCTTCGACGGTTTGCAGCAGCTTGATCAGCGGGCCGCGGTTCTTTCGGATCGCATCATCTGGAATGGCGGCGAGCATCTCGCGACCGTCCTGGTACATCTTTCGCAAACCGTAGTCCAGGTCCGCGACAAACCACACGCCATCGATTTTCCGGACCGGCATCTGCGTTTCTCTTTGCTCTTCATCGATCGCCTGTCGGGTCATGACAAACGTGCCGGTCATCATCAGGCCGATCGTTGCCTGCGTTCCATCGATCTTGACCAGTCGCACCTTGGCATCGAATCCCTTGCGAAATGGATCGTTGGGGTCCTTTGCAGAGAGGGCGACAAGTTGTTTGAGGAAGCGGGTTCCGGTTTCAGCAAAAAATGTCTTGCCGTCAAATGTCCGCAGTTTGTCCAGGTCGGACAGTTCGCTGTCGACGATCAGTTGAAGCAGGGCGATCATCTCGCCGTAGTTCTCAGTCAGTAGCCTTTTGTTGACCGACGGGAACTTGAACTCGGGATTGCCGACGATCAGGTCCCGCTTGTCCCGAAGTACTTCGATAATTCGTCGCGCCACCACGAAGAGTCGCTCCCAGACCTCTCGGTCCATCTTCGTGGCGAATTCTCGTACGAACTCGTTGATCTGCACGTGGTGCGGTGGCGGCAGCGAGTCCCAGATGACCCCGGCCTCACCGGTCTGAAAGGCCTTCAGGAGCCTCCGAATTGCCTCGTCGGGTTGAGGAGAGAGTGGATCGGTATCGGTGGCGATTGTTTCTGCGATCGGCGCGGGAGCGGGGCTGCTTGCCGGGGTCGCCGGTCGATTACATCCGGAGAGCATCCCGAGCAGGATGGCGGCCACCCACAGGCAGGACCCGCACCGGGATTTCCGACTGGTTGATTGGTCCCACATGAGATCCCCAAACCGCTGGAAACACGAAAACAGCGAGAAAAGTGGCCTGTTGCCTTCCTTCTCTACCGTGAACTAGCCCGGTCTCCATGCTAACCAGTACTCACCACCACGGAACAGGGTCTAGTCGCAAACCGGCAACTCGCAGCCCATCTGGTCGATGTTCCGACGGGGTGCTATCGTGTTTGGGAGGTCGCTGATATCGGGAGGAGAGACAATTTTCCGGGGTGGGTGTGACATCGTCGAACGTCTCTCGGTCCCGCAGTCGTAGCCCAGGCTCTCAAATGATCGTCAATGCCTATGCCGTCTTGACCGCGTTTGTCAGCCTGTTGCAATTTGCGATCGGCCTGCTGGTCATCACCTCTTCGCTCGGCCGCCGCCGCGTCGGGACCACCGTCGATGTCGAGAATCGTCCGTACCTGCTGTTGCTGCTGTCATTTCTTCTGCTGGGCCTGAACCTGGCCTCCTGGCCGCTGTTGTACTCGATGTTGCAGAGCTACATACCCTCGTGGCCGGACGTGATGTGCATCTACGGAGTGACACGGATCGGCACGGGCAGCGTGGGCAGTGCCCGCCACCTTCCCTGGTTGCTGACGACCGTTCAGTGCACCAAGCCGCTGCTGGTATTCCTGGGTGGTGGCTGGTTCGTTTTGTACCTGGCCAACCGGGCCACGCAAACCGCCCCGCTGCTGCCGCGGTTGCTATCGGGCCTGTTGCCCCTGGGCGTGGTCAGCGTTGCCGATGCTCTTTTCGTGGGCACCTACCTGGCGATTCCCAAGCAGGAGCAGTCCTTGAGCGTGGGTTGCTGCACGTCGGCGATCGCGGACCGGTCACGGTTCCTGCCCGAATCTCTACTTGGGCCCGGTCCTCACACCTGGCTGACGGTGGTCCTGTTGATCGTCGTTGTCGGCCTCTGCCTGGGCTTGCTGGGTGCCATCCGGCATGGCCGCCAGCATCGGCGTTACGTGGCGGGATTGCTCGCCGGCACGCTTGTGGCGATTCCCCTGGGGGGCCTGTTCCTGGTCGAGATCGCCTCACCGACGCTCCTGCAACGTCCGCACCATTGCCCCTACGATCTTGTCACGGAGGTCCCCGAGAGTGTGCTGGCCGTGGCTCTGTTCACCCTGGGCTGTTTCTCGGTCGGCTGGGCCGCGGTGGCTGCCTGGTTTTGTCGCGTCGAGGAGACTCGCGGTGTCCTGCCGTCGCTGGTCGGACGCTTCCTCTTTCTTGGGCTCTTTGGATATCTTGGCTCAATGATCATGTTCACCTTGGAGTTTTCCCTGTCATGAATCCGCCGGTGTCCTGGTGGTGGGCGGCATGGGCGGGGCTGGTGACCGTCGGCATCCTGCCGTTTGTCGGGCAAGCGATGCGGGAGGATGGTCGGCTCCGTTGTCGCTGGGATGGGCGGGAGATCGACGCGGCGTACCGGGTGAGTATCCGCGACGATTTGGGGGCCGTCTCCGAGTTCTGCGATGTGGGTTGTGCCCGGTCGTGGATGGGTCGTCATCGGTCGATGTCGCGGACGATCCTGGTGACTGACGAGGACAGTAGAGAGATGTTTGACGCGAATGAGGCTTTTTTTGTTCGCAGCTCGATCGAGACCAACAGCGTTACAAGGAACCGATGGCACGTGTTCCGCAGCCGTGATCGTGCCGAGCAACACGCCCGGGAGTCCCGGGGTCGCTTGATGGTCGGCCCGGATCATCCATTTTCTTTCCCGGTCGAAATCCCCTGATGTTCCAGGACTCCTCGACACGCCTGATTGCTCTGATCGCGATCCTGGTCATCGCCGCCGGGACCGCCGTAGGTTGCTACCGGCAGCCTGTCTCGGCACGGGCGGCCGATGCAGCGGGTTTTCAGAAACTGGTGGGTGGACTGGGATTCGGGTCGAGTGTCGAGTTGTCCACGTGCGCGGTTCAATTTGACCCGCGGCTGGGAGTCACCTGCAATGCTCACACCGGTCCCATCCCAGCCGGAAGCCTGTTGTGTCCCGGGTGTGGCCGGTTCCTGTTCTCCTTTTATCCGTGGTCGTTCGAAAACCTGACCGGCTCATCAGCCACCCGCCATGTCCCCGCTCCTTAGCATTGCCCGCACCGGATCCGCGGCGATCCTGTTATCGCCCCTGCGAAGCGCGGTGACCGTCCTGGCCGTCATCGCCGTGCTGGTTCCCTATCTCGTTGGGATTGGCCTGGTCGAGGGACTGCGGCAGGAGGCCCGGATCGCGATTGGTGCTGGCACACCGGCCGGCGAAGAACTCCTGCCGGACCTCTACGTCGCCGCCAACCAGTTCGGACGTCGAGTGCCGATCCCGGTGAACCTGGCCGAACCCATCGGCAAGTTCGACGGCGTCACCAGGGTGGTTCCCAGGATTGTCGGCAGGATCACGCTGGGCAAGGAAAACGTCGAGGCCGTCCTGGTCGGGATGCCGCGAGAGGAACTTCACAGGCAAGGTTCGACTATTCAACAACTGACCCGGTTGGTCGATGGCGAACTGCCCGGATCGCGGCACGGCGAGGGTCCACAACTGGTGATCGGATCGGGACTGGCCCGAAAGCTGAACCTGGAGGTGGGTGCCGTGCTTCCGCCGATCTTCCGCAGCGGCGGCGGTGAAAAAACACCACGGGTGACTGGAATCTTCCAGTCCGACATTTCTCTGTGGCAGTCTCGGATGATCCTGACCACCTTCGAGTCCGCGGCTGACATCTTCGGCCAGCAGGAACTCGCCACCGACCTGCTCGTCTTCTGTCGCCACGGACAACCCGAAGCGATCCGTTTGCGAATCCTCCAGTCGATACCAGGCCCCTCGACCGAACGCGCGACCAGTCTGCAGCCGTCGGTCACCTCCCGTGCCGATCTCGAATCGTTGCTTCCGGCCGGCCTGGGTCACCGCGAGGGTGTCTTCAACCTGCTGTTCGTCGTCGCATTTGCCGTCGGCATTCTCGTGATCCTGGTCACATCCGGATTTGGACTTTCCGGCCGCCGCCGTGAGATTGGCATCCTCAAGGCCACCGGCTGGCAGACCGACGAGATCCTGGTTCGCAGCCTGGCCGAGAGCGTGTTGCTGGGCCTGGCCAGCGCGGCCATCGCGATCCTCGTGGCACTGGTCTGGCTGGAATGGCTCAATGGGTTCTGGATTGCCGGGATCTTCCTGGCAGGTGTCGAGACTCAACCGGCGTTCCAGGTGCCCTACGTCCTGGCGGCACAACCGGCCGCCCTTGCAGCACTGGTGGCCTGCCTGCTGGTGACGACCGGTTCGGCCTATTCGACGTGGCGGGCCGCCGTGACTTCTCCCGCGGAGGCGATGAGATGAACAGCGGGATACTCGAGGCGGAATCACTGAGCAGGGTCTACCACCCCGGGACCTCCAGCGAGGTCCGTGCGCTCAACGGCGTGTCACTGGTGATCCCGGGCGGCGGCTACGTCGTGCTGGCGGGTCCGTCGGGTTCGGGCAAGACCACGCTGCTGTCGCTGCTGGGGGCACTCGACCGTCCGACATCCGGTCACGTGAAGTTCTCGGATCGCAAGCTCGATGAGTGTTCCGACGTCGAACTGGCACGACAGCGCCGCCGGATGGGGTTTGTGTTCCAGAACTTTTCGCTGATTCCCCGGTTACCTGTCTGGGAGAACATCACCTATCCACAGATTCCCAGGGGACTGTCTGCAGCGAAACGGCGACAGGCTGCCGATGGAGTCCTGTCACGGCTGGGCCTGGCTGCGAAGGCCGACGTTCCACCCGAGGAGCTCAGCGGAGGTGAGCAGCAGCGGGTCGCGGTGGCCCGCGCACTGATCGGGGACCCCGAGGTGATCTTTGCCGACGAGCCAACGTCGAACCTGGATCGCCGGGCAGCCACCGAACTCGCCGCGATTCTCCAGGAGATCAACGCGGGTGGGACGACGCTGGTTGTCTCGACGCATGACACCCTCCTGGCCGAATCGGCATCACTGGTCTTCACGCTCGAGGACGGTCGCCTGGTGGACGAAACGGCCTGAGCCCGGGACCGCCGGAGGGTCGCGATCCTACCGCTTCGGCGGAGCCGCCTCCTTGACGATGGCGCCCTGGTCGGAGCTGAGCACGAGCATCGAGAACCTGGTGACGTTGTCGAGGTCGTTGGTGCTCAGGGAGGCGTAGTCGAATCGGCCTCTCAGGTCGGTGTAGCCGTCCTTGTAGAAGCTGACCCGGCCGTCCTTGCCTCGAGCGTACACCTTCACATAGACCCGGGCGGCGGGCTTGCGGCTGGTGGCATCGGTCACGCGGACCTGGCCGTAGGGTTCGACCACCTGGACGGCCAGCGAGTTCGAGTAGTAGGCCTGTGAGCGGACCAGGCCCTGGCCTCGAACCTCGACCAGCACGTTGCGGTTGTGGAACCGCTTGGGCAATTCGACCGTGTGTCGATTCTTGCCCTCGGGCAGCACGACGTCGACGGACTGGTTGGGCCGGATGTGAGCGAACCGGCGGGCGTCCTGCTTGACGAAGGGGTTGCGTGAGAAGAGCAGCTCGATGTCCATCAGGTAGTAGTTGAGCGTGAGGGTCTGGAGGTTCTGATAGTCGATGGTCACCTGCTTGCTCTCGACTTTGATGTCGAAGTTCGGCTGGCTGGCGGCGAGCTTCTTTTGCCGCGCCGCGTCGTTTTCGGGATCCGCGGCCGCCTTGCGACCCTCGGCCTCGTCGAGGTGCGCCACGACCTCACCGAACAGTTTTCGCCAGTGGTCGACCGGGTAACCCACCCGGGCTCCATCGGGGCCGGCGTTGACCGGGATCAGGTCGCCGGCCGCCAGTGGTTCGAGCCATGCCAACCACTTCTCCGAGACCGCGCGGGCTACCTGCGGCTTGTCGCTGAAGAGATCGAGATAGGCGGTGAAGTAGTCGTACTGCAGACTCGTCTGCAGGTTGTTCGGCTGGACATCGGCGAAGAACGTCAGAGCTTCCTCGACCCGCTCCTGCAGCAGCAGGTAGTAGGTGATCGCCATGCGGTCGCTGTCGTTGAGTGCGGTCTTGTAGCTGATGTTCTTGAGTAGCCGGTGGTACTGGGCGTGGAAGCGATTGTTGAGGATCTGGCGTTGCTGGCCGAGTTGATGGCTGCGGGCGTTGACCAGCGGGCGGTAGTCCATGTGCTGATACGTCCGTCGCTCGACCGGGTCGATCACCAGCAGTGGGCTGTTGAGCACCGTGCCACAGCTGTTGACGAAGGCGTCGATGTGCCGGAGGTATTCGCGGATGGCCACGGTGTCGTTGTGCAAGAGGCCATAGGCCCAGAGCGTGTGGTTGTAGACGCGTCGGTCTCGGAGCACGGCCAGCAGCTCGCTGAAGAACTCGTGGTCCTTGACGCGGAATGCGATCTGTGAGAGGTCCAGGGCCAGGATGTTGTGCTTGCGGAGGAACTCGAGCACCTCGCCCCGGGTGCCGTTCTGGGAGACATGGGCCCAGCTGGCGAGGTCGAGTTTCGAGGGAATGGCCACGGCGTGGAGCACCACGGGTTCGGCCGCGGCGATCACCTGTTCGTCGCGGGCGACGTGGACCGGGTAGTGCGGGTAATCCCCGGCGGCGGGGAAGTAGAAGAAGTACTCGATCCGCTCGGTGCTGTACGCCTTCAGCGCGACCAGGGCCGTGCGGGTGTAGCGGGTCTTGGCGACCGGGATAGCTCCGACGGGGACCTGCAGCAGGACGTTGAGCCTCTGGTGGGCCGAGCTGGGATTGGTCAGCACGACCTGGCACCCGTAGACGGTGTGCAGCAGGAACTCGTCGGCGACGAACTTGTCGATCTTCTCACCGGCGACCTGCTGGTAGCGGTCATCGAGCCGGAAGAAGTTCTGGGTGACCAGCACGGGGGTCTGCTCGAGGATGTCACCGGCCGGCTTGATTTCGCGGTGCAGCACCACGGCGGGGCTGCCGACGGCCAGTGTCAGCGCGTTGCCCTTGATGTTGAGCTTGTGCTCGGCTGCGTCAAAGGGCAGGTCGAGCACCGCGAGTGCGAACATCATCTCGGTGAAGCTGTTGGCGGCCTCGGCAAAGTGTTCCGAGAAGAAGGGGTCGGCGGGGTTGTGTTGCGCGTAGTCGTTCCAGAACCGGTTGACCACGACCAGGCCGCCCTTCATCTGCTCGATCGGCAGCCGGTAGTAGTGGTTCTCGACCCACTCCTGCGTGTGATCGAGTCGTCGGAAGAGCTGTTTGAGGTTCTGTCTGAGTGCCGCATCATCGGCGCGCTGGTCGCGGAGGAACATGTCGAAGCCGGCCTGGTCCCGACCCGCCGCTCGACTCGCCAGCCCGAGCTTGGACTTCTTCGAACCCGACAGTCGGCCGAGCTTTTCGCTGATCTTGTCGACGGCTTTCAGTTCTCGTGCCGCCGATTCGCTCAGGTGCCTAAAGCCCATCGATTCGGCGGCGAGCTTGGGGCTGGGAGCGCCGGGTTTGTTCCGAGCCGGTCGGCCGCCGGCACCAAATTTTCCGAACGCGCTACTGAACCGGGGATTCCTGTCCAACACTCTGTTGCCGTTCATGTCTTCTCGACCGCGTTCCGAAAAGTAGTTTTCGACCTGGACGCCGAGGCTGGCCTTGCCATCCGCTTCGGTTTCCAACAGTCGGCTGCCCAGTGCCGTCTCGAACAGCAACTCATCCCTGTCGGTGTTCCTGGGCCTCAGTGCGAGCAGGTCGTCGACGTGACGTCGTGTCCGGTTCAATTCGCCCTCGAGCCGTTCGGCGAGCAGGATCCGCTCGACGATGTTCAGCCGTGCGTGGGACCAGGGGTCGAGGAAATCTCCGAGGTCATTGCCGAGCAGCCATTGGTCCATGAAGGTCTTGTCCTTCTTGTTCCTCAGGAACGGCTGCACGATGTTACGGAAGAACTCGGGGTCCTTGCGTGCGAGGAAGAAGTTGAGTTCGTGGCAGGCGTACTTCGAGTACTTCTGCCGCTTGGTGGCGGCATCGAGAGTGGGCCACTGGAGCACGAAGCGGAATTCGGCGAGCGTGGGGTTATTCGAGAGCGTGCGGTAGAGGCTGTAGATTTTCTCGAGACTGTCGTAGATCTCGAACCGCGACGACGTGACGTCCTGGATCACCAGGGTCTTGCCGGCGGGCACGAACGTGGTCTGCGCCTGCTGGGTGAAGTGTCGCTTGGGGTCGAGACCGCGTGCGAGTCGGAGGTCGAGGAAGTTGGCTTCGCGGTCGGGCAGCACGAGGCTGCGAGTGGCGGTGTGCCTGAGATCGATGGCGACGACGTGGACCAGGTTGTGGTTGCCCAGTGCTTCACGAGGCAACTCGATCAGTCCCTGCTTGTCGGGTCTGAGGTTGAGTCGGACGAGTGAGGAGTCGGCCAGGAAGTCGAGATTGGCGTAGTCGGTGGGAGGTAGCTGGGGCTTGGCAGACTTCGGAGCAGCCCGCTTGGCGCCGGCCGCCTTGGCGTCCGCGGACGCCCGAAATTTCTCGCCCTTGGCCGCCTGCTGCTTGCCGGTGGTCGTCTTGCGGATCGGCCAGGGGTTCAGCAACAGGCTGGGCCGGCTGAGCATATTGCCGGCGAAGTGCTTCTGGTACTTGCGTTCGATGATGTAACGGAATTCGTCTCCGATATTGCGACCGGCAATGTACAGCGACGGGTGCGGGGGAACACTGACCTGGAACGGTTCGGCGTCGTGGACTCGGCCGAGGAATCCGTGAGCCGAGAAGGCGGGGACGTACCGCGTGGCGAAGACGTGCACCCGAGTTGTGGCGCCGGCGTTGGCCAGCTGGATCGAAAGCGTCTCATCGCCCAGCGTGGTCGAAACCACCTGCAGCGGACGATGGGCACGGTCCTCCAGACGCCTCGCCGGACCCATCAGGTACCCGCCGCGGCGCAGGCCGTCGGTCAGCCGGATGTACAGCGATGTCGACGACGGCTTGATCAGCAGGTGGTAGTCTCCAGCGGCCAGCCCGGTGAATTCCAGGAAGCCGTTGCGGATCGAGACCGCGTCGAAGCGGTCGGCCACGTACTGGCCGCCCCGGATCTCCAGCAGCGAAATCTGTTCGCGGGCAGCCTCGGCTGCAGGCTCCATCCAGGGAATCCTCAGCACTTCCCCGGCGAGGCCGTGAAGCGACTGCGGGTAGTTGAAGCGGTCGCTGCCCAGTTGCCAGACGTGCCGCGTGCCGTTTGCGGCGGTTGCCGAGATACTGGTGATCTGGGCCAGTGGCCCCAGTGAAACACGTCCATTGGCGGCGGTTTGCATCGCCAGGGTGACCGGGCTCTTGAAGTCACGGTGCGTGAGTACGACCTGCATCGCATGTCCCGGACGCGGTTCGCCGCTCTTGCCCCGCGACTCCAGCACGTACCCCTGTGGCACTCGCAGCAGGTGGATGTCGTCGACTTTCGCTGCCAGGTCAATCACGTTGACGACGAACGACTGGGCGGTCGAGAGCGACACATCTTTACCCTGGCTGATGTTCTTGATGCGGGCGGTGAGGCTGAAGTCGATCCGCGAGAGTCGCGGGGGGACCTGGAACTCGTGGACACTCTCGGCCGCATCGGCCAGTTCGATCTCACCGACCTCGCGGGTCGAGGCGATTCCGTCGCGGTTGGTCGAGGTGATTCTCAGCCGTACGTCTTCGAGCACCGCGACGGATACCGGCGTGCCGTTGACCGACAGCGACGGACGGATCACGACCCGGGCCTTGCGGCGTTCGAGCAGGGACTCGCGGTCGACCAGGATCCCGGCCGCGAACGAGTAGTTCTCGGATTCGTGCGAGAACCGGTCGAAGGAGGCAAAGCCGTCGTGGATGAGGATCAGGGATTGGGATCCTGGCGAAGTGCTGAAGGGGACCTGGATCGTCCCGTTTTTCTGGGCGGAGTACTGTTGGCCGCCGAGCCAGATCGAGGCGTCGGGGATGCGGGTGCCCGATTCGTCGAGGATGGTGAAGATGTGTCCGGCCGGACCGGTGCGGACCAGGTGCCGCAGTTTGCCCTTGCGGACCAGCACGCGGCTGCTCTTGCCGTTGCCGATGAAGTCGATCACCCAGGCCCCGCGACCCTTCAGCTCGGGGAAGGCAAACTTCCTGAGCACCTTCCGTTGCGGAGGTTCGCGGTACTTCAGTGTCCGCTCGAAGTTCGGGACCAGTCCATCGAGGTTCACATCGGTGTTCACTTCGCGGACCTGGTCGCGGTAGTAGTTGAGCATGTTCAGTTCGAAGATTTTCACGATCAGCGTTTCGACGTTTTTGACTTCCAGCTCGAGCGAGACGTCGTCATCGGGCGCGAAGGAGGTCGAGTTGGTGATGAGGAAGTCGATGTCGACCCGCTTCTGCAGCCGGGTGTATTGCTCGGGAGTCAGCAGCGCCGCCCAGCGGGCCGGGTCACCCTGTCCGGCCAGGATCTTTGTCTCGGCGAAGACCCCCTTGAGGTAGGTGTCGGAGAGGTAGGCCTGGAACGGCTCGTAGCTGTCTTCTCGCTTGAAGAAGTGTCCGAGGTAGATTCGCAGCAGCGGTTCGTCATTGCCGACGATCGGCAGCGCGGTGCTGGCGGTGTAGTTGGCCTGCAGGTTGGCCAAGTGGCGGCGGTTGGCGAGGTCCTTGAGGACCTGGGGCCGCACGTAGGACATGTTCCGCGGCAGCTTGATGTACTCGAGGAACCTCTGGCGATTGTGAACACCGCGCTTGTGGTCGAGTCTCAGCCGCCGGGCGAGCAGGTGGGCCTTGAGCGAGTTGTGGACGGGGTCCAGCCGCAGGGCGAAGGCCCAGAGCCTGTCGAGGTAGGCGGACTCGGCGGCGGGGACGTTCCGCCAGTCGGTGTCGTGGCCGGGCTGGAGCTTGGAGAGGTAGGTGGAAACGAGGTTGGTCTGGTTGAGCAGGCCGGGTTGGAATTCGAGGCACTCGTCGAGCTGCTCGAGCAGCAACAGGCGGTGGATGTTCAACGATCCGAATCCGCGGCTGCCGGCGGCGGCCAGGTCGTCGACGACCAGCCGTGGCAGTCCCGCGAGGTCGGGGCGGGTGAGTCGTGAGAGCAGGCTGCGGCGCTGGGCGATGGTCAGCTTGCGGGTCGAGAGCCAGTGGAGCGCGGAGTTCTGGAATCCGTTCAGCGAGCTGTTGGGCTTCAGGTACAGGCCGGTGAGCCGGGCGCGTGAGATCAGCCGGGGGTCGAGCGTCGTCGGCAGCTGGGCTCGGGCGGCGGGGTTCCTCTGTTGGTGATTCAGGCTGGGCTTCAGGCGATTGCGGAGAAACGCCAGGGCCTGCAGCGGCTGTTGACCGTAACGCAACAGCGCCTGACGGCTCTCGATCTCGTGGTAGAGCCCCGTCGGCGACTTGGTCCTTTCGAGCCACAACTTCATCACCGCATCCACCTCGGCATACCTCTTCTGGTTCTGCAGGTGCAGGGAATTGAAGAAAAAGTAACTTTCGGTGCCCGGGATCAGTGTCCTGAGCGCCACCGAGCGATCAGGAGCCAGCGAGAACTTCTCGAGGAAGGAAATCTCGCCTGCCGTGGCCGGGTCGGCTGCGGTGGCTGCCAGCAGCAGGACGGCGACGTGGACACGGATCAACAGACGACTCATGGCACAACTTCCGTTTGGAGAATCATGTGATGGCGACGCAGCCGATCACGTACCGGTCGATTTTCTCGATGACCGGCTGGAACAAATCGTAACGCGCCATGGGAGCGGTCGCGACATCGGAGTCGGGGTCCCACGAGGCATAGGTGTTGGACGGTGTTTTCGGGCGGCAAGTTCCGGATGAAATCGGGGTCACGAAGGGGTCAGGCCCCCCGCCACGGGCGGGGCGTCTGACCCCGACCTGTTCTCAGCTCAACAGCTCGCGAACCACTCGAGCCCCGGTCACCTCGGGGTCGGTCAGCCGTTCGTCTCGGCCGTTGTGCGGGAACTGCAGTTCGTGGTGATCGACTCCGAGCTGGTGCAGCACGGTGGCGTGGTAGTCGTGCACGCTGACGGGGTCGACGACCGAGCGGTACCCGATTTCGTCGGTGGCTCCGTGCACGTGTCCGCCGCGGAAGCCTCCGCCGGAAAGCACCATGCTGAAGGCGTGCCGGTTGTGGTCTCGACCGGTGTTGTTCTGAGAAATCGGCAGCCGTCCGAATTCACCGGACCAGACGACGATGGTCGAATCGAGAAGTCCTCGCTGCTTGAGATCGGTGATCAGTGCGGCGGAGGGTTGATCGACACGCGGGCAGATGGCCTTGAGTCCCGTTTCGAGGTTGCTGTGGCTGTCGAAGGGGCTCGACCCGTTGGCCACGGTCACCATCACCTCGACAAACCGCACACCGTGCTCGACCATCCGCCGTGCCATCAGGCAGCGGCGGCCGAAGTCGGCGGTCGTGGGGTTGTGGAGTCCGTAGAGATCCTGCGTGGCACGGGTTTCGCCCTTGAGGTCGAGCAGCTCGTCGGCGCTTTGTTGCATCCTCGCGGCGAGTTCGTAGTTGAGGATCCGCGACTCGAGTCGCGTGTCGTCGGGGTACAGGCGTCGGCGGCGGTTGTTGAGAGCATCGAGCAGGTCGAGATTTCGGCGACGGACCCCGGGGGCGATCTCGCGAGACGGCTTGAGGTTCAGCACCGCGTCACCCTCGGAACGGATCTCGGTCCCGCGGTAGATCGCCGGCAGCCAGCCGTTGTTCCAGTGATTGGTCCCGCCGTCGGTGTACCCCTTGGGGTCTCGCAACACGACGAACGCCGGCATGTTCTGGTTTTCGGTTCCCAGCGAGTAGCTGATCCAGGCCCCCAGCGTCGGCCAGTTGGGGACGATCTTGCCGGTTTGCAGGAACCGTTGTGCCTGGGGGTGGTTGTTGTTGGCGCTGTGCATCGAGCGGACCAGGCAGATTTCATCGGCCTTCGCAGCGAGGTGAGGCAGCATCGAGCTGAATTCGGTTCCGCACTCTCCATGCTTCCGGAACGTGAACGGGGTTCCAACCAGCGTCCTGGTCTCGCTGCCGGTTTGCAGGGTCTCGAAGTTTCCGGTGGTCGTCTTGCCGTGGAACTTCTGCAGGGCCGGCTTGGGATCGAAGAGATCCATGTGGCTGGGGCCACCGACCATGTTGAGCAGGATCACCGAGCGGGCCTGCCGGCGATGGCTTCCGGTTCGGGACGTGGTGTTGATGCCCAGCGCGGGTCGCGAGGCTGCCGCTTCACCAGCCATCAGGCTCTGCAACGCCATCCAGCCGAAACCCAGCGATGTGGATTCCAGCACCTGGCGTCGAGAGATCCCACCGTCAGTCATTTCAGATGTTCCCGCTGGTTCCCGGAGCAATCGACTATTCCCTGTACAGGAACTCGCTGGTATTGAGCACCGTGTGGCACAGTTCGACGACCGCCTGTCTTCGGGCTTCCGGTTCGGACGTTCCGCTGGCAACAATCGTGGCCCGGTTCTCATCCCAGGCCGCCCGGCACAAGCGGATCTCCTGGTCATCGGGTTCACGACACAGAATTCTGCGATAGATGGCCCGGAGGATCGGTTCGAAGTGAGCCGCGTCGGCCGATCCGCCGTTCGACTCGATCACCTGCCCCGAAATCCGATCGGCGATTCCGTTGACGAACGGGCCATTGATCATCGTCAGCGACTGCAGCGGCACGGCGCTCGATTCGCGGTTGCTGCAGGTGGTGAGGATCGACGGCTGGTCGAAGACCTGCAGCAGCGTGATCGAGTAGCCACGTCGGGTCACCATGTAGACACTCCGCCGCCATCGATCAAGCGGTCGTTTCAGGGCGGAGGTGTTGATCGTGATCGAGCCGTCGCTGTGAGCGGCCTGGGGCACGGGCGGTCCGCCGATCGAGCGGTCGAGTCGATCGGCGACGGCCAGAAGGCTGTCACGAATCGCCTCGGATTCGAGCCGACGCACCGGCATCCGCCACAGCAAGCGGTTGCCGGGATCGATCCGGACGGCGGTGGCCCATCGCGGTCCGCGAGCCGGCCGCGACGTCTGGCGGTAGGCCGCTGAGACCAGCATCAGCCTCAATAGTGGCTTCACCTGCCAGTTGTGACGCTGCAGTTCTCCGGCGAGCCAGTCGAGCAGCAGCGGGTGCGACGGCGGGGTGCCCTGGACTCCGAAGTCGCCGGAACTTCGAACCAGCCCTCGTCCGAAGACCGCCTGCCAGAACCGGTTGACCAGTACGCGTGTGACCAGGGCGCTGGCCCGGGTGCCGGGCCGGGTCAGCCAGCGGGCCAGGGCGAGTCGGCGTCCACTGGATGCTCCCTGGACCACTGCCGGCTGCATCACCACTTCCTCGGGCGTGTCGCACAGCACACTCAGGTAACCCGGTTCCACCGGTGCGGCCGGGTACCGATAATCACCTCGGGTAAGCACGAACGTGGTGGGGGCCTTGCCGACATCAAACAGTGCCTGCACCCGTCCGTAGGTCCGTTTGCGACTCTCGAGGTCCGCGATCCGTTGCCCGGCCTCCGCGATCGTCGTCCGTTCGCTTTCGGCCAACGCGGCGGCGGTTTCGTCGTCGCTGACGGCCAGCAGTTTTTCGAATCGCTTGGCGAGAAACTTCTGCACCTCGTTGCGCTTCTTGCCATCGGTGCCGATCGCAGTGATGACGTCGGAGCGGATTTCAGAGGGAACCGTGGCGCGCTTCTTTTCCAGGACACGAGTCCGAGCCGCCTGGCGGGCCGCATCGATCAGCTTCCTGGCTGTGGCGATCTGCGAGTTGAGTTTTGCGTTGTCGGCGTCGATTTGCTTCTTGGTCTCGGTGGTGACATCGAGCAACGAGCGTTCGTTGATGTCCTTTGCGAACCGGTAAACCGGCCGCCAGTCGGTGGGGTTGTAGGCTGTGATCAGCGAGGCCATCAGGCGGTAGTAGTCTCGTTGGGGGATGGCATCGAACTTGTGGTCGTGACATCGTGCGCACTTGACCGAGAGCCCCATCAGTCCCCCGGCGACGACGTCGATCGTCTCGAACAGCACCTCGTAGTAGTTCGGCGTGATCACTCCGACGCCTTCGTGAGTCTGGTCTCGGGCGGTTCTGAGGAATCCGGTGGCGACCAGGTGTCGGACGGTCTCGGGCGAGTACGTTTTCGCGTCGCGCCAGTCCACCATCTCGTCGCCGGCCAGTTGTTCTTGCAGGAAGCGGTCCAGCGGGTGGTCGTTGTTGAATGCTTGGATCACGTAGTCGCGGTATCGCCACTTGCCCTCGGTGATGATCACCTGAGTGGGGACGTGGTCGAAGCCGATGGTGTCGGCGTACCCGGCGACGTCGAGCCAGTGACGCCCGAATCGCTGGCCGAATTCGGGCGAAGCGAGCGTCGTATCGACCTGCCGTGCCCAGGCTCCCGGCCGTGTGTCGGCCAGAAACCGGTCCTGTTCGGCGATTGTGGGCGGTCGGCCGAGCAGGTCGAGTACCAGTCGTCGCAGCAGCGTACGGCGGTCGGCCTCTTCGGCCAGCGACAGTCCGGCGGATTCCAGCCGGGCCTGGATGAAAGCGTCGATCGGAGTGATGACCGCATGGGGGTTGGCGACGGGCGGGACTTTGGGCCGAGCGAGGGTGCGGTAGGCCCAATGACTGCGGTCGTCGTCGCTGACCGGGTCGGGGGGCTGGGGGATCGTGTAGGGAGTGTCGGCGAGCATCCCGCCGCTGATCCATGCCTCGAGAGTCTTGATCTCCTGCGTGGTGAGTTTCTTGCGTCCGCGAGGCGGCATCGCCTCGCGTCGCACCATGTGCAGCAGGTAACTCTGTTCGGGTTTGCCCGGCACGGCAATCAGGCCGCTGAGTCCTCCTTCGACCAGAGTGGTGATACTGCGGAGGTCGAGTCCACGCTTGGGCTCCCTGTCTCCGTGGCACGCATGGCAGTGTCTGGCCAGGATCGGCAGCACGTCGCGTTCGAACCGCGGCGGTGCGGCTGAGAGTGAGGCGGTCGCGGTGATCGCCAGCACGAGTGTCAGGGCCGGGAGTCTCATGCGGTTGATTCTACCGGTTGCAGTTTGCTCGTGTCATTCCGAGCGAAGCGAGGACACGCGTCTCACCCTACTCAACGAAACCGCTGGTCTCCGGCTCGTGTCCCCCTTCCCGCAATTCTGTCCCAGATTGGTTGGTAAACGACTGGAGTAAACGCCTCTGCATCTGAGGAGGCGCTCGATGCAGGACAGGCAAGATCAGGAGTCGCTTCCTGATAGTGACTTCCGTTGTTTCGTGCGCGGCCCGTGACGCCGGGAAATGCGAAGGGTTACTCGAAGATGCCGATCCCGTGGGTTGAACACCCGGACAGCCTTGCGGACAATCGGACTCGTCTTCTTCGCGAGTTGACTCCTTGGATTTCCAGATCATGGCCTTTGGATTCCCCGCCTACGTCACGCGGCAGATTGAAATCAGCGCCTCCCAGGCCCAAATCGCCCAGGCAGTCCCGGTCGTCTTGGACAGCCTTCGCTGGAAGGGACACCAAGTCTCTCCAACTTCGTTTTCCGCCTCTGTTGGTGTAGGGCTGCTTTCTTGGGGTGAGAATATCACGATCGACTTCGTTTCTCCGAACGGGATCCAGGTAACCAGCAAGTGCTCTTGGCCGCTTCAGTGTGTTGACTGGGGCAAGAACAAACGAAACACCCGCACGTTCCTGGATCAATTGTCCGCGCTACTCTCTCAGCCGCAGCCGGGGGTAGATCCGGGTAGTAATTGAAATCCTGGCGGGTTGAACGCCGGGGCTGGGGTGGGGAGACTGGACGGGTTGGCTCCGCTCTAGCGCCTTCGGGTTTCGAACGGTCTCTGATTGCTCGCGGTGCAGTCTTGGACCGCCGTTTACATTTCATTAAGCAAGGTGAACCGGGACGAATCTCAACGGTCCCATTCCAAACAACGGCTGAGATCCCTCGCTTGGCTCGGGATAACACGTGGGTGCTTACGCCAGGATCTCCGTCGCCACGGTTCCATGTACGTCGGTCAGCCGGCGTTCGAGGCCGTTGTGGTAGAAGGTCAGTTGCTGGTGATCGAGCCCGAGCAGGTGCAGGATCGTGGCGTGGAAGTCGTGCACGGTGAGCACGTCGTCGGTGGCGGCGAAACTGAAATCGTCGGTTGCGCCGTAGGAAAACGGAGCCTTGACCCCCGCCCCGGCCAGCCAGCAGGTGAAGCCTCGCGGGTTGTGGTCTCGGCCCAATGTCCCCCGCTGAAACATCGGCAGCCGACCGAACTCGGTGCAGAAGACCAGCAGCGTGTCCTCGAGCATTCCGCGTCGGGCCAGGTCGATCAGGAGGCCTGCGACCGGCTGATCGAGGATCTCTGAGTGGTGATCGTACTGGGGCTTGAGCTTGTTGTGGCCGTCCCAGTTCAGGCGTCCGCCGGAGGCGTAGGCTCCGTTGAAGAGCTGGACAAACCGCACGCCCTGCTCGACCAGGCGTCGGGCCAGGATGCAGTTGCGGGCGAACTGAGCCTTGATCGTGTTCTGCTTGTCGTCGGCTCCGTACAGCGCCAGAGTCTCGCGGGTCTCTGACCGCAGGTCGGTCAGCTTCGGCACCGACAGCTGCATCCTCGCGGCCAGCTCGTAGCTCGCCAGGCGAGCCACCAGCTCGCTGTCTCCGGGAAACCGTCTGGCGTAGCGTCGGTTGAGCCGCCCGAGTGCTTCTCGCGCGGCGAGGTCCTTGCTGATGGAGATCCCCCTGGGTCGCTGGAGGTAGCGGATCGGCTTGGTCGTGCTGAACGGCGTGCCCTGGAACTGGGCGGGCAGGAATCCGCAGGTCCAGTTGTTCGGCCCCGCCTGCGGGTTGCCTCGAGGATCCTCGATCGCGACGAACGAGGGCAGGTCCTGGTTTTCGCTGCCCAGGGCATAGCTGGACCAGGCCCCGATGCTGGGGAACCCGTCGGGCACAAAGCCGGTCGACATCACGTTTTCGCCGGGCCCGTGCGTGTTGGTCTTGGTTGTCAGCGAGTGCAGGTAGCAGATCTGGTCCGAGAGGTTTCCGATGTGCGGGACCATGTCCGAGACCATCTTGCCGCACTCGCCGCGCGGCCGAAACGTCCACAGCGGTCGCTTCAGGTTGCCGTTCTCGCCCTGAAAGGTGACCAGCCGTTCGTTGCCCGGCAGCGGCTGTCCGTCTCGCCTGATCAGCTCGGGCTTGTAGTCGAATGAATCGACCTGGCTGAAGGCTCCGGCACAGAAGACCACGATCACGTTCTTGGCGCGTGCGGCATGATGCCCGCTGCGGGGTGCCGCCGGGCGGGTGGGATCGATCACCGGAGCCGCGCCCAGCCGGCCGTCGGCCTGAAGCAGCCCGGCCAGTGCCATAGCGCCCATTCCACGCGTCGTGTCACCGAAAAAGCGACGGCGATCCAACAGCGCCAGGGCCTGGGATGAAGCGAGAGGTGACAGCACTCGAGAGGTTACTCCAGGAACACGAACTCGTTGGAATTCATCAGTACGCGACCCACCTGCTCGATACCGAACTCGCGGGCCAGCCCGATGAGTATCGATTCTTCCTCAGGCTCGGGCCGACGCCCCAGCGTCCAGCCCACCATCGCCTCGACCTGCCGCCGCCTGTCCTGGCCCACGGCCTCCCGAGCCCGCTGTGCCAGGAACTCGGCCTGCCGGTTGACGAAGCGGCTGTTGAACAGGCCCAGCGACTGGACGGGCGTCGTCGAGCGTGACCGCTTGGGTGCCATCTGGCCGGCGTCGGGGCAGTCGAACGCTCCGAAGATCCCCGGCCTCATCAGCCGGATCCGAGTCCCATAGACCATCCGCCGCCAGCCGGCCGGCTCGAATTCCTCCTTCGGCACGTAATCTCCGAAGGTGCTCTCGGGCACGTCGTAGAAGTCGAACCCCTTGCCGTGCATCTGGTCGTTGAGTCGTCCGCTGGCTGCGAGGATCGAATCGCGGAGCGCTTCGGCCGAGAGCCGCCGGGGCGGAAATCTCCACAGCAGCCTCGAGTCGCCGTCGCGGGCGAGCGCGGGGCCTCGAGGTCGTGACGACTGGCAGAAGGTGGCCGAGAGCAGGATGCGGCGGTGCAGGTGTTTCAGAGACCAGTCGTGCTGCAGCAGGTCCAGGGCCAGCCAGTCGAGCAGCCTGGGGTGAGAGGGCCGGGTGCCGTTGTGGCCGAGGTCCGAGGGTGTGTCGACCAGCCCGGTGCCGAAATGGTGCTGCCAGATCCGATTGACGATCACCCGCGGAGCCAGGGGATTCCGGGGACTGATGATCGACCGGGCCAGGGCCACTCGGCGGGTTGTGTCAGTTGCGGTGATGTCGAGTTCGAGTGATCCGAGCAGGCTTGGGGTGTCGGGGGCGACCTGCTCGAGAGGCTGCATCACGTCTCCGCGTCTGAGCCGATGGGTGGCCTGGGGGGCTTGGAACGAGCCGAGGAACCCCTGGGGACCGGCGGCGAGCCGGTTGAGTTCGGACTGGGCTGAGGCGAAGCGGCTGGCGAGATCGCGGAGACGCACGACCTGGGCGGGTGGAACGTCGGAGAGCCGAATCGACGCCGCGGCACGTCGGTCGTCGTGATGAAGGGTCCGGTTGCGTGAATGAGCGAGCGACCGCCAGGCGGCGGGGCCGTCGGGGACCTGGAGGTCGTAATCGACCGGTGCCGAGCCTCCCATCGGTTTCAGCACGACACGGTTGAAGGTCCTGGGCTTTGCGAAGGTGATGGTCACCCAGGCCGGACCCGATCGACCGGCCTGCCAGAAGAAGTTCAGCTTGCGGGATCCGTCGATCAGGTTTTCGGCCAGCCGCGACTGGTTGGCCATGGCGAAGCTCGAGGAATCGGCCACCGCACCCAGTTCGGCCAACGCCACGTTGCGCGATTCGCTGGTGGGCGTGGCCGGTGTCCAGACTTCCAGGTCGTCGAGTTTCGGGGCTCCGCCGTCGTTGGTGGCGTGGATGGCGAGTCTCAGGACCCGCGAACTGACCGCGGCGAACGTCTCGGTGGTCTCGCGAAAACCGACCGCTTCGCGCAGCCGCAGCTCTTTTCGCATGGCCTCGCGTCGGGCCGCGAGTTGTTTCAGTCGCTCTCGGGCCTCGGGCAATCGAGCCTGCCAGCGGTCGTTTTCCTCGCCGCGGATTCGGCGGTCGCCGTAGCGCAGACCGGAAAACACGGCCTGCACTGCGTAGTAGTCGGCCTGCGGGATCGGGTCGAACTTGTGGCTATGACATCTTGCGCAACCGATCGTCAGACCCAGGAACACCGACCCGGTGGCCGTGATCACCTCGTCGAGCTCGTCCTGCCGCTGCTGCCGGGTCAATCGTTCATCGGGGCTCTTGACCGTGTCACGGGGACCGGCGACCAGGAATCCCGTGGCGGCGTCCTGGCCAGAGGTGTCTCCGGCGAGTTGATCGAAGACGAAGCGGTTGTAGGGTCGGTCGTCGTTGAGAGCACTGATGACGTAGTCGCGGTAGTACCACGCGTTGCCGATCCGCGAATTGGTCTCGTAACCTGTCGTCTCGGCAAAGCGGACCACGTCCAGCCAGTGACCGGCCCAGCGTTCTCCGTAGTGCGGGTTGGCCAGCAACCTGTCGACAGCCCGCTCCCAGGCTCCCGGTTCGCGGTCGGCCTGGAAGTGCCGGGCCTGTTGGGGTGTCGGAGGCAGGCCGGTGATCACCAGCGAGGCCCGTCGCAGCAACCGCCGACGGTCGGTCGGTTGCGAGAGACCCAGGCGGTTGGCCCGCAGGCGCGAGATGATGAAGGGGTCGATCGGCGATCGTGCGAGCCTGGCGTCGGCGGCCGAGAGCCTGGGCAGGGGGACTCGTTTCAGAGGCTGAAATGACCAGTGCGACTTGAGAGCGTCGGGGTCGTCGGGCATCAGGCCACCGTGGCGGATCCACTCGGAAATCATCCGTACGGACCGGTCGTCGAGTCGAGGTCCCTTGGGGGGCATCATCACTTCGGGGTCCCGGCTGGTGATGCGCTGGATCAGTTGGCTGGAGGCGGGCTTTCCGGGCCGGATTGCGGGCCGGCCCGAGTCGCCTCCGGCCAGCAGCGACCTCCGCCGATCCAGCCTCAGGCCACTTTCCTGTTTCGTGGCCCCGTGGCATCGATTGCAGTGCTTTTGCAGCAGGGGGCGGATGTCGGTGCTGAACTGCGGTCCCGCGGCGCGCAGTGCGGGCGCGGCCAGCAGCAGAATCAGTACGACGGCCAAGCGACTCATGAGGTCGATTCTAACCGTGAGCACAGCGGACGGGCATCCCCGGGGCGGCCTGGTCCGCCTGTTGGAAGACTCCGCGAGCCGGGGTCAGACGCCGCCCGTGGCGGGGCCTGACCCCTTCACTCGAGCGATGGTGGTTGGAACAAAAGGGTTCAGGCCCCGCCTGCGATCCGTGGCAGGTGGATCTGATCCTTGTTGGGGGCGGCGTCTGACCCCAGGCTCCCGGTTTTGCAACCGGTTCCTAGGCCAGGATCTCGTTGACGACCCGGCCATAGACATCCGTCAGCCGGAAGTCTCGTCCGGCGTAGCGGTAGGTCAGCTGGGTGTGATCGATTCCCAGCAGGTGCAGCATCGTGGCGTGCACGTCGTGGATGTGCATGGTGTCGGTGACGGCCTTGAACCCGAAGTCGTCGGTTTCTCCGTAGGCCATTCCGCCCCGCACGCCTCCCCCGGCCATCCACATCGTGAAGCCGTGGTGGTTGTGGTCACGGCCGTTGCCGTTTTCCGAGACCGGGGTCCGGCCAAACTCGCCTCCCCAGACCACAAGAGTGTCCTCGAGCAACCCGCGTTGTTTCAGGTCGGCCAACAGCGACGCGATCGGACGATCGACGTTACGGGTCAGCGTGACCATCCGCTCGTTGTGGTTGTCGTGAGTGTCCCAGGGCTGACCGCCGTCGTAGTACAACTGCACGTAGCGAACACCTCGCTCGCACAACCGCCGGGCCAACAGGCAACCGTTGGCAAACTTGCCGGTGCCGTAAGCCTGACGAGTCTGCTTGGATTCCTGTTCGAGATTGAAGGCATCGGTGGCTTCGAACTGCATCCGGAACGCCGTCTCCATCGACTCGATCCGAGACGCCAGCCGGTCGCCTCCGCCTCGCTGCTCGAGATGTTTCCGGTTGAGTTGTCCGAGCAGGTCGAGCTGCCGCCGTTGCACCTTTCGGTCGTAGCGTGAGTTGCGCAGGAAGGGGATGATTTTTCCGGGCGAGAGATCGGTGTGGTCGATGTGCGTGCCCTGGAAGTGGTTGGGCAGGAAGGCACTGGTCCAGGTCAGGGGCGCTTCGACCGGGTACCCGGTGGCCAGCACGACGTAGGAGGGCAGGTTGCGGTTTTCGGTGCCCAGCCCGTAACTGATCCAGCTGCCGACGCTGGGCACGGCCGAGGTCAGGGCGCCGCAGTTCATCAGGAACATTGCCGGGTTGTGGTTGGGGTTGTCGGAGTGGCAACCCTTGAGCACGCAGATGTCGTCGATGACCTTGGAGATTTCCGGCAGCAGGTCACTGACCACCACGCCGCTGTTGCCTCGCGGTGCGAACTTCCGGATCGAGGGCAACAGGCCACCGGTAATCCGTTCGGTCCGCAACGTCGCTCCATCGGGCCTCTGCCCCTCGAACTTCTTGAGCGCCGGCTTGGGGTCGAACAGGTCGCCCTGGTAGGGGCCACCGTTCATGAATAACTGGATCACCCGCTTGGCTGTTCCGCCGTAGTGTGAGGGTGACTGGTCGGCCGAGAGGGCCGAGGCGACTGCGACGGCACCCAGGCCGCCTCCCAGTCGGCCGATCAGGGCGCGACGCGAGAGCGGGGGGATTCGGGTCGAGGCGTTCGGTGATGGGGAATGATCGGATGTCATCGGGTCTGCCGTCGGAATCGAGGTTCAGTCGATAAAGAGGAACTCGTTGCTGGCCAACAACGCGTGCAGGTACTGCGACCACCGCGAGTTGATCTGGGCGCTGCTGGCCGCTTCGCCACCCGCCAGGAATCTTTCGCCCAGGGCCAGCTCGTCGGCGCCGGGGGTCCGTTGGAAGAGGACCCGGTAGGCGGCGTGGATCCCGGATTTCACCGGTTGTCGTTGGCTGCCGGAGATCTGGAGGGCCAGCCGGTCGGCCTGCTGGAACAGGAAGGGGCTGTTCATGGCGAAGAGCTGCTGGACCGGAGTCGTTGTTGGCTTGCGATGCGGGCTGTGCGTGCCGGGGTCGGGGAAGTCGTGCATCTTGAGGATGACCGAGAGTCTCTTGCGGTCGATTTTTCCGTAGAGGGTTCGTCGCGAGTTATTGTCGTTACCGAGATCGCCGGCGGGTCCACCGAGTCGTTGGTCGAGCGAATTGGTGACCTGCAGCATCGCATCCCGCCACGGTTCGATCGCCAGACGCCGGGGGCTCGCCCGCCACAGCAGCCGGTTGTCGGGATCGGTGACCTGGCCGTCGGCCCGGTTGTGGCTCGACTGCCGATACGTCGCAGACCCCACGATCTCGCGGTGCAGCCACTTCAGGGACCAGTCGTGAGAGACAAACCGGGCGGCGAGGTCATCGAGCAGTCCGGGGTGCGAGGGCAGCTGGCCCTGGGTCCCGAAGTTGCTGGGTGTTCGGACCAGTCCATGGCCAAAGTGCTGTTCCCAGATGCGGTTGACGATCACGCGTGCGACCAGCGGATGTCCGTCGTCAAAGAGTGCCCTGGCCAGTTCGAGTCGTCCGCTGCCGTTTTGGAACGGCTTGAGTTTTCCGGCGGTCAGGACTTCGAGGAACCGGCGTGGCACCAGCGGCCCCTTCCTCATCGGGTTGCCGCGGATGTGGATGTGCAGGTCACGAGGCTGTCCGCGGCGGAACTCGATCCGGTTCCGTGCCGGTCCGTCGGGAACGACGTGGATACTGGCCTCCTCGACCGCCCGCACCATGACCGTGCTCGAGGCAAACTCGGCCGACTTCCTGATCTGCTTGATCTTCTCGTCGATCTCCTTGAACCGCTTCTTGTTCGCCTCGGTCTTGGGCAGCTGTTCTTTCATCTTGGCCAGGCTGACGGTGAGGTTGCGGACCTCTTCGCGGGCCTTGCGGATCGGCAACCAGACGTCGTTGCCGGCCAGCGGTCGATCGACCGGCCGGCTGCTCATCAGCACCCCACCGATGGCGTAGTAGTCGCGGTTGGAGATCGGGTCGAACTTGTGGTCGTGGCATCTCGAGCACGCCAGGGTCAGTCCCAGGAACGTACGGCTGAAGACGTCGACCCGTTCCTCGAGTTCCTTGGCCACGGTTTCCCGGACGAGGCTGATGTCGAGCTTGAGTTCTTTCCAGTAGGTGGGGCTGAGTCCGAAGAAGCCGAGTGCGGCCAGGTCGTCGGGTCCGGTTTCGTCCATCAGGTCGGTGGCGAGTTGCCTGGAGACGAAGTCGTCGTATCCGGCGTCGGCGTTCAGCGCGTCGACGACCCAGTCGCGGTACCGCCATGGGTTGGCCGTGCTGCTTTCGAAACTGGGCAAGGCGTCGGTGTAGCGGGCCTTGTCGAGCCAGAAGCGGCCCCAGTGTTCGCCGTAGGCGGGTGAGGCGATCAGGCGGGCGACGAGTCGGTCGTAGGAACCGGGAGTGGTGTCGTCCACAAAGCGGTCGACGGCCTCGGGCGAGGGGGCCAGGCCGTTGAGATCGAAGCTGAGGCGGCGGATGAGCGTGCGGCGGTCGGCGGTGGGTGATGGGGTCAGTTTGCCGAGCCGGAGTCGATCGAGCACGAAGCGGTCGATGCGGTTGAGCGACCAGGTGTCACCGGGTGGGCTTGGCACTCTGGAGGTAAACGGTCGAAATGCCCACCAGGCTCGAGCCTCTGGGCTGTCCGGTGCCACGGCGGAAAGCGACGGCCCACCGATTCGCGGGTCGGGGGCCCCCATCGCGACCCATCGCTCGAAGGTGCGGATTTCTCGAGGCAAGAGCTTTTTCTTGGGAGGCATCTTAATGCTGTCGTGGCGTACCGCGTCGATCAGCAGGCTCTCTTCGGGCTTACCCGGCACCAGCACCTCACCCGACTCGCCTCCCTTGCGGGTCGCGGCACGAGTGTCGAGCCGGAGGCCTCCCTGCAGCGGTTTCGATTTGGCCGAATGGCATTCGAAACAGTGCTTGACCAGCAGCGGCCGCACCTCCCGCTCAAAGAACTCCGCCTGTTCGGGCGGGATCTTGCCCGCCTGGACGGTCTTTCCGGTCTTTCCGACAAGGGTGTCGTCGGCCTGGCCGGCGACCGGCAGCAGCATCGCCAGTGCGATCAGCAGGCGACAGTTCACTTGCCCGCCGCCGACTCGGTTCCGATGCAGAAGAGATGCTTGGTGCCTCGGATATAGAACCGGTCGAGAGCGATCGCGGGCGAGGCATAGGTGAACTCGCCCAGCTTGCTCTCGGCGACCACCTGCAGTTTCGGACCGGGCTTGATCGCCTTGGTGATCCCGTCGTCGGCGATGAAGAAGGCCAGGCCGCGGGCGGTGACCAGCGATCCGCTGTAGTGGCGGCCGAGCCGGCCCTGCCACATGCGGTCACCCGTCTTGGCGTTGAAGCAGTTCCCGGTGCCGCGGTCGTCGGCGACCAGCAGGTAGTCGCCCACGATCACCGGGCTGGGTACATAGCACTTGGCTCCGCGCGAGTGCCAGGTGACGTGTGACTTGGTGACGTCGCCGTTACCTCGAGGATTGATACCCATCACGTGGTAGGTCGGGTAGCCGCAGGCCATGAAGAACAGGTTGCCGTCGTAGACCATCGACGCCACGAACTGCTCGGTCGGACCCTCGATGATCCAGTACGGCTTGCCCGTGCGGGGGTTGAGGCTGGTGATGTGCTGGCTGCCCGAGACGACCATCTGGGTGCGGCCGTCGATCTTGCGGATCAGCGGCGTGACGTAACTGCGGATGCCGTACTTGCGGCCGGTCTTCCAGACCGTCTTGCCGCTGGTCCGGTCCAATGCCAGCATGTAGCTTTGGCCGTCATGATCGCCGTTGACGATCAGCAGGTCCTCGTAGATCACCGGGCTGCTGCAGAAGCCGTGAGCGCTGACGAAGTCGCCGGGTCGGACCATCCAGAGTTTCTTGCCCGAGGCGTCGTAGGCGGCCACGACCATGCGGCCGGGAGTGATCTTCCGCTTGTTGCCGACATTGGGAGCGGGAACTTTCCTGGTGCCCACTTCCAGGAACGAAACGTAGATCGTCTTGCCGTCGGTGACCGGCGTGCCGGAGGCGTAGCTGTTGAGGTTGTGCTTGGATTCCAGGGGTGAGGCGAGCACGACTCGTTCCCAGATCAGCTTGCCGGTGTGAGCGTCGAGCGCCGAGAGGGTCCGCTGCTGCTTGGCGTTGATGCAGCCGACGATGTAGACGCGGTTGCCGTGGATGATCGGAGACGAATGGCCCTGGGACGACAGCGGAGTCTTCCACAACAGGTTCTTGCCCGTCGTGACGTCCCAGGAAATTGGAACCGATTGACTGGCACTGGAGCCGTCACCTCGAGGCCCTCGCCATCCGGGCCAGTTCTCGGCTTGAACCGCCTGGGTGGTCCAGGTGATGGCCAACAGCAGAAGCAATGCGTGAGTCGTCCGTTTCATGGTGATTCGGTGTCCGGCATCGGGTTGAAATGGACCGTGAAGCGGAGTCCGTCAGGCGATGATATCACATGTCCGCAGAGTGATGCGAGTTCTCCGGGGATGGGGTGCTTGAAGGGGGTGCGTGTCGCCAGAAACCCGGGGTGGGAATCCCGGGGTTTCCACCCCGGGATTCCCAAGGCGATCACGCCCCCCTCGAATATCGCCCACCAGGACTCCTGCCGAAAATTCCGCCGAATCCGGCTACTCCCAATGACAACGCAGTTCCTATACTCCCGCCGAACATGTCCGACGACTTCGACTCATCACCCGAATTCCGGATCGACCCGGCTCATCCGGATCTGGATGCCGATCCGCAGGCCGGTGGCCACGAGGCTCTTGAGCCGGCGTGGCTCGATGACGATCTCGAGTCGGCCTACCGGCAGGCGTTGGAGGCGAATGAGGCGGTCGAAGAGGAGATCGGGCCGGGGATCGAGTTGAGCGACTGGCCCGCTGCGGATGAAGACGATGAGCCCGAAGCAGACCTCGAGCCGGATCAACCAGAAGAGCCCGAGCCTCCGCGGGTGACGCCGCGGCAGGTGATCGAGGCGGTGCTCTTTGTCGGCGGCAAGCCGCTGACTGCCAAGAAACTCGCCTCGCTGGTCGGTCCGGATACCAGGACGCCGATGGTCGAGGAGGAGATCGAGGGGCTCAACGGGTTGTACAGCAGCGAGGCTCGGCCCTATGAGATCCGGTTGGCCGAAGGTGGCTACCGGCTGCAGTTGCGAGAGGAATACGAGCCGGTGAGGAACCGGGTCTTCGGGCTGGGTCCCAAGGAAGTCAAGCTCTCGCAGGAACAGCTCGAGGTGCTGGCACTGGTCGCCTACCGGCAGCCGATCTCACGGCAACAGATCCAGAAGCACGGCCGCAAGAATGCCGGAGGGATGTTGAGACAACTGCTGCGGCGCCAGTTGATCGTGATCGTGCGAGGCAACAACCCGCGGCGGGATATTACCTATCGTACGACCAAGCGGTTTCTCGAGGTCTTCAACATCCGCGACATCGAGGACCTGCCGACACCCGAGCAACTGGAGTTGCGTTAGGGGACAGGCACATCCGCCACGGGCGGGGAGAGCCAGTCCCCGCAGCGAATCAGTCGACGACCACTTCGAACTGCGTCTCACCGACCAGGTCGTTGCCTCGAGCGTCAACGATTCGGGCTCGAACCTTCAGCGGCTGGTTGAAGGGTCCCAGTCCGGACTTGGCGAAGCGGATGGCCAGCGAACCGGTGCTCTGTCCGGGCACGAGCTTGATGGGCGTGGCCGAGACGCCCCGGATGTGAGCCGGCAGCACCAGCTCGACGGTACCCGCACCCCCCGCACCGGTCCCTCTTGAGACCGTAAACGGCAACTCGACGGTGCCGCCGGGCCTGGCAATGATCGACGTCGACTTTGTGTTGACTCCGACCACTCCCGAAGTCGCCAGCACCACGGTCTGGTCACTCTGGGTGTTGGAAGTAAACGAGACCTTGTGTCGGGTGCCGTCGGGGTCGACGACGGTGCCGACCAGCAGCATCTGCGTGCGGCTGGTCCGTCCCACTTCCAGCCACGGCGGCAGCTGGATCTGGAAGTCGAACTGGTCGGTCCCATCGGGCACGGCCATCGGCTTGCAGGAGACACCCTGGAGGTGTCGGCTCTGGGTGTCTGCGATGGTCGCCGTCAGTGGTCCCTTGAAGTCGTTTCGGATGATGGTGTAGCGGCGATAGAAGGTTGTCCCCTGAGGCCCGAACTTGCTCTCGAAGACCCCGGTGAACTTGAACGGCACCGGCACCGACACGGCGACCTTCATCGACTCTCGGACAAAGTCGTGGATTGTCCCGGCCGCCAGGATCGCTGTGGAGGTGACATCGGCACCGCCCACCTTGGCCGTGCCGGTGATGCGAACCGGTACGACGGTGACCCGGGCGTCGGGGGATGCCTTGAGTTTCATCTCCACGACGTTCTTCCCCTTGGGGATCTTGTCGCCGCCGCCTACAGTCACGCCCGGCGGCAGGCCTTCGACCGCCAAGGCAATCTCGTCGTTGAAACCCCCCCTGCGGGTGACGGTGACCTTGAACTTCGCTTCGGCGTTTCGCGGCACGTTGATGGCATCGCCGGGCAGGTTCACCTGGAAGCCGGGCTGGATGGTCACCGGCGGAGCGATTTCCAGACGATAGGCAAACCGTTCTCCTCCACGACCTGTCTCCTGCTCGGAGACCACCACGGTGAACTTGCCATCGGCGGGGGCTTTGAAGGTGAACGTCGGGTCGGAGGTCCCCTTGGCGTCTTCGGCTCCGGCGACCCGCTTGCCGGTGTCGTCGAGCACCGCGACCTGTGCGTCCAGCGGCGAGCCCAGGCGTGCGGCCTGCAGGTCCATCACCAGTGCCTGGCCCTTGGTGGCTTCAAAGACAAAGTGGTCGGTATCGCCGACGGTCTCGATGCGGCCGTTGAGCACCGCCGGCAGCGTGACGGGTTGGGCTGAGGCGGGGGAGTTGTTGTTGAGGGTCTCGAGCACGTTGGGGTGGTCGCTGACGGCGAGCGAAACGACGTTGGTCTGGCCGGTGGCGACTTTCAGGCTGCGGCCGATCGTCTTGTTGGCACCGGCGGGAACCTCGACGGCGACCGCCGCCGAAGGCAGGTTCTGGCCCAGCAGCAGCAGGCTCGTCGTCGCCCCCCGCTGGACTCCCAGCGGATAGGTCTGCTCGACCCAGGGCCCGTCGGTGATCGTCAGGCGGTAGACGTAGGTCTGCAGGCCGAGGAACTTGAGGTCGTGGATGCGGACCTGGTAGGTACCGTCGACCGCTGCGGTGAATTTCAGGAACGAGTCGTTCCCGAAGTGGTCGGTGTTCTCGGCGACTCTTTGCCCGTCGGGACCCAGGACTTCGATTCTCGAGTCCAGCGGCGACCCGATCCGCGCGGCGTTGACCTCGAGGACGTAGCTGCGGCCCTTTGTGGCGGCGAAAGTCCAGATGTCGACATCTTCGCGGGGGAAAATGCGTCCATTGATCGTGACGGGCACCTTGACGGCGATGGGGATCGGCCGCCCGTCGATTTCCGCCTCGATCACCTCGGGCAGGTGCCCGATCACGAAACGCCGACCGGGGGTGACTCCTTCTGAAGTCCACGCCTGGTAGTAGCGGTGTCCGAGTGCCGCGTCGGGTGCGACGGTGACGGTGCCGAGCTGGTCCTTGGGGTAGGCTTCGCCGGACTGGGAGGCGGGCATCGGGATGCGGGGCCCTTCGAACCAGACCTGCCGCTCGGCCAGGGTGATCTGCTTCGAGACGCTCACGCCGGTCCCGAGCATGTTCCAGGCACAGGCTTCGTAGAGATAGCGGCCTCCGACGATCACCCTCACCGTCGTCCCGCGTTGGGCTCCGGCGGGGAAGATGTAGCTGGTGCCTGGTGAGGAGGCAGAAGCGGAGGAGGTGAGTGCGAAGGCGAGGAGTGTGGTGGTTGCCAGGCGGGCGATTGCGTGCGGGCGCATGAATTGACTCCGTGACGCTTTGCTGAAACGCACGGGGCCAACCCGCCCCCCGGCTTCGGCCAAAGGCTCAGGCAAACGGCTCAGGCAAACAGCTCTTCGATGACCTCACCGTCGCTGGGCACGATCGGGATCGGGCGACCCTCGGGAGTCAGGAACTCCTTCTTCGGGTTGATCCCCAGGCTGTGGAAGATCGTGGCCGAGAGATCGGCGGGTCGGTAGGGCTTGGTCGCGGGCCGTTCGGCTCGTTCGTTGGAGGCTCCGACGATCGTCCCTCCGGTGATCCCGCCTCCAGCCATCGCGATCGCCGAGCTGGGACCCCAGTGGTCTCGGCCGACGAGGTTGTTGATGCGGGGCGTCCGCCCGAACTCACCGGTGACCAGCAGCATGGTGGTGTCGAGCATGCCTCGATCGTAGAGGTCTTCCAGCAGTGTGGCCATGCCCCCGTCGAGCAGGTGCAGCAGGTCGTTCTTGAGGACGTGGAAGTTGTTGTAGTGGGTGTCCCAGTTGGCGTGGTTGATCAGCACGCAGCGGACTCCCGCTTCGACCAGCCGGCGTGCCATCAGGCAGCTCTGGCCCAGGGTGTTTCGGCCGTACTTGTCTCGCAGCTTGTCCGGCTCGCTGTGGATATCAAACGCCGTCTTGGTCTCCTTGGACGTCATCAACTCGAAGGCCTGCTGCTTGAAGGCATTGACCGTGCGGGCCTGGGCGTTGAACCTCGCCTCGCCCCGCTTCTGGAAGCGGTCGACTGTGGCCAGCAGGTTGCGTCGGGAACCGAATCTCCTGGCGTCGATCGCCAGGGGAGGAGCCAGGTCGGGGACGGCGAAGTTAGGCAGTGCCGGGTCGGATTCGACGACGAAGGGTGCGGCGGTCGACCCGAGATAACTCGAGCCACCACTGTTGTGCATCGTGGGGACGCAGACGTAGGGCGGCACCGGGCCGCGGGCACCGAGTTCGTGAGCGATCACCGAACCGTGGGCGGGTTTCTGGTTGTTGGGTTTCAGGCCCGAGTTGAACCCGGCCGAGGGGTGGTAGCCGGTCAGCATGAAGTGATCGGCGACACCGTGGCCGGAGCTGCGGTGTCCGAAAGATCGCACGACGGCGAACTTGTCCATCTGGCCGGCCAGCTTCGGCAGGTGCTCGCACATCTGCACGCCCGAAACGCTGGTGGCGATCGGGTTGAACGGGCCGCGGAACTCCTTGGGAGCGTTCGGCTTCAGGTCCCACGTGTCGATCGTGCTCAGCCCACCGGCCAGGAACAGGACGATCAGCGAGGTGTCGTTGCCCGGGACCGCCTCCTTGGCCTGACCCTCGAGGATCGAACTCAAAGAGTACGTGGTGCCCAGGAGACTGGCTCCACCGATCGAGATCATGTCGCGTCGGGAGAGACCGTCGCAGAACGTCTTTTTCCTACCGCTCATCTTCACTCCTCTCGACTGTTGGCAACCCTGCCATTCTACCCGGCAGGGGGCTGGTGAGTCGAATGTAGCCGAATTCGTGGGAATTCGGAGCTGGATTGGGTGTTGTTAGTGATTGAACAGGAATTCGAGCGAATTCAGCATGCTCCAGGCCAGGTCCTCGGCGGCCTGGGTCCGAGTCCGTTTTTCGGCCAGGGTCTGCTGAAAATGGGCCAGGGCTGTCTTTTGTTCCGCGGGTACGGGGAACCGGTTGAAGAACGTCAGGTACAGTTCTTCGATCACATAATCATCATCGGTCGATTCACGCACCAATTTTGCGATTCGTCCGCCCGCGTGAGAAATCTTTTTCTGGATCCGTGGCGAGTTCATCACGTGCAGGATCTGGCCGACGGTCGGTTCGCCGGCCCGTTCGCAGGCACAGGCACTCACGCGGTAGGGGCGGCCGAAGAGTTTGAGGAAGTCGTGAGGCACCTGGCTGTCCCAGAGCTGGACGGCTCGATAACCGGCCGGAGTCCCCTGGAATTTCTCGGGAACACCGGTCGTGTCGGTGATCGCATCGAGCAGCACCTCGGCGTCGAGCCGCTTGAGCAGGTACCTCGAGTAGTTCTGCTCGTCCCTCTGGTTCGTCTCGTTCGCTTCGGTCGTCCGCTGGTAGGCGTTCGAGGCGGTGATGGTGCGGATCAGGGTGTGGAGATCGAACTTGCTGGCGACCAGGTGGTCGGCGAGTGCGTCGAGCAGTTGGGGGTTGGAGGGCGGGTTGGTCAGCCGGACGTCATCGACGGGTTCGACGAGCCCGCGGCCGAGGAAGTGGGCCCAGGTGCGGTTGGCGATGTTGCGGGCGAAGAAGCGGTTTTTCGGTCCGGTGATCCACCTGGCCAACACCTGCCGCCGGTCTCCCTCGGGGTGAGCCTCGGGTATCGGGGTTTCCAGTGCGTGGGCGAAGATGACCTGGCCGGTGCGAGGGTGCTTGGTGACGGGGTTGCCGCTGGCCCGGATCGACTCGCCGGTCGGACCCGGCTTGAAACCGACCTGCGTGAAGAAGGCCTGCATGCCCCAGTAATCGGTCTGACCCCAGCGGTCATAGGGATGGTGGTGGCACTGAGCACACTCGATCCGCATTCCTAGGAAGACCTGTGAGACGACCGCGGCGCGCTCGCCGGGGTTTCCGATCGCCTTGTAGAAGATCGCCTGGGGATTCTCACGGACCGGGCCGGTAGCGGTCAGCAGTTGGTGGATGAAGGCATCGATCGGCGTGTTGGCCGCAAACCGATCGTGGATCCAGCGGTAGTAGTTGTAGGCCGGTTCGTGTCCGAGTTTCAGCCGATCGACTCTCAACAGGTCCGACCACTTCAAGGCCCAGAAATCGGCGTACTCGGGTCGCTTCAGCAGTCCGTCGACGAGTTGCGCCCGACGGTCCGCCGCCTTGTTCTCGAGAAACTTCCGAGTCTCCTCGGAGGTCGGCAGCCTGCCGATGATGTCGAGGCTCACTCGACGCAGAAACGTGGCATCGTCGGTGCCCGAGGAGGGCAGGATGTGGAGTTTCTTGAGTTTCTGATGAACGAGGGTGTCGATGAAGTTGGCTTCGGGCAACTTGGGGAAGCTGGCGAGACGGCGGTCGCTGGGGATCATGGCCTGGAAGACACCGACGGCGCCCATGTAGTTGGCCATCACGGCGACTTCACCGGGCGCTTCCCCGACGCTGACCAGTCCGAACTCGTCGACGCCTCCCAGTCCTTCGTTATTGGACTGGAACTTGGAGTGTCCGGTCACATCGGTCTTGCGGCCATCGGAGAACGTGGCCACGACCCTGAGCTGATGTCGGCTCTTCATGTCGACCTGTCGCTCGGAGGGTGTCAGTTCGATCGAGACCACCTTGGGGTCTTTCTCGCTGCCAAACGGCATACCCTGTGCAATCCAGTCGTGCAGCGTGCGGTAGTCGCCCGAGCCCCGCCGGATGCGGACACCACCACCGTGGGGGACACCGCCGGAGGACTTGGTGAGCAGCAGGCTGGTGGCGGGCAGCGTGGGCACCACTCGGCGACCGCGGCCCTCACGGGTCAACGCCACGTAGTCGGCCATCGGGTCGAAGCCGAAGACCGAGAGCTTGAAGCCGTTCTGGCCTTCGGCCTTGCCGTGGCATCCCGACGCGTTGCAGGCAAAGCGGCTCAGCAACGGCACGATGTCGCGTTCGAAGTTGTACTCCCGCCGCCGCCGCGACCCTCGGACTTCGACGGCGACGCGTTGTACCTGGCCTCTCACCTTGACCTCGACCGAGCCCTGCCCGTCTGACACGGCATGGACCACTCCGGTCGGAGTGACCTCGACGATCTTCGGTGTCGTCGAACGATACGTTGCCTGGCGGGTGAGGTCGGTCTTCGTGCCAAGTTGGGACTGTGCCGAAACGAGCAGACGATGGACGGCATTGGGCCCATCGAGCAGGACTCGCGACGGGCTGACGCGAATCGGCCCATCCTCTGCGATGGCGAACCGATCGCCGAACAGCAGCAGCGCGACGGCCAGCAGGACGAAGAATCGGGGCATTATGGGAATCGTGGTTTTTGGAGAGTGCATTTCGTATGCTGCCGCCCGATCAAGACCGCCGAGATACTGGCGAACCCGGGCAAACGCATAAGCGAGCATCGATTCTATCCTCTGCCACAGAGTCTCAACAAGCCACGAAGACCGTCGCTGATCCGCCGGTGGGACCGGTTGAGATCAAGAGCCGAATGCTCCGACAGTCCGGCAGATGATCGCCAGAGCCGAATACCTGCGGCAGTTGGCGGCGCGCGTAACCGAAGACTGCAACACGGTGGTTGAAGCCGTGTACGGCGCATTGCGTACGACGCCGCGACTCCGACTGAGCGTCGAGCCGGGCGGGGCCTGACCCCGTGAAGTCCCCGAGTGTGAGTTCTTCAACAGGCTGCCAAGGGCTTCCTCGCGACCGATCCCGCACGAGTTCTCACTCGGCGGGCAGTTACTCCTGGGCCACCGGCTCTTCTGGTGGTGCCGGGGTCGCTTCCGAATTCTGCTGGGCATTCTCGCGTTGGATCGCGTCGAAGACCTCCTGGCGATGCACGGGAATCTCCTTGGGAGCGTCGATTCCCAGTCGCACCTTGTCGCCACGAATATCAACGATCGTGATCTTGATATTGTCCGCGATAATGATGCTCTCGTCGCGCTGTCTCGACAGAACAAGCATCGGTGAACTCCTTCTCCCTCGCGACCGTCCTGGGGCGCCGCATGGAGATTTGCTTAATGGGTTTCAGGTAGTCAACACAGGCATCGGCATTCGATGCCGCGTAACGCTTACGCTCATCGTCGCATACCCCACCCCGTGCCGAGTCGCGATCGATCAAAACTGGTTGACGTGTTCGAGCCGCCGTCCGGCTGTACCGCCTGTGACGGCGGTGAGGGTTGTTCACCGTGATCGGCTCGGCTTGTTGCCAGAGAGAACCGTGCTGGCTAACTTGAGTGGATCGCGGGTGAAGCGATGCGAATGGCCGAATGGGGCGCCGGGGCAATCGGCCTGGGCGAATTGCGAGGGAGTTGCCATCGCCGCCGGCCCGTCCGCGTCGCTTTGGCCACCACGAATCTCAAGTCCCCGGACCCACCACGATGCTGACGCTGCTGATCGCCGTCGGGGCGTTTGTTGGCTATCTGGTGGCCTATCACACCTACGGGCGGTGGTTGTCCAGGAAGATCTTCCGGCTCGACCCCGACGCGGTCGTCCCCAGCAAAGAGCTACAAGACGACGTCGATTTCGTACCTACTAAGAAGGGAGTGATTTTTGGGCATCACTTCACGAGCATCGCGGGGACCGGCCCGATCGTCGGTCCGGCGATCGCCGTTTTCTGGGGCTGGTTGCCGGCCCTGTTGTGGGTGCTGTTCGGGTCGATTTTCATCGGAGCGGTGCACGACTTCGGCGCGTTGGTCGTGTCCTTGCGGAACCGGGGCCAGACGATCGGCGAGTCGGCCGGGCGTCTGATCAACAAGCGGGCCCGCCTGTTGTTCCTGCTGATCCTCTTCTTCGCGCTGACGATCGTGCTGGCGATCTTCGGCCTGGTGATCGCATCGATCTTCGATTTCTATCCCGCGAGCGTGCTGTCGGTCTGGATCGAGATCCCGATTGCGGTCGCGATCGGGTTCTGGGTCTACCGCCGGGGTGGCGGCCTGCTGATCCCGTCGCTGGTGGCCCTGGGTCTGCTCTACATCGCCGTCTACGTCGGCGTCTACTACCTGCCGATCAAGCTGCCGGTGTCGAACCCGACAGTCGTCTGGACGCTGATCCTGATGGCCTACTGCTTCGTGGCCTCGGTTCTGCCGGTCTGGACCTTGCTGCAGCCGCGGGACTACATCAACAGCCACCAGTTGATGGTGGCGTTGGGGCTTTTGGTACTGGGACTGGTCGTGGCCGGATTCAGCGGTGCCTTCGGACTGAGCGACGGAGTCGACCTGATGGCGAGTGCTCCGGCGATCGCCGAGACGGTTCCGCAGGGGGCTCCTCCGATCCTGCCCTTCCTGTTCATCACGATTGCCTGCGGTGCGATCAGCGGGTTCCACTGCCTGGTCAGCAGCGGCACCAGCAGCAAGCAGCTCTCGTGTGAAACCGACGCCCAGTTCGTCGGTTACGGCTCGATGCTGCTGGAGGGCGGCCTGGCGGTGATCGTGATCCTGGCCTGCTGTGCCGGAGTGGGCATGGGTGTCAGCACCGAGGGGGGCGAAACGCTGACGGGCCTGGCTGCCTGGCATACCCGGTACGATGTCGGGGGGACCTGGGGTGCGTTCCGGCTGGCCGACAAGGTCGGTGCCTTCGTCGACGGCGGTGCGAACTTCGTGGCCGCCCTGGGCATCGACAGGGCGCTGGGCATCGGGATTATCGCCGTGCTGGTCGCCAGCTTCGCCGCCACGACGCTCGATACCGCCACGCGACTGCAGCGGTACGTGATCCAGGAAATCGCCGTGATCGTGCACCTGCGGCCGCTGACCAACAAGTACCTCGCCACGGGGACCGCCGTCGTGCTGGGAGCCGCGGTGGCGATGATTCCCGCTCCGGGCCAGGGGATGGGAACCGGCGGGCTGATTCTCTGGCCCCTGTTCGGAGCGACCAACCAGCTCCTGGCCGGGCTGGCCCTGATGGTGATCGCCTTCTATCTCTGGCGACGCAACATCAGTAACTGGTTTGTCGTGATCCCGATGATCATCATGCTGATCATGCCCGCTTGGGCACTCCACTGGCAGCTCTTCAATGAGAACTCCGGTTGGTTCAATCCGATCTACGACAGCCTCACCGGCAAAGCCCCCTGGGCCTGGTCGACCACGCACCTGTTGTTTGCCATCGGGATGGCGACACTGGGACTGCAGATCTGGATGGTGATCGAAGGCGGGCTACTCTGGAAACGTGCTCGCGGAGTCCTCGAGGAAGCCCTCCCACCCCTGAATCCTCAACTCAAGACCACCGCAACCACGACACTCACCGGAGACCCACCATGACCGACTTGAACACCCTGACTCGCCGCGCCTTGCTCACCCTTGCCCTGCTGGGACTGCTGGTCTCGACCGGCCAGGCCGCCGAGAAGCTGAAGCTGTTGATCGTCGATGGCCAGAACAACCACAACTGGAAGGCGACCAGCCCGGTGCTGAAGTCGTTTCTGGAGAAGTCGGGTCGTTTCACCGTGACGGTATCGACGTCTCCGGCCCGCAACGGCGGCGAGGCCGCCTGGGCGAAATTTCGTCCCGACTTCGCTTCAGCCGACGTGGTCCTGTCCAACTACAACGGCCAGCTGTGGCCGGGGCCGGTCCAGGCGTCGCTGGAGAAGTACGTGTCCGGTGGTGGCGGGCTGGTGATCGTGCACGCGGCCAACAACGCGTTTCCGCAGTGGGGTGAGTGGAACAAGATGATCGGCCTGGGCTGGCGGGGTGCCGGCTACGGCGATCGCCTGACGCTCGACGACGCCGGCAAGTCGGTGCGGACGGCCAAGGGGAAGGGGCCTGGAGCCGGTCATGGACCTCAGCATGCCTTCGCGGTCGTGGTCCGGGACCGCCGTCACCCGGTGATGGCGGGGATCCCGGCCGAGTGGATGCATTTTCGGGACGAGTTGTACCACGGTCAGCGTGGTCCGGCCCTGAACATGCACATCCTGGCCACGGCGTTTTCGGCCAAGGCCAAGCGAGGCACGGGTGCTCACGAGCCGATGGTGTGGTGGATCCCCTACGGCAAGGGGAAGGTCTTCACCACGGTGATGGGTCACGCCGACTACTCGATGAAGTGCGTCGGCTTCCAGACCATCGTCTCACGTGGTGCCGAATGGTCGGCCACCGGCAAGGTCACTCTGGCGGTGCCCAAGTCGTTCCCGTCGGCCGAGAAGACGAGCGTGGTGGGCGAGTAATCGACACCGGACCGTCCTCGGGTCTGATCTGGCAGCCTGTTCATTGATGCCAGTTGCCGGGGTCAGACGCCGCCCACACTCGGGTCAGATCCACCCTCCACGTACCGCGGGCGGGGCCTGACCCCTTTTTCACCTGCGACCAGTGCATGCAGAAGGGGTCAGGCCCCGCCTGGGGACCGTGGCGGGTGGATCCGAACCTGGCGTGGGCGGCGTCTGACCCCGGCGCG
>Ga0310124_10000145_pt1 | contig 45131 bp, 34 predicted proteins | sample CB11b_AW_Bot5_MG_FD_203507 | JGI IMG/M metagenome (GOLD analysis project Ga0310124, IMG submission 203507) | Marine microbial communities from Western Arctic Ocean, Canada - CB11b_AW_Bot5 | ecosystem: Environmental > Aquatic > Marine > Oceanic | place: Canada: Western Arctic Ocean | collected... | reverse complement strand
AATACTTATTGATCATTTTTGCCCCCCAGACATCGCTGGAAAATATCTATAGCGCTACGACGCTATATTGACTAACAGAAAAATTAATTACATGTGCGAGAAATTTGGACGCACTAATCCTGTATTAGGCAAAAATTGGTGGACGATAAAGGGAAGTGGAAATTGAATGAGGTTGTTTAGATTGCAGAGCAGCTACAGATTCACTGAATATTTGAATATCTGTCGAATCAATACTGGAATTTAGGACTGTCGTAGATGAGCAAGCATTTGCAGGACAAATACATTCAACGTCACAACAATCTTCTGATTGACCATTACTGCTTTTATTCATATCACCATGATCCATGTTCATGTTCATGTGTGATTCGTGAGAACCTGATGACATTTCGCAAGGCATAGCAGAATACGCAAATGCTTGCCCTACAAAGGCAACCAGCATAAGCGTCATTACTAAGACTTTTGAAAATGCTTTAGACATAAAATTCTCTTACAAATATACATCTCTAATACTAATGCAAATTTTTGACTAAGTCAATTGATGCTGTATAAACATTTATGAATATTTGCTGAGGGATCCCCTCGAATTTGACCATAGTATCAGCTCTTTTCCAGTTTGATGACACCCCAGTCAAACTCTGCGGCCCAGAGCGTGACTTGCCGTCTTGCCGCTTGTATCTCTTCTTCAGTTAAGCCCAGCTGGGCGGCCTTTGATAATCGCATTCCCAGGTAGTTAAATGAGAGTACTCGCCGATGTTTGATGCTGTTAGCCTGAAACTGCAAGTGCTTCCCGGCCAGCTCTGCCGCCAGCCCTATCATGTAATGCAACCAATTTGCCAGTGCCGCCAATAGCAACAGCACTTCCAATCGTTCGCGTTTATAAGTACGGTGGGCTTCGCTACCTAAGCCATAGGTCTGGCTTTTCTGGTCGCGGAAGCTCTCTTCTATTTGCATGCGTTTGCCGTAGCATTTGGCAATCTTCGTCGCGTAATCGAAGCAATTGGGCAAGGATGAGACCAACAACCACGGCTCTTTATATTGCTTGTGTTTGTCGGATTTTCGCAGCTTCCAACCGGTGCCCACCAGCACGGCTTGAGTGCGATATTGCTGGGCTTTGGTCAGCTTAACCTCACCCAAGACTTGGGGCGTAGGGCGTGCTTTTTTGTAGGCTTTGGCAACCGTGATATAGGCATCCTGGCCGGGTAGTTGCAGTGTCTGGTTGCCACGAACTCTGGCAATGTAATGCCAGCCGAGCTTACGTATTTGCTTAAACCACGGCACTTTAAAACCCGCATCGGTAATAATCACCGGCTTAAAGTCTGCCGGCAGTACCTGCTTTAACCGGTATAAAAACGCCCTGTGTACGTGTGGGCACGTATACTCGTCCATCGGCACAACAACTTGATGTAACGTCAGTGGGCGACCTTCCAGCGCCAGGCTGGCACGCAGGATAAAATGGCGCTTTTCGGTGTCGGCATTGCTCCAGTCCACTAAAATCAGCGGCTGTTTGCCCTGACGTAGCAAGCGGGTCATTTCGCCATAAATAAGCGGCGCCTCTGCTTGAAGCGCTTCATTTCTTAGCAAACGGTCAGCTCGTTTGATGCCGTGTTTTTATGACGTTTCACTGTCAAAATTACGGCCGATAGCCGTTACCGTGCATTGGCCATTCTGCATCAAGCTTTGTACTGCCGCCCCCACAGCTAAAAATCGGGCTTTGTGCATACATTTGGGGGTGACAAATGAGAGGAAATCGGCGAGCATTGTTTTTACATTCATGGCAGCATTCATGGTTAGGTGTTTTTGGCGAAAGATCAGATCGGGAACTGCCATGAATGTTCCCTTCGCCTCTAACTATTTGTTTTATCTACGCCATTCGTGGGGATTCGTCAGCTATATTGCTTTAATTAAACTTACAAATACTTTTAGGTACATCTGATATTTGTGCAAGCTATAAATTCGTTGCTCACCATTGACTAGAAGTGTCCGCTTTTGGCACTCTCCAGCCACTCGACAACATAATAATTGGTAAAGTATTTTACTGTGTCTGATGGCGCTTAGCTTATCCGACCTACTCTGGCACTAACTGAAAATACTTTTACTCTAAATTAAAATTGAAGCTCTAATCAAAAATATCAATTTTTGTGCCCTGTTTTACTTCAAATTGTAGTTATTCTCAAGCTGTGGCTCAAAATCATCTGAAATGATGGTACCCACAAGCCCACACTTGATATCTAATATTTCATAATTTATACGTTGATGTTTGTCGAATCAAAATATTTTAACTAGCTTAAAGGCAGACTGGTCAAAAACTTAAATACTTATAAAACTAAAAAAGCGCCCTGATTAACTCGGAGCGCTTTGTGTTTAGGACAAATAAACAGGTTTTATACAAATTTAAATAACAAATATTTGAGCGCTATCTTCATACTACGCTTATTGCTTTGGCAATATTGCTCATAGTTAATTATGCCAATAGCCATTTTGCTACAGAATAAAGTGAGCGAAATAAACCACGCAAAATTTTGAGTTGATTGATATTGAAAAAATAGTATAGCTGAGCCAATGAATGCAATAGTCGAATAGACGACTTCTATTCGATATTGATTAATAGTTTTCAATATTTTGTGCATTAAAAACCATCATCAAACGAGTCAAATGCATCAAAACAGTCATCATTGTTTGAATCGGCTATCGAATCTTCAATCTCATAAACAGTCATTACCCTGTCTGGCTGGCCCACTACATTGCCGCCAACATCTACAATATTAGCGCTCGCATTTGTGATAGGTAATCCTGTTGTTGGATTAATCGCGATATCAGTAGCGTCATTATTTTTCATTTTTTAAACCTTCTTAATTATTAATTTATGCTTTCAAATTTAATGATTTCGTGATAAAAAACAAACTTGTTTGACTGCGCAGCTCAGCAACAAAAAGTTTGAATTAAGTAATTAGCCCTTCCCTTATTCCACCTAATTTTATTAAGTAAAAACCCCTTTATTCTTTATCTAAAAAGTTCATTAATAAGTGCAATTTGAAGGCGGTTTTTGTCTGAAAGACGCTCTTAAAACGCATTTTTCGGCACGACAAACTGCAAAAATAGCGCCTCAGAATGAGGCCAACAAGCGCGTAATGTGGTGTAGGCGAAGCCGTAGACACATGGAGACAGCGCGAATGTACAGGCTGGTCTGTACTAACCGCGATAGTGTTTCGCATAAGCGAAATTCGATATCAATTTGGCACAAATTGATATCGAACCATAATTTTCGTCAGAAAATAAAAGCAGATGAAAAATGCAAATTATGGGGGACCCATTGCATTGTCAGGCGCGGCAGTATGGCGGTTAGTACAGAGCGTAGCTCGGTGCATTCGCGCGGGGTCTATAACGCTAGCGCGATAGCGCGTTGAGCCAGCTCGTTGCGGAGCAACAACCAGAGCTGGCGGGCGTTTTAGGCCCTATGGTTGAGTAGCGCAGCGACGAGGCCATCCGCTGAAAGCGGCTTTTGTTGCGATTATTATCGCGACAATGATTCCGTGCCTGCTGTCAAAGCATCTCGGAATGAAAAACGGCAATATAATTATAAAAAGATGATAATTTTTGTGTTGCGGTACTAGTTAATTTTACTAATTAACTCACTAAAAGGATTTTGTGAATTGACTCAGCAACCATCAAAAAATTTAGAAACGAACAACCCACTTCATACTCTCTACCCTCGTTTTTTTGATATTGATATGCGGTATTGTGCAGGCGCAAATAATCATCAAAAAGGCGTTAATAGAGTCAAGCTTTCGGTGCTTATTGCAATTCGGTTTTCTATTGTTACACCAGGCATTGTGCGTTGGCTCTACGGCATTAATCATCGCCTCGCGTTGGAACACCTAAACAGGCTAGAAAAAGATGGTTTTTTGCGGGTGGTAAAAACACACCGCAGTCCAGACGGTCGAGTCTATGTACCCACGTATACTGCAGCTAAATTTGCCGAGGAATTAATGGGCATCGATGTGTATTTTAGGAGTAATAAAAACCCTGCTCTGCAGTTCAATCAAAATAATGTAGTACATAATCTTATAAACGCATTTGTCATGTTGCGCGGTGTACATAATTATCACAGTGATGAAACGTACACCCCAATGTGGAGTGGATTCATTACCGAGCCTGAATTTAAACGTATTAATAACCTATCTGATACACGAACAGTGGATGGTGCTGTGCGACTCATAGATGGCTCTGTTGCAGCAATTGAAATTGAGCATTCATTTAAAAATAAAACGGCACGGCAGGCTATTTTACTAAAATATTTGGCCTCGTTAAGAAGTCGCGATTACAGTAAGATTTTTTTGTTCTCTCAGTCGCTCAAAATTTTTGATGACATTAAACGACTCCACGAACAGTTATTTGAGGAGATGCCACAGCGTTTTGATAAAAAAACGCGAGCACCACTTCTCAGTGAAAGTGATGCTGAGCTGCTGCGTGCCTCAATAATATACCGAACTAAATTGTGTGAAGAAATTAATGAAATGTTTTACTCGTAATGCAGTAGTATAAACATTAAGGCTTTATGGTTTTTTTGTTCAATTGTTTAGAGTAAAAAATCTTAGTTTCATCGTCACCAAGGATTTTTGCATACGTTATACAGCGCCTTATATCGATTTTTGCCAACCTAAAAGCAGGGTTTTGATTCTGTTTTAACAACTCATAAGTCCTTAATAGCTCGAGATTTGCACGAGCCCACTCGCCCTCTTTAGCTGACCCTTTTTTAACTTTAGGGCGGCGAAATAGATGCGGCCTGGCTATATGTTCACTTTTACTAGGGCATTGGGTGAAGTACGCAAACTCAATCGCAGTAATACAATTGCCCATTTTTTGGGGCTTAAACGTTACGCATATATCTGTGTGGGCATTGATTTTTTCAATAGCAGGTATGAGTACGCGAGCCTTAAAATCCCGCCATGCTCCGTATGATTCGGATAAAAACAACTTCTTTTTCATCTCTGGTAATTGAAAATTCACAACTACCGCACCCCGTCGTTTGTAATTGTGGTAATTTCGCACCCGATTAAGGAGTGCGTACAATCGAAATGATGCCAGACTGTTTAATTTTACTGTGTTATGAAAAAATAACTCTGTGAAATCACCCTCAATATTAAAAATATACGGCTCGATGGCTTCTGAAAACTCAAGTGTAATGAAAGACCCTTGATTTTTCACCTTTTCGTATGTAGCGCTACTCATCCAAGGAATTGAAAGCGACTGCCCGCTATCGTCTAAAATGCTTACAGATTTATCTCTGAGTGACTCTGCGGCAGAACTCAGCTGCTCATAAACGCTGTGCTTACTCAGACCGAAACACTTGGCATATTCCGTTGGATAAATCAGAATTTTTCCTGGGTTAGACTTTTTGGAATTAATTTTAGACAACGCTAGATTTATTAATCGCTGCTCATTAATATCGAGTGAATAACCCGCATGCAACAGCTTATTAGCGAAAACAATTTTTGGAGAATTTTTACTGCTCATCTCTCTACCTCATTTTTAATTGATGGTGTTATGCTAAACGCGACCCAACCAATAAAAGAAATTTCGGTAAGTTTTTTGGTAAATAAAATTTTTATTTATTCACGGTAAAAGTGCCCCCCTAAACCGTATAAATTGCCTACTCATTTCGTATAAAGTGCCACAAAAAACATATAAATTGCCCACCAAACACTTAAATATTTCATTTCATTACACAAGCTTATGACTCTCTAAAAGTATTAAAATAGAAAAAGATAAAATAAAGACACATTTGCCACTTTTATTTTTTATTAATTAATTTCTGACGGTTAAAAAATAAATTAATTATTTTTTATTTTTTTACCCCGCCACTATCATTTGTAATAAAACTACTGAGTGAACTGACTTACTGAAATACGCAAAAGGGAGATAGATGTAAATCTACCTCCCTTTTGCATTTGACCTATGCGCCTTGCCAAACATTATTACAATGACCTCGCTTTTGGGACATCGTAACGAAACCCTGTATTTGCGCAGGACCTCCTCCCAGGTTTGATACTCAGTAACTGAGTAAAATGCCCTATTAAACGCTATTGCAGTTAGGGCAGCGAATCAGCAAATAATGATTCATGGCATATTTTGGGAGACATGATTAGGCTGTATTTTGATTTTGAAAATAACTATTATGACCTCAGTTTCAATCGCTAATTATTTCCAACTTGACCCTAAGAAAAAACATCATCCTCGAAGTCACACGGCAGCTCCACACGCTCTATTGGGTCGCTAATGAGGCTGTGCATGAGCTCATAAGTGAGTTTTCGCATAGCGTACTGATTTAGCTCTTTATTCGCTGTAATTTCAGAGCCAATAACCTCCCACAGCTCATCTAAATTCGCATTATCACTGCGTAATTCTAATAAGTTAATCTGGTGGTCATTCGCGGTGATTACCCGACTAAATGTGTGTAATAAATTTAAAAAATCCAATGTTGATACGTATGCATGTTTCATGTGTTCACTATCCTTGTGTGGTTTGTTATCAAAATCGATAACTCATTATTAGGTAATAATCAGGCATGGGTATTTAAATCGGTTTACGAAAAAAAATATCATAAAAAAAGCGAACAAATGTTCGCTTAGGGGGGTTATGCATTGTCGATAATATCGACCCAATCACTCTCTGCTGCTACAAAAAATGTAGTTGGCGTTTGCATAAATATTTGCTGAAACTCCTCAGAGAAGAGCTCACAAAACTGTGTTATTTGCTCTATGTGGATAAGTAAAAAAAGCGTCATGTCTTGTCCTTCTAAATATCTATTCTCAAAACTTGGATTTTTTTCCAACATACTATTTGAAATACTAATGCCAAGTATTTTTCCAACGCTATCTCTATGTAAATAGATGTAATTATTGAAATTTAACTCTAATGTTTGTTCATTAACTACATCTGCTAACAATAAAATTGTAGAGCAGTCATCCCACGGAGATCTACTGGCTCGAACGTATTGGCGAATAAATTGAGATTTAATATTTTTCATGATTTGTCCTCGTTAATTGTCCTGAAATTAACTAGGGCCATGCGATGGGTAAAAATAGAAAATCACGTTTATGTAGGCTAAATTTGCAAAAAGAATAAAAATCATTAAGGTTAAAAAAGTTCCTAACTTTGAGGTAGAACAATATGACTGATTATATTTGGCTATTACCTGCGACCATACTAACAATAGTTTTAGTCAAGCTTATTAAAAAGTCCAGAAAGTAAACCTACACTTTAAGTGCATAAATAATTCAGTGTGAAAAATAACTTAAGCCTACCTATTGATAATAAAAATATTGAACAATTAATGAACCAACCCTAACGATCGCTTAAAAAAAACACAAATAAAATTACTTTATCCTCCATTTATCTAAAAAAAATTAAATAAAATTTTGTATATTTTTCTGAATTTTAATCAAGATGAAACGTAAATCTCCATTTGGCGGAGGTATTCAGAAGTTCATCAAAAAAATCACTAAACTTTTGAAATTTATTGAAATTAGTTATCATAGTACTATTAGTTTGATTAATTAAAACTTCAAGCTAACCAATTCTTTTTTTAATAAATTAAAGGTTTCTATGCAAATTATTTTTTCTAATAATGATGGACTTCAAATGCAAAAAGGATTTGCGCTAGCGATAATTACCAATCAAGGTAAGATTATTCAGTCAGGAATGGTTGTTGAGTCAATGGTCTTTGAAGCCATGTTGGCCCACACTATTGAAACCTTTTGTTCTAAGTTTACAAGTATTGACCCTAATTATTTTAAAGAACCTCAATAGCTAAGCCCTTTAGCTAAGTAATATTAAGTATGGCCTGTTGCAAGGTTAAACTTGCAACTGACCTCTTCGTAATTACGTCAAAAGTCATAACCACTAACTAGCTCACCAGTATGTTTATGCAGACGTAACAAACGCCTCTTATCATTATGAAATTCAAGTAAAAGCTCAAAGTAATCAGCATTTGAGGTACCTAACAGACGCTCAAATACATTATTGAGGCCACCTTTATCGCCGCTAAATGTATTTAATTGTAAACTGATGCTTTTAAAAGTGTCTTTAACTAGTTGACGAATAGCTAGACGTTCGTCGTTGGAAAGTTTTATAAGGTTTTTAGTAATTGATAACCACCGATCAGTTACTTCATCACGAAATGAGTTATCAATTCTAGCTAACTTATTTTTACTAATACTAATCTGCGACTCAACATCACGTGCCTCAGACTCAAGTTTGGATATTTTGTTAGCAATGGCCTGTGGCGGAGTTCCATTTAAAGTCAGAAGAGCCTCAGTAAATAAATCTATATCACCATTAATTTTAACTAAACGCGCCCTAAGATTAGCCTCTTGGCTGTTAATGGCCTCCCTATCTCCACCTTTTAACAAAATACGCTGTAGGTTAACCTTATCTTGGCAAAAAGTGACAACTGCTTTTTCTATCACATCAATTTGGACGGTTGAATTCATTTCACAGTTATTTTTTCGCCGTGCTTCAACACAGCCATATCGTTTATGGCTGCTTTTTACTTCATTCAAACATTTGTTTCGATAAACAACATGTGAACCTACAGACTTTCCGCAATTGCCGCATTTAAATACACCTACCCCAGATAAAATACCAACAAACTTCTGTGATTGTTTAGTAGCGCCACGCTTAGATGAATCAGCGACTAAAAAGTTAAATTCAGATTCACTCATCAGCGGAGGATAATAACCTTTAAGGCCATACTCTGCATTCCCTACTTTTACATTGAGCTCACCAATAAGTGAACGACGCTTAACCTCTTTATATACATTGGCACCAGTATGATGAATAGTGCCTGCACCAAACTCACTATTAATTAACATTGCTATTTTTATGCCGCCATATCCTTTTTTAAAAAGCTCTATTTTGCGGAGCATAATTTTTTTATGATGTGGCTCAAATTCAAATATTTTTTTATCATCATTCCACACAGTCCAACTAGGCGGCTTACCACAATTTACTCTGAATCCACGCTTGCCCGCACTCCAATCATCACACTGCTGTTTCAATACATCTCGTACACGTTGAGATTTGGTTTCACTCTCTTCATTTGCTCGCATGAAGATCATCAACATGGCAAGTAACTCAAACGGGTTTTCATCAATAAGTTGGCTGTTATATTCTTTGTTGTCTATTGCGGTTATTACTGTAATACCAGCATTGATTATCTGAGTTACAATACTTGCGCATTCTGAGACCTTCCTTCTTGACATTCTATCTAGACTTTCAATAAGCAAAACTGAGCCTGAAGGGATATTACCGTCCTCTATCGCTTTTAAAAATACTCCAAATGCACCTTTTTTAATATTATTTCCATGATATGCACTAAGGCCTAGATCTCTCATTGTAAGAGACTCATCCAATAATAATCCTCTTTCCTTAGCTACTTTATTTGCATAATCTAATTGCCTTTTAAGGGAATGTCCCTTGGCTTGCTCTTGAGTAGAAAATCTCACATAGCTGAACAACAAAGGTTTTTCTGACATAGGGCTTTTCAAATCGTTAGTTATCTATTATGAAAGGACTGTATCACAATCTAGTTTAATTATACATTGTCTGGCCTACAATAGCTGTAGACACCCATATCGACCGTGTTTCAAATCGAACTAAATTCGCCATGGGTAAAAATGTTGTAGAGGTGGAGCAGAAGCTTTTAAAGGTTGTACCAAAAGAATTTAAGGTCGATGTACACCACTGGTTAATTCTGCATGGCCGTTATACCTGTGTCGCTCGTAAACCGCGCTGTGGTGCCTGTATTATTGAAGACTTGTGTGAGTTTAAAGATAAAACAGAGTAAAGCTTCTCTTGCTCTAGTGTATTAACAATACGCTAGAGCAATATAAATAGACCTATCAATAACACTTAATCTTTATTCATCCAGTTGATAAACCCTTACGTAATCAATTTCCATTTGCACCGGAAAAATAGAATCGTCTATTGGCCCTCCAGCTCTTCCCCAGTTGCCTCCAACAGCGATGTTTAAAATGAGGTGAAAAGGATGATCATAAGGCCAAGCTTTCCAGCCCGTCTTCTCATTTACATAAGTGAAATACAGATTATTATCTAAAAATATGTGAATATATTCTGGCGTCCATTCTAACGAGTAAAGGTGAAACTCTTGGTCTAGGTTCTTTTTGAGGATACTGCTTTTTCTTTGCTCCCAATTTACCCAGTAATATGCTTTATTATGAACAGTGCCCCACACTGTACCCATATCATGACCAACATGTTCCATAATATCTATTTCACCTGAGTTAGGCCATGCGTCACAAGTGGTACTTCCTTGCCAATCTTCATTGGGTTTACAGCTAGTTGAATACTTATAGGGATCACTTGGTAACATCCATATTGCAGGCCATGTGCCTTGGCCAGCAGGCAGCTTAGCGAATATTTCAGCCTTACCGTATAAAAAGTCTCCTTTCCCCTTGGAGTGAATACGGCCAGACGTGTATTCAGCGTTTTCATACTTTTCTTTATGAGCTTCGATGACCAGTTTACCATCTGATAATCTTATGTTTTTATTACGTTTAGTATACGCTTGGTCTTCACTATTGACTTTAAACGCTTGCCATACATCTACAGTCCATTTGCTATCGTCTAGGTTTTTACCATCGAATTCGTCATTCCATACCAACTTCCATTTTCTAGTGTCATTATTTTTCTTTCGTACCACTAACGCATTAAGTATAGGCAGGCCTTTAGAGGCTTCAAAACGGATATTTAATCGACCATTTGTAACAACGACATCTGTTGTCGCCGTGACCAAAGCTGATTTATGATTACCGTCGCGAGCAAGCCTAACATTTAGGTTTTTTATGACCCTTGTGTCTTGAGCTATAACATCAAACAGACGAGCATCCATTTCAACATCAAAGGGTTCAGCAAACTTGAATACAAGATTGTACTCACCATTTTCTATTGGGTAATCAATGCTAAAATCACCTAATCTATATGACTGATAAATAAAGCTATCTTGAGAACCCAAGATTTCATCAATTTTACCTAGCTTTCCTCCATTGATATGTTCATCAGCTAAGTATTTAATTCCATCATTTCCTATATATTCCTCTCCACCTACATTCACAGCCCATATAACATCTAAATTGTGATAACGGTTTACTCCCATAGCAGAATACTCACTGCTCACTTTTGAAGTTGACTGACCTTTTTCTGCACCATCATTTCCCACAGCAGTATAGATAAAAATAAAACACAGAACACTTAATATGTAGCGAACGAATTTAACTGAAAACATATGGACTTAAGTAACTCTTTATTGCAATGAATTGAATACTATAATACAAAAAAAACGGTGCTTTATACAGGTTTGCTTATCCATAGTCGTTAACGTTATATAGTTTTCAAAACACTGCCCTCTTAAAATTTCAGCGATAAATGAATTCACATTAGTAAATGTAAGTCATGCTCCTAATGGCTTATAAGGCAATCACAGCTGTATATCAGGCTGTAGGCAAAATTGCCTAAAAGACTCTCCTTCACGCTATCTACCTTCCTTATCTTTAGGCTGGCCGATCATAGCGGTGGACACACACATCGACCGCGTTTCAAATCGCACTAAGTTTGCCATGGGTAAAAATGTGGTTGAGGTCGAGAAAAAACTCGAAAAAGTGGTACCGAAAGAGTTTAAAGTTGATGTGCACCACTGGTTGATTCTGCATGGCCGCTACGTGTGTACCGCCCGTAAACCTAAATGCGGCAGCTGTATTATTGAAGACTTGTGTGAGTTTAAGGATAAAACTGACTAGCCTAGAGCAAATAATATTAATCAATAAAAACAAATAACCAGAATAAAATTTTGCACTCATCACAGCCATTGAAATTTTGCTATTGAACCTTCTATGATACACGCTTACAGTCAGTGGTGAGCGTTATGGCTTTCAATTTAACTTTTCCTCCCTTACTACTTATTTAATCGATTAAAAACAAATCATTCACGCTATAACGACTTTGTTTCGACCAGAGTTTTTAGCTTCATATAGAGCAACATCAGCTCTTTTAATTACTGATTCATAGTCTTTATCGTCAGGCGATATTTCCCCGCCCCCAACACTCATTGTTACCTTTATTTTCTGAGTGCCATGCTGGACAATACTCTTTTCAACAGCTAATCGAACTCTTTGAGCAACAATAAAGGCGTCTGACTTCTCAGTATTGGGAAGTAAGGCAATAAATTCTTCGCCACCATAACGTGCTAAAAAATCAATGTCTCTTAAAGACTCTTTTAAAGTGCAGGCTAAGCTTTTTAATAATGCATCACCACCATCATGACCGTATCTGTCATTCACCTTTTTAAAAAAATCTATGTCGAGCATAAGGATACAAAAAGAAACCTTATCTCTCTGAAACATATCAAAAGTTCTCTTCATTACCTCATTGAAGTACCTTCTATTGTTAATCCCTGTTAATTCATCATTAATAGCAAGTTCATTTAATTTTTTAGTGAATAATACTTTTTCGGTAGTATTAATTGCTATCCATAAAACAGCCCTCAGATCAGACTTATACTGCTTTAGTGGGACTATTCTCCCTTGATAAAACTGATTGCTACAAAATTCAGGTGAAAGATATTTCTTTTCTACTTCATAATCTATACAGATTAGGGATTCATCTTCAATCGCCTTATTTATTGTATGTAAACATTTGTCAGCAACCTCTAATGGAAGTGTTTCGTGCAAGTATTGGCTTTCTCTAACATTGGGGAAGCAATTAACTTTATGTGAACTACCGCCAAGTACCCTAAGAATTAAACCGTTTCGGTTGATGACAAAGATCGGATCAGGCAATGCATCGAAAAAGATGGTTAATACTTCTTTAAAATAGTCAGAAGTAAAATCATCAGTGTATTGAGTATCTTTCATTCGACCTCTCCAAATTGTGTACGATTAATTAAACCTCTTTCATATGCTCGGTTGTTAATTGAGCTGCATGGCGCGCTGATGTCGTTTATGCTGTATTTAATAATATGACAATAACAATGCCAGTCAAGATCATCACCGCAAATGCTGTTCTAGTTTACATAAACTTTAAAACCTTCTTAATTGACCTAAAACCTCCTTTGCTTTGTAGCAGAAATAATGATCGACGTAAGTAATTAACTTCTCCATTTAGCTAACTATTTGACCAAAGAAAGTAGTAATCAAACCTAAACGTTGGGTGAATTATTATTACAGAAGAGCTTTACCTAGTACCTGCTGAATTCAAAGTTGACGTACACCACTGGCTCATTTTACATGGCCGTTATGTTTGTACTGCCCGCAAACCTAAATGAGGCAGTTGTATTATTGAAGACTTGTGTGAGTTTAAAGATAAAACAGAGTAAAAGATAAGTTTACGTATAGTGATCAACTTTTTACTTTAAAACAGTGGTAGGACATTGGCTTGCTTGAACTCTTATTGTGAATGAAACATTAAACATGGACGTGCATAAAATACAATTAATGCACATTTACAAAGTATTAATTTCACAAGTGCCAATGCATTGGTTATGCTACTGAGTATTATAAGCTTTTATTACGAAACCCCTTATGTTGCCTTTACTGCGTATATTATTAATTGAGCAAGACCAAGCCACTTTAAAAGAGTTGTCTACAAACCTTTCTAAAGCGATACCAAATTTTGAGCGCGATGATATCCATATCAATATTCTTGAGCGTTTTACGCTTGAAGATGCGATAACAAGTGTTGAAGAAGATGGTGATATTCAAGCTGTTGTACTTAGTTGGGATTTACAAAACAAGGTTGGGGAGCGAACGTATAGCCGCTTTATTGAGCAGTTAAAGGCCATTCGATTAGAACTTCCAGTTTATGTAATTGGCGATGATACTAAAGGACTGGAAATAGTTAACGAGTCAGAAGAAATTGAGTCGTTTTTCTTTAAAGACGAGGTTATTTCTGACCCGGAAGCTATTTTAGGCTATATGATCAATGACTTTGACGACCGTTCAGAAACCCCGTTTTGGACTGCGTATCGCCGTTATGTTGGTGAGTCGAACGATTCATGGCACACACCGGGCCATAGCGGTGGCTCTAGCTTTAGAAACTCGCCTTATATTAAAGACTTCTATCAATTTTATGGCCGCAATGTGTTTGTTGGCGATTTATCGGTATCTGTCGATTCCTTAGGCTCTTTATCTGATAGCACCAATACTATTGGGCGTGCTCAAGAATCTGCAGCGGCAACGTTTGAGGTAAAGCATACCTACTTTGTAACTAACGGGTCTTCTACTTCAAATAAAATTATTTTACAAACCCTGCTACGCAAAGGTGATAAGGTCATCATTGACCGTAATTGTCATAAATCTGTTCATTATGGCATTTTGCAATCAGCCAGTTTACCCATTTATTTATCGAGTATATTAAACCCTAAATATGGTATTTTTGCGCCACCTTCGTTAGCCGATATAAAACAAACAATAGAGCAAAATACCGATGCAAAACTACTGGTGCTTACCGGTTGTACTTACGATGGTTTATTAAGCGATTTAAAACAAGTTGTGGATTTTGCCCATCAACACGGTATTAAAGTATTTATTGACGAAGCCTGGTTTGCTTACTCTTTGTTTCATCCGAGCCTGCGTTACTACTCAGCCATTCATGCTGGAGCCGATTATGTCACTCATTCAGCACATAAAGTGGTATCGGCGTTTTCACAGGCCTCTTATATTCATGTGAATGATCCAGACTTCGATGCAGACTTTTTTAGAGAAATTTACAGTATTTACGCCAGTACATCGCCCAAGTATCAGCTTATTGCCTCGCTTGACGTATGCCAAAAACAATTGGAAATGGAAGGCTATAAATTACTTAATGCTTTGTTAAACCATGTCGACGAATTTAAACAACAAATGGCATCGTTGAAATATATTAAAGTGCTGGGTAAAGACGATTTTATGGAAATATTTCCACACTTTAGTGAAGATAATATGGGCCACGATCCACTAAAAATCCTTATCGATATTAGTGAATTACCCTACTCATTAAAAGACATTCATAAGTTTTTATTAGATGAAATTGGCCTAGAAATAGAAAAATACACTCACAGTACAATTTTGGTATTATTAACGCTTGGTGGTACTCGTTCAAAGATCATTCGTTTATACAATGCATTAAAAAAACTTGATAGTGGGAGAGTAAAACTAGCCAAATCAACAAGGCGCTCTCGCTTGCCAGAAAGTTTACCAGCCATCGATTTAGCGTGTATTCCAGGCGATGCTTTTTATGGCGAACGCGAGTCGGTGCCTATTGCTAAAAGCAATAATCGTATTTGTGCTGGCTTAGTTACCCCCTATCCTCCTGGTATACCGCTATTAGTTCCGGGGCAACACATCACAGAAGAACATATCGAATACTTAAAAGAGCTTGCCGGGCAAGGGTTAACTATTCAAGGTAGCTTTGATGGTGAAATTTATGTTTTAAAAGGTAAAGTAGAAAAATAACGAGTTGTGTACCCACTCGCTTAATTAAGTGATCTATTTTGAGGTTTGAAAAACGTGTTGATAGGTAGGCAAAAATATCGCTATTTAGTTGCTCTAAATGAGCGTTTTTTAACGCAAGTAGCGACACGTCTAGCCCCAAAGATGATTAAATATTTTGTGGATTGGTATTATATACAATATTTTTCGAGGAATTAGTCAGCAGTTTTTAAATACTGCTGACGTTATTTTCAATACCAAATACTCTATCTTGGTCAGGCCTTATTTAACATAGCCAACATTAATTAACCGTTTAAATACAAACAACGCCTGAGTGTGCCATATAACTCGTTGATATCGATTGGTTTAGGAACATGAGCGATAAAACCTTGCTGGTAGTAATGTTTTACGTCTTTATCCATTACATTGGCTGTTAACGCAATAATGGGTATGTGTGGCAGTATTGCTTTTATTCGTTGATTGGCTTCAATCCCATCCATAACTGGCATATGAATATCCATAAATACCAAATCAAACAACTCTAGTTGAACTGCCTCAAACGCAAGTAAACCATTTTCGACAATTGTGATGTCGGCATTCGTTTTAGCCATCATGGCTTTAATCAACACTTGGTTAATATTGTTATCTTCAGCAATTAGTATTTTTTTACCCTTTAAATTAGGCGCTTTAAAAGATTTTTTAGGGGCTTTATCTGCTATGTTATTTGCTTTAGGTAGTGGTAATTTAATCGTGACAGTTGTGCCAAACCCTTGCTTACTTTGGATATCGATTTCTCCGCCCATCATTTTAACTAAACTAATAGTGATAGACATGCCAAGTCCTGTTCCCCCATACTTTCTAGTTGTAGATGAGTCTGCTTGAGTAAACCGCTCAAAAATATGATCGGTGACCTCTTTGCTCATCCCTATTCCTGAGTCCACAACCTCTAAAAATATAGCCTCTTTTTCTCCAAATACTTCACTGCTTACGTTTATTATCACACTGCCTTTTTCGGTAAATTTAACTGCATTTGAGGTTAAATTTAATAGTATTTGTTTTACCCTAACTAAATCACCAAGCCAGTATTCATTATAACTTTTGCTTTTGTTTATAATAAAATCAATGCGTTTTTCACTCACTAAAGAGTCTAAATCATAAGTAATAGAATCTAATACTTCAGTTAATGAAAAGCTCACTTTTTCTAATTCTAACTGGTTCGACTCTATTTTAGAGTAATCTAAAATATCGTTAATAATGGTCAAAAGGCTTTGTGCTGAGAAGGATGCATTTTTGAGAATTACACTTAATTCGTCAGGTAAATTAATATTTTTTAACAGCTGTAGGCCGCCTAAAATTGCATTCATGGGGGTACGAATTTCATGGCTCATATTGGCCAAAAAGTCACTTTTTGACTGTGCTGCATTTTCAGCAGCTAATTTTGCATCAAATAACACACCTATCGCATCAACTTGTTCAGTCACGTCGTAATTCACACCAACTACTTTAATAGCGGCTCCATGCGAGTCTTTTAATATTTCGGCGCTGGCTTTAATGGTTCTGACGTTACCGTTAGAATGAACAACCCTAAATTCAGGATCATACGTTCCCACCCCGTTGATTGCATTTTCTAACTTCTTTTTTGCACCTTCTAGATCATCTGGGTGCACACAACTCAACCATGCATCATACGCACCCGAAAACTGAGATTCGGTAATACCATACAATTTGTACATCCAGCTATCCCACACAAGCTGACCTGTAATTAGATCCAACTCCCAAACACCAATACCCGCAGAATCATTGGCTAACTGCATTCGCAGTGCTAAAGAGTCTGCTTTTTCTTTTGCCTCTTTAATTTGTTGTTCGCTTTCTTTTTGATGAGTAATATCTTGAACAACCGACCAAATAAATGCTTCCCCCTTACTATCTGTAATTTTTATTCCAGAGAGTAAAACGGGATATACATTTCCATTTTTATGAATGTATTCTTTTTGATAAGGCCCATATTGGCCATATTTAGCAAGCAACTCCAATTGCTCATGCTCTTGTTTTTTGTACTTCTCTGGAGTTAGTCGCCAATAATCCATTTTATTTAGCTCTTCAACGCTATACCCAGTTATATGGCTAAATTCTTCATTAACAAATTCAAAACTACCATCTAATATTGAATTAATCGCGATGCCTACTGGGGCTAAATCCACAAACTTTTCAAACTTTTCCTTTTCACCCAGGTATGCGCGTTCAAAACGTTGTCTTTCTTGTGCCTCTGTACTAACTTGGTTTTTTATCGTTTCTAAGTCTGATATGTCTCGCCCTACAGCCAGAACTAATTGGGCATTACCAATAAAAATAGCGGTTAAAGAAACCAAGCAATTAAACGTTGAGCCATCTAATCGTGAGTGTGTCCACTGAAAACTCTGAGACCCAAGTTGTACAGCGTTTTCTATATAGTTTTTAGCTAAAATATCGGAGCGTTTACCACAGGGCTGTAATTCTGGTGACAAATCAGCGGGGCTAAGGTTTAAATAGTTATTCATGCTATTAACACCATGCATGTCAATAGCCGATTGATTACACTCTATAAACTTGCCTGAACTTAAATCAATAATTGAATAGGCATCTGCTGATACGTCAAAAATTTTTTTGTATTTATCTCGTTGCTTGGTTAGCTCAGCAATTGTTTGCTTTAATTTTTTGTTTTCTTGCTCAAAATTATTTTTACCGGCAGGCACTGCTTTTAACCCATTAACAACACGTTTTACTTAGTATAGAAGCGATGAAAAGATATGGCACCTTAATTACAAAAAAAATCAATCATCTAAATAGCTTATGTATAAAGACCATTAAAACATTAATGGCTAGCTGCACACATACAACACTTAGTAACTAACTTTCTATCTGCTCAAAGCTATTTAGAATCTCAGCCATATTAACCAAGTGCTTGCCAACTATAAATTGAATACTGGCCTTAACCCACTCCTTAGAAATGTTTTTATAATTTAATTTAGCCAGTAACCACACTGTAACTATAAAAAGTAATAGTGACGACAAAGAGTAAAACCAAATCATGTGCTGCTCTAAATACTGATATAAGTCAATGCCAAAAAATAGGTCAAACCCTATAAACACATAGGCAAGATAAAATGGAACTGACATAAGTAGCAACTTGGTTAGCTGTAATTTATGTGCACAAACTCGGTAAAAATCAGTTTGTAGTTGGCTAATTGGTTTTGAGTAGTCAATGTTTGAAATTAAAACAATTTGGCCAATATTGCCTGCAAGCCCAATAATGGCAAACACAGTGAGAATAAAAGCTGAAATTATTGGCGCTGAAAAAGTAAAGCCTGCTGCAATGTATTTCCACAACATAATAATGATGACTAAAAAAACAACACTTTCAATTATTCGTGCCCATTTCATTTTATTAAGTGCTTTCATCTGTTTATTTATTTTTATTTCAGCAAGCTTTGCTTCATTAATTTCAATAGCGCCATGTGTACCCGTGCTTTGTTGTTGCCAAGCGCTTTTAAAGTTATCTATATTCATATTAAGAATCCTGTGTTTCAAATTGAAGTTTTAATGTGTGCTTAATTCGACTAATTCGCGTGGCAACATTGGTTTTACTAATCCCTAAGCTGGTAGCTATACCTTCATAAGGTTCACTTTCTAAATAAAGGAGCATAATTGCCTTATTTAATTTATCGAGTTGGCCAATAAAGTCATATAACTGTTTTACTGCCTCACTGCTCTCATCTTCTTGCGATAAATCAGCAATCTTTACTATGCACTCTTCATTTGCTTTATCTTCTCGCCGACTGTCTTTGCGGTAATAAGATATGGCTACGTTCAGCGCAATTCGGTACATCCACGTTGAAAATTTATAAGCGCTATTGTAATTATCATAAGCTAGCCACGTTGTTGTTAATATTTCTTGGGCTAAGTCTTCTCGATCATCTTTGTTTTGACAGTATGAATTCACAATTTTATAAATAATGCCTTTATGTTGCTCCATTGCTTGAGCAAATAGCGTTTTTTTAGTTGAGTTCATTTACTGGTAAATCCATCACTTTTTCTTAATTTCATAATATTGAGGCTTTAAAGTTTATTTATCTAATAGCATAAAGCACCCTAGCCCTATTTACGGGTATGCCTTTGAAATGCTTTAAATACTATTTAAATGTAAACAACAACCCTAAAGTAATATCTGCTTAATTTATTACCTAGTTATTCGCATCAACTGCGAAATAATCACAAATTTAAATAAAAATATTTTAATTAAAGTATTAAACGTGTTGTTAACTCTCTATTTTTAGTCGATGGTAAATATTGCTGAAGAGGCTTTATTAAGTAGGTTTAATATTTAAACGGTGGCTTTTAACCTCTCTGTTAAGGTTAAATAAACTGAAATATTTTTTGATAGTAGCTAGCCAAATAGGTATGAGCCGCGCAGTATTTAATCGTAAATTTAAGCAAGCAACTGACATGTCCCCTAAATCAATGAGGCTTAACCATGCCGCCATGAAAATAACACAAGGTACCAACTTCAACGTTGCGGCCATGGAAATGGGTTATGTAAGCAGTTCTCAGTTCAGCAGAGAATTTAAAGGATGTATGGCTTGTCACCCAAGCAATGGAGTCAGCAAAAAGAAGCACAATAAAGTCAATACTTTACCGCCATAAACTAGCAAAAGAGCAAAAATTTAACTTTCGACAACTTAAGATTATTAGCTTAGTTATACAAAGTAGCTCTGTATACCTTATGATTCATAAACAATTTTATAATGATCTTTGCCAGACTTTTTAACTTGGTAAATTGCGGCATCAGATTTTTTTATTTGATCGTCTATATCAGTGCTATTGCTTGGTGATACCACGTTTAACCCCATACTTACGGTTACATTTATTGTGTTTTCACCTTCAACTGGCACTTTAAGATTTCTAATTGCATTTATAAGTTTTTCGGCAACGCGTTCAGCATCGTCAACTTCTTTTAAAATAACAGCAAAAGCAAACTCTTCACCACCAAAGCGACAAAAAACATCATCAATTCTCAGTATGTGCGTTAATATATTTGCTAATTCAACCAGTAAACGGTCACCCACATTATGGCCATAGGTGTCATTCACTAATTTAAAGTTATCAACATCAAATATTCCAAATGCAACTGGCCCCCCGTGTCGAATACTAGACCTAACCAGTTTATTGACTTGATCTGAAAAAAAGCGACGATTAGGAATACTGGTTAACGGATCAAAAAACGCTATTTTTTCAAGCTGCGATTTAGCTTGTTGTAGTTCAAATGTTCTTTCTTGTACTAAGTTTTCTAGGTTAATTTTTAATTCTTTTAGATCTTTATTTCTTTTTTCTAACTGTTCTGTTTGAAATTTACTTTTTGAAACGTCCCGTTGAATCGCTGCAAAATGAGTAACCTCATCAAACTTATTTTTCAACGGGATAATATTCATTTCAACCTAGTATGGCCTTCCTCTCACGTCATAATTTAGCAGTGTTTCAGTTACTTCTTCGTGACGCTCTAATGCAGAATAAATTCTTTGCCTAGCTTGCGGGTCGGTTAAGTTGCCTTGTAAAATTCTGGGTGTTTCACCAATTATCTCTGACGAACTATAGCCTGTAAGAATTTCAAAAGCCTTATTTACATAAATTATTTTAGGCCCTTCAGGGTGTTTAATATTTTTTGCGTCGGTAATAACCACCATGTCTTGCGTATTTTCTACTACATCGTGAAACGAAATTTGCTGCTTAGTATCAGAAATATCAGTAAGAGTCACTACTATAAAATTTTTATCATCGTCATGCCCTTCAAAATAAGCATTGGCCATAAACCAGCTTATTTCCTTACTTGACCCGCCAACAACACCTATAACTTTTTTGACCACTTTCTTTCTTGTTGATTTAACAACATTAACGGGATAGTCTTCAACGGCCATGAGGTTGCCTTGCTCATCGATGAGTGTCCAATGAGGATCGTAAATATCTCTTCCAATTGCTTGCTCGTAGTCTAATTTCAATAACGCTAACCCCGTCGGGTTTATGTAAACAATCGATGTATCCCAGTTATGAATAACCACGCCTACCTGAGCGTATTCAAGTAGGTTTTTAAAATTTAAATCACTAATATCTTTCATAATTTTTTCATAAAAATTAAGTTCATAATAAAAAGGTAGGTTAAAACTAAAAAAATAAAAGTAATTAAAAACTATTCGTACTAAATAAATTATGCATTACTCCACAAGTTAGACTTTTAATACCCTCCTCAATTAAATAGTTATTTTTGAGACACCTAAACCTGATCAGTAACCAGGCAAATGCTTTGCCATGCGGCTGCCCTCTTCAATACATTTTTTAGCACTGTTAACATCAAATTTAATTGAAAAAAAAGCAAGCCGTAATGGCTTGCTTTTAACGCCCGTTCAAAGGCTACACACTTTCAACATAAATTTTAAAAACGGTAACTAGCACCAAACGTAATACGACGGTCAGTAAGGCCTTGGAAACATAATAGCGAGCCTTCGTTAACACATGACTGACTGATTTCAGACTCTGTGATATTTACGGCTTCTAAACCAATATTAAGCTGCTCGTTTACATCATAACTAATACTTGCATTAAGCTGACCACGGTCTTCTTGCACCACTGGAAAGCCCCATGGGAAGCTAGATGTACTACCGAAATCATTAGAACGGTAACCTTCACGCCATGTGTAACGCATACGTGCTGATAAACCAAATTTTTCATAGTACAGAGTAAAGTTATAGGCATTTTCTGATAAGTTCAGTAGCCCTTGTATTTCGCTTACTTCAATACCCGGAGTACCGGTACTTGCAGCAAATACATTGCTTGCTCTTGAAGTGGCCTTATTGACAGTTTCACCACCAGAGAACTCTTGAATGGTATAGTTAGCCAATACACCAAAGCCCGACGCCCAACCTAAATCTTTTTCAAAGCTAGATAGGTCATACTGGAACGCAAACTCAATCCCTTTTTGGGTTGTTTCGCCAGTGTCGTTTACTTTAGTTTCAGTACCCACACACACACCACGACCATTTTCAGGGCCAAATACGTTAATGTCGGCAATTGGGTTGAAAATACCCCCACCTTCACATGGGTCTGTTAAATCACGATACCCTGTTACTGGGTCTTCTACCGGCGATGTTAACTGATTAACATGAAGTTCTTTACGTGTTTTATGAAATATACCTACGCTAAATACGCTCGCTTCAGTAAAGTACCAATCAGCTGATAGATCGTAAGATAATACTTCTTCAGGTTTTAACCCGGGGTTGCCAAATTCAACTTCATCATTTGGGCTGGTGCTGTAAGTGATAGAGGTCGATAGGTCGTTATAATCTGGACGACGAATATCTTTACCTGCACCAAAACGAACCACTACATCTTCTGACACATCGGCAACTAAATTTAAACGTGGTAATACAAAGCTATAATCTGATTCATTGGTAATACGTGTTACAAGCTCGTTACCACTGCCATCTTGTGTTACTGAGTTACCTGTCGATTCAACATCGGTTTGAATATAACGTAAACCAAAGTTACCGCGGAACATGTCGTATTCAAAATTAGCTTGCGCATAAAAAGCGTGGGTAATTTCTTCTATGTCAAAAAAGCCAGAAGAACTTGAAGTTGGTGCATTTAGCGTGCGGCTAGAACCATGAGTTTGTAATGCTTGCTGAAGTGTTGCAAGTACTGCATCTGGGTCTGAAGCCACGAGTTCTGGGTCAATAAGTAAAAAGTCGCCAATATATAACGAGCGGCCATCAGCCTCATTAAAGTTATCCGGGCCAGCTACTAAAAGGTCAGCGAATAAATCACCTCTTGGGCTATCTGCCATCGAACGCAAACCCACACTTGATGTGATCTCATTCTGCTTACTCGCGGATTTGCTGTAGCGATAACCAAAATCAACAGAAGTAACAATTGAATCTGTGTAATATGTTGAATCTATACGGAACGCATCTTCAGAGTTCTCAACGGTATCTTGACCGATGTTTACGTCGCGTAGTACTACATTCGCAGGGTCAAGTAATTGCTCAACCGTAGGCGCATATTCAGCACCTTGTGCAATACCAAAAGTAAGTGCTCCACCTGACAGGTCGTATTCAAAAGGCACACTGTTATCATTACCGCCACCAGCATCTAAAGGGGCATTAGGGTTAATGAAGTTAAGCGTAGTATTAAAGCTTGGTGTTGTAGTATCAGAAGATGACGATGCAACTTCAGCACTTACAAACCATTTGTCACCTTGCCATTCACCGCCTAGTCTAAAAATATTACTATCGGTTACGCGTGAGTTTGTGTCACTCGAAAAACGTAAATTTGGATCGTCGTCGTCATTTGCTAAATTAACTGGGATTACACCGCGTAAAGCCGCTTGAATTGAACCTAAATTAGTGCCACCTAGCGAACCTAAGTTAACTGTTTCAAAAGCATCAGGAACCGAAATGTCATTCAATGCACTGACACCCGAAGCTTGAACACGAGAGCTCTCTTGACGACGCTCTTGGTCGTTAACTACCGCATCAAAATAAAACTTAGTATTGTCATTTGGTGCCCACTCAAGCGTACCTACAAAGTTTTTAGTTTCGTATTCATAGTTATCATAATCTTGCACAAAGAACTGGATAGGCAAGAAGTCGAAAGACTGTGCACTCGCCACTCCGCTATCAGAAGTAATTATGTTATCTCTATCTGCACGCGGGCGAAACGCAGTGACATCTTGCTCGGCATAACTGCCACTGACTAAAACACCAAATTTACCAAAGTCACCTTCCCAATTATCTGCAAAGGTACCTGAAAAACGAGGTTGTAAACCGCTATCAGTGCTTAGGCTACTATTCTCGCCTTGCACTCTAATTGTGGCTAACTGTTCACCCAGTTGAAGTGGGCGAATTGTTTTAAGGTTTATTGTTCCACCAACAGAACCTTCAATTGTTTTAGCTTCAGGAGATTTGATGACCTCTAAACTAGATATGATCGACGCTGACACATCTTCAAAGCTAATACCACTTCGTCCAGAGCCTGAACCGACTGTTGATACACCGTTTATTTCGGTACGGTTTGCATCGGTACCACGAATTTGTACACCCGTACCAACACCTGCTTGACGTGTAATTTGAATACCCGTCACGTTCTCAAGTACTTCAGCTAAGTTTTGGTCAGGTAACTTACCAATATCCTCTGACTGAATAATTTCTACAAGGCTATCTGCTGAACGTTTTTCAGCAAGTGCATTAGTTAAAGACTGACGTATACCAGAAACTTCAATTACCTCCAGATCATCCTTAACCTTTTTGGTCTCTTCTTGCGCATGAACAGAGAGAGACATATTCATAGCTGTTGCAGATATAACCGCCAGTGTGATTTTTGATAAATTATAATTCATAGTTTTTTCCTGTGTGTGTGAAACGCTATGCTACTTGTTACTTTTCATACAAAAAGTGAATTAGTGTATTACAAAAAGTTAACTGAATATTTACACCCAAAATCAAAAAGGTCAACCACCTTGTAAGTCAAAAACCACAAATCAACCTGAATTTGTTATTACCAGAAATCATGTTTTTAAACTTATTCACAACAAAATTATAGTACATAAATACAACCAACTGTAATTTAAATGGTTTTTAAAATAATAAATCAATACTATATCACTACACGCTAGGTATTTTTTGGTTACTTGATCGGTTATATTATTTAGCTATAAACTGTGTTTTTTTGAGTATAAAGTGAAAAAACCAATAAATTGGTTAACCAATTAAAAGTCTATTAGACTTTTAGCTACATAAAAAAAGCAATTAAATTAGATAATGACTCGTTTTATGATAACTAGCTCAATTAAGTGATTTGTTTTGAGGTAGGAAAACATGCCTAGAAAGAGTGAAAATATATTAATTGATTATGCTAAATGAGGGTTATTGTGCGCCTAGCATCAAATGGGGTGACTAAATGGGTAAAGCACTATTGCGCATTGATACTTCTTAACCTAAACGCTGCTTAAGAGGTTTAATAACCAGTTAAATATTGATGATATTTAATTATGTTTTCTAGTTAGCATTTTAACTAAAAAACAAAGCAAATTTGCACGTCAGTAACGAGTCAATAGCAGAAATATTCAATACCGTTGGCGCTAGCATAGCCGCTTCAAATCAATTTATTACCCAAAGTTTGGATTATTTATTTTATTGGTATAACTAAACATAAAAAGCCCCAATGGGTATAAACCAATTGGGGCTTTTTAAGTTATAAACTATTACAGTTTATAACTTAAACCTAAGAATAAGCGTGGGCCGTAGTCGTTTACTTCACCTAAGTTGTCTTCAACGAAGAAATCTTGCGACTTAGGAGCACTAAATAAATTGATTGCTTCTGCTTTAACTCTAAAGTGCTTATTAATTTTGTACGATGCACGCATTTCCCATACACCTACCGAATCAACATAACGTAAGCGTGTACCATTGCTTGTATAAGGTTGGAAATACTCACTACGGTATTTGTAAATAACCGCAGTATCAAAGCCACCTATTTGGTAATAAAGTTGGCTACTAAATACATGCTTAGAAAACCCTGGGACAGAGCCTGGCTCAACAATACCCTCTTGCAGCTGCGTCGTATTGCCATCAACGTCTGTTACAAATGTATCACCGTATAAGCTGTCTTCAAATTCAAAGTCCGTGTCGGCATAGTTATAACCAAACTTAACGCCTATGCCATTGTCCCAACGGTATGAGAATGATGTTTCTAGGCCTAAAATCTCACTCTCTTCGTCGTTTGTTACTGAATTTGTAATAGGCAATGAAACGGTTTCACCCCCTACCACAAAGTCCTCAATAACTGTGCGCTGTTGGAATCCGCCTTGGAACTGCTTATAGTAAAGGCTTAATGCAAAAATTGAATCTTCATTAGGGTACCACTCAAATGCCGCATCGTAGTTCCATGACATTAGAGGCTGCGTATCTGGGTTACCAGAACCGTTAACACCCACTAACAAGTCACTAATTGTAGTGGCCGTATCAGATGTGTCTTGTTGGAAAGAGCGGCTATATCCCAAATCAGATGGATCTGCACGCGACATACCACGATAAATACCCGCACGTAATAAAATATCTTCGCTGTAATCGACCACTAAGTTAAAGCTAGGTAAGAACTTGGTGTAATCACCGCCACCTTTTATTTTATCAAGTGTGCCAGTGTCTGATTCAACAAGATCAAGTACACCTGTATCACTGGTAACAACATCAAAACTATTTCTAAAACCAATTGATGTTACTTCAGTATCTACAATACGCAAACCAAAGTTACCACGAATAAACTTACCAAACATTTCTGTATCGTAGTTAGCCATTAAGTAAGCAGCGGTTGTTTTTTCAGTTACGTCAATGGTTCCTGCGTTTTGGTATTCAACCTCAGGGTATTCAAATACGCCACCCTCATTAGACGCGACAACTGCACGAGAGAAACATTCGTTATCGTAAGTCGCCCATGAAGAGCCGGTGCCTGAATCTACAACATTACCGTCGCTATCTACATGCGTGATGATATTTCCATCTGACACGCTAGACAAAAAGCCTGATTCAGGAAAATCAATTTGACAACCTTGGAGTACGTCGAGTGCTTCAGCGCCTGAACCTAAAGTAAACTGATTACGAGAACCGTTACCGTTAGTACCACCAAATTGTGTAAAGCTAAGCTCTGAGGTACGAACGCCACCTTGAATTGTGGTGAACATACCGCTATCAACTAAATAGTCAAAATCTAAACGCGCAGACACAACCTTATTATCACGAACATTTTCGCGGTCTATGCGTGTTCTTAAGCTGTCAGTAAAGTTAGATATATCTGTTACGTCAAAATCAGTAAGCGTAAAATGTGGGATGTTATCGCCCATATCCCACGAAAAGTAATTACGGCCAGCGGTTCTGCCTCGGTTAGAAATTTGCAGTTCTTCACGCGACGTTTTTGAATACGCTAAATCTAAATCAATAGTAAGTTTATCATTGACCGTATGTTCGATATTTAAGCCGTAACCACGGTAATTTTCTTCACGAGAAAATTGCTCACCAGCTGACTCAATACGCTCTTCACCTTCCCAATGCAGAATGCCTCCAACATCGTTAGTAACAAGTGATGGGCCGGTTACGCCTGGCGTTGCACGCTTTTGTAAAAAAATTAAATCATGACGTGCTTCTCGTTGCGTTCTATCAGAAATTTGGCTATCAAAATTAATATCCCATTCTGCAGATGGTTGATACTGAAATGCAAAAAATACCGCGTCACGCTCGTCTGACGTTTCGTTTTGACGAAAGCTTCGACTGCTGCCAGTCCATGCGTATGGAGTACCATCACTCACCGCTTTTCCTGTATCTGGATCGATCTCAGTGTCATAACCTTGGTTATTACTTCCGTTTACCTGATCCTCACAATCTCCTGCACTGCTTCTATAAAAGCCTTCATTGGTATTAGTAGGATCGTTTAAACACGCCCAAAGAGACGAACCTGATGGGCTAGAACTACGATATTCGGCTTCTGGCTGCGAAATATCTTGGCGCTGTACACCAAAAGAAAAACCAACTGCTTGGCCATTGTCAAATTCAAACTGGTCAACATAACTAAATGTTCCGCGGTAACCTAAGTCACTTTGTAATGAGTTATCTACATTACTTTCATCCGGGTTATAGTTTAGTTTAACTTCACCTTGCAAGCGCTGCTTGCCAAAATCTAGTGGGGTTACAGTTTCAAGTGCAATAACACCTGCAACCCCCCCTTCAATCATTGAGGCATCTTGGGTTTTATAAATAGCTACTTTTTTTACAAGCTCAGATGGAAATTGTGAAAAGTTAACTGAGCGGTCACCACTACCATTCGTTGCTTCTCGGCCATTTATATGTGTTGCACTTAAAAATGGGCCAAGGCCACGAATGGTAATTTCTGTTGCCCCGCCATTTTCACGATGCGATGCTGCGCCTGTAATAGACTCTAATGCTTCACCTATCGATAAAGCGGGTAAATCACCAATATCTTCAGATGAAAGACCGTCAACTACGGTTGTGGCTTCGCGCTTTATGGCTATTTGATCTTGAATTGTTCTTCGTGTGCCTGTAACACTAATGATTTCTACATCAGGCTCGACCTCAGTCGCTTTTGCTTGTTCTTGTTGTGCGTGCGCTGAAAATACACATGAGCTTGCTACACTCGCAATTGCGGCTGTTCGTACCCATTTAGCTACAGGACTCAGTGCGAATTGGCCTGAGCGTACTTTACTATTCTTTGAAGACTTCAACGACATTTTTATGCTCCGTTGTTTATTGTTGTGTGAGTGTTGTGTGTTGACTTGTTATTCATCTGTATATGTTATGTGACAACTGCTGTTAATATACTCAAGTACATACAGATGATCAACCAATTTCACGCAAACAACATGACCATAAGGTATACCAATTACAACAAACTAGCATTACCAAGGGGTCAGGCGATTTTGTAGTGAAAAATAATTAGAAATGCATGTATTTTCTTCGATAGCATTTGGAGAACTGGCATAAAAAAACCCCTAGAAAAGGGGTTTAATTTAAGGTTTTTCTAAATACTAGTCGTTGCTAACAACCCATGTTGAGCCAACACCTACATCACTTGCTTGAATGTAGTAAAGCGATTTAGCACCTGCCACAGCTTGTAAGCCAGCAGGATCTGTTTCGAGTAAAGTGCTTGTAGCCGTTACATATTCAAGCACCTCTTTCCCATTTGCTGCTGGATCTTGGTCAATCGCACCATCTGTATCAAACGAGCCGTTACCATTTAAGTTTCTAATTGCAACCCAATCGCCACTTGTATCACCCGATACCCGGCTGTCCATGTAACCAAAGTTGTTGCTTAATACCGACGTATCATGCTTGATTAAATCACAGTCGTATTCAAATGCATGGTCACTATCAAGCGTATTTGGATAAAATAACCCTTGTGTTAAGGCGCTACTTTCAATGGTATCTGCATCAGTTTGATCACCTAAGCCATTAGCAATAAGGTTGCCATCAAAGTTAATAACAAATGCATTTTTAGTTAAACCATAAAGCACAGGTGCATTATCCACTGTAAGTTCATCACAATCACCCACTGGGGCACGAGAACCTATTTCAGTACTAAACACGATTGGTTGCTGAGAGTTCAAAATCGTGTTGTTTGTTACCGTCAACGTAAAGTCACCCGCCGCGTCTAATACAGCTTGGTTGCCAGAGTTTGGAACACCACCATCAGCTTGAGAGAATGGATTTGCAGTAAATACAATACCACCTGCTTCTTTGTTACCAGAGCGAATACCCGCAATATAATTATTGCTAATAGTATGCCCAAGAGGCGTAATTAATACGCCAGCAGGACGATCGTTAGAGCTTGCAATATCAGTAGTACGAATAATAACGTTATCTGTAACGCTATTAAAACCACCATCCTCTAGTGAAATCCCGCCATTAGGGTTAATAACAGTGTTACCTTTGATAGTTGCACCCGAAGTTTGCACACGCATTAAGCGACGACCAGTTACAAAGTTTTCTACGCGGTTATATTGAATCGTAAAGTTTGCATCGTCAGCTGCATCTGAACCAGTAGTACTTCCCGCATTAATTAAATGAAGGCTTGAGTTACCAAAATTTGGATTCGCACTGGTGCCACTAAATAAATTGTATTGAACAACATGGTCGCTGCCTGATGAAGCAATTTTAATAACGGAACCATTTTCAGCATTATCACGGTTACTAAATGTATTTCGCTCTATTAGCGCGCCCGTACCTTTGATCATTAACCAGTGGTAAGTCGAATTATTTAACTCGGCTTCATCGCCATCCATTGTATTTTGAGTAAACTCGAAGTTATTACCTTCAGAATAAATAATTGCACTTTCTTCAGTCTCACAAAATGAGCCTGATTTTGTATCTATATTTTTAAACGTAAGCCCTGTTAACGCAGCACCTTCTACCCCTGCGGCAACATGAATACATACTTCCCCGCTAACCACTGGCGTTTGCTCTTCAACAGCGCGAAGCGTTACACCACTAGTCAGTAAAACTTCATCCATATCAGCGTACACACCGGTATTTAGGCCAACAACATCACCATCAGCAAGGCCGCCACTTACCGCACTTAGTAGCTCTGTTGGTGAGCTAACAAGTTGAGAATAAATAACCGTTTCTAGTGAACCAGTTACAGAACCCTCAAATCCGTCGTTATCGGTGTAAGAAGCACTCACAGAAATAATCGCACCTGCATATGCCGCAGGTGAAAACGTGTTACTGTTTGTATCGGCTACTTCAACGCCATCGGCAAACCAGCTGTAGGTTACATTTGTTTCTTCAATACCATTATTATCTGTTAGTTGCGCTGTCAATTCACCACTAACTAAGTAAGGTGACGTGCCTATAATTGCAATACTACCCGCTTCATCAACCGCAACGGCAGATACGGGAATTGTTTTTTCTGATGTATTATCTTCTACAAAACCATTGTCATCTGTATAAGTTACTTGTACTGATACAGCTTGCCCAATTAATGCAGCCTCTACAATATATTCGCTTTGGGTTGCACCCACTATTTCTTCATCATCAGCGAACCATTGATAAGTAATTTCTCCGGATACGCCATCCATGTCTGTAATATCGGCGCTAAGCGTATTGCCGACTGTCGGTGTGCCACTAATTGCTACATCACCTTGCGCATTAACGCGCGCAACAGGCGTTGTAGCAGCTGAAGTCACAGACTCAGCAAACCCGCGTTCGTCTTCAAATGATGCTGTAACTGTAATCACACGGTTAAACTGTGCTTCTGTAAGCATGAGTGAAGAAAGCACTTCTCCCTCAATAACTACGTCATCTGCTAACCACTCGTACACAACAGTTAAGCTATCAAAGCCGTTTTCATCTTCAACATTTGCTGTTAGCTCTGAGCCAATAAGTGCATCACCTGTTATTGTTACGCTTGCTGGAAATGCAATGGCCGCTACGTCAGAGGTCGGATCTGAAATATGCGACTCGTTAACCCCCCCATCATCGGTGTATTTAGCTTGAGCTGTAATAGCTAAGCCAATTTGATCGTCTGTTAAGGTAAAAGATGCGCTATTAGCACCTTCTATTACTTCGTTATCTGCATACCAAAAATAAGAAACAGTTCCTGATATACCATCAGGATCTGACACGTTTGTTGTTAATGTTTGACCACTTGTGGCTGTCCCTGACAAAGCAATGGCGCCCAATTCGTTGTCATTATTATTTGCGTCAGTGTCACAACCAACTATTGCAGCTGCAATAGCGCATAGTGCAAAGTGTTTTAAATTCATGATGCCTCTATTCTCCATTTTATAGGTTAAATATTTGGCCAGCTATTGTGTGTGTTACCAAATAATCGTACTAGTTGTTACCAAATTTACTTTACTTGAAAATAAATTGTTAACCAACTTGGTCATATAACCATAATAAGTATGATATTTCCAGCTTATTTACTGAATTAAGTGCGGCTTTGCATAAATAAAACATAGGTGGTGAAAGTAGAAATGAAATAAGGTATTTACCAATTGGTTTTACAAAGCCATATAAAAATACAAACGAATACTGAACGAGTTTGTATAATAAAGAGTTCCTAGAACAAGAAGATTTGTAATTAGTTGAGGAGGAAAGTAACAGAGAAAAGCGTTCTCTGTTACTAAATAACCGAAGTGAAGGGTAATCAATTAATTTAGCGCTGACTTGTTAAAATAATCAACCGGTTCAGTTGAACCTAGAGTAACGGGTACTCGTTGGTGTAAATCGTCAGGGGCGATCTCTAAAATTCGAGCGCCACGTGATGTGGCTTTACCGCCTGCATTTTCTACAAGCATTGCAAGTGGATTGGCTTCATATAAAAGTCTAATTTTGCCATTATCATTGCCTACCCGCTTATCTTGCGGGTATAAAAATAAACCACCGCGACATAAGATTCGGTGTACATCGCCAACCATTGCCGCATTCCAACGGATTGAACTTTTTTCAAAGCTTTCAGATGTGTAAAGCAACTTGTCAAAATAGACTTGTGTAGGCTCATCCCAATAACGGTAATTTGCCATATTTACGGCAAACTCACGGCTTTGAGAAGGAATGTGTAACTGTTGGTTTGTTAGTAAATACCCGCCATGTGTTGAGTCAAGCGTATAACAGCGTGTTGGCCCACCGGTGGTCATTACAAGTAATGATGAAGGGCCGTATAATACATAACCTGCACACACTTGGCTTACACCTGGTTGGTTAAACTGCTCATCACTGTCAAAAGGTACGTCGTCTCTTGCCAAGTAAATAGTAAATATTGTGCCTATTTGACCATTTACATCAATATTCGATGAGCCATCGAGCGGATCAAAAGCAACGATAAATGCACCATCAGGGTGGCCACCTACCGCGTGATCTTCTTCCTCAGAGGCCACTGTTCTGACCGAACTGTCCTCAAGAAGAATATCTTTAAGCAATTGATTGGCAATAATATCTAGTTTTTTTTGAACTTCACCCTGAATGTTTTCATTCATTGTGGAGCCTAGCACCCCTGCAAGTTCACCTTGACCAACCCTAAACGCAATCTCTTTACTTGTTGCTAAAATGGTACGGATCAGCAAAATTAAATCCGTTCTTACGCCGTCTTCTTTTAATACTGTATTTAGTCTTTTCATGAGCTATACCGATTTACACAATTAAGATCTTTAAAGCATTGGGTTAGTCTAGAAACCATATGCAGCTCAGAGTGGCGAAGCCACACGCGTGGGTCGTAGTACTTTTTATTTGGTTTATCGTCACCGTTGGGGTTACCAATTTGACCTAGCAAGTAGGCCTGGTTGGTGTTGTAGTAATCTAAAATACCCTTCCAACATGCCCACTGCGTATCGGTATCAATATTCATTTTAACTACACCATACGTTAATGACTCCGCAATTTTTTCTTCCTCAGAGCCACTGCCACCATGAAACACAAAGTTAATTGAATTACTTGGTAAATTGAATTTTTTAGACACGTAAGCTTGTGAGTCTTTTAAAATAGTAGGTGTGAGTACAACGTTTCCTGGTTTATATACACCGTGAACATTGCCAAAAGACGCAGCAATAATAAAATTAGGGCTAATAGCAGTTAAGCGTTCAAATGCGTAAGCCACATCTTCTGGCTGAGTATAAAGCGCTGAACTATCAAGGTGTGAGTTATCAACACCATCTTCTTCTCCGCCTGTACAACCAAGCTCAATTTCTAGTGTCATCCCGATTTTAGCCATGCGTGCTAAGTAGCGCTCACATATTTCTATGTTTTCTTCTAAAGACTCTTCAGATAAATCAATCATATGCGAACTAAACAGCGGTTTACCAGTTAGTGCAAAGTGTTTTTCGCCTTCATCTAACAAACCATCTATCCATGGCAATAGTTTTTTAGCGGCGTGATCGGTATGAAGCATAACAGGCACTTCGTAATGTGCCGCAACACTGTGAACATATCTTGCCGCGCTCACAGCACCAAGAATTGCACCTTGTTGTTCAGGCAATGAAAGCCCTTTACCACAAAAAAACTGTGCTCCGCCATTAGAAAGTTGAATAATAACTGGCGACTTCATTTTTTTAGCCGTTTCTAAAGTTGCATTAATAGAGGTTGTGCTAACCACATTAACCGCAGGCAGTGCATACTGATTAGCACGCGCATGACCATATATTGCACTTACCTCGTCATCCACTATTACACCAGGTAAAATAGTTGGAGATAAATCATTCATTTTAGTGCTCCCTGCTATTTTATTGCTTGAATGCATGAATCAGTAATAGCTTGCCAGTTTTCTTGTGCAACCCATTCCTTTTTAGCAACCCAAGTTCCACCCACTGCAAATACGTTATTTAAAGAAAGATAATCCATTTTATTACTTTCACTTACCCCACCCGTTGGGCAAAAGCTAACTGCTCTAAACACACTTGATACAGCTGATACAAATGGCGCTCCACCAGCAAGTGAAGCTGGGAATAACTTTTGCTCCTCAAAACCATATTCTAACGCCATTAAAATATCACCGGTATTTGATACGCCAGGTAACACAGGCACGCCACACTTTGCTAACGCGCTAAGTAATTTAGGTGATACTGCTGGGGTAACAATAAAATCAGAACCAGCATCAATTGCTTGCTTTAAAATAGTTTCGTTAATAACGGTACCTGCGCCAACTTTAAGCTCAGGGACTTGCTCTTTAATCGCTTTTAAAGCATCAATTGAGGCGTCTGTTCTGAGCACAACTTCAACCAAAGTAAGGCCTGCTTTAGCCATTGCTTTTGCAATCTGTACCCCCTGCTCTGGTGTATCAGCTTGAATTATAGGTAGCAGTGTTTGCCCTGACATAAGTTCAGAAAAGCGAGTCATAACGTTGTTCCTTTATTTTAAGTAATTTGGCCGAGGTATGGAGGCCTTAAATTTTATTAAATGCCAGCTTCAACCATTGCCTGTTGAAAAACATCTTTTGGTGCAATGGCACCCGGTTGTTGAATAACAGCTCCGGCTGCTTTGGCGCCCAATTGAACTGCATCTGCAATTGGCTTACCTGAAAGTCGAGCGCCTAAATAGACTCCGTTAAAGGCATCGCCCGCGGATGTTGTATCTATGACTGTAGTAACAGGTATTATTGTGTGACTTTGAAGTGTATTGTCTAATTGTGTAATAACAGACTCAGGACCATTTTTAACAACGATCTCGTTAATTTGATATGGTTTTAAGTATTCGATGACCGCCTCAACACTATGCACATTATAGAGTGTTGTTAAATCTTCAACCCCTGGAAGGGTTACATCGGCAATACTAAACGCTAAATGGTATTGCGCTTTAGTGTCTTCAACACTCTCCCACAAACGGGGTCGGTAATTAGGATCGAATACAATTTTTACACCAGCGTCTTTAAGTTGCTTTAAAACATCCCAAAACTGGTCGCGTGATGTTTTATCTATAATCGCTAAAGATATTCCTGAAAAAAAGAACATGTCACCTTGGCATAGTTGGTTAACACAATCGGGGGTTAAAAATTCAACGGTTTTTTTTGCTGCTGAATCACTGCGCCAGTAAATAAAGCTTCGCTCGCCATGTTCATCTGTCTCAATGTAGTACATACCCGGCACTTTGCTTTCGTGACTAAATACGAACTGTGTATCAAGCTGTTCACTTTCAAAGCGTTCGCGCATTTTTTTACTTAGGTTATCTTGCCCTAAAGCCGTAATTACAGATGTTCCTACTTCAGGAAAACAGCGTTTCAAATATACAGCTGAATTGTATACATCGCCTGCAAAAGATTGATGCAGCGTAGCAGCGCTCATAGCCCTGAGCTCTACCATGCATTCACCCATAAAATAAATAGTATTCATTTTTGAAAGTATCCTTTGTAACTAACTGCTATGCGCAGACACTGGCGTGTTGGCATAGCAGTTGAAGCAGATTAATCAGGCTTTTTAAGAGGTTCAATTTTAGGAATTAAAATCCACACTGCAGCCATAGCAATAATGGCAAGTGATGCACCAATTATGAATGCCGGAGCATAATTACCATCAGCAGTTAATATTGGTACCAGTGAAGTAAGGCCTACCGCACCCAGTTTTGCAGCCATACCTGAAAAACCAGACAAAGTACCGACCGCCTTTTTACCTAGTAAGTCACTTGGTAAAGTTTGGACATTACCAATAGCAGTTTGAAAACCGAACAGAATAACAGCCATTATAAGAACAGCCGTAGTCGGGCCACCTGGATTTGCCATAGCTAATAATGCAGGGAGCATAATTAAACAGCCAAGCGTAATTGTCAGCTTACGGGTTTTATCTGTATTCCAACCCGATTTAAGTCTGTTTTGAGCCAATAGACCACCAAACCATGCGCCAAACATTGCACCTACATAAGGAACCCAACCATATATACCAATAGATTTAACGTCCATTGCATATACTTCGTTTAAGTAAATTGGTATCCAAAAAACAAATAACCACCAAATAGGATCTATCGCTGCTGATGCAATAATGACACCCCAGCTTTGTTTACGAGAAAGCAACTCGCCAGTAGAAGGGTTGTACTCTTCTTCGTCTTCACCTGTCAGGTCGCCGTTGTCATCAACACGTCTTTGACCGGTTAGGATATATTCGCGCTCTTCTTCGCTTATCCAAGGGTGAGAGCCCGGTGGCGCTTTCACTAAAATCAACCACGGTACTAACCATAAAAAACCCAAGGCACCAACAAAAACAAACACCATTTGCCAGCTAAAATAAACCGTTAAGTAAGCAATTAATGGTATTGCTATAATGCCACCAATTGCAGCACCTGAGTTAAAAATACCCTGTGCAAGCGCACGTTCTTTAGTTGGGAACCATTCAGCGTTACCCTTGGCTGCACCTGGCCAGTTACCGGCTTCAGCTACACCTAAAATGGCACGAAAAATACTTAGACTTAAAACACCTTGCGCAAATGCATGAGCAATTGTTGCCAACGACCACACACCAATTGATAACACAAAACCAAATCGGGTACCCACCCAGTCAAATATTTTACCAAAAATGGCTTGGCCAAATGCGTAGGCAAATACAAACACGATAGAAATGTTTGCGTAAATTTGTTTACGTTCTAATGCCGATTCATCAGGGAACATTTCTTCTACTATATCTGGCCAAAGTACACTTAGTGCTTGGCGGTCAATGTAATTTATGATGGTTGCTAACGCGATTAACGCAATAACCCACCAGCGTAAGCCTTTAAGTTGCATAATTATTCCTCAAGAAAGTCTTCACGGGCTGGACTAAAGGTATCGATTAAAATACCACCTGTTGGGCACGTAGCGCCATGATCGGCAAATGGAGGAATAAAACAGCTATCACCCGGTTTTAAAATTTCAGTTACACCGTCAATATTAAAGTGAAACTCGCCTTCAACTACGTAAGTTACTTGTGAGTGTCTATGCGCATGGTTATAACCAATTGCGCCTTTTTCAAACCAAATTTTAACGGCCATTAGCTCTTCGTTAAATCCTAACATTTGACGCTTTAAACCATTGCCTAGATCTTCAATTTCAGTTTTGTCACCAAATGAAAAATGTGCACTTTGCTTTTGCATCCTAATTACTCCTAATTATTCTTCAACGCATAAACGCCAAGTCGGTCGCTTAAGGTGAATGACTTATTTTTAAATGTGAAATCGTTTTTAGCTGCGCTTTGTGACTTATTAATTGCAACTAAATATGGCGTATTCTTTACGTTTAGTTCAACAAGTATTAAGTCACCCTGTGTGCTGTACGTTAACTCTGAAACACGGCTAACAGCCTCTAATGTGTATTCTTTGCTTGGGTTATATTCACCATGAGGCTCTAGAACAGACACAAACGTGTGTTGTTTTTGCCCTTCTACGCGACGAATAAAACCGTTTTCGTTGCGTAGGTTAAAGTTAAGGTCATTTGCGCCTATTTGAGTAAATAAAAATAACTCGTCGCCGTTAACTAGGCTTGTTTGTGTATAGAAGCGGCCATTATCATTTAACCATGTTACCTTTGCTAACCCCTTTTCAGGCGTTGCTTGTCCTTTTAACCATAGGTGTTGATAACCATTGCTTTCACCTAGAGCCTTTAGCTGATTTGTATTAGCACGTAAGCTAAAGTTGGTATCAATCAATTGGCCTTTATAGTGTAAAGGCAAATCAAATTGATGCGCTTTATTTGCATCTATATCGAACACGTCAAGTGCTACAGTGCTTTCTAGCCCCGGTAAGTTAACAAGTGCTAAAATACGTTTTAATTCAATCCCTTTGTAGGCTGTGGTTATTTCCCCACTTGCGACAGTGCCAAACTCATTGGTTTCAAAAAAGTTAAGCTTAGGATAGTTATTATTTCCTACTTCTACATTGGCATTAAAGTGAGATGTTTCATCTACAACAACAGTGTTATGCGCAACAGTATGTTTTGCATAGGTTTCGTTCTCTGGAAGATAACGGCCACCATACTTAGCCTCTACATTTAAAAAACGTGCTGCGCCGTAGTCAGATACAATTTCGTTACCATGGTCGTAAAACTGCCATGTAAGCTTATCAAAGTGACCATGACCTAAACCTTGTGCAGCAGGTTTAAACAAAAGGGCTTGATGGCCGCCTACCTTGGTTCGCATAACCACTAAAGCGCCTTGCTTTCCATCGTTACCGTCGCCAAAGGCAACTGATTTGAATATGTATGGCGCTTCATTCTTATCATCTAGCGCTTGAGCCACCTTTAAACCGTCGCCTGTAAGGACTACCTGATCTTGATACTTAGCAATGTCTAGGTAACCCGCATCGTTAGTTAAACCATAAGCAGCCGTTACGCCTTGTACTAATTCAATCGTGTCAATACCTTTACTTTTTATGGCATCGTTAATCGGGAAGAACAAACCGTTATAACTAAGCTGAATCGTCGTATCAATTGCTTTTAGTAAAATGCCATCGCGGTAATCGAAAATTTTTCTTTGTGGCTCATTGTTTTCAATTGCTTTTGCAAAGGTAACAAACGGCAGTAATGCAAAACGCTGATAATAAGGTCCTTCGTTGTAATAGCCTTGTGGAGAAAACAGCATTTCTAATTGCTTAATGAAACCACCTTTGCCCGATTTGTTTAAATCATAGAGTGATTTTTCTACCCACTCAGGTTCATCTAACACATAACCTGCCATACCCACGCCTGCAGTAGCCCAGGTACCATGGTTATGCACTTTATTAAATGTTGAAGGCTGACCCACTGACGTAAACAATGAAACAGGACGTAATAAATCGTCTTCTATCACTTTTTTATTTTCATCACTTAGCGAATCATGAATTAAGTCGTATGCCTGAATTGTATAAACAAGCCACATTGCTTCATTCAAGCTTTGCCAAAAAAACTTACCTGGGTTTTGAGAATTCATTTTACGTTTTGGGTGTAACCCTAGCGTAGGGTAAAGCTCAGCGTATTCAAGCAACATATCGCGGACATAATTTGCGTATTTATCATCTTGGCTTAATTGATAAATAATCCCAGCGTTATACATTAACTGGTAGTTCTTTTTATGACGTTCGTGCGTATAGCCGCCCCCACCATCTTTAGGCACGGGCACCGTAATAGGTTGCGTTATTTGCTCGTCTACTTGTGTTTTTAAATTTTTATATGCCGCTGTAAACTGACCTTCGCCTTTTATTGCTTGGCGCATGAGCTTTACGTCGTCAACTGTAATAACCAGATTTGGATGCGATGCTGCACTCACAACTGACGACAATAATAATGAAAATAAAGCTAAAGTAGCGGCTTGTATGTGTGTATTTCGTTTAAATAAATTCATTAGTTCACAGCGCCTTATTTATCACGTTGTTATCTGCAAGTATTGCGGTATGAGGGCCTGCGATTCTAAGCTCTTTAACACTTGGGGCGGATGTTGCATCAAATGTGTTGCGCGATACCTCAGTGATTGGCTCGCCAACAGTGTGCTCAATTACAACGGGGGCTGAATTAACAAATGCGTTATTTTCAATTTCAGTTACCTGCACTCCATGAACATAAATACTGGCCTTTTCTTTGTTGCGTTTTCCAAGGCCAACATTATTTAGCGTGTTGTTTTTCATTTCAAAGTGAGGGCCAAATGTACTCTCATCGGAGCCGCCTCGGTATAGCTTTAGCAAGCCGCCTTTTACATCATTAAAGTTGTTACCAATAACAGTAACGTATTCAGCGTTGTAAATACCTAAGTCTTCTATTTCTGTGTTAAGGCGTAATATGTCACCGGTTACGTTGTTAAAAGTATTATTTGTAAGTGTAATTTCATCAGCCATTGCACCTTTACCCGTTACAAAAAAGTGAAACGAGTGATTAATATCTAACTTAATTAACTGCGAGTTACGGATTTCAAAACGGTAGTTATCGACCATGCCCCATTTTTGTGTACGTACTACACTGTTGCCTATGGCATCGGGTGCGCTTTCACCAGAGATAACTAAACCATCTAGCTTTAAGCTACCGCCATCGTGAATTTCAAATAAAGTAGAACGCTGATAAGTGAGCTTAGCTTTACCTGGGTTTTTAGCTTTAATAGTAAGTGCTCTTCTAATCTTAATAAGTTTTGATACATCGTATTGGCCATCAGCAAGCGCTAGCACATCTCCGGATTGGGCGTTATTAATTGCATTAAGTAAGTCGGTTACATTTGCTTTAACTTGATGCGTTTTACCTGAGTCAAACTCAACAACCTGCGCTATTTTTGGATACCAACTGACGCCGGTATCGTCCTTTTTTAGCACCGTTAAACCACGTTTAGCACCTGCTTTCATTTTACTTGATTTAGGGTAAAGTAAGCCGTTACTTGCTTTGCTAAGTGCTACATTTTGCTTTTTAACACCATAAGCAAGCTCTTTTAATACAGTGGTATTTGCAACGTTGTTGGTCAAAGCAATACCACTTACATCATCAAATGCAGTAAATGGCTGCTCGCCATTTTGATTAATAATCAGGTTATTTTTCATTACGCTGTTAATAGGTGCTGCACTTCGCTCTGCATCACTACCTGCAGCAAGTTGTACATGGCTTACATTTACAAAGGTGTTGTTTTCTATGGTTGCATTTTCAACTTGGTGGTAACGGTTAATTGGCGAGTTTGGTACACCGTTCATCACGGTAAACCCGCTACCAAATCGGTAACCTGTGAGCCCTTCAAGGTAGTTATTTCTTACAACTTGGTCTTTATTGATAATACGAATACCGCCAGTGTGGTCTGCGCCATTACCAAAGAAAATGTTCTCTTCAATTACATTGCCATTACCATGGCGAAGGGTTAACGTACCGCGAGATTCAAAAAATACGTTATTACGAATTTGGTTTTTACCTGATTTTACCGAGATGATTTCTACTTCACCGTTAGTGCGTTCAAAATAATTGTTTTCAACTACTGTAAATGAATCACTTAGTGAGTAATGACTGGTGCCAATACGCAGGGTTTCACCACCATTAGAGCCAAAAGTAGGACGGTAACCAAAGAAATTATGATCTATTTGGTGATAATTTTGCTGGCTTTGCTCGCTATTTAATCTTACAGCAACCGTAACACCTTTATTTCGCTTGCCGATTAAATGGCTGTGATCAAAGCGGTTGTGCTTACCATATAAAGCCACCCAGTAATCTGACTCTCGTTTATCTGGATTATTATAATTATCGATTACAACATTGGTAACTCGAGAATGGTAAGCTAACTCTTTTTTATTGCGACGAAACTCTATTACCGCTGAACTTGGCGTATAACCCTCTTTGAAAACTAAGCCCGAAACCTCAAGGTACTGGCCCGCAAGACGAAGATTAGATTGGCCTGATAAAATAACCTTGCCGTGTGTTTCGGCTGTTAACGTAATAGGTGCATTTTTTGTGCCTTGACCTTGTAATAAAATTTCGAAATCAAGCCAAGTTCCATCTTTAAGAACAACGTTATCGCCTGCAACTAAGTTTGCCGCAATATCGTTAAAATCCTGTTTGTTGTCTACAAAATAATCTTTGGCCGCTATTTGTGTAGATAGGCAACCGATGAGAACTAGACTAAGCTTTATTGTACTAATCAAACGCATAGTTAACTCTTTTTCGTTGTGACTAAGTAAATGCGCTGTCAGGGGTTACTGTGCTGACAATACATAAAGACTTAAATCGATTGGTGTCATGTGTGTTTGAGCGCTTTAAATTAAAAACCTAAAGCGCTTTAGAGCTAAAAATTACTTTTCTAGTTTTTTGAAGTAATCGAAAATTTCTGGCACGTTACCTTGGCCCATACCTGCGTCAAATGCTGCTTGTAAGTTAGCAGACGACCCTTCAGCAATTTTTGATTGAGTACCTAAGTCTTCAACCATTTGTAAAAAATAACCAAGGTCTTTATTTGCATTAGCAATAGAAAAGCCAAGGTCGCTTACGTTGTCTACTGCATAGTTTTTACAAAAATGCATGAATGGAGAATTTGACGGGCCGGTAGACATAATGTCGAACAACTGTTGACGGTCAACACCTGCAAGTTCTGCAACTGCAAATGCCTGTGACATTGCACATACTGTGGTCATCCCCATAAAGTTATTAATCAGCTTTGTCGTGTGGCCAGCACCTAAATCACCTAAGTGAAAAACGTTCTCGCCTTGATCTTCTAACACTGACTTCACTTTGTTAAAAGTTGCCATGTCGCCAGAAGCCATAATATTTAATAAACCATCTTTTGCATGTGCAGGTGTACGACCAAGCGGTGCGTCAATCATACCAGCACCTTTTGCAGCTAAATCAGCGCCAATTTTTTTAGTTGAAGATGGAATTGATGTACCAAAGTCAACAAGTACTGCGCCTTCTTTAATGCCCGCTAAAATACCGTCGTCAGCGTAAACTATTTTTTCAACAACAGCTGACGTTGTTAGACAAAGCATTACAATATCTGCACCTGAAGCTAGTTCCTTTGCTGTACTAGCTGTTTTTGCGCCTCGAGCGACACATGCAGCAACTGCATCCTTACTCAAATCCATAACAATCAGCTCATAGCCTTTGTTTTGTAAATTTTCGGCCATATTGCCGCCCATAAGGCCTAGACCGATGAAACCGATTACAGGTTTTGACATGAATAACTCCTAGATATGATGGCGCAAACTTTTATGAGAGTGAGTGAGTAATTATTTACCCCATAAAATAGGTACGCTCTGTCTTTATTTAATTCAGTAGAGCCACTTTATTAGATAAATAAAATAAGGTTTGTACTTTTTAAAGTAAGTAAAATAGCTTGTCTAACTCTCATTAAACACAGCATTTTTTACCTCTTATTTACTTATATAATCATGTGTAACTCTGATTATTTACTAAGCCATTTAGCAACAACGCTTAGGAGGTTACCAATTGGTATGTAAAAACATTATTACCAAACGCCTTTATTGTCAACCAATAAGTTATTTTTGTAAGCTGGGCAGTTACAACCAAAAGTTAATAGAAATAATATAATTCAATAAATACAATATGATAAAAACTATTAAATTAAATTTTCATATCAAAACGATTTTAAATAATATTTAAACGAATAGGCCTTGGGAGGTTGACCAATAAGCACAAATAATTGGCTAACCAGCCATATGAAAAGCCCAAATTGGTAATTAAGTTAAACTGTTAACCCATATATCAACAACAGATGATTCAATTCGACAGACTTTAATATTAAAGAAAGCTTTTTTGCTTGTAATACACATTTCCTGCCCTCATATAGTTTAAAACTTATAAAATAATCAGCTGTCTCTAAATATGTTTTTAGAAATCGATATAGCCGATGAATTACATCAAAATAAAGCCTGAGGTTCCTTAAATGCGCTTATTACACACTATGCTTCGCGTTGCTGATTTAGAAAAATCTATCGCGTTTTACACCCACATTCTCGGCATGAAAGAGCTTAGACGCTCTGAAAATGAAGAGTACCGCTACACCTTGGCTTTTGTTGGTTATGGCGATGAAAAAGATACAACGGTACTTGAGCTCACATATAACTGGGATCAAGATAACTATAGCCAAGGTGATGCCTACGGACACATCGCAATTGAATTTGATGATATATACAAAGCATGCGATGACATAAAAGCTGCTGGTGGTAATGTAAGCCGAGAGCCCGGTCCAGTTAAAGGTGGAACAACTCAAATTGCATTTGTTAAAGACCCTGATGGGTATTCAATAGAGCTTATTCAGAAAAAGTCATAAATAATCACGGGTGGTATTTTACCCATAAAAAAAGGTGCCTTGAGCACCTTTATCGTAATTGACTATCTTTACTACCACGGCGATTAAACGCGTTAGAATTACTTGGTAGCCCTTCTAATTCCGCTTGGCATGAAATGCAGTAGCGCACGCCTGGCAACGCTAACCTTCTTGTTTGTGGTATCGTCTCGTCACACTCATCACAAAGCTCAGCGCTCGCTCCTGAAATTAGGTTACTTCTTGCGTATTGCACTGCATCATTAACACTAGCATCTATTTGATCTTGAATTGCGCCATCACGCGCCCATCCACTTGCCATAAATCCTCCTCATTCTTTGGAAGTTTTATACATGCTAACAAGTAGAATATTTATTAGCCCTGAATAAAAAATACAGATACTTTAATTAATACCAATTCGCTTAATTTATTGAGTTATTTTGAGGGTAGAAAAATGTTTTGGTAGCAAGGCAAAAAATCGTTCTTTATTTTTTCTAAATAAGAGTTTTTAACGTGGGTTGTGACACGTTTAGCTCAGCAAAATGATTAAGTATTATTGCGGGTTGATATAAATGTTTTTAGAGCTGTGATCTGATAGAGCTAAATATTTAACTTTGAAAGGTAATTTATATATGACTATGGGAAATGCTTTGTGAGGTATGTTTAACACTGACCTACTTTAGAAAAGTAAATGCGTCCCCAAGAGATCAGCACTCTTGATAACGGCGTGCATAGAGAGTGCGGTGTCACACTGCTTTAATACTGTACTTAAAATAGTAGATGGCGTCCCCAAGGGGATTCGAACCCCTGTTACCGCCGTGAAAGGGCGGTGTCCTAGGCCTCTAGACGATGGGGACACTAAAAAGTGTCACTAGGACAACTGAAGGTTTAGACTCGATTCAGACGAG
>Ga0310124_10000144_pt1 | contig 45180 bp, 47 predicted proteins | sample CB11b_AW_Bot5_MG_FD_203507 | JGI IMG/M metagenome (GOLD analysis project Ga0310124, IMG submission 203507) | Marine microbial communities from Western Arctic Ocean, Canada - CB11b_AW_Bot5 | ecosystem: Environmental > Aquatic > Marine > Oceanic | place: Canada: Western Arctic Ocean | collected... | reverse complement strand
CTGATCGATATTTCGATTAAAGCTCTGGGCAAATACTACGCTACATAATATCAAATAAATGGATATAAAATTTTTCATAAGTTGAAATTAAATTTAATTAAACCTTTGCTCGTTAGTAACACTAAATATTCTGAAATATGTTTCATTTGGTAAATATTTCTTAAAAAAGGAAAATCATAGTAATTAATAAGCTCTCTTGTATCTAGATCAATAATCGCTAAACCTCTTGTTGTCGACAAGAATAATAATGAATTATCTACTACGGTCAGATCAGTTATCTTATAATTGAAATAAAGACTTGAAGGAACAATTAGAGCGCCTTCCCTATAATCTACGATACCTAAGTCTGTAACCATGTATAAATTATCATTTCTAGAGAAAATCCTGGATACAGATCTAGATGCTATATCAATTTGATTTTTTTTCATCGATATGTCAAATGTGCCATCTTTCCAATTAAGAGTTGAAATACTATCTTTTTCATTTTCATACCTGAAAACGGTATTGCTTAAAACAAAAAATACTTCATTTTCAAACTTTTCTATATCTCCCAAAAATAGATTTCTAGAGAAAATAAATTTCTCTATTGCGCTATTTACCTTTGCTTTTGAAGCTCTATTTATTTCAACAACTCCATTAATAGATCCAGCAAATATTGATTCATTCTCGTACTCTAAATGAGCAATCTTTCCACGAGGAATCCCCTTCTCAAAGCCAAGAGACCTAAATGAATCTTTCTTTGTATTATATACCAAAATATAGCTATCTAACCCAAACCATATCTCATCATCAATCATAATACTTGAATAGATATTATCTTTGCTAAAATTTGAGTAATGATTAGATAGAATATTTTCGAACTTATTATTATCAATATCAAATTTAGCAAGACCATTAAAAGATTTATTTCCAATACCTGAAATCCACAACACATCATCATCAATCACAGATGTTGGAACAGTGCATGCAAGACCATAGAATATTGGTGTTATCAACTTATTAAATTCATCTATTTTTAGAATATATCCATTAGAGAGTGACATCCAATTAATTCCATTATTTGACTTATAATAAGATAAATATTTTGAGAAGTTTCCTCTATTATCTGAAGCTCCATTTGAGGTTAAAAGCCATGCATCTTCAACAAAATAATCATTGAAATCAAACATATTCCATCTTAATTCTCTTGAGGAAATATCTCCCCAAACAATAGACGGCTCATCTGGTGAAGCATATATTCCTAATAAGATTCCATTGACATGGTCTAATTTGAAAAATTTGCTATTCGATCGTAACCATAAATAATCCTTACTAGATCCAATATCGATAATCTGATTCCCAGATTTTAATGAAAGTGAATTGTATTGTAATGTATTCCAACTACCCTCTCTCGAAAAGCTATATTCAATAAAGTTATCTCCTACAGACCATAAAATTCCTGTATGTTCATCAAAATAAATATGTTCAATTGAATTAGACTTTAACCCCTGACCTTGCGTAATAGGACGCGCAAATTGTTGTGAAAATTTATTTAATCTTAAAATGCCTGCATTTTCTGTACCAAAATAAAAATATGTATAATCTTCTGATATAGAATTAACTGCACCTACCGCACCATATTGCTCCCAACTAAAAACATTAAATCGATTATCAACCTGACCTAATAAAGGTCCAATCAATAACATGAAAAATAGCAAACTAAAGATGTTACTACTTTTTCTTTTTATTGAAGCTATTACGTTTATATCCTTTTCTGACTTTCGATACATGTCCATTATCCAAATATATAACCACATTTGCAAATTGTTTCAAAAAATAATCGCTCGTTGAAGATAAAATGATAGTGGTTCCTAGAATGTTATTCATTTTCATCAATCTTTTGCGCAAAATCATTTCATTTTTTGGATCTAAATGTAGACCATAGTCATCTACAAGAAGAACCCTAGGGTCTTTTTCTACTCCTACAACAATTTTTAACCAATGTTTTTCACCATCCGACAACTTATTTATAGGTGTTTTCCAAAGATGCTCTAGGCTAAAATGTTTAAAATGTCGTGTACGAATTTGTTTTATTTTAGCAGAAAACATTCCTTTTAAAAATCGTTCAACTGTAGAATTGCTCTTTAAATAGTTGGAAAAGTCATTAAACATGTCTACGTGAATGTATTGAATTTCTTTATGCTTTTTAATGTTTCCAAAAAAATTAGTTTTAAATTTATTTCCTTGATAAAGAATATCTCCGTTTGATTCCTTTTGAAGACCTGAAAGAACTTTCAGTAGAGATGATTTTCCTGATCCGAAATTACCACATACACCATAAATCAACCCATTATGAAATTTTAGGGTATTAATATCGAGAGCTTTTTTTGATCCAAACTTGAGTTTTAGACCATTAACATCATAAATTTGTTTTAATTCCATCTTTTTCTCCTTAAAAAGACAGAAAAACTATTCTTATAAATCTTCTAAATATTTTTCTGCATCTATTGCGGCCATACAACCAGAACCAGCTGCTGTAATTGCCTGCCTATAATGACTATCTTGTACATCGCCACAAGCAAACACTCCAGCTACATTGGTTAAAGTTGATCCTGGATTAGTAATTATGTACCCTTGATCGTCTAAATTGATGATACCTTTAAACTGATCAGTATTTGGTATATGACCAATACCATAGAATACACCATCACAATCAAAATTTCTTTCTTTTCCGTCAATAGCGTCTTTTAGTAGAATACTAGAAACTCCATCTTTTTGAGAACCAAGAATATCAGTTACAACTGCATTCTTAATAATTTCAATTTTTGGATTATCTAAAACTCTATCAATCATAATCTTAGATGCACGAAATTCATCTCGTCGATGGATAAGAGTTACCTTATTAGCAAATTTTGTTAAAAAACTTGCTTCTTCCATCGCTGAATCACCTCCACCAACAACTACAATTTCTTTTTCCTTGAAAAAATAACCATCACATGTTGCGCAAGTACTAACTCCGTATCCTATTAATTCTTTTTCTGCTGCAAGACCTAACATTCTTGCAGATGCACCAGTGGAAATTATCACTGATTCAGCAAGATATTCTTCATCTTGAACATAAACTTTAAATGGAGAGCTAGAAAAATCAACTTTTGAGACATGCTTATAAAAACACTCGGCTCCAAATTTCTGAGCTTGTTTTCGAAATAGATCCATCATATCTGGACCTAAAACACCGTCAGGAAATCCTGGATAATTTTCTACATCTGTAGTAATTGTCAATTGCCCTCCAGGCTGATTCCCTTCAAACACAATTGGACTTAAATTAGCACGAGCAGCATAAATCGCAGCTGTTAACCCAGCTGGACCAGAACCGATAATGATAGTTTTATGAATAGTTTTATCTGTCACTTAAATTAATTGTTTAATATTAACCTTTATTTATGATTTGGTTAATACCATCAACTAATGCCTGTTCAGACTGAAGACCAACTTCTTGTCTTACAATTTCTCCATTGCAAAAAAACAATAGCGTTGGAATGCTGCGAATACCGTATTTTACTGGCACTTCTTTGACTTCATCGACATTTACCTTGCCTACAAGGACGTTATCGCTAAATTCATCAGAAATTTTATCTAAAATGGGTGCTATAGCTTTACATGGACCACACCATTCAGCCCAAAAATCTACAATTACGAGCTTTTTTGCTTTGATTACAAGCTCTTCAAAGTTTCGATCTGTTATTGTGATATTTTTTTCAGACATAAGGTTTTCCAAATCATATTAATAATTACCATGGAATTTATAAGAATAATTGAATTTGAGTAACAAAAAAATAAGTTAAATGATTTCTCCGATGAGAATTAACCTAAAATTTTTAAAAATCTTCTCTTGCCAACCTTAACTACAAGTTCACCACATCCTTTACCGATAACATAACCTGGCTCAGAGCACACCTCTCCATCTATTTTCACAGCATTCTGTCCTATTAGGCGTTTACCTTCTGCTTTACTATCAATTAGATTTTCTGATAATAATACTTCAAGAATAGTAGTATCATTTTCTGTTTTGAAAACAGGAATATTGTCTGGAATAGACTTTTTAACAAATATCTGATCAAATACTTGTTCAGCTTCCAATGCTCTATCTGCATCATAATAACGTTTAACTAAATCTTTAGCTAAGTCTCGTTTGATATCTCTAGGATTTATAGAAGAGTCTTTAAGTTGATTTTCTACAGATAAAACCTTCTCTTTGTCTGCAAATACAGTCAATTCATAATATTTAGCAATCATAGAATCGTTAATAGACATCAATTTACCATACATATCTTGAGGAGAATCATCTAATGCGATATAATTATCATAAGATTTTGACATCTTTTCTACTCCATCAGTACCCTCTAATAGAGGCAATGTAATGATAGATTGAGGTTCTTGATCATATTCTCGCTGTAAATCTCTACCAACCAATAAATTGAATTTTTGATCAGTGCCGCCCAATTCTACATCAGATTTAATTTCAACAGAATCCATTGCTTGCGCTAAAGGATATAAAAACTCATGCATTGAAATAGGAATTTCAGATTCAAAGCGTTTTTTAAAATCATCTCGTTCAATCATACGAGCAACAGTATACTTACTGCTCATTTTTATTACATCAGAAAAGTTCATTTTATTTAGCCAAGTGCTGTTAAATAAGACTTTAAGGGTTTTTACATCAAGTATAACCTTAGATTGTTCAATATATGATTCTGCATTAACTTTTGCCTCTTCTAGAGTAAGCTGCGGACGTGTCTTATTACGCTCAGAAGGGTCACCGATCATTGCTGTAAAATCACCAATCACAAGTATAGCTTGGTGTCCTAAATCTTGAAAATCTCTTAGCTTCTGAAGAACAACGCTATGTCCAATATGCAAATCTGGTCTACTAGGGTCACATCCTAGTTTTATGACGAGAGGTTTGTTTTTTTTAATAGAAAATTCTAGCTTATGTCTAAGGCCTTGAAGCGGAATTACCTCTTCTGTTCCTTTAGAGATAATTTCTAACTGATCATCTACCGGTAAAAATCCCATTATTTTTTACTCATTTCTCGTCGAGCTTCCCTATCTAAATCTCTCATCTTTAAAGCCTCTTTTTTCTGATATGTTTTCTTGCCTTTGGCTGTAGCAAATTCAATTTTCGCTATACCTCCCTTAAAATAAGCCTTTAAAGGAACAATAGTTAATCCTTTTTGAGCTACAATATTCTTAAGTCGTGTCATCTCTTTTTTATGCAATAATAATTCGCGATTTCTCGTCGGAGAATGACCTGAAAAACCTGTGTGTGAATATGAGCTAATATGCGCCCCAATTAACCAAACTTTTTCATCTTTAATAGAAACAAAACTATCTTTTAAATTCAATTTCTTTTCCCTTAAACTTTTAACCTCGCTACCGAGGAGAATCATACCAGCTTCATACCGATCGATAATCGTATAGCTATGAAAAGCTTTCCTATTGTTGCTAATAATCTCTATATTTTTGCTCATAAAAAAAGTTATATTATTTTAATATTATTTTGTTAAATTTAAATATTGTTAAATATACAAAGTTTTCAACATTGTGTGTATAACAATTGTGTGTTAAGTTTTTTTGTATCATATTTATGTCAAAACTTAAAGAGAAAATATAATTATGAGTAGTATTTATAAACGAAAAAGAAATGGGGAAAATGATGGATATGTAATGTATTCGATTTATGCGTACGATCCTTTAAAAAATAAAAAAAGGTATTTTAATATAACTTTAGGCAAAATTGGCCCTACCCTAACTTGGGATGATTGCTTAAAACAAAAAAAAGAGCTTGATCGTGTTTTTTATATCAAAAAAGGCGGTAAACAAGAAATGCAGCTAGATAATGCTATTAAAACCTACTTAAAGCATAAAATGATACATTTTAAGACAAAACCTCCTAAAAACAGCTCAATAAAGCTTCAAAACTACCATCTAGACACATTTAAAGAGATAATCGTTAAAAGATATGGCTCTGGTATCATGATGAAACATATTGACAATAATATGTTAAGCTGGTATTTCGAAATACGAGAAGAAGAACTAAAGACTAGCTCAATGATAGTTCATAAGAGGATAATAGATAGTTTTTTGAATTGGACTAAAGACTGAGCGAGTGACGCGATTCGAACGCGCGACCCCAACCTTGGCAAGGTTGTGCTCTACCAGCTGAGCTACACTCGCATGTGTGGTTCATAATAAAACAAAATTATGGTTTTTCAAAAGAAAAATCTGCGTTATTTGCTATCTTTTGAATCAACGCTGCAACATCTTTATCGTCAGGAATAGTTGGTGATAGAGGAACGCTAAAAAATATACTACGATCTCCATGTTTTCCTAAAGACTGACCTAGCTCAAATTTTTCTTTTTGATATTTTATTATCAAGCCAAGAACATTAGGTTGATTAGCATAAATTTCTTCTAGTGATTTTGACGGATCAGCGGCTTGTAATTTCTTTAGGCGGAAGTCTATCTCTTGAAGGCGACTAAATGGCGCTGAGACATCTTCTACGGCCTTATTTATATCTTTTATTCTTATATCAAGAATACTCAGGTGCTTTCCTTGAATACCAGTAGAATATACTAATGGACCATCTTGAGCTTGTTTACTTCTAGGTTCAGTTCTTTTAGTTACTCCACTTAAGAAGATATAATCTGCTTTAGGAAAGGCATTAGAAAGATCTATTCCATTACTTGAACTAAGATCTATTAATAGAACTACAATATCTACTTCTGGATTTACTATATCAATATATTTATTACCCTCAGATATAAAATTTTTATTAACAATAGATTCATATCTGGTTGCTTCGCTCAATCCTATAAATCCAATTTTAACACCATCTTCTTCAAGAACATGATAAGGCGTAAATAGTAGTTGATCTGTACTCTTATCATATAAATTTGCTGATATAAAGCTTATTGATGATCCAGAGATAATACTTTTAAGAAAACTTTCTCCTAACTTAAAATCATTTGATCCAATATTTATAACATCATAACCGATAAACTCAAGAGCATCGACAAAGTTTTCAGCTTTATATTTTTTATGATTTGCTTTTAAACCATCAGGGTTAATAACTCCATGTGAAAAAAATGTATTCCCCGCATCGACAAGAAGGGGTTCTCTTCCTGACATCATATTTTTAAAAAAGAATGCTTTTCTTGCAAGCCCTCCTAAGGGCGCTTTTGGACAGCCGCAGTCATAATATTCTGCAAATACGTTTGATGTAGCTACAAGAGAAATGTTATGTGTTTTTTTAACCGTATCTTCGTTTTGTGCAAACAAAATACTAAATAATATTACTATAAAGATTTTTTTCATTTTTTCAATCTACCCCTTTTATTTCTAATCATCAATGGTAACAAGAACATATAAATGCCTGATATACTAACAACAATCAAAAGTATTCCAGTAGGTAAAAACCAGCCAAACTTTACATAATCTGTGAAAAAAGAGCCGTCATGTACCGATTCGATAATATCGGATCTTCTATAATTAACAGAGAAAACTTCAGCTGTCTCACTGTCTATTTGTATTTCCCAATGATTTTTTGATCTAATTTTTGCAATTCCTTTATCTGGACGAATATCAATACGATTTATATCATCCCACGATTCAATCTCTGCCTCAGGTACACTCTTTGCTGCTTCCAAATAACTCATAAGCATAGTAGGCTTATTAGTACTCTCCTTTTCTATACTAGGCTGAATCCAATTCGATTGTTTCTTCAATTGTAATAATACCCCTGTTGTAAATATTAGTATGACAGGAACAATAATAAACGGAGAAATCCAATAATGAATTTGTCTTATTTTCTTATTTAATTTCAAAACTATTTAAGAATTGTTTCCAATTCGTTCATTAAAAAATTCATTTTACGTGATACTGCTTCAAACGGTTCAGAGGTAGTCATATCTACTCCTGTCAATTCTAGCAATTCAACAGGATAATCTGAACTTCCACTTGACAGGAAGGAAATAAAACCATCAATTCCTGTTTGTCCTTCGCGTTTAACTCGTTCAGATACTTTTTCACCAGCAGCAAATGATGTGGCATATGCGTATACATAGTAATTATAATAAAAATGAGGTATACGAGACCAAGAATAGGCTTCTTCCTCTGTAATTTCCATACTAGGACCCCAGTATTTACTATATATATCTCCAAAAGTGCTTGTGAGATAATCTTCAGTTAAGATTTCCCCATTTTCAGCCGCTTCATGTATTGTTAATTCAAACTCAGCAAAACGTGCCTGCCTATAATATGTTGATCCAATATCTTGGATATACTTTTGGATAAGAACAGCTTTTTCTTGATTATTTTTTGCATTAGCTAATAAATGATCCATCAAAAGAGACTCTGTAGTAACAGATGCCACTTCTGCATTGAAAGTATCATAATCATAATAGGGGTATGGTTGATGCTTTTGACTCAAATATGAATGGTAAGCATGACCTAGTTCATGAGCTAAAGTAAAGACATCATCCAAACTTCCTGAAAAGTTTAATTTAATCCTTGGAGATAATCCCCAAGTAGACGACATATAAGCACCACTCTCTTTTCCTTGATTCTCGAATACATCAATTAAGTTTTCATTATACATCATATCTGTAATCTGTTGAATTTCCTCTCCAAGAGGCAATAAAGCTTCTTTAACGATTGCCTGCGCTTCTTCGTAGGTGTATTCACGTGAAAACTCAGATAAAGGTGCATAAGTATCAAATGGCTTAATCTTTTCTAATCCTAAATATTTTGCCTTTAATGCAGCCCATCTATGCAATGGTTGAAGATTATCATTAACACTATTAATGAGGTTCTTGTATATCTCTGTTGATATACCTGAATTCTTCATTTTTGCCTCTAAGGTATTTTCGTAACCCCTAGCTCTGGAGTAGAAAATATCACCTTCAACATTACCTTTCATTAAAACTGATATTGTATTAATCGAACCCTTGAAAGGGACATATAATTCTTTATACATATCCTCTCTCACCCTTCTGTCTGTTGATCCAGCATATTTTCCATATCTTCCAGGAGACATAGTTAATTCATTGCCATGTTTGTCTTCAAACGTACCCCATTTAAAATCAGTGGCTCTCATAATATCAAAAGCCTCACTTGGAACTCCTGTCAATTTTCCTGCCATTGTAAGAATTTTTTCTTCTTCTTCTGACAAAATATATGGCTTAGATAGATACAGGTCTTTAAAGCTCTTCTCATATACTCTTAATTCAGGCTTTTGATTCATAAAATTTTCTATAACACTATAGTCAGATTCAAGAATTTCTGGAATGTAATATGCGCTTAGTTCACCTGCCTTTATTCCTACATTTCTTAATCTTTGAACCATTTCTTGATACTTTTCATTAGTAAGATCTCCATTTAAAGAATTTGAAGCATAATGATAGAGCTTTCCAAAAGACTGATTAATCTCCTCGTCTAATTTAATCGATTCAAGAAAGATTTTTGGATTTGATAATATTTTTCCTCTATAATTTGCGATGTCAGGATAAAGAGCTTTAAGCCCTTCTAATTCAACCTCCCATGCATCATCTGTTTCATAAACTGCTGTTAAATCCCATTTATATTTAGCATCTATATCAGATCTTAATGGAACCTCCATAGAGGTAGTATTTGAATTATTTTGTGAACACGATACCATGAAAAGAAAGTAAATAATAATTAGTCTAAAGAACATATCTAAAATTCCTTGTTTTGTTATATTTTAATAAAAAGTTAATTTAATTAAATAATATTATTTACTTTTTTATTATTAATTAGTCATATAATACGAAATGAATCATAACAAAAACATTAAAATAGGATTAGCTTTAGGTGGCGGTGCTGCACGAGGATATGCGCATATTGGAGTATTGAAAGCTATCGATGAATTAAACATTCCTATCGATTTTATATCTGGAACTAGTATTGGGTCTTTTGTAGGAGCTTTATACGCGTCTGGAAACCTTACTCAATTCGAAGAAGAAATAAAAAACAAGAATAGTTTTATAAAAGATGTCTTATTTAAATTGGATCCCATCTATCCGAAATTGGCAGTAATGAACGGCAATGAAGTAATAAAAGCTTTTAAAAAGCTTACTGATATCACCACATTTGAAGAGCTAAATATTCCCCTTACTACAGTAACAACAGATATTGTTAAAAATGAAAAAATAGAATGCAACTCTGGAGATTTAATTAATGCAATCAAAGCCAGCATTGCTATACCAGGAGTATTAAATCCTACATATATTAATGACACACTTTGCGTTGATGGCGGATTAATAGATCCTGTACCACTAGAATCTGTTATTAAAATGGGCGCAGATTATACTATAGCAGTAAATCTTTATGGATTAAAATCATCTGAGAAAAAAAATGAGAAATATAATATTATTGATATCATTGATCGCTCAGCAAAAATTGTTTTAAACAATATCGCTCACCTCAGTTTTAAGCTTAATAAACCAGATTTACTTATTGAACCTCCAATAGATCAATTTAAAGGCTGGGATTTTCATAAAGCAAAAGAACTAATTGATATTGGTTATGAAGAAGGAAAGAAATCTTTAATAGAAAGTAAGTTATTTATTTAAAACACTCTTCAGCGCATCTAAGCAGTAATCAACACTATCTTCTCGTGCATTATAGCCCATCAATCCAATACGCCAGATCTTTCCAGAGAGCTTTCCAAGACCTGCTCCGATTTCTAAGTTAAAATCATTTAATAACTCCATACGCACTGCTAATTCATCTATGTTATCTGGAACATAAATAGAATTCATTTGTGGTAAACGATATTCTTCCTCTACAACAAATTTAAAGTTTAAATCTTCTAATCCTTTTTTAAGCCTTATATGCGCATCTTTATGTCTTTTCCATGAATTCTCTAGTCCTTCATTTGATACTAAACGTAAAGATTCATGTAGTGCATAAACACTGTTAATAGGAGCTGTATGATGATAGCTTCTTTTTCCCTCACCAGTCCAATAATCAAGCACTAACGTTTGATCTAAAAACCAACTTTGAATCTTGCTTTTACGATTAGTTATCTTTTCAATAGCCTTATCTGAGAAAGTTAATGGCGATAAACCAGCAACGCTTGAAAGACATTTCTGGCTACCTGAATAGACTCCATCTAAACCCCATTCATCTGTCATCACAGGTATTCCAGCTAAGGATGTGACTGTATCGGCAATTACTAAGCAATCATGTTCTTTAGCAATTTTTGCAATTGTTTCTGCATCACTTCTTACTCCCGTAGAAGTCTCTGCATGTACGAAAGCAACTATCTTCGTATCAGAATTCTCTTCTAATGCTACTTCTAACTTATCAATAGAGACCGGTGTACCCCATTCATCTTGAATGACTACAGCTGTTCCACCAACACGCTCTACGTTTTCTACCATACGGCCACCAAATAAGCCATTTACGCATACAATTACCTTATCTCCAGGCTCTACCAAATTAACAAAGCATGCTTCCATACCAGCACTCCCAGGAGCAGATACTGCTATTGCAAATTCATTTTTTGTTTGAAACATGTAGCGTAACATAGATTTTACTTCATCCATCATCTTAACGAATAAAGGATCTAAGTGACCTATTTCATGCCGTGATAACGCCTCTGACACTTCAGGGTAAATATTAGATGGACCTGCGCCCATAAGCCTACGGTTAGGCGTTTGAAATTTTTCTAACTGGATTTTGGACATCTTATCATTCTCCCCTACTTAAATGAATAGACTATTAATTTGTTATATTTTTTCTACAGATACAATGGTTCTATTCTGATAAAACTTCGCTTCTTTTAGCGATACGAACAGACATTTCTACTCTCTCAAGCGGATTATCATTTTGATCTTTTGCAACAGCTGCAATTTGATCAATGACGTCTAATCCCTCTATAACTTTACCAAATACGGTATAGTTGTTATCTAAGAAATTTGGATTACCATGACAAACAAAGAATTGGCTTGAAGCACTATCAGGGTCATTGGTTCTTGCCATAGATAGAATTCCTTTTACGTGAGGCGTATCACTGAATTCTTGAGGAATAAGCCAAGTACTTGGATCTTCTTCATTTCCAATACCAAAAAATTTACCTGCTCGACCACCCGTACCATGAGTAGCTTTATTATCATTTCTAGAATTAGGATCTCCTCCTTGAATCATAAAGTCTGGAATGACTCTATGGAACGTAGTGCCATCAAAATATCCTTCATTGATTAGCGTCACAAAACTGTCGACATGCATTGGAGCGATATCAGGATAAAACTCTACCACCATATCTCCAAAATTTGTTGAAATTACTGCTACATCATTTTCTTTTTCATAAGTCATCAATAATACCCCTATCACTAATAATGTTAATAATATTAAAGTAGAAACTACTGCTCCTAATGCTCTATTCATCGCTTCACCTGTTTAACTTCCATTGTAATTGTTGGATGTTTTCTTGGCGCAAATATAGCATTTAATACTTCAAATTCTAAATTGAATTTTTCTAATTTTGCTCTTGTAATGACCTGCAATTCTACTGTTTCATGAGGAGGAATCTCAATCACATCAATATCCATAAAAAAATTATACTTACTAGTATTCTTTAAAATAAACCTAGCATCAGAATTATTTTTAATTTCTACGTAAGCTAAGTCTCTTTTATAGCTTGAATCGTCATATTTATACTTAAAAGATTCGATCTCTAAGCTAGCATGAATTAAAGGAATCAACCATTCTTCCCTTCCAATTAAACTGTTTTTATGCCAAACAACTGTCTGTCTATCAAATAAAGCTTTTTGGATTGATTTCTGATTTCTTTTTTTAGCAAAAACTAAAGTAACTGGCCTATGACCTCCCGTAGGAACTTCATACTCCCAATCAACAAACCCATGGATATCTGAATTTCCCATGATTGTTAAATTATTATCTAAAGCAATCTGAAGAGCGCCGTCAGAAAACTTCCCTCTATTAACTACTTCTATACCATGAAGTAGGCCTTTATTAATCAATTCTTTGTGAATATCTTTTAGCTCTAATATGCCATATGGCTCTTGTCTTCTATATGGATGATTCCAGAAAGTGAAAGCATTTTGTTTTTTTGCTTCTTCAAAAAGTTCAATTTGATCTTCAATGATTAGCGCATTGGCATCTTTAATAAAGATTGCATTACAATGACCAAGCGGCATGCTTCTTGATAGTTCAATACCGTGTACCAATATAAGATCATTCTTAACAACACTTTCTGCAATATCATAAGATCTGTTTTTGTCTGGATTGGGTATATCGGCGCTATTACCGGAGTAATTAGGATCTTTATAGAGATGATCTGTAATAGCAAGAACATCGAGCTGCTCCCTATTAGCTTCTTCCACTCTAATTGTTGGCCATACATATGCATCTGAAAACACAGTATGTGAATGGAAATCAGATACTAACGTTAAATGACCGTCAATGTCAGGAAAATCAATTCCTTTATTAGAAGATAGTTGCTGTGCATTTAAAATTGCACAGCAACTAATAATAAAGCATAGGATATTTTTACTACTCAAGTCTTTAACTCTCTTTCTTTCCTTGATTTATCAAAGTAATACCAAACATTTTAATGAAAAAATATTAGCATTACACTACTAAATATTAAGTGGAGCTGACAGGGATTGAACCTGCGACCTCATGAATGCCATCCACGCGCTCTACCAACTGAGCTACAGCCCCAAATTATTGATGATTGACTTTTTTCCAGTCTTTATCAAACTGAGCAATTCCTTGATCGGTTAGATCATGTTTATACATTTCTTCAAAAATAGATGGTGGCAATGTTACTATATCTGTACCAGAAGAAAAAGCATTCATGACATGATCAATGCTTCGAATAGAAGCAGCAAGAACTTGTGTTGAAATACTATTTCTATCATAAATAGTACGAATGGACTCTACTAACCCAATTCCATTCAAATCATTGTCTTCACAACGCCCAATAAAAGGTGAGACGTATTTTGCGCCTGCTTTAGCGCATAAAATGGCCTGAGCAGCAGAAAAAATGAGAGTAACATTGACTGGAATATCTTTATCTGAAAGAAATTTACACGCTTTTAATCCCTCTTCTGTGCAAGGCACTTTAATGGTAATATTTGAACTAATTGAATAGTATTGTTTTGCTTGTGATATCATCTCTTCAGCTGTATCAGCAACTACTTCAGCGCTAATACTTGCCGTATCAGGAAATAATGCTGAAATATCTTTAATAACATCAATAGGATTTCTCCCTGCTTGCATCATTAAAGTAGGATTGGTAGTCACTCCATCAATCAGTCCTGTTTCACAGTGCTGACGAATAACATCTACATCCGAAGTATCAAGAAAAATCTTCATAAGGAAACAATTTAACAAAAAAATCTGTAAATACAATTTTAATGTGATGAAATAAAAAAAGACTATAAAACTATAGCCTTTTTTTAATATGTAAGATTTGAGATAAAAAAATTATCCGCGAGCATCATCTCCTTCATTGTACACATGGAATGGAAAAGCCAATACTGAAGAATGGTAATCCACATCAGAATCTAACATAGTACCAAAGTCTAAAACACCAAAATGCATCTTTAATGGACGTCTATGTTTTGAATCACTACCAGCCCCCTTAGGAACTTTGAAACGTCTAACGAATACATTATCGTATGTTATTGTTCCATCGTCTGCTTGAACCCCATCACGAAGGCCTCTTCGTGCTTTATGTTTTTTGTGCTTTCCTATATGTAGATTTACTGCTTCACCACTTCTGAAGTCTAAAACAGGATCGCTATTGGAAACACTGACTTCAATACGGAAAGATTCTCCGATAGCAAGTTTTGGCATGCTTTCTTTATCTATTAGGCTGGTATCAGACGCATTTAAGGTATATACTGCTTCATCAGAATCCATTGGAACATAAATTCGTACTTCATCAACAGATAATTTTGATCCGGATCCACCAGTTCCAATGCTAACGGCAGTAATACGCCATACATATCCATCAGGATTTTCAGCATTATCTTTCTTTTCAAGTTGTGCTTGTTTTACAAAAGTTTCATTGAAAGCTTTCTCAAAAGAATCAATTTCTTCATGGGTCTCTTTATTGTATGCTTTTGCATAGAATGTTCCTGAATGGGTTTCAGTAATAGTTGCAATTGCTACATCGCAATCTGTACAATCGAACTGTACATCTCTTGTTTTATCTTCAACCTTTCTTCCAAATCTAAATACAGCAGAACCATCGGTAGGGAATGGATCTATTCTAGATGATGTAGAGTCCATATCATATAGTGTTTCATCATAATCTTCATCTTGTAATCCATCATCGTCTATTGCATCCAAACCAACCATTTCGTCTTGGTTGATTGCTACCATCATCTTCAAGTAATCTGCATGTGAATAATTCATTTCATTATCTTCGCATGAGACAACAAATAGAGTTACAAGTAATAAGGTTAATAGTTTCTTCATCATTTTTTATTCCTTTATGTTGAAATTTTATCCGCGAGTTCTGGTGCTTCCTTCTTCTTCACCATGTCCACGTCTACAATTATCTTTCCATGCTTGCTTCATCTCTTCATGAGAGTTCACTGTTAAAACGCTACCATCTTCAAAGGTAATATCAACAGGGAATACAAGTTCTGGTCTTTTTCTTTCTCCATCATAAGACTCAAAGAATGCTTTCATTTGCGCAGCTAAGTCTTCTTCATCTGATGCAGTAAGCGTTGAACCGTCAGGCATTGTAAAGCTTACAGGGAAGACAAAAGAGAAACATCTTTTATCGTTCTCTTCACCTCGACATGCCTGGAATGCTTCTTTTAATTCATCGTCAGAATTAACCGTTAATACTTCGCCTTCTCCACCTTCTTCTTCAGGTCTAAATTGTACTTGAATTGGATAGGTAAATGCTGGTCTTTCTTTAGTTCCAGTTGCTTCAAAATGTGCTTTTAATGTTGTATGAAACTCTTCTCCATCATTTACAGTGTAAGATGAACCATCTGAGAATGAGAATGAAAGCGGAAATACAAATCTAAAACATTTTCTCTTTCCATGTCTTTTTCTATCATCACCGCCTCTATCACCTAATTTTCTACCATCTCTAGCAAAAAATACCTCTGTAACATCTCCAGCGTCTATAGCCATATCACCTAAGGATAATTGATATCCATAATTGGGGGATAGTTCTACCTCAATGGCTATATGATCAAAATATTGGTTATCAACAACCATGCGAGAAAGAACTGGTAAATCTACGCTGTCTATCTCTATTTTATTGGGATCACTAGCAATAGCTTCCATCAGCTGTGCATCGTTCATCATATCTGCTTCCATGTAAGACATATTGTCTTGACATGAAGAAACAAACAATACCATTCCAAACATTAATAATAATTTTTTCATTCTATAATTCTCCTATTTTGAGGTACTAATTTATTATCTTTCTCTCTTACTGTCAAAACCTCTTTTAGCTCCACCTCTATTAGAAGGAGGACCTTTACGATCTCTCATTTGTTCAGATAGGTTAGACTTCATTCTTTCTTCAAAAAACAGCAATTTTATACGCTGATCTTCGGTTAAAACACCTTTTGTATCTTTTAGAAATTTACTTTCCAATCTAACCACAGTGCCTTTCATTCTTACTTTAGAATCTATTGCTGCGTTAACATCAAATTTTGATCGATCATCTTTAGCAGCGGATCGTAATGTTCTTAGCTTCTCTTGATGCACTTTCTTTGCTTCATCTGATCTTTTATGAAATTCATTTTGCAATGGAAAGAATTTTTCAGCTTGCTCAGAAGTTAAATCTAAGTATTTGCTCTGCGTTGCTATAAGCCACACTTCACGTTGCTCTTTACCTGCTTCCATCTTTTTTTTCATCATTGCTTCTCTATCACCACGATCTTGTGCATACAATCCTGCAGTTAAAGCTAGTAGTATTACTATATTTTTCATTTAAAACTCCTCGTTATTACTTACAAATTCCAAATTGTTATCTGTAAATATGTTAATTAAGTCTAATTCATCTAAATCGTTAGAATCTTCTAGGTAATCCATTGCGCTATATAAGTTTTCATCGGATATAATAGTTTCAATAGGGATAAATAAATATAAGAGCACCGCAACAGCTAAAGTAGATAGTCCAATACCTGTTTTTCGTCTATCTGCTGACTCTGAATCAATCCTATCATTAAGTTTATCTAAAAACTGATCAGCATCTAATGATGCGTTAGTTTTAAAATGTTGCTGTCTAAAATGATCGTTCATCTATTTGTACCCATAATTTTACGTAATGTTTTTACGCCATGACTATAATTGTTTTTTGCTGCATCTTCAGAAATATTTAAAACTTCACCGACTTCTTTAAAAGTGAGGCTCTCTGCAACGCGCAAATTCATCACATTTCTTTGTTTTTTTGGTAGTTTTTTAATCGCATTCCATAGCTCTGTACTCAATGCTTTTTTTTCATAATTAGTATCAGACACTTGCAACTCTGGTGCTTGATCTAAATGCAAAAATGAACGCCATTTATTCTTAAAAAAATAAGAATTTAAGGTATTTACCTTAATACGATATAGATAGGTAGTAAAGGCAGCATCAAATCGGAAGTTTTTTAATGATTTATACAGCTTTACAAATACGCGCTGTGTTAGATCGTCTGCTTCTAGCTGATCGTGAGTAATTGAATAATAATAATTATATGTCATGTCTATATGCTTTATTACAAGTTTATCAAACGCCTTTCGATCGCCATTATTAAACTGTTCTATCAAATCATGATCTTCAGGCATACAAGTATGACTATTTAAAATTAGAAAAGTAAAAAATTATTTTTTTCTCGCCTCGATAAAAGATTGCACGCCCACAATAATTGCGCTCAGGCATAGAACGAATGTTGTAAATTGCTCTATTGTAGCAAGAGGTCTTAATAAGGCATCTCCGCTAACGAGGTAACCAAAAATAGCTATCACAGACTTATAAGTAGCTGCTAAACCCATACCTAATACAAATAAATTAACATGTGCAAAATGTCTACTCTGGTTTGGAAAACGATCAGACAAAAGAGTAAATCCACCTACAATTCCACCTAAAAAAGCTGGAATTAATGCTGTAATACTCTCAGCACCTGTCATAACATAAAAAGCGCCTCCTAAAATCAATAAACTAATACTTACTTTTTTAAAAATATCATTCATTTCTCTCTCCTTTTAATTATCACCTAAGCTATCAACTATCTTTTTAAAGCTTTCATTCAATCCTACAATCATCTTTTGAGTATAAGGATTATATTTCTGAATATCTTCAAATAACTCCCATGAGTCATTGCACGTCTGATTCACTAGCTTATGCAATGCTTTGTAACCAACCGTATCAATATTAGTCTGTTGTGTCCCAAAATCATCTATTACTCTTCCTACTAAATGAGTTAATCCTTGTGATCGTGCTGCTATCATATCATGTTCTTCCGCAGAAATTTCTTCAATTGTAATATTTTGACTCTCAAAATAAGCCTTCCAAAATTCATATCTATCATACGTATCGCGCACTTTCTCCATCATCATTACAGAACCGCGCTCTTGAAAGGAATCAGGTCCAAATAATGGGTGTGTAGCAATGATGTCTATTTCACTAGGAAGATGCTCTAACATCATTTGTTTTGGATGAACTTTTACCGAACAGACATCAATTAACGTCTTTTTACCGCCTATCTTACTAGACAAATCTTGCATTAAACCTGCAAAATCTCTAATTGGAACTGCAATAAATATCGTATCATTTTTTAACACATCTTCAAGCGATACAGAATGAATATCCGATTGATTAATAGGTTCAATATCAAATACATCTACTTCAAACCCCTTAACAAGCAGTTGATGAAGCATGGTTCCAAATCGTCCAAATCCAATAATGCTCACTCTATTCATTGCTATCAATTCTTTCTACTGCCAAAAATAATGTTAAATTTTTCTTCAAATCATGAATATCATTTTCAATAATATTTAGCCCATATTTCTCTGCAGAACTTTTACTTGCAATTACTGCGACATTCTTAGATAACTTTCCTTCTGCAAGATCTTGCGCTGCTTTAGCAGTATCATCTTCTTCGACAAGCTTTTTGGACCAAAATTTTTCTGCTAAATAATCTTTACATTGTTTTAAGGCTTGTTCATGAGAATGAATTGCTTCAATATCGCCCAGAGTAATATTATCTTTTGCTAATAGATTTTGGCTAATCTCAACATAGAACATATCAATAATTTTGCATTGATTTTTTGCAAGTGCTTCAACACTCTCAATAACCACTCCTCCCTGCGCATTTTCCATCGCAAAAATTCCAATATCAATTGTTTCTGATGTTAAACTATCTAGTACATTCATTGAGCTTACCAAGTAATCTAATTTGAACTCTTTCACGTCAAATTTATTACAATAGAATTTTGCTGCCTGTTCGCTAAAACTTCCCGATATTCCTTGTATACCAATCTTCTTCATTTTTTCTCCAATATGTGTTTAATTGCCGTAATATATCCTTGCTTACCTTCGCCGTAATATTGGGCTAGACAAACACTTTTTATTACTGATATTTTTCTAAAATTTTCTCGATTATGAATATCAGACAAATGTACTTCAATTGCCTTTAGTTGCGTTGCAACAATGGCATCTCTTAATGCATATGAGTAATGAGTCAATGCACCTGGATTAATAATGAGGCAATCTATATCTCTACGTTTTGAATGAATAAAATCAATAATAGCGCCTTCAGAATTAGATTGAAAAAATTCTAAGCTCAAATTAGCACATACCTCATGATTCTCTATCCAAGAATTGACCTCTGACAACGATTCAGAACCATATATTTCAGGCTCTCTTTCTCCTAATAAATTCAAATTAGGGCCATTCACAATAATAATATTCATAATATTCCTAAACTTTCTTCAATATGATTTAATGTTATTTCTGTACTGATAGCAGCTTTTCCAATTTCTGGAATTAAGACAAATCTTATTTGTGATTCTTTGAATTTTTTATCTCTTTTTACAAATTCAATAATCTCAGCTTTGTCTTTAACGTCGATAGAAGGTAATGTAAAGGCGGATAAGGCCTTCTGTCCTGAATGATAATCTTTTTCACTTAAGCTACCAACAGTATGTGAAAGATATAATGCACACTTCATTCCATATAGAATTGCCTCTCCGTGAAGCAATGTTTTATACTGAAAATAACCTTCAAGAGCATGCCCAATAGTATGGCCAAAATTTAAAATCATTCTCAAATCATTTTCGTTTACATCTTGACTTACCACCTCACTCTTAATTTCACAAGATCGTAAGATAATTTTTTCAAGAATCATATGATCGGTATTGCTAAGAATATCTGACATGTTTTCTACGATATAGTCAAACAAATCTCTATCATAAATAAATCCATATTTAATCGCTTCAGCTAATGAAGCATTTATTTCTCGTTCAGGTAATGTAGATAAAAAAGATGTATCAATAATGACTGCTTTCGGTTGATGTATTCTGCCTATTAAATTCTTTCCACTTTTTAGATTTACACCAGTTTTTCCTCCAATAGAAGAATCAATCATAGCCAGTAATGTAGTAGGATATTGTATATAATTAATGCCTCGCATGAAAATAGAGGCTACAAAACCGGCTGTATCACCAACTACTCCACCGCCTACTGCAAAAATAGTGGAAGAGCGATCATATTGCATTGCAGTCATCTTATCACAGATTTCTATTGCTGTCTCAATCGATTTTGCTTCTTCTCCCTGACCGATAAAATGAAATTCTACATTTGGCAAAGATTTTAATACAGAAAATTTATCTTCAAATGCTTTATAGATTACTTCTTGAGTAATAAACATACACTTCGAAGAAATCGCTATTAACGCAATAGCAGATTCCACAAAACTATCATCAAAAATAATGTCGTAACTATCTTTTCCAAGATTTACTTTTACCGTATTATGCATTTATATATTCCATTATCGTTTTACAACTATCATCAATATTTATATTGTCCGTATTCACATTAAGCTTAGATAGCGATTTATATCTTTCTTCTCTCTCATTAAAAATATCTCTCATTAAATCTTTTTTATTTCCTACCGATAACAAAGGTCTACTGTTATCATTTTCAATTCTTTTATAGAGAGTATCAAGCGATGCATCTAAATAAACGCAAAAAGATTGATCTAGAATTCTATAGTTAGAATCTTCTAGTACAATACCTCCACCTGTTGCACAAACAATATGATCTTTCAATACTATTTGTTTTAATTTTTCTGTCTCATAAGTACGAAATTTATCTTCTCCATTTTTGAACATATCACTTATTGAAAGACTATAATCTTTCTCTAATTCCGTATCAATATCTATAAAGGTCCAATCAAGCTTATCTGCTAACATAGATCCTACGGTAGATTTTCCCGACCCCATCATTCCTATTAAAAAAATTTGCTTAATATTTTCCACTAGCTTTTATATGTTTTTTAAGTTGATCCAAGCTGTCTCCACCAAACTTCTCTAATAGTGCATCTGCCAAAACAATTGCCAACATACTTTCACCGATAATGGAAGCTGCTGGTACAGCGCAAGAGTCTGTTCTTTCTTTATGAGCTAACTTTGGCTCCATAGTATTTAAATCGATAGATCGTAATGGCTTTATAAGCGTTGAAATAGGCTTCATACTTACTTTTACATGAATTGGCTGTGCATTGCTCATTCCGCCTTCAATACCTCCAGCATTATTGCTTGCACGCGTTATTTTACCATCTTCATATAAGATTTCATCATGTAATTCACTACCGAATACAGCTGAAGAAGCAAATCCTGCTCCTAATTCTACACCCTTAAATGCATTTACAGACATCATCGCTTGTGAAATTCTTGCTTGAAGCTTGCCATCTGCATTGATATACGTTCCTAGTCCATATGGCAATCCTTTTGCAATTACCTCAAAAGATCCTCCAACAGAATCTCCATTATTCCTAGCTTCATCAATAACATCCATCATTTTTTTCTCTGTATCTTTATCAAGACATCGTACAGGTGATGTATCTACTGTATCGTTTAATTCTTGCAAACTCATATCATTAGAAACAGCAGTAGCATCTACTATAGTATGAATTTGATATACACGACTTCCTACCGTAATACCTACTTCTTCTAATAATTTTCTACACACAGCTCCAATTGCTACGCGCATTGCTGTTTCTCTTGCAGAAGAACGTTCTAATACGTTTCTGATATCATCTAAGCCATACTTCATTACTCCTGCTAAATCTGCATGTCCAGGACGAGGCATTGTTACTTTTCTATGCTCTTTTTTTGGCTTTCCAACAGCCATTCTATCTTCCCAATTTACCCAATCAAAATTCTTAATTAATAAAGAAATTGGTGATCCTAAAGTAATAGTATGACGTACTCCAGAAAATATTTCTGCATGATCTTTTTCAATCTTCATGCGACCGCCTCTACCATGCCCTTGCATTCTTCTAATTAAATCTTTTTCAATATACTCTTCTGTAATATTCATTCCAGCTGGTATGCCTTCAATAATTCCAATTAATCCTTTTCCGTGGGATTCTCCCGCAGTCATATATGATATTTTCTTTAACATATTACTTTCTCCAATTGTTTTTTAATGGAATCCAATTTCTGGTCCACATTATAGGTAGTTTCTGTCCAAATTTCAATAGACTTGATGGCTTGAAAAATAAGCATTTCTAACCCATTGATTGATTGTTTTACTTGATCTTTGTATTGATTTAAAAACAACGTATGATTTGAAATATAAATCAAATCAATAAGTGTGCTATTTTTATCTACTGGAATATCAAAGAAGCTTGCATTGTCTTCCTCTTGGTACATTCCTAAAGGTGTCGTATTAATCGCAATATCAAACCTGTCGTCAGATTCAGTATAAAGCTTAATATTTTTAGCACCTAATTTTTGAGCATATAATTGTATTTCTAATGCATTTTCAATTGACTTATTTTTAATTGTAATCGATTCAGCTCCCCTATCAATTAGTGCTTTAATAATAGTTCTGGCTGAACCACCTGCACCCAATATAAGACATCGAGTTGACTGAATATTAATATTATTTTTCTCAAGAAGCATTTTAAATCCATATAAATCTGTATTATAACCTTTTAACATATTTCCTGTTCTTTTAATGCAATTTGTATTGCCTAGTATTTTCACACTATTATCCACTTCATCTAGAAATTCTAACCCTGTTTCTTTGTGTGGAATAGTCACATTTATTCCATCAAACTCTCCATTTTTAAATCTATCAAAAAAAGAAGGGAGATTGTCGGAAATAATCTGGTGCTTTTCATACGCACAATTATTCAATTCTAATTCTTTAAATAGAATCCTTTGTAATTGAGGACTAATGCTTTTTTGTACTGGATTACCTATCAATCCTAAATTCATCCTTGAATCTCCTTCAATATGTTAAAAAATCCAGGTAAAGAAATATCAATACAATCTGTATTATCGATATCGTATTGCTCAAATGCTACTATGCTTAGTATAATAAATGCCATTGCTATACGATGATCATTAAAAGATAAAATTTTAGCCATCTTTGTTGGCTTTCCTCCTTGTACTACTAAATTATTCCCCTCTTCATATGCATTGATACCAGATAATTGCAAATTCTTTATGATGGCATGCAACCTATCGCTTTCTTTAAATCTCAATTCTTCTACTTCATGAAACACAGTTTTACCTTCTGCAAATGCTGCAATTACTGCTAAGATAGGAATCTCATCAATAATAGATGGGATCATATGTGCTGGAATATCACAACTTTGAATGTTGGAACCAATAAATTGTATATCGCCACAAGACTCTCCATTATTTATCGTTGGATTAGATACCAAGCCTTGTACTCCCATTTTTCCAAGCACATCAATAAAGCCAGTACGCGTAGGATTTAATAAAATATTTTGTACAGTAAGACTCGAACCCTTTAATAGGACTGTTAGTGCAATAAAAAAGGCTGCAGATGATGGATCGGCAGGAATATCCATGGTAAAAGATTGTAATGCAGAAGAAAGTGGTTTTATATCGATATTATCACCATTTACTTCGATATCAGCTCCCATACTTTCTAACATAATCTCTGTATGATCTCTAGAATGTTTTAACTCTTTTATCGTACACATGTTTTGTGATCCCAAGCTGGCTAATAATACCGCTGATTTGACTTGAGCGCTTGCAATAGGCATTTCATAATCAATTGCATCTAAACCCATCGATGCATCAATATGTAATGGCAATAATCCATCATTTGATGTAATTGTACATCCCATTTCAGTTAATGGGGTAATAACCCTGTTCATAGGTCTTTTTGATAATGACTCATCTCCTATCAATGAAAATGAAAGGTGTTGCGAGGATAATAATCCTGTTAATAATCGAGAAGTTGTACCAGAATTTCCACAATCAATTGGTTCTGTAGGATTTTCTAAATTCGATCCTGTTACTACAATAGTATCGCCTTCTTTTTCTATTAATACTCCACATGATTGCATTGCTTTAATAGTAGATTGTAAATCTTCTCCATCATTTAAATTCGTAATACGACTTACTCCGCTTGCAATGGAAGCTAACATAATTGATCGATGCGAAATCGATTTATCTCCCGGCAATGAAATAATAGAATTAACGATCATTACTTTGCCATTTCCTCTGCAATATTAAATGAAAGTTCTAATGCTTGATTTGCATTCAATCTTGGGTCGCAATGCGTGTGATATCTAGAGTTCAAATCATCATCGCTTAGCTTATATATACCGCCTGTACACTCTGTTACATTCTGACCTGTCATTTCTAAGTGCATTCCACCTAGATGAGATCCTTTGGATTTTAAAATTTGAATTGCTTTCGTAGTCTCATTTAATAGTGATGAAAAATCTCTTGTTTTAAGCCCTGAAGAAGATTTTACAGTATTTCCATGCATTGGATCAGAAATCCATAATACAGATTTTTTATGCTTGTTAATTGTATCTATCAATGTAGGTAAATGTGCTTCAATATTACTTTCTCCATAACGAAAGATTAATGAGATCTTACCTGGCTCATTGTTTGGATTGATAACATCAATAATCTTAATCAATTCCTCTGGATCCAATGACGGTCCACATTTAATACCAATAGGATTGTTAATACCTCTACAATACTCTACATGCGCACTATTAACAAAGCGCGTTCTATCTCCAATCCAAATAAAGTGTGCTGAAGTACAATAAATGTCATTCGACAACGAATCTTTACGAGTTAATGCTTCTTCATAAGGAAGATGCAATCCTTCATGACTTGTATAAAAATCTACTGTATTTAAGTCGATTACTTTTTCAGTATTAATACCTACAGCATCCATAAAGTCTAAATATTCTGTAATGTTGTTTGCAATTTTTTCATACTTCTTTCCTTCCTTGCTCGCCTTCACAAAACCCATATTCCAAGAATTTACTTTACGCAAATTAGCAAATCCTCCTTGAGCAAAAGATCTTAACAAGTTTAATGTAGATGCTGATTGTGAATATGCATGTAACAGTCGTGCAGGATTAGGATTTCTATCTTTTTCTGTAAATTCTATTCCATTAATTGAATCTCCGTAATAACTATTCAGTGTCACACCGTCAATTGTTTCTGTATCAGATGATCGTGGTTTTGCAAATTGTCCTGCAATTCTACCTAACTTAATAACAGGTACTTTCATTTTTGATGTAATGACGGCACTCATTTGTAGAATTACGCGAAAAGTATCGCGAATATTATTAGCGTTAAATTCTTTAAAACTTTCAGCGCAATCTCCTCCTTGTACTAAAAAAGCCTTCCCTTCAACTGCCTTTGCTAATTCTGACTTAAGATTTTTACATTCTCCGGCAAATACTAATGGTGGAAAGGTGTTTAATCGATCTAGCGCTTCATTTAATTCGTTTTGATCTTTGTATTCAGGAATATGCTTTATATCAAAGTCTTTCCATGAATCTTTCGTCCACTTGCTCATTATTTCTCCTCTACTCTTTTTGATTTTGTGATAATTGATTGATAAATATGCTTCAAAAAACCTGCCTCTATTGCTGAAAATTTGGCATCAATTTTTGCATAAATTGCGCTTTCTCTATTTTGATCTAACACCGGCAATCCTTCTTGTTTTTTAATATATCCAATGGTTGTTACCGCATCCAATCTATCGATTAACAAATCAAACACTTGATTATCAATTGCATCTATTCTGTCTCTATTTTTTTGTATGTCTTTATTCATGATTACCTCCATATAACAAAAAACCCTAGCGGATTATGCTAGGGTTCATGTAGTTTTTTATATAGTCCTATTATTAGGCCTCTACAGTCCCCCTGCTTCTAAAATAATAATAGTTAAAAAAGTTCTTCATTTCATAGAGTTTAAACATGGGTGAATGCAGTTAGCAAGGTAAATTAATTATTTTACGAAAATCAATTTGCGCATTGTATTGTCTCCCTTAATAGCAGACTCTGAGAATTTGAATGGCTTAAACTCTCCTTTATTATAAAGGGAAGTTTGATCTCTATAGTGCGGAGATTTGAATACGCCAGATTGACCTGTTGGAAGAATGCTAAAACCATTATCAAGATTAGAAAAATCAATCACTCTTCTCATAGAAGATCCTGCTCTAACATCAAATGGACTGCTAACTGAATAACTAGCAGCTCTTGGGGTCATGCCTGATCCAGACATTGGATAAGGACCAACACTAAAATGAATCAATCTTTTTACTAGAGGATCTCTATCTAATCGATGGCGATAAGTGACTTGATGCACATCTCCCCATGTCAAATCTCTAGGGTTACCATAATTTTTGGTTAAGAAATTATGTGCATCTTCAAAAGACTGATTAACAATATCATTTAATGTTTCTTTTTTTTCTGACAAGACATTATCTACCCATAAAGATGTCTCTCCGTCAAAAATACTTCTAATAGCTAATGAGCGGATATATTTTAAACTGTAGAAAGTATCAAAAGAATCCTTTCCAAAACTTTGTAATTCATCTTGGAATAAATTTTGTATCAAGTGAATATAAATAGCATGAAAAGCTACTGTAGCATCTGAGTCTAAGGATTCCACTCCATCCCATCCATTTACAATATCGTATATTTCATCTCCCTTAACAGAAAAACCTTGTGTGTAATTTTCATAGAACAATTTTGAGTATTCTTGAGCAAATGGTGAGGTAATTTCATTCAGAATAGATTTCATATCTTCTACTCCTAATTTAGAATCTACTCTTAATCTTCTGTCAATTTGCTCTCCTCTACTAGGATCTGCCCAGTATCGAGAAATGTAATAAGGATAATCATCATCAATTGTTTTGTTATTTCCATTCGAGATATATCCTTTTTCAGGATTGTATACATATGGCATTTCGTCAAAAGGAACGTATCCTTTCCAATCATGCTTACTTGTACTCCCATCAAAAGGTATTAATTGCTCTGCTCCCAATCTAATTGGAATTTTGGCGTTAGGCCTCCATCCAATATTGCCATTTTTGTCTGCATAAGTCCAATTTTGTCCAGGAGCTCCAAATAGCTTAGATGCTTCTGAAAATTCATCCCAATTGGTTGCTTTTGCTAATTTAAATAAAGCCGTTGTCTCATCAAATGCGTCGAACTCCGTCCACTTAAAAGAAATAGCTTTGCTCTGCCCTTTGGCATCAGGATGAATATCGCTTATGATAGGACCTCTATGTGTTGATCTAACAGTTATAGTTTTAGTGTTGCCAGACTTTAAATGCACGACTTCTTCATAAATATTTAAATCTTTCCATTCTCCATCTAATAAATACTGTGTTTTATCATCATTTAACGTTTCGATATAAAAATCCATATCATCGGTCATGACATTGGTAAAACCCCAACCAATATGTTCATTATGCCCTATAACAGGCAATGGAAATCCGTAGAGACCATATCCTCCAAAATTATAATTGTCGCTCTTTAATCTGATTTCATACCACCAAGGAGGCTGACCATAGCTTAGGTGGGGATCGTTTGCTAAAAGTGGAAATCCTGTATCTGTTTTATTTCCAGAAACCACCCATGCATTGGATCCATAGCCATCCCTATCTGTTTTAAGTATCTCTCTAATTCTTCTGGTATTACTAGCAAAATCCTGGTAACTCTTGAGCAAGATATCGTTGGAAGCAATAGTAATAAAACTGTCTTTGTAAGACGGCAATATTTCGTTTAAGTATTCTGGACCCAACTGTTCATTAATAGCGCCAAAAAATAGCTCTGAATCCCATCCGCCCTGCAACTCCCAGGCCATCATTGTAGATAAAGCAACTATGTCTAGTGGTTCAAAAGTTGGTAATTTTTCTATGCCTAAAAGCTTAAACTCTAATGGATAATTTGACGGAGATAAGGTGCTCACATAAGCATTAATACCAAAACATGTATCTTCAAGGTGTTGTAAGGTTTGAAGTGGAATTTTTGCTAAACTCTTTTTAGCAATGTTTTCAAATCCCAGTGTACGCAAAAATCTGTCTTCGGCAAAGAGAGTATCATTAAGTACCAGACTTAGCTCGCCTTTATATGCATATTTCATAAATGACATTTGGAATAATCGATCTCTGGCTCCTACATAACCAGCCACTTTAAACATGTCAGAATCATTGGAAGCAAAAATACTTGGTACACCATAATCGTCAAAATAAACTTCAACAGTATCTTGAATATCTAAATCAGAGATTTCTCCTTCATAAAGAATAGGTGTTGGTGCAAGAAAAGATTGTACAGAATAAAAGCTAATTAAAAGTAAAAAAATAAAGGCAGCTAATATCAAAGGGGATTTTTTCATAAAAGAAAATTACAACAAAATTATTGAGATGAGTAATACTAAAAATTGATAATACTAATTATCTAGATATTTGGTAAAAAATTCTGCTGAAAATTTGAATGAGGCTTCACGTGCTTCGGTATTTCCCCCCATACTTGGCCCTCTACCAGCACAGGTCAATAATGCTAATTTCTGCCTTAGGGGTGTATTAATAGGAATATTCCAATATTCGCTCAACCAGAGCGTTCCTTCTTCGTTCATTGGAAAACGACAATCACCTAATGTATAGCCTTCCTCATTGACCGTAACTTCTGACACTCGGTCAAATGAATGGTGAGCATTTTCATAAATTGTAATATCAATATTATTTGGTAATCCGCTTGCATGCATTTTATCTATCAATTCAGTACAGGCTGCTGCAGGCACCCAATTATCTAACTCTCCAATTAGAATATGAATCGGAGCAGTACTAAATCGCATATTTTCACTTGGATATGGATACGCCATACATCCTGGATAAACGGGCAAGTGGGCAGCAAACATAAATTCCCTACTGTTAATAGCATTAATAAGGGGCAACCAAGCAGAATAAAGCGACACCCCTCCTCCAAGACTCCACCCTGTAATCCCTGCACGATCAGTGTCGACATTAGGATGAGCGCTAAGCGCTTCTAAAGCACGATAACTGTCTAAAATAACCATAGCTGTTGTAACCTCTACTTGACTCCCAACTGTTGATTGTATGTCACGGCTATCAAAACTTTGCAATTGAAAGGTTGCAAATCCCATTTCTTGATACATGCTTAAGTATTCTAGATGATGAGTCCCCCAATTTAAGCTTCCTGCTACCCCTATAATTAATGGATATTTTGTATCAGCATCATAATTATCAGGTAAGGTCAATACACCAAACACCTCTTGAATTTCTTGATTCTCTAAATCCATAATAATTTCTTCAAACGAAAATGGATTGGCACTTTCAAATGTAATGATTTCCTGGCTCTGATCTTGTGCAATCACAGTAGATAACATTATTATTAAAATATATCGCATCATTTTTTCTCCAATAGTTGTAAATAAGATTTAAATAAAAGGCCGCCACCGCTACTATATCCAGTAAGTTCACCATTGCTGCCCACTACTCTATGACAAGGAATAATAATAGGAATTTGATTAGCACCACTCGCTCTTCCAACCGCTCTTGCTGCTTTCGGTTTTTTAATCTTTTCTGCTACTTCTTTATAGCTTTTTGTTTTACCGTAGGGAATCTTACCGATTTCTTTTAAGACATTTTTTGTAAAATCACTACCCTCAACATGTAATGGAATATCAAATTTCTTTAATTTTCTCTTAAAATAATTATCCAACTGACTTTGTATATCTTTTGCAAATTTAGAATATCTTCCTTCATTTATTTTTAATGATAACTGCGGATTAATTAAATCATTTTTTTGATCAGAAAAAGTCAACTTATGCAAAGTATTTCCTATGTAAGATATTTTAAAGTAAAAATGTAAATGATCAACTTGGAATATCTTATGATTCATAAGAACCCTATGCTAGCTTAACAGCAGTTCCATAGATAAAGATTTCAGATGCACCTTGCTGTAACATCGATGTTGTAAAACGAACAGCTAGAATTGCATCAGCTCCTTTTTCTTCTGCGTCTGCAATCATCCGATCCATTGCCTGCTGTCTAGATTCTGCCATTAATTTAGAATATTCTGTAATTTCTCCACCAACAACATTTCTTAAACCGGCAAGGATATCTTTTCCAATATGTCTTGCTCTAATAGACTGTCCGTGAACAGTTCCTAGTGTTTGAGTAATAGATCTATTAGCGATACTTTCTTGAGTAACAACAATCATTTATTTATCTCCTTAGCATAGTAATCATCTTCTTTATTTTTTAATCTTTCTTTTAGCACTTTCACAAATAGTATGAATAAGCCACTATAGATTAATAATACCAGTAGACCTTCAGGATAAAATTGTTCAATGCTTTGTATGGTTATATATGAAACAAGAAGATAAAAAGTTGTAATTAATATGTATCCTAATTTTTCCATATTTAGAAATAATTTTAACAAATTTAACTAGTTTTTTAGAATAAACTACAATATTATCAATCACTATGGGCAGAAAAAACTTATATATAATTATAGGATTAATGGTTGTCGCTCTTTCTTATTTATCGTATGAACAATATAATCTCAATAAAGAACTTGATGAATGGAAAGGCTACTATAAATCAGTAGCTATTTCTTATGTCCAAGAAATAATGGAAGCACCAGAACTAAAAGCGCCAATCGCAGAAGAAATGATTACAACCCTAGTTGATTTTGATGCCAACTTACTGCAATTCGAAGATTTAGAAGGAACACAATTCTCCTTACGTGATTTTAGAGGCAAAACATTATTTATTAATTATTGGGCAACTTGGTGTAATCCTTGCTTAGCAGAAATGCCATCAATGGTTAAGCTATACAATCAATATAAAGATAATAAAAATATTGTTTTCTTATATCTATCTAAAGAAGATAGAAATACTATTATCGACTATATACCAAAAGATGAAACTTTGGCGCAATTGCCGTTATACAAAATAATTACTGATGATGAATTATTTAGTACCCGCGGCATTCCAACTACATTTATAGTAGATGTTTCAGGTGAAATTATAGTAAAAGATGTAGGATCTGCAACGTGGAATGATCAGTCTGTAATAGATTATCTTAATAATATGTTATAAATAATATGAAGCAAAATATTACCATTAAAACAGACAAAAATTTTCCTTACTTAGGTCAAGGAATTGACTTTAATGAAACGTGTTTTAATCTAAAATTTGATGCATCTATTATACAAAAAACCTCTGAATTAATCTGGCAACCTAATTCGACACTACCTTATAGTACGCTACAACCGCTACCACATCCTTTTTCTAGTATTAGCGATCTTGCGAGCGAAATGGCTGTAAACAATCACGGAAAGACTGGTCTTATTGGAAAAAAACAATTATTAGATGAAGCTTTACTATTAGATGATGGCTTAATGGATCATTTCATACTACATGTCAAAAAACACATTGAAAAACCTACCAGAGAATCTGCGCAGCTTATTGCAGATATAAGATGTTGGACTTCTTGGCTAGCAAATGGTATTAAAATTGAACCAATTTTTAATGGAGAAAAAAAGGCCTGCTCTTTTATCCCTTGGCCACTATCTGGATTATTATTGTTATCATCAAAAATCACAGGACAACAAGCTGAATTTGAATATGCTGCAGATTACGTATTACGATCAGGAATATTACCAGAGCACACTTTAGATAGTTTTGACAATATGAAAGACAGCATTGATTATATTAGATCAATTAAACCAGTAGTCTCCTTCCATGATTTTGATGGAAATGAGCAAGGCTTTAGAATGACACACCTTGCAATGGAGCGTACATCAAAAATGATGATTCAAAATTCATTAGATGCTATTGATGGAAATAACATAGCTCAAAACCTTGAACAAATAGAGCTAGCTCTAAAACAGTCAAATCAGCTTTTTAATTGTATGTGGAAAGTAAGTGAACCACTTCTTTATAATAAAGAAGTACGCATCTTTATTCAAGGCCTCTACGGTAATCAAGGAAGTATCTATGATGATAGGGGGTTATTTTTTGAAGGGTGCGGAGAAACTTATAGTGAAATATATAACATGAAAGGCTGTTATATTGGACACCTTCATGGACAAACAGGCGCTAATAGCTCTTATCACCCTATTGCAGATGAAATAACAGGAATAGGTAAGCATACTCATGCATATGTATGTGACAATCAAGTAGATGCTTGTATTATTGAAAATATCTTAAGCAAAGGATTTATAGCAGATGAAGACTTGCCGTGTGATTGTGAAATTGATTCTCTTACAAAACTTCTTAAATCATTCAGAGTAGGATACAGACCTCCCGCCCATCATGCAATGATTGTAAAGACTCGCGAAAAATTACAAAACTCTTCTTATTTTGATACCATTGAGTCAGACCAAAATCTAAGAAAAAGCCTTGCTAGCTCTGTTAGATGGATTATTCAACATCGGATAGATCATTACAAGATGGTTGTAGGCTATATTTTAAAAGCACCAGATCCATACAGACATCAAACAAAAGCTAAAGGTACTGGTGGATCTCCTACGCCGTCATTTCTTCCAAAAATGTTTACTAATACTATCGATAGATTAGATGAGCTGGTAGGAAATACTGATATAGCTTGGGCAAATGAATTAATTGCTATTACCAATGGACATAAAGATTCTATGGAACAGTTTAAAAAGATTGCACTACAAGCCAAAAAAGCAGATTCTCAAAAAAATCGATCTTTGTCCTAGTTTAATTTTGATTATTGCTAGATAAATGCTCAATTAAAAAGCTAGATATCTTGTTATATACGTGGTTATAATTTGCCCAACCGTCAACTTTAGTTTCTTCAGATGTTAGAAAATTATTATTCCCTAAACCGTGATGAGCATTGGGATATATAAACATTTCCATATGCTTACCTTTTTCTGCATATGCTTTAGCTAATTGAAGAGAATGTTGATGATGTACATTGTCATCTGCATTTCCATGAATCTGAAGTAAAAAACCTTTTGCCTTATCAACATGAGTTAAAACAGATGTATTTTTATAACCTTCAGAATTCTCATCAACAAGACCCATATATCTTTCCGTCCAAATTGTATCATATAATAAAGGATCTACATTTGGAGCAACAGAGACACCTGCTTTAAAATAGTCGCTACCTAACGTCATACACATATTTGTTAAGTAACCACCGCCGCTCCATCCCCATACTCCGATATTATCTCCATCAACATAAGTCAAGCTTTGTAAATATTTAGCTGCAGCAATATGATCGATAACAAGATATTTTCCATAATCCCCATAAGCAAAATCTTTAAAAGCTTTTCCTCGACCTCCAGTCCCTCTATTATCAAATGAAAAAATAATAAATCCTCTTTGTGCAAAATATTGATGGAAAGAATGTCTTCCAACTCCCCATCTATTTTTTACCATTTGAGATCCGGGACCTCCATAATTATAAAGAATAACTGGATATTGATTCATGGAATCAAAATTATGTGGCAATGTAATTATACCATTTAATCTTGTACCGTCATCAGTGAATAAATTAACATGCCTAGGATATGTAAACCCATATTCATCAAACTTGCTCTTATCTGTAGTTGCTAATGTGCGCTTAATTGCGCCGGAATTTGATCTTAAGACAGTTTTAGGAGTTCTCGTAAAACTAGAATGAGTATTGATAAAATAATTTTTTGTTGGAGAAAAAGACGCAGAATGACTTCCTTCTTCTTTTGTAAGTCTCTTTAATCTTGAGCCATTAAACTTGACAGAATAAACATGATCTTCCATTTCAGATTCTTTTTTTGCATTGAAATAGATAATTTCATTTTCTTCATCAATAGCATTGATTCCATTGACTTCCCACTCGCCTCTTGTAATTTGATTGATAAATTTTCCATCTGTATGACTTCTATAAATATGCTTAAATCCGTCACGTTCAGACATCCAAATAATCTCTCCGTTATTTAATATATCAATAGTAAAAACACCCGACATTCCAAAAAAGTCAAATGCATCAATCCAAGTATCATTTTTATCATTTAATACTAAAGTGTTTTGATTCGTATCAATATCATGCCTATATAATTTCCAGTCATTTTGTTTTCTATTCAACGTAGTAACAAAGAAATTATTACTATTCCTTTGCCATAATATATTTGGAATATAATAGGAATCTTTTGGCAAAGTACGGATATCAGCTTGTTCATTGACAATATCTATTAAACCAATTGAAACTTCAGGATTATCTTCTCCCGCCTTAGGATAATATATGTATTTTACTGTAGGATACTTGGTTCCATAATCAATAAGTGGGTACTTTCTCACCATAGATTGATCTTCTCTACAGAAAGCTATATACTGACTATTTGGACTCCATCTATATGCATCATAACTACCAAACTCTTCTTCATAAACCCAACCAAAATGGCCATTTAGAATCGTTTCGCTACCATCAAAGGTTAGCTGTGTTTCTTTAAGATTGTTTAATGAGTATATATAGAGATTATTATCATTTCTTACATAAGATACATATTCGCTATTAGGAGAAAATTTTACATTACGTAAACTATCAGGCTCATCGGATACTGGTTGAATGCTATCACTATTAATATCATATACATGATAAGTTCCATAAGAGGAATGTCTCCATATTTTAACGCTATTGGTTTTTAATAATAGTTTTGTTTGATTATCGCTAAATGTGGGACTGAATTGATCTATTATATCAGTGTTAATTGAAAAAGCTTTCGTAGTATCATCTGAAGCTAGATTATATATATAAAAATGTTTCCCATCTGAATCAGATTCAGAAAAATAATAAGCATCTTCTCCCTTTATCCATTCAAATCTTCCAACACCCGATGAACTAAAAGTTCCATTAAAGATATTTTCTAATTCAATTGTCTTATTTTGAGAAATGCCTGGTGTCAATAACAATATGAGTAATAAAAAACGCATGAAACAATAATACCGAGTTTTTCAAACAAAATCACGTAAATACTTTATGTAAATAGTTTTGCTTTCCCATCTATGCTTATATAAATTCCATGCTTATGGGTATTATTACAAACATGCGTAATCGAATGCAAGTAGTGATGTGGACTATTTTAGTTCTCTTTGTTACAAGCATGGCTATTGGTGGACTTGTAGGCGGAGCTAGCATTGGCGATATCTTCGGTCAACAAAATGGAAGTCATGTTGGATCATTAAATGGTAAACCAATTTTATATGAAAATTTTAACCGTTTGGTCAATGACGAAACTACCAGATTACAATCCCAATCTGGACAAGATATATCTGATGAAGATAGAGAATATATTCGTGCAGTAGTTTGGGAAAGAATTATACAAGACTTACTAATTCAAGATCAAATTGAAAAAAATAATATTGTTGTAAGCAACGAAGAAGTTCTTTATCAACTTAAGAATAATCCTCCTGCATTCTTGCGAGGAAGTACCGCTTTTCAGACTGCCGGACAATTTGATTTAGAAAAATATATGAATGCAATTCTCAATCCAGGAGAATTAGATTGGCGTCCAATTGAAGAATTTATGCGCGATGTCTATCTTCCAAATTATAAGCTTCAACAATTAGTTATTAATAGCGCCTCTAGTTCAGAACAAGATATTATAGATAGTTACAAATCTCGATTTATAAACTATAAAATTGAAATACTACATATAACAGATAAAGCTCTAGATGGCAATGATTTCTTTGATAGTATGATGTCAGGTCGACCTACTGATCAAGAATTAACTGAATTATATGATGAAAACATTGAAGATTATAAGCAGTCAGAAATGCGTTATATGAAATATGTTAAGTGGCCTATAGTTTCTAGCTCTAATGATTCACTACGTACAAAGCTTGAAGCTGAAAATCTAATGTACCGTATTAATCAAGGTGAAAGTTTTGCTAATATAGCAAATATGTATACTGAAGATCCTAGCAATAGCATGAGCGCTGATTCGCCAAAAGGTGGAAAACTTGGATGGTTTAATAAAGGTCAAATGGTATCAGAATTTGACAAAGCAGCTTTTGAAGCTAAATCGGGTGACTTGGTTGGTCCTGTATTAACAAATTTTGGTTATCATGTCATTAAAGTAAACGATAAAAAAATATTAGAAGATGGAACAGAACAAGTCGATGCTTCTCATATTCTTTTAACTGTATCTCCCGGAAAAGACACTGAAAGCAATTTAAGTGATACGGCTAGCATTTTTTCTTTAGATGCTAAAGAAAATGGATTTATTGAATTAGCAGATTCTCTAGGAATGACTATTGGTGATGCGAGCGGAGTGCAAAAAGAGTCAATCTTTATTCAAGATATTGGAGTTGCAAGAGATGCTGTAAGGTTTGCTTTTAATAGTAATCCTGGTGATATCTCTGACGTAGTAAGCAATGATAATTATTTTCTTATCTTCTATTTAGACTCTATATCAAAAGAAGAAACGATGGATTTTGAAGAAGTTAAAGAAGAATTGAAGGCAGAATATTTAGCAAAAGCTAAAGAAAGAAATATTAAAAATATTGCGCAAAATATTTCAAAAGAACTTGATAGCAAAACAATAACGCTTGCTGATATATCTAAAAATAATCCTGACTTTGAATACATCGCAGAAGATATTGGAAATTTAGTAGGAAGTTTTGAATCAATTGGAAAAAGTAACTATGTAGCTGGAGCATTGCTTAATGCTAATACAGGCGATGTATTTGGCCCACTTCCAACAATAAGAGGACAAGTATTTATTAAAGTATTAGAAATTGATGAAGTAAATGAATCAGACTTTGAAGAAAAGAAAGAATCATTAAAGTTCAGTTTAATTATTCAAAGACAAAATTTAATTTGGGGTCATTGGTTGCAAGCACTTCGCGACGAATCTGAAATTGAAGATTATCGTTTTGACTTCTATTAAAACTCTCTAAAAACACCCAACTTATCATATCTAGCTACCCTAGAATCTAAATAAGTGATATTAGAATCCTTCTCAAAAGAATCAATCTCATCAATAATAGCATTTTTTACGATTAGAATAGTTTCATCGAAATGGCGATGTGCACCACCCACCGGCTCATGAACAATCATATTACAGATATCATACTCCATTAGATCTTTAGGTGTCAATTTTAGTGCTTCAGCTGCCTCTGGAGCCTTTGAAGAGTCTTTCCACAAAATTGAAGCGCAGCCTTCTGGGCTAATTACTGAAAACCATGTATTTTCTAACATTAACATTTTATCACATAAACCAATCCCTAAAGCACCACCACTAGCACCTTCTCCAATTACTACGGATAAGATTTGTGTATCTATAGAAGCCATTTCCATCAAATTATTCGCAATAGCATACCCTTGACCTCTTTCTTCTGCTGCGATACCTGGATCAGCTCCCGGAGTATCAATTAAAGTTACGATAGGTAAATTAAATTTTTCTGCCATCTTCATAACGCGTAATGCTTTACGATAACCTTCAGGTTTCATCATCCCAAAGTTTCTATGTAGATTTTCTTTTGTATTTCTACCTTTTTGTTGTCCTATAATAGCCACGCGGTGTGCACCGATTGTACCAATACCTGCCACTACAGCATGATCATCGGCAAATGCCTTATCACCATGCAATTCAATAAAATCATCGCACCAGGCATAAATATAATCTAATGTATAAGGTCTATTGGGGTGTCTAGCGAGCTGTACTGTCTCCCATGCACTTAAATCTGAGAAAATTTCTTTTTCTTTTTCATCTCTTTCTATCTTGAGCTGATTCAGTTTATCCGATTCAGAATCAATAGAAATTAAATTTTCAATATCATGATCTAAATCCTTTAAAGATTTTTCGAAAGTTAAATAATGTTTTTTCATCTATTTTTTTAGTCTAAATAATCTCCAAAATCCAAATACCCATACTTTAAAAATTGCTTCAATCATCACATTCTTACTCATTTTAGATTCACCAACAGTACGATCTGTAAATACTATTGGATGTTCAATTAACTTACAAGCTTTTTGATGAGCTCGAAATGATGTTTCAATTTGAAAGCAATAACCTTGCGATGAACTCTCATTAAAATTAATTAAGCGCAAAGTTTCAGACTTCCATCCCTTGAATCCAGCAGTCAAATCTTTAATAGGGACTCCTGTAATTAATCTTGCATAAAGATTAGCAAAATAACTGATATAAAGTCTACTAATTGGCCAATTTATCACTCGTAGTCCATCATTATATCTACTACCTACAACTAAATCGTAATTATCTAATAAATCAAACATGGCAGGAACTTCCTTTGGATCGTGCGATAAATCAGCATCCATCTGAATAATTTTATCATACTTATTTTTCAAAGCCCAATTAAATCCATGAACATAAGCAGTTCCTAAACCATTTTTTTCTGCTCTCTCTTCTATAAAAACATTATCACTATTATAGTGCTTTACAATTTGAGCTGTATTATCTGGAGAATTATCGTCTATGATTAAAATATCTAAATCTATACCTAGATTTAAAAGCATATCAATAATATTGATGATATTCTTTGATTCATTATAAGTGGGAAGTATAACTAATTTTTTCATTAGCTTATCTTTAGTGTTTTAGCAAATAACTCCATCTGTTTCATATAGAATGCTTTTCTTCCACCTGGATTAAAAACCATATAAGTCACATAAAATGTTCTGTCAGATGCATAGTCATAAAATAGATATCCTACGAATGGACCACCTTTTGCTTGGTCAATAGATTCCCATAATCCAGATAATCTGTAAGCTGCATCATCTCGATAATCTACCCAATCAATTGATAGAAATTCTTTATTATATTGTTGTGATTTAAAATATGTCTGAGGAAAATTATTCCCTAAATCAATCGCATCCTCTTCTGAAAAATGATTCCCATCTCTCCATTGTACAGCCATCCATCTAAACGGCATTTCTTGACCAATCCATACAAAATTTGAATCTGGATTATTTCTTATCATTTCCCAGCCCCAAGGCAAATTAATATTCCAGCCATAATCTGATAATAGTTGAGCTTCTAACTCTTCTTGTCGTTTAGATTCTAGGAAATACTGAGACTGTTTTTTATCAAAATTATTATCAAATTCATCTTTAATTGAACTTCCATTTTTTAATAAGTACTCTTTAATATCGCTTGCTTTAGCGCCACTTAATATCATAAATAATTGATTCTTAGCAAATTGATCTCTAGATAAAACAACTGGGTTATTTTCTAATGTATTCTCAAATGCCTTTTTTCCTAATAAATCTCTAGCAAGTTTAGTAGCAGGATTCAGTTCATAATCTCCAATAGAAGCAATAATCAAGTTAGTTTGAGTTTTTAGCGCCTCATAGCTACTAGGATCTGCAAACTTTATATTATAAAATGGTTCTGGAGCAGGCGTCAAAAGTGTATCATTGAATACAATAGATAGTAAGCTTCGTATATCTTGTCTATCCTCCTTAGCAGCAAGAACAACTAAATCATCATTTGCTCCTATTGCATCCTTTTTTATATCACAGCTAAAAATTGCTATGCAAAAAATAAAAAGTGATAAATATTTAACTATGTTTTTCTTTTCTATTTGATAGTTCATATAAAAATACCAGTACTAAAGTTAATAATAGGAAAATAGCCATTGGTTCCCATGTTAAAAAGGGATACCTAACAAATCTTTCGCTTGCAGTCGTTGGTGGCTCTAAGGGCGTATTTTCAGTGCTTATATTTGCAGCATACTGAATAGATGTAAACCCGTGTGGATTATAATAACTAAAAAACAATGATTTCTTACCAAATTTTGAATAATTGTTATCTATACCCTGCATAAATGTTAATCCATTTTGGTCACGAATTTTTTCTAATTTCACGTTTCCTGCATCAGCAAGAAAATCCTTGGCGGCAAATGGTACTTGAAAACTAAGTATCAATGCATCTACACTTGTAGAAGATTCAAATAGATACAAAAAATCTCTAGGCCCTGGATTGTTAATAAATTTGTCTAAAAACAAATAAATAGTATGATTACCACTTTGCTTTATCGTAGTCAAAATATTATCATTTATTTCTACAATTTTTTCAAATTCAGATTCGTTATTTGATATTGTATATAATACGGAATCAATTCCGCTAGGTATTTGAAAATCATATTGCGATACAGAATCTGCATCAAACTTGTATTCTATTGCTACTCCAGGGTATGAAAACTCTGGATATACAGTTACAGATAATGTATCAATTACAGACTGCCCAAAAATTGATCCTGAAAACAGGATAAAAAACATTATTTTTCTCATATGCTAAGTTAACTGAAAAATAACAAATATATCATAAAATGAATGAGTAATAGCTGTAATACCAAAACCTCTATTGATATATAATAATCCTAGTAATATTCCAGCAATAAATCGAATAGTGAACGCATCTTGAGTAAATGATTCTGCTCCTATGAAATGAAATAAAGAAAATAAAATAGACGATAGAAATAAAGCAAAAAATTGTGCAGAAAAATGATTCATTGATTTAAAAATGAACTTAACTAATCGATAAAAAATAAAAAGTGAAAATACTCTAAATATTAATTCTTCATAAATTCCAGCTCCTAGTGATAAAATTAGATTGAATTGTACATTTTCAACAGAGATATCCATTAAATAAAGACCCATACTTCCAAGAAAAAAAAGCAATAAAGAAGCATAAATTAAAGATTCAAATAACATTAGAAAGAGGTATGATTTGTATATCTTAAAAGAATCATAATTTCTCTTTTGATAATAGGCCACAATAAAAAACACTAATAAAAACAAGCTTGAGGATATGTAAAAAATATCAAACCCCAATGTTGAAATAGCCTCCTCTATTAAAACATCGGCTCCATTTTTAATATAGCTGAATTCAGTATCTCTCATTAAAAAAAGACCTAGTTCATATATTAAAAAAATAGGTAAGGTAATAACAAAACTATAGAAAGGAGATTTAGATTTTTGAAAATAATCTTGGATCATATCAAATCTTTAAAACAGCTAATAATGCTTCTTGTGGAACTTCAACTCTTCCAATCATTTTCATTCTCTTTTTTCCTTTTTTCTGCTTCTGTAATAGCTTGTTTTTTCGAGTAACATCTCCTCCATATAGTTTTTCAGTTACATTCTTTCTAAATGGAGCAATATTAGTACGTGCAATTACTCTAGTACCAATAGATGCTTGAATTGGAATTTGAATTTGATGTCTAGGAATTAACTCTTTAAGTTTTTGACAAAGAGCTAATCCTCTGTGATAAGAATCTTTTTTTGAGCAAATCATTGATAAAGCATCTACCGGCTCTTTATTAATAAGAATATCCAATCTATCTAGCTTGCTCTCTTTATATTCCTTAAAAGTATAATCAAATGATGCATATCCCTTTGATCCAGACTTAATACTGTCATAAAAATCAAATAATATTTCACCTAGAGGTAAATCATAAATTAATTGAACTTTAGAGCTGGAAAGATAAGAAGTTGATTTATACTTACCTCTTTTCTCTTGACAAATTTTCATGATATTACCAATATAGTCTACCGGAGTTAAAATTTCTGCAGTAACAATTGGCTCCATTATACTGTCTAAGATCTTTGGTTCTGGCAATAAAGCAGGTCGTTGTACCTCAATTTGGCTACCATCTTTAAGATTTGCCAAATATTTAACATTTGGACTAGTAGTAACAATTGAAAGATTAAATTCTCTTTCTAGTCTTTCTTGTATTATTTCCATATGTAATAGGCCTAGAAAACCACATCGATATCCAAATCCTAGTGCATCACTCACTTCCGGCTCAAATGATAAGGAAGCGTCATTTAATTTTAATTTTTCAAGCGCAGTGCGTAAATCATTATATTCTGCAGCATCGGCTGGAAATAGTCCAGAAAATACCATTGGTTTAATTTTTTGAAAACCAGGAAGCGCCTCTTTGCACGGCTTGTTAACATTTGTTATTGTATCGCCTGGCAAAACATGCTCTATATCTCTCACATTTGCAATAATATAGCCTACTTCTCCGGCTTTCAAAGAATCAGACTTTTTTCTATCAATTACAAAATGACCTACTTCATCGACATCATAATAAGTATTATGAGAAAAAAATTTAATTTTACTACCTCGACTTATAGACCCTTCATAAACACGAATATAGGCGACAACGCCGCGATATTTATCATAAATCGAGTCAAAAATTAATGCTTTAAAAGCATCATTTTTTGGAGGTTCTGGTGGAGGAATCTTATCAATAATTGTATCTATTATGCCTTGAATACCTTCTCCGCTTTTAGCACTAGCAAGCAATATTTCTTCTTCTTTGCAACCAGTAAGTTCAACAATCTGGTTCGTGACATTCTCAATATCTGCATTAGGCAAATCTACTTTATTGATTATTGGAATAATTGTTAAATCATTATCTAAAGCTAGCAAATAGTTGGTTACAGTTTGAGCTTCTATGCCTTGTGCGGCATCTACAATTAATAATGCTCCTTCACTAGCAGATAATGTTCTAGAAACTTCATAAGTAAAATCAATATGTCCTGGGGTATCAATAAGATTGAGTATATAATCTTTATAATTAATGCGAATTGAATGACTTTTAATAGTGATGCCTCTTTCGCGTTCTAACTCCATATTGTCCAGAACTTGAGCTTGCATATTCTTCTTAGAAATTGTACCAGTATCCTCGAGCAATCTATCTGCTAAGGTTGATTTACCGTGATCAATATGGGCAATAATACAAAAATTGCGGATTAAACTAATACTACTCATCAAAATGATTCACTATCGGTACTCTTCTACCCATTCCAAAAGCTTTTTTACTTATACGCAATACAGGTGCAGCTTGCCTTCTTTTGTGTTCGTTATGATTGATTCTCGTAACTATATCGCCTAAGTCAGTATCAGCTACATCTTTTGATATATCTTCTCCCAATACTATCTTATCAACAATAGGGCTAATTAAATCATAATCAAATGGGTCTACTTGATTTGGAGCCAATTCTGCAGATGGTGGTTTTGTAATAGAACTATCAGGAATAATATTATTACTTACTTTATTTTTCCATTTTGCAAGATTATAAACTTCTGTTTTTGATAAATCTCCAATAGCTGACAATCCACCACTCATATCTCCATAAAGAGTACAATATCCTAGGGCAAGCTCTGTTTTATTCCCTGTAGATAATACTAAACAACTAAACTTATTGGAAAATGCCATTAATATGTTTCCTCTAATTCTTGATTGAATATTCTCTTCAGTAACATTACTCTCTAATCCTTTAAATTTTGGATTAAGTACGTCTAAATATTTCTCAAATAAACTATCGATATCAACTGTGTCAAAATGTGCATTTAAATTCTGTGCTAATTGTTTTGCATCAGTTTTACTGTGCTCACTAGAAAATCTTGAAGGCATAGAAACTAAATAAACATTCTCTGACCCAAGCGCATCAACAGCAAGACATGCTACCAGCGCAGAATCTATTCCACCGCTCAAACCTATTACTGTTTTTTGATGACCAGTTTTAGAAAAATAATCTCTAATTCCAAGTGTTAATGCACTATAAATTTCATTATTAATCTCTACTTCGCTCTCATCTATTAAGCTAGAATCTGTATCAACAATAATTAAATCTTCTTCAAAATTCTTTCCCTCAGCTATTAAATTCATATCTGAGTTAAATACCATAGAATTTCCATCAAATATAAGCTCATCTTGCCCACCAATAAGATTGCAATACACAAAAGGACAATTAGCATCACCAAAATTTTTCATGATTAAATCTTTTCGAATATTTTTACGATTCTTATGATATGGAGAAGCCGAGATATTCACAATAAGATCTGGACTCATTGTAACAATTTCTTCAGAAAGCTTTCTATTATAATTATCTTCCCATAAATCTTCGCATATTTGTACAACACAATTAAAATCAGTTCCATCAATATCGATTTTAAAGTCACCAATTTCAGAGCCATTTTCAAAGTAACGATTTTCATCAAAAACGTCATAATTAGGAAGAAGAATTTTATTATAAACTTTAGCTACCTTCCCTTTTTCGCAGATTGCAGCTGAATTAAATAATTTTCCATCCTTTTCATCAATAAATCCTACAATACATGGGGAAGAAACTTTTTTAGAAAAATTATGTAATACTTCTAAGTTTTTCTTAATAAAAGATTTTGAAAAAAGTAAATCTTGCGGCGGATATCCCGTAATAACCATTTCGGGAAAAATCACTAAATTTGCTCCTTTGTCAATAGCTTGATTATAGTTATCTAACAACTTCTGATAATTATAATCAAAGTTTCCTAAGATAGGATTAATCTGACAAATACCGACTTTTATTGATTTAGACAATTTTTTACTTCCGTTATTAATGAATCAACAGAATTCGTATTAATAGAGTTTGGTATATCCCAACTATTATATGCAATCAGTGGCTTATCTTGAGCCAATGTAAATGCTATTTCACTTAAAGTTCCATAAGCTCCAGAAATCGCCACTCCAACATCGCAATTATAACTAATTAAAGCATTCCTTGTAATATCAAGACCTGTTGAAATTGGAATAGATAAAAAATTATTCCCAGATTTGAAATCTCTATCTTTAAGAATTCCAATACATACACCATCATTCAT
>Ga0310124_10000143_pt1 | contig 45235 bp, 42 predicted proteins | sample CB11b_AW_Bot5_MG_FD_203507 | JGI IMG/M metagenome (GOLD analysis project Ga0310124, IMG submission 203507) | Marine microbial communities from Western Arctic Ocean, Canada - CB11b_AW_Bot5 | ecosystem: Environmental > Aquatic > Marine > Oceanic | place: Canada: Western Arctic Ocean | collected... | reverse complement strand
CTTTAAACACCGTGCAAACATTTCTATTGGCGGGTTAAAAATCGCATTGCTGGGCCGCATTCCGGGCTCATTGGCAGGCGGAGCATTATTGGTGATGGTTTCAACGAGCGTGTTGTCATTATGGTTAGGCTTATTGGTGGTATTTGCCGTGATTGTTAGCCTACTGCCATTCAGACTCGAACCAACCCCAATCAAGATGGGTATTGCAGGGTTCTTCTCTGGGTTCTTTGGCACCAGTTCTGGTATTGGTGGTCCACCGATGGCACTGCTACTCCAACACCAAGATGCCAATCAGCTTCGTGGTAACCTTTCTGCGTTTTTCGTGTTTAGTTCGATCATTTCATTGGTTGTACAGATCCCAATTGGCTTCTTCACGCTACACCACTTGATCATCACTATACCTTTGCTGCCTGCTGCTTGGTTGGGTTACAAAGTGGCGTTAATGACGACACAAAGCATCCCTAAAGAGAAGATACGCATTGGTTCATTACTGCTATGTTCTCTCAGTGGCTTTACGGCAATCTGGCAGGGTTTAGCTGGCTAGTTATTGACGATAAAGACCGGAAAAGACATCTTAGAAAACCAACACAGATCAAACACCCAATAGATAAAAGGACGCTCTATGACTTACGACGAATTCAATGCATTCTGCAAGTCACTGCCTGCAACCAGTTATGTGATGCAGTGGAATAACTCGCACGTTTGGAAAGTGGGTGGCAAGGTGTTTGCGATTGGTGGTTGGGGACCGAAAGATGAGCCTGCGTTTATCTTCAAGGCGTCCGATCAGAACTTCGACTTTCTGAAAGAGGAACCCGGTTATAAACCTGCACCCTACTTTGCTTCGCGTGGTATGAAATGGATTCAGCTGTTTGAAAGCACATCAGAAAGGGATGAGGAGCTGAGATACTACCTCACAGAGTCACACCGAATTGTCTCCTTAGGTCTAACCAAAAAGAAACAAGCAGAGCTAGGGCTCAATCAATAACGTTTATTACGTACTGCTAGTCTGAGCCCTTCTTTTACAGTGAGGAAGGCTCCCTAAGAAGTCTGTTTCAAAAATGCAGGTAAATAGCGTTCTATTTTTTGCTCTGAGATAAGCGGCACCAATAAATAGATCAAACCCGCAAAGGCAATAGATCCGGCTAAGTCTTCTGGTCGATGCATGCCAAGCCAAACACGGCTATAGGCGACACCACCAGCCCAAACCAGTAAACCGCCGACTAGATAAAAGCGTTTCGCCTCTAGGAGAAGACCACCAAAGAACGCCAAACACACACCGACGAAAATCATATGTCCAGATGGGAAAGAGTAGTCGGTTTCACCCAACCAGTGACGCGTTCGCCACTCGCTCACCTTATCTTGTACAGACTCAATCGCAGCATTCTTTTCAACCAATGGTAATTCGTAAAACACTTCCGGCATATCAACCACTTCCTGCGTCACCAAATACTCAGAATAAGGACGAGGGCTCTCAGTGGAATGCTTTAAGAAGGTTTTCGCTGCAAAGCTAAGCACCAACAACAAGCCGAGCTGCAGACAAAGACTGACTAACTTAGCTTTGGAAAACTTCATCGTGAACAATACTAAAGACAAAATCGCTAGCGTTGCCAAGAATCCTTGATTGCCCGCAGAGTAAGTCATAAACGTTATGAAGGCGCCATAGAAAGGCAAAACAGCACTTCCAAGGTCGAAGTCAGATCCAAAGATCAAAAAGGGTATGAGGGAATACAAACTTAGAACGAGCAGTAATAAGCCTTTGGATTTGTTAGAGAACAGAGAAGTCATGGCTAAGATCTTTTAGATAAAGTGATCGGATGCTATCGCAGCTTAGCATCGTCAATATCAATTTTATGTCAAAACGGTCAGTCAGCCGTCATGGTTTAACAATATTCGATTAATGGACCTCTTGAGTATTGATTCGGTGAACAGCCACGACAGCACCAATAATGTTCAACATCCATTTATGTTCATAGAGATAGCAAAAACCACTGAAACCAGACGAGACAAAGGCATCATCCCACTAATAGACTACCGGACGCGTTCTGCTGATAAAGTGAACACTTACCGGATTATAAGGCCAGAATCTTAAAAACTTTGCTGTGAGTCCTTTAAATCCACTATTGAAAGGATTACCATCTGGTCTGCTTTCAAAAGCAAAAAAGATTATTAATTTTTATTCTCAGGGCGGGGCGAAATTCCCCACCGGCGGTATGTCCTTAGCAAAATCTAAAGATAAGCCCGCGAGCGCTCGATTCGTCGAGGTCAGCAGATCTGGTGAGATGCCAGAGCCGACGGTTATAGTCCGGATGAGAGAGAATGAAAACACACTCGTTTAAGTTGGAAAGGCGTACCCGCGTGAGTTGGGTTCGTACCTCCAACTTAGGAGGGTGCATTTCGTTTTGGATAAAACCATAATGAGCTAATACCAATCACAGTAAATAAATGATCAGAGATAGCGCAGGAAAAACGCTTGAGAACAAGGCAAAATTTTTCGATAAGTAGTTATTCTACAGTCAAAAATTCTAACGCCGTTATCAAGGGTTTTAACCAGCTAGAATGACCAGTTGTTTACTACGATTGGTACAAGCTACTTGTAATGAGTAGGCTTTGTTGTGCTCGGTTGAGATCCCTCATACAGCCCTGATTCTGGTGATATTTTAGGAGTTTAACCATGAATCAGTCTTCACTACTTGCCGAATTTGGCGAACCAATCACTCGCGTTGAAAACGCACTGCAAGCTCTACGCGAAGGTCGTGGCGTACTTCTACTTGACGATGAAGATCGTGAGAACGAAGGCGACATCATCTACTCAGTAGAACACCTGACGAATGCTCAAATGGCGCTTATGATCCGCGAATGCAGCGGCATTGTGTGCCTGTGTCTAACTGACGAGCAAGCGAACCAACTTGAACTTCCACCTATGGTTGTTGATAACAACAGCGCAAACCAAACTGCGTTTACCGTAACTATCGAAGCGAAAGTTGGCGTAACAACAGGTGTTTCTGCCGCTGACCGTGTAACAACGATCAAGACAGCTGCAAATCCAACAGCTAAGCCTACTGACCTTGCTCGCCCTGGCCACGTATTCCCATTGCGTGCTCGTAAAGGTGGAGTACTGGCTCGCCGCGGCCACACAGAAGGTACAGTGGATCTTATGCAAATGGCTGGCCTTCAATCTGCCGGTGTACTGTGTGAAGTAACAAACCCAGACGGCACGATGGCAAAAGCGCCAGAGATCGTTGCTTTCGGTAAAATGCACAACATGCCAGTACTGACCATTGAAGATATGGTTATGTACCGCACTGAGTTCGACCTTAAGCTTGCATAACGTTTAGTTCAGTCCTCAATGCTAAACACTTAGCATTTAGCATTTAGCATTTAGCATTTAGCATTGAAGGTAACTAAACTCAGAAATGAATATTGAAAGGCCTCACTCTTACTACTTTTTCTAGTTAAAAGTATATAGAGGGTGAGGCCTTTTTAATTTCCGTATTTTGAGACGAGCTAGAGATTGATCGCCGAAGTGCCCCTACCTATCGAAACCTCCCCAGCCTAATCACAAGAAAAGCGTAACCTCTCAAAAAATTCTGCAAAATATGAGAAAAATTCACTCGAATGGTGAAGTCATGCACCATTATTGAACATCCATAAATAGAGAAAAAACATAAGCAATTGAAATTTAACAATTATATATTTTGGCACGGTGTCTGCACTACCACTAAGTAGGTATACAGATATTAGGAGTAGAATATGTTTGTAGTTATTTCAGTGGGTTTATCCCTATTAGTACTTTCCGCCCTGTATCATTTCTCAAGGAAGAGAGAAACAGCGCTATCACACCGGTTCGAAACCTTAGTTTTGCTCAGAGAGCTATTGTTGTTATCACGTAAACATCGCGCTGCAACGCATTACGCTCTGGCGTATAAATTGTCTAGCGACTCGATTCGTAAAGTGAACGAGATTTACGACAACATACTTGAGGTCTCTGAATTGCTTCAATCTCATGTTTCGTTTGATAGTCGCCCTATGTATCGCATCTATCACCTTAAGCTCATTGCCATGCACAGCGACTGGCAAAACCGCAGCTTGGTGCGTAACCAATCGATTCATGGCAAAACAATTCGCCACAGCATGTTCTTGATGGATGAAGTGATGATCATCTGGCTGATCCAGTCTGAGCGAGAAGACATGAGTAGTGAATACCACATGAATTGGCAACAGATCTTAGACTGCATGGAGATCTTGACCAAGCTGAGAATGTGTATACCTGATATGGAGAAGCCTGAGGAATATGCGAGATTCAAATTCTACGCATCTCAGACACACCGCAAACTCAACCAATTATCGATTATTTGCCCTATCAGCAGTGGGTCACCCATTTGCACACGTGCGATGCATGCACTTACCGAGATCGCATCAAGCACTGAAGCGACCCAACCAGCAGATAGCATGTACGAGTTAACCAGTGATATCTCTACTGTGGTATCGCAAGTCTACGACCAAGTATTATCAGACATTACCAAAAGCTTGTATCAGCCTTTACCTAGCATCAACGATAAGGTGATAAATACCCGATTATCCGTACATCATTACATGTAAAGACTTCGTGAGAGGAGAGCGTGCTGGAACTCTGAATTATTGAGTTCAAATCCGATATCACCTTTGATATCGGATTTTTGTATTTATGGGCTTATATATTTATTTGGTTCTATTTTAGGACGAGACAAGTTATGAGCGATGTAAGCTTAAACGTCTCCAGATTTGATATCGCTAGACCAAGCTTCTGCCGCAAAATCAATGAACTGACGAACAACAGGCAGCTGATAACTGCGAGACAAATACACCGCCCAAAGCACACTACTTGGTGAAACGAAATCATCCAAAATTCGTTTCAACTTCCCTTCTGCAATCAACGGATTCGCTAAATCACAAGGTAATCGAACAACCCCTTTGCCATGCTGTGCGGCGCGAGCTAACACCCCAACATCGTTGGCCTTAATAGTCCCCGACACTTCAACCGAATAATGTTGGTTATCCTTAACAAAATCCCACTTAGAGACACTCAAATGACGAAAACAATTGTGTTGTCTAAGCGCTTCAACCGTTTCAGGTTCACCGTGTTTGTCTAGGTAGTCTTGTGAGGCACACACCACCGAATCAATTTCCATTAGCTTTCGAGCAATCAAACTATCGTCAGGTTGATCGGTATAGCGCAGCGCAATATCGATTCTATCATCCACCAGCTGAGCAAAATGGTCAGAAGCAAATAGCTCTACCGTGATACTGGGATGAAGCTCTGTGAACTGTTCAACCACACTCAACAGCATATGTTGAGTCAAGCCAATTGGGGCTGCTATTCGAATGGTTCCGGAAAGAGCATCGGTTTGATTAAGTGCAGTGACTTCTAGCTCCGCCGTTTCATGGAGTATTTTTTCGCAACGTTGTAGCGCAATCTCCCCTGCTGTCGTCAAACTTACCTTACGAGTCGTTCTGTGCAGAAGCCTTTGTTTTAACCACCCTTCGATCTCTTGAACATGCCGTGAAACCTGTAAACGGCTCATGTCCAAATGCTCTGCTGCTTGAGTAAAACTGGCGCAATTTGCGACTTCAACAAAGCTACGCATCGCCGTCAACCTGTCCATCACACTCTCCCTTACCGACTTAACCAAGCCTATTAGATAACTGTATAGATACAATCTACATCATTTCACGATATTTATCGCAATCTAGTGAGCTATTAGACTGCAATGGCTGTCGAGAAACAGACTCAATAAATTAGATAATTGGAGAGACATTATGAAAATTGCAGTATTAGGCGCATCAGGTTGGATTGGTAGTCACATCGCTCAAGAAGCTCAATCTCGCGGACACGAAGTTGTTGCTGTTGTAAGAGATGCAAGCCGCGTAGAAATCAGCGATGTTGAAGTTCGTTCATTTGATTTACAAGATGAAGCGGTAAGTCTAGCGACCGCTTTCTCCGGCGTTGATGCGGTAATTGCTTCGATTGGTGGACGCGCTCTAGGCAATCACGACATCGTAAAAAACACAGCTGCTAAGTTGCTTGATACATTGCCAAGCATTGGCATCGAACGTCTACTTTGGGTTGGTGGTGCTGGCTCATTGGAAGTCGCGCCAAACGTTCCGTTAGTTACCGTTCCTGACTTCCCTGCGGACTACAAAAACGAAGCGCTAGCACAAGGAGAAGCCCTTGAAGTGTTCAAACAATCTAATGACAAGGTTAACTGGACATTCGTTAGCCCTGCTGCGGAAATCTTCCCGGGCGATAAGCTATCAACCTACCGCACAGGTGGTGATCAACTGCTCACTGACGAAGATGGCAACAGCAAAATATCCGTCAGCGACTACGCTATCGCGATGATTGATGAACTCGAAACTGGCAAGTTCCCACGCCAACGCATTGGTGTCGCTTACTAGTCAGCTCATATATAAAAACTAAAAAAGCCGCTTGTTCAAAACAATGCGGCTTTCTCATCTTTATATGGAGCATTCCTTTAACCCAATGGCAAGTGACCCGTTTTCACTAGGATAACCGTCTCTTCTTCCACATAAGGGAAATGCTCGCTCATATGCGGGCTACGCATCCATGTGTGTTTTGGATACTCACCATGTTCATCTTTAAAAGTGCCTGACAACACAAAGATCTCTTCACCACCAAAGTGACGGTGCGGCTGAAAACGTTCGCCAACAGGCCACTTCACTAAAGCGACATGCTCGTGCTCGAATTCATGCAGTGGCATCACTTGTAAACCACCAATACCCGGAAGCCACTCTGTTTCTAGAGTATTAATGCGAACTTGAGTTAAGTCTTTCGCATCAAACTGGTTAAGCTTCACCAAGATCGTGCAGCCATTTTTGCTTGATGGAGAATGCGCACTGCCCGGGGGATTACGGATATAAGTACCGGCAGGGAAATCTCCAGTTTCATCAGAGAAAACACCGTCTAACACGAAGATTTCTTCGCCTTGCGGATGTGGGTGCTCAGAAAACGAAGATTCCGGTTCGTACTTCACAACACTGGTCGTGTGACCTGATTCTTTCTCTTCTCTTTCAAGTGGCTTACGCCAAACCCCTTTAGCAGGGCTCGCGATCCAATCTAATGTCTCGGTTTCTATAACCAGTCTCTTTGAAAAGTCCATGTTGAACATAATGGCGACCTTACTCTTGTTATCGTTTTAATTATTATTGTTGTCTTTCTCGTTTCTATTCTACGCGAATACTCATCAAGGAGGCCATCTCGCTGCTATTTGCCTACGCGACAGCCTCCTAAAAAGAAGCCTAATTAATTGCGGCCAGCAATCACACCGCCATCAACATCCCAGATTGCACCCGTTACCCAATCAGCACTGTCTGACAATAAGAAAGAGATGCTATTAGCTATATCTTTCGGCAAACCGACTCGACCAATAGGGTGGAACGCGTTGAAGCCTTCTAACGCTTGATCCACTTCTTCCGGTTTGATGAAAGATTCGTAAATCGGCGTTTTAACCACAGCCGGGGAAACCGCATTCACACGAATGTTATGCTCAGCCAGTTCCATTGCCATGTGTTGTGTTAATGCGTGCAGGCCAGCTTTAGCCATTGAATAGGCAGAAGATGGCGTCGCTTTGATTGCTTGCTTACCCCACATAGAACCAACGTTAACCACGCTGCCACCGCCATTCTTGATCATCAATTTGCTTATCGCTTGAGTAATGAAGAAGGTTGCTTTATTAAGCTGCATGTATTGCTCGTAATCAGATTCTTGGTGCTCAATAAACGCTTTAGGGTTGAAGTAACCTGCAGCATTAACAAGGTAACCAATACCTTCTTCGAGCGACTCTAAATGCGCAATAAGGCGAGACACACTCGCATCATCATAAAGGTTAGCTTGCCAACCAGAAGCGTGGCCTAGTGATTGAAGTTCTGACACCGCTTTATCTAACTTAGTTGGGTTATTACCGACAACCAGCACATGGATGTTTTGAGCGACTAACTGCTTCGCTGTTTCAAAGCCCATACCACTTGTGCCACCGATTACTACTGCAATACCATTTTTAGTGAAGTTCATTTTGTTATCTCCTAAGTCATGTGAACGTGGTAATCTTAGGCTTTGAACTAACACTATGAATAGTAAGTACAAATCGGTTAGGTAGGTACTTATTGGTACATCTTTATGAAAAATCAGGAAAACTTTTTTTCAAGAAAATCGGCACCAGAGCGTTCCGCTCGCATGGTCGAAACCATCTACGGCTGTAAATGGTCGCTAACGGTTTACCAATTACTGGCAAATGGCATTAATCGCCCTGGTGAAATGGTGCGCTCGGTCGAAGGGTTATCGACCAAGGTATTGAATGAATGTTTGAAGCGAAATGTGGAGTTTGGGATTTTAGATAAGCAGATGTTCAACGAACTGCCACCAAGAGTTGAATACCAAGTGACGCCGTTCGGCGAGAAGTTCTTGTTGATTCTAGACCAGCTGGAAAACCTACAAAACGAAATCGACGAGATGTAAGCCCAAGCCAGTCCAACTATTGCTAAAAGAAAGAGGAAGGTAGGCCGCGCCATTTAGCTGACTGGCACTTGCTCAAAACGGCCTTTCACAAAATCAATAAAGGTTCTAATTCGACTTGGTTGATAGCGGTCTCTATGGTAGATCGCTGAAAAGTCGACCTTAGGCACTATCCATTCTTCAAACACTTGCAGCAATTGCCCGTCGTTCAGTTCTTGTAAGCAATAGATGGTTGGAACACGAATAATTCCGTTGCCCGACTTCGCGCCCTGCACCAACACTCGGCCATTTTTACATTGCAGTCTGCCCGTCACATGCACATCGACCGTTTTCTTAGTATCGTCTAGCGCTTGAAAACTCCACTTACGCACCGATCCCGTTAAGCAGTCATGGTGGATCAGATCTTTAGGATGACTTGGCTTTCCTTTACGAGCGAAATACTCAGGGCTTGCGAGCGTTCCCATCTCAATGTCCAAAAGCTTTCTTGCGATGAAGCCCGCGTCTTCTATGCTTCCCATGCGAAAAGCGATATCAAACGCGTCTTCAATCAAGTCGACTCGGTTACTACTGAAATCAAGACTGATGCTGATGTCTGGGTAAAGCTGCATAAACTCATTCACCAGATCCGCGATGATCACCTCGCCCAGATAACCGCCAACACAGTTTACTTTTATATCGCCGCGCACCTCTTCGACATCGTCCACCGCAGCAATCAAGGCTTGGTCTATATTATCTAAGGCTTGTTCACATCTCCCGTACAGATCTTGCCCTGCGTGAGTCAGCCTTAAGGTTCGAGTGGTGCGGATAAACAGTGTCACACCCATCTGTTTTTCTAGACTACTCACTTGGCGTGATACGTGGGAGCGTGACACATCTAACTCCTCCGCCGCTTTGGTGAAATTACCTAAACGAGCGATCAGCACGAAGGAGCGAATATCAGACAGATTAATTTGATTGAGCATAGTCGCCAGCTTACTTGTGAAATTAAAAGAGATGAAGCTATAAAGTGAACACTTTTATTGTTGCACCACAGCAACAGTGTTTCAAGTAAAGCGCTATATATCAACAATGCTATTTTCCTTAATATACCTCCATCGCAACGAAGCAAGGCAACAAGCACTTGATTCGAATGCACTTAAACAATACGTCGTAGCCAACCGACGCAATAAAAGTACAGAGGAAATAAAATGAAAAAACTAATCGTAATTACAGGTGCAAGCTCTGGTATTGGTGAAGCAATCGCTCGTCGTCTAAGCGATGAAGGTCACCCTCTTCTACTTTTAGCTCGTCGTGTTGACCGCCTTGAAGCTCTGAACCTACCAAACTCTCTATCAGTAAAAGTAGACGTAACAGACAAAGCGTCTTTTGATGCAGCAATCGCACAAGGTGAAGAGAAATTTGGCTCTGTAGACGCGCTTATCAACAACGCTGGTGCAATGCTTCTTGGTCAAATCGATACTCAAGACGCACAAGAGTGGAAGACAATGTTCGATGTGAACGTGATTGGCCTTCTAAACGGCATGCAGTCTGTACTTGCTCCGATGATGGAACGCAATACAGGCACTATCATCAACATCAGCTCTATCGCGGGTAAGAAAACATTCCCAAGCCACGCAGCTTACTGTGGTACTAAGTTCGCTGTTCACGCGATTTCTGAGAACGTTCGTGAAGAAGTGGCGGCTTCAAATGTTCGTGTTACGACTATCGCACCAGGTGCTGTAGAGACTGAGCTTCTGTCTCACACTACATCTCAAGAGATCAAAGACGGTTACGATTCTTGGAAAGAAGATATGGGTGGCGTATTGGCAGCTGACGATATTGCTCGCGCGGTATCATTCGCTTACCAACAACCACAGAACGTATGTATCCGTGAAATCGCTCTAGCACCAACTAAGCAACAGCCATAGGCCTTTGCTATCGCTACTAAACAAGCGATGAACTAAAAAGCGCCACTACTTATTCAGTAGTAGCGCTTTTGTTTTTATTGAGTCTAGCTACAAGCAGTAATCGTGATTAAAACTCAACGCGGTAAACTGATGTGCTGCCGCTCACTTCATTGCCGACCGCGATAAAGTGGTTACCAGAGCGAGTGAAATACTTGATTGACTCTGGACCTAAATCACCCGCTTTAGCGTTGTAAGTCTCGTTGTCGCAATCACCGTCTTCATCAACCTTGGTGCACACTGGCTGAGTAAAGTCGCGATTGTTCAAGTAGCTGATGAAACTTGCGTTTTTAGGCTGTGTTACGTCGTAAACCATGATGCCACCTTGGCGCTCAAGTCCAATAAAGGCATAGTGCTTACCGTTGATCTCAGCCACTTCGATAGCTTCAGGTTCAACCCCTTTATCATCACTACGATCGTCACCGCTTTGGTTGTTATCATTGGTGCTGTTGAAGTTTGCAGGATCTTGCTCAAGTACGATTCGAGCAAAATCATCGCCGCTATCAAACACTAACTCACCCGACTCATCCCAGATAGAGAAAGAGCGGCTACCGAATGCTTGAACCTTTTGGTCGGCGGCAAGTGTCCCTTGTGGCTTAATCACTTTAAGACGTGCAAGTTGCTTGTTGTCTTTCAATGCGCCCGCTAATGGGTGGTTAGCGTCAACGTCTAACTTCTTGCCACGCACTTCATCGACATAAGCGATACAAAAATCTTTTTCTGTGGTGTAGTTTTCGGTGCCTTTATAGTCATCGCCATCCCACTCAAAACCTTTCTCGTCACACACTTTTTGCGTCGTTTTGATGCCATATTCACGACCATCACCTTCGTTCGCAGTCACAATGTAGGTGTTACCATCAACACTGTAGCTGGTGATGCTATCTGGCATGTAAAGGCCTTCTAACATTGCGTAGCTTTGTAGATTACCGATGTTTTTGTCTTTGTTTGACGCATCTAGCTTAGCTTTATCCCAAGGCTTGCCGCCTAGTCCAAGAATCGCATCCACTTGTACACTCGCCACATCAATCGCGGCCAAAGCGTTGTTCTCTTGCAGGGCAACGTAGAGTTTTCCGTTATCCGCAAACGTTAGGTATTCCGGTTCAAGGTCTTGAGCTACGGTTGCATTCGGCGCAGAGATTCGAACCTTGTCGGTCAGCTCTGCATGGCGAGGCTGACCTTGGTTGAATGCCTTGAAATCAATCTGAGTGACTGTCGCTTGCAGAGGACCACCGGTTAGATCCACCAGCGTTACTGAACCTTCAGGATCAATGCTGTAATCCGCATTCGGCTCACCTTCATTTGCAGAGGCAATATAGCGACCATCTTTCGAGAAGCTCACCATGTCCGGTAATGCACCAGCCGTATAAGTAGTGATCAGCTCTAACGTGTCTGAACGATAAAGTGCAATGATGCCGTTTTGTTGCTTGTCAGCATTTTCAATCGCGACAGCAACTAATCCTTGATGAGTCGACACACTGTTCGCGGCACCAATATCAATACCCGAAGCTGCAGCCGCTGATTGAAGGTCGATAGAGCCCTCAGATGCTGGTGCGCTGTCAGAGTTCATCGATAACACATCGACTTTTTGTGCTTGAGCATTGACGACATAAAGCTTGTCGGTACATGAATCGTAGCTGACGATTTCGGCTGCTGAAGTATCAAACGGGGCATCGGCAATTGAACGACCAACTAGGCTGATTCCGGTTACCTCAGCATTGGAAGCGCTTGGCTGCTCGATGGATTGGCATTGAAGGCTAAAAGCATCAAGTGATGTTTGAGATGGCGTAGCAGTCGTTGGTGATGTTGGTTGAGAACAGCCTACTAGAGCAGAACTTACCGCGATAGGCAGTAATAATGTCAGCTTATTAAATTTACGATTCATATATCCTCCATAATTTGAATCGCGATCATAGAGGGCTGTTATGACACTTATCTTTCCCTTTTATTAACAATAAATGACGACAATAAGTTTCTCTTACCCATAACAACAGGAATCTAAGGCGAGCAATCCATTAACAAGCAAGCAAAAAAAAGCGCCCAAGCTGGCTGGTGCTTGAGCGACTTTAATAAACTGATTAAATGGCTTAGAAGTTGTAACCACCACCGATCATGAATACCCATGGGTCGATATCAACGTCAGTTTTGAATGTATCTGTCGCAGTCTTGTATGTTGCTGTTGTTCCGATATCTGCGTACCAAACCGATGCATTTAAGAACCAATCTTCATTGATCATGTAATCCATACCAATGTTTGCAGCTAGACCCCAAGAGTCATCTAAAGACACATCCGTAAGGCCTGCGTTTTTGCCGTTAGCATTCAAGCTTTCATCGAAAAATACCGTGTAGTTGATACCCGCACCTACATAAGGACGGAAGTCACTGTTCGCTTGACCGAAGTAGTACTGAACCATAAACGTTGGTGGAAGGTGCTTGGTGTCAGCAACTTTACCTAGGCCATTAACAGAAATACTGTGAGAGAAAGGGCTCGCCGCTAGTACTTCAAAACTGATGTTGTCAGTGAACATGTAGCCGAAAGTAAGGCCTAGTTGAGTATCTGAATCTACTGAAAACTCTAGGTCTGGATTGTTAAGCACTGCGCCGCTGCTGTCGTTTGGAGATACCGTTGCTGCACCTGCACGGATGATGAAATCACCTTCTTTATGAGCAAGAACATTGGTTGACATAAGAGCCGCAATAACCGCAATACCACATACTGTTTTTTTCATTATAATTTCCTTTTGAGGGCTTAATTTTTATTGGTGAATGAGTAATCATTTCTTATTTTGCGTGCAAGGTAGCATATAATAACCCTACTTTATTGATGGAAATCAATTTGTGAAAGGTTATGATTATTTGTATAAATTTATATCGACCTGATCACTTTATTCCTTCATTTTATTGACAGTTTTGTAATGCAACTTTCCCGTGCGTCATCTTGTTAATTCACCCCCTCACTTTGCCCAGATCTCTTCGGATCAAAATAGAGCAAGCCAATATCTCGTACGCATCAATTTGGTGCAGTTCTACAAGAATCAATCTCACCTCGTTTAATATTCAATGAGTTACATTTGGCTTAGTGCTTGCAAGTCTATGTTCATAATCATAAATACATTGAGGTTCTGACTATGCAAGACACTCTAACAATCGTTCTGGCCGGCGGTGTTGGCTCTCGGCTTTCTCCCCTCACCGATAACCGCGCAAAACCTGCGGTACCTTTTGGTGGCAAATATCGAATCATCGATTTCACACTCGCGAACTGCCTGCATTCTGGGCTTCGCCAAATTCTGGTACTGACTCAGTACAAGTCTCACTCTTTACAAAAACACTTACGTGATGGTTGGTCGGTGCTTAACCCCGAGCTCGGCGAATACATCACCAATGTTCCCCCGCAAATGCGCACCGGTGATAGTTGGTACAGCGGTACAGCCGATGCGATTTATCAAAACTTGTATCTGCTTTCTCGTAGTGAAGCTAAGCATGTGGTGGTGTTATCAGGCGACCATATATATCGCATGGATTACGCGCCAATGCTCAAGCAGCACAAAAAGAACGAGGCCGATCTAACCGTGGCGTGCATGGAAGTTTCAATTGATGAAGCCAAAGAGTTTGGTGTGATGGAGATAGATGAATCTCTCGAGATCAATAATTTTACCGAGAAGCCACGCTACCCTGCATGTGTACCCGGTAGGCCAACTCGAAGCATGGCTTCAATGGGTATTTACGTCTTTGATAAAGAGGTGCTAACACAAGCGCTACTGGCGGACGCCGAAGACCCGAACTCAAGCCACGATTTTGGTAAAGACATCATTCCTAAATTGGTCGGCAACAACAGTGTTTACGCATACAAGTTTGGTGACGAAGAAGGGCGCGTAACACAAGATGCGTACTGGAGAGATGTTGGTACTATCGACTCTTATTACCAATCCAACATGGATCTGTTGAAGCCAGCCTCACCTATCGATTTATACCAACCAGATTGGGCGATTCGCACCTATGATCCGCAACTTCCACCAGCGCGAACCATTGCTTCTGTAGAAGGAAACCAAGGGATATTCATCAACTCGATGATCGCGAATGGCGTAGTGATCGAAGGAGGCTCGGCGCAAAACTCTATCTTCTTCCCTAAAGTGAAAGTCAGCAATGCCGCGATTGTGATTGATAGTATTCTGTTTGAAGACGTCGAGATTGGGCGAAACTGTCACATTCAGAACTGCATCATCGATAAAAACGTAAAAGTGCCAGATGGAACCCAAATCGGCATTGATAGGCTTGCCGACGCTAAACGCTTTCATATATCGAAAAAAGGCGTCATTGTGGTGCCCTCTTCTTACCAATTTGAAGAATAATCTTTGACGTTAGAATAGCTTTTCTTTAAACAAAAAAAGGCAGCGAATTCGCTGCCTTCTTATTTACTCACACGGCTTCAGTTAAGCCTTAACTGTCCATGCATTCGATTAAACAGAAACCTTAGAAAGGCCCTAGCTCAATCATTTGAGCAATCACAACTGAAATCAAAGCGCCCACTGACCAGAACAAGAACAGCGGTAAGAAGAAACGAACCCACTTGGTGTAAGGCACTTTTGCAATAGCCAATACCGCTAACAAGCCACCGTTGGTTGGGTAAATATAATTAGAAATACCATCACCCAATTGAGAAGCAAGTGCTGCTACTTGGCGAGTCACTTGACCAATATCTGCCAATGGAATGATGATTGGCATAGTGATCACAGCTTGGCCACTGCCAGACGGAATGAATAAGTTGATCGCAGCCTGCGAGAAGTAGATCCCTGCTGCTGCCACAAGTTTAGAGCTACCAGAAATGATCTGTGCAAGATAGAAAATAATAGAATCAACAATCTTCGCGTCTTCCATAATGGTCAACACTGAGCGAGCGAAGAAGATGATCAGTACTGCCACCAATACATCGCTAACACCTTTGGTCCAATACTCACAAATCTTATTCGGAGACAAGCCCGCAACCAAACCTGGAATGATCGCCATTGCCACGAATGCACCCGCAATCTCGGTAAAGCCGAAACCCATCGTCAGCGTGCCGAAGATCATGTATGCGAATACGCCCAAGAACGCGATGCCCGCAAGCTTTTCACGAGTAGTCAGTGTTTTCGCTTCAACGCTAGATTCGTAGTGGTAACCCGTACCATGCAACAAACCTTTGGTTGGATCTTGCTTAACTTTGCGCGCGTAGTTAAGTACATACCAAGCACCCGTTAGCAACATGAACATGCCAACAATAAAGCGGTACCACATGCCTGAATACATAGGCAGTTCAGCAATAGTGTGTGCGATACCTGTGAAGAATGGGTTAGCTAGCGCAGCTGCAAAACCAGCGCAACTTGCCAGTAAAACAACACCAAGTGCCGTTATCGCGTCATAGCCAAGTTTGATACAGATAGGGATCATCAAAGAGATAAAAATGACATCAAGCTCACGCATACCGGTGAAGGTGACGTTGAAGAAGATCGCAGTCATGATCACAGGTGCAATCACGTACAAGCCTTGCTTCTTCAGCTTAGTGGTTAACGCAACGACGGATGCGTCTAACAAACCCATGTGTTTGATAATGCCGAAAGCACCACCAACGAATACCACAACACCCATCACACCAGAAGCGGATTTGAAGCCTTTAAAAAATGATTCGAAAAAAGAGGCTAATGTTGTTGGGTTACTGGCTAATAGTGTGTAACTGTCTGGGTCGATAACCGTGCGGCCATTCATGACCACTCGTTCAAACTCACCAGCAGGGATGAAGTAAGTTGCGATTGCAGCAACAATCACCATGATAACCAAAGAGAGAAACGGGTGGTTTACTTCTTTCTCTATCGGAGCTGTGTTACCAGCTTGAGATGTAGGTACGGACGTAGATACCGTAGTCGTCATATAGACTCCTTACTTGTCAGCAACTAAGGAGTACTTAGCTGCCGAGAGGGATTTTTGGAAAAACGAAACCCTTCACGCAGAACTAAGCTCGCGCTAATTTAGGCTGTTTCAAAAAGGCCTTTGATAGATGGTGCTCTCAAATGTACATAGTGAAGTAGTGAGTACTACTCTCTTTGCGTCCGAGCAAAATGCAGATGTTCAGCCAAGTCAGGCCAAACTGAATGAGGTCATTACGGGCAGATAAACAAAGAAATCCGCTGAGTAATATGTTTTTTATCAATTACAAAGACAAGCCGCGCATGCTAACACAACGAGCGGTAAATTGTCAGAAAAGTGTGAGTTTCGTCATGTTTTGGTGGACTTAAAAAAAGCGCCTAGCAAAAACTGGGCGCTTTTCTTACATTGAACTGAATTACTTAGGCGCTAGCTCATAGTTTTCTTGCATCTCATGAGGGGCAATCCCGTACTCATAGTCCGCTAAGTAACCATCCTTATAGACCTTCATTCCCTTCTCATCCCAGCTCACTTTGATCATCGCCGTGTTGCCATCTTCACTGCCTAACAGCTCAAGCATTTCAGCATCGATCTTAATCGCTTTAATGGTTTTAATACGCTTAAAGGGCTTAAATTCAGTGGTCGAGGTTGGCAAAGATCCGTAGCTGCTGATCCATGTCTCTTTAGGAACTAGCCATTGGTTGAAAACATCATCCACAATCGCTTTCGGCATGCTTGCGATAACAACAGAATCTGTCATTACGTTATTTGTCTCGATGCTGTAACCGCCCTCACCGTCTGAAACATAGGTAGGGAAATCAATGCCAATTTCAGACTTTGCTGGCAAACGGCCTAGAGTGACCGACTTCTTAACGTACAGTTCTGCAGTTTCAAACTGCTGCATGATCTCAGGGATCTTCTGAAATTCAACAGGGGCAGCAAAGGCATTGAAAGCGAAAGAAAGGGAAGCTGCAAATGCAGCGAATTTAACAGGCATTTTCATGATAACGGATCCAAATAGAAGATAGCTGTTAGAGTATCCCGTACTAAAACTCATCTCAATATCTCATTGTTCTTTATATCAGTAATTGTGATATCGACAGAGCAAGTACGTTTTGTTCACTAAAATGGATGTGGATTTATAAAAGCAGACTAGAATAAGTATTTGGAGTGATGCGTGATTAGGGCGATAAAAACTAAGTTGAAAGAGTGAATTGGAGTAATACTTCAAAGGTGAGGGATTTTTAAACACGTTTGAAATTCACGAAACATAATATGCGACCAGTTCATCGGACTTTCAAGGGAGTAATGGGAGATTATTTGATAACACTGAAGTGAATCACACATGTGCTATTTCGCAGTTGGTTAAACTCACCGATGTTTGCTACGTTTAAATGACACAGTCATTGGAAAGGTATGATTTATGAAAATAAATGTTCAAACACATCACGTATCAATTAACGACGAGTCACGCAAAGACATCGAAAGTAAATTCGAGAAGATATCAAACCATTTCCCATCACTGATCAGTTGCGACATCATCATTACTAAAGAACACGGTCAACATCAGGTAGAAGTATTCACCAACTACGAAGGTGTACGAGTAACAGCAAAATCTACAGACGATGTTATGTACCCAGCTATCGCTGCAGCACTCAAGAAACTTGAAGCAGGCCTAAGTAACCGTAAGGGACAATTGAAAGCAGACCTACACGAGAAACCAACGAGCACGAAGCCAGAAATCGCTTCGGACATCATCCAAGAGATGAAACTGGTATAACTCGACAAGTAGTTAAAGCGCACTAACAAATAGAAGCGCACAAGAATTTCAAAGCCAGCACATGTTGCTGGCTTTTTCTATCCCCCCTCAATCTCTTTATCAATCTATCACTTCGATTTTGCCTATCGCGACGGCCTAACCTCTTCACTTCCCATCTTAGAACCAAGCCCAACTCTATATCGTTTTTAACAAACTTATGTCACTGACTGCTATAACAATCGCTAGTCGTATTTGGTACAGTTATAAGCAGAAATTTAGAGAATAAAGGAATGTTTATTATGAAAAAAATCGCGCTAATTCTATTTCTAGCGACTCAACTGATGGCTTGTACAGAAGTGGGCAGTGAAGCTTGGTGTACAGATATGAAAGAAAAACCGAAAGGCGACTGGACTGCCAATGAAGCCGGTGATTTTGCTAAACATTGTGTTTTCTAAACACGGTTAAGCGTTAATTAACGACACTTAGTAGCACTGAGTGAAAAACGTTTAACGACGAACAGAGCACTCCACACAACACAATAAACCCGAATAAGTGAGTTTGAGGATGGAACACCAACTAGGTAATGACTGGCAACACATCAACTGGGTATTAACCGACGTCGATGACACGCTCACTTGGCAAGGTTCACTCCCTCCAGAAACCCTGATTGCGTTACAGAAGCTGAGAGACAATGGAATCAAAGTAGTCGCAGTAACGGGAGCCTGTGCTGGTTGGTGTGACCATATTGCTCAGCTTTGGCCTGTCGATGCCGTGCTTGGAGAGAACGGCGCCTTCTTACTAGAGAAGCAAGATGGTGCATTACAACTCTCATCAGAAACACCGCTAGAACAAGTGCGTCAGAACCAAGCTAAGCTAAAACAAGAAGTTGAAGCGATCTTGCTGAGTTACCCCGACCTCTCGCTAACTTTGGATCAATCTTACCGCTTGTGTGAGGTCGCGATTGATATCGGCCAAAACCGTAAGCCTGTTGATCCTGAAACTGTTCAAGCGGTACTCGAAAGAATACACGCTTTAGGCGCACACGCGACGGCAAGTTCGATTCATATCAATGCTTGGTATGGCGAACACTCAAAGAAAAACGCCGTGCACCGTTTCCTTGCTAATAAAGGCTTATCGCTTGAGAAAATCCACAGTCAGGCCTGCTATGTCGGCGATTCAATGAACGATCAGCAGATGTTCGAATCACTACCACTCACAGTTGGCGTGGCAAACATTAAGCATTATTGGGATAAGTTAGATCATCATCCAAGTAAGGTGATGTCGCAGCCGGGTGGCTATGGGTTTGCAGAATTTGTGGATGCGCTGCTGGCAGTTAAAAGCTAGACACTTAAAAACGAGTCACGCCCTTCTACTTCTAACAAGGTCTTAGGTCACTCAATAGACATAAAAAAACGACCGCTAGGTAGACCGAAGTACCTAGGGTCGTTTGAGCTTCAAAATGCTAGATAAGCTCTTAACTTTGACACATCACACAAAACACGCTGCATTGCACCATATGTTTATATGAGTTTGTTACGGATGTGGATCACCACGGCTTCTGCAACGATAACCACTGCGAAGATACTCACTAATACCATCGAAACTTTTTGCCACTCAAAAAGGTTCTGCGCATCGTTGAGCACCACGCCAATACCACCAGCGCCCACTAACCCCAATACCGCAGATTCACGCACATTGATGTCCCAACGGAACAACACGATGGAGTAGAATGCGGGCATAACTTGTGGCCAATACCCTTTAAGCAAGATGCTCATCCAAGAAGCGCCAGTTGCGCGCAGAGCTTCGATAGGCCCCATGTTCACTTCGGCAATCGCTTCCGCTAACAGCTTCCCTACAAAGCCGATACTGCGAATGGCAATTGCCATAATGCCTGCGAGAACACCGGGGCCAAATAGTGCGATAAACAACAAAGCCCAAACCAATGAGTTCACAGAACGTGAAGACACCAGAAAGAATTGAGCCACCCAGTTCAGCGCTTTATTAGGTGTGATATTTGGCGCGTTCAACAACGCCAACGGAATCGCAAATATCAAGGTAAACAAGGTACCTAACGTCGCAATGTGCAGTGTTTCTATCATCGCTGCGTGGATTGATTCAGGATAGAAAGCGTAGTCCACTGGCACCATACGCTCGAACATGTCAGCAAACTGCGCTGGCGCGTCGTATAGGAACTCTGGAATCACTTCAACCGTCTGCCAAGACCAAACAATCGCACACACTAAACTCAGGTAAACGGCAAATCGAGCCACGCGTTCGTTTGGTGTAAAGCGCTGCCACTCTTTATCGATAGATGCAGTTGTCATTAGAAGATTCTCCTAACAATGTTGGAAAGAAATTCACCCACAAGAATCAATGCGATGATGGTGATCAAAATAGCGGCGACGAAGTCGTAGTCAAAGCGTTGGAATGCCGAAAATAACGTGCCGCCAAGGCCGCCTGCACCCACAATGCCAACCATGGTTGAGTTACGTAGATTTGAATCCAACTGGTAACTAGCAAAGCCAATAAAACGAGTAAATACTTGAGGCATTACCGCATACAAAATGACGCTGATAAAACTGGCACCGGTTGCTTTAATCGCTTCAACCGGTTTAAAAGATATCTCTTCAATCGCTTCTGCAAAAAGCTTGGCAATAAAACCAATCGATGCGAAGACCAAAGTCAGGATCCCTGCTAGGGCACCGAAGCCCACCGCTTTCACAAATAGGATTGCGATTATCACCGGGTGAAAAGAGCGACAAAGTGCGATGAAACAACGTATTGGCGTCGATACGATTGAAGGCATCATATTTCTCGCAGCTAACAAGCCCAGAAACAATGAAATAACGATGCCAAAGAAGCTTGAGATAATCGCAATTTGTAAGCTTTCCGCTAATCCACTCAGCAGTAAGCTAGTACGCGAAAAATCAGGCGGAAACATTCTTGATAGTAACCGCTCACTTTCACCAAAACCGATGACCAAACGATCAAAAGTCAGCCCTAGCGTCGAGAAACTGTAAAACAGATACGCAACTATCGCAGCGATGATTGCTCGGTTAGTCCATGAGGTTTTGAACGGGTTTTCATGCTTCGCTGGCGACTGGCTTGACGGTACGCTTGGCGATGAACTTGGGGTTAATCCAGCCATGACTCACCCCCGTAAATGATTTTTAGATCTTCTTCTGAAATACCTTCAGGGCTACCGTCATAATGCACTTTACCGTTACACATGCCGATGATGCGCTTGGCATAACGCTTGGCTAAGTTCACATCGTGGATGTTAACCAACACGGGAATGTTTTTCTGTTCTGCGAATGTCTCCATCAACTCCATGATCTCAACCGCGGTTTTCGGGTCGAGTGATGAAGTCGGTTCATCCGCCAATAAGATATATGGGTCTTGCATAACGGCGCGAGCGATACCGACACGCTGTCTTTGGCCGCCCGATAAACTGTCGGCACGTTGGTTAGCAAAGTCTTGCAGGCCAACAAATTCAAGTAACTCGAACGCTTTGGCGAGGTCTTGCGCAGAGTAGTTGCGACGCCATGCATTCCAAGCGGTCATGTAACCCAAACGACCACTCAACACGTTCTCGATAACCGTTAAACGTTCCACGAGGTTATATTCTTGAAACACCATGCCGATATGTCGACGCTGTTTACGTAGCGCTTGGCCTTTTAATTGAGTCAGGTCTGCGCCATCAAATATGATCTCACCTTGGCTTGGATCGTTGAGTCGGTTGATACAGCGCAGAAGCGTACTTTTACCTGTACCGGATGGGCCGATAATCGCGATGATACCCGGCTCATCGATATCAATATTGATGCCTTTAAGGATTGGCTTGCCTGCCACGTATTCGTGAAAAAGGTTGTTTATCTTTATTCCTTCATAGCTTGCTACGGCCATACTGCATTTCCTTGTGCGAATTTTCGAATGATCTATGCCCTACCCGCGAGGGCATAGATATTTAGTTGAAGTAGGTGTTTTTAAAGGGCTAAGTCTTTCTAAAACTTAGCCTTCCAACAGAACTAAGAACTAGCCGTTGTTTGCTTGTTTTGCTAGCTCAGCGGCTTTTTTCTTTGCGCGTTTAGCCGCATCTTTCTCAGCTAACTTTTTCAGACCAGTTTTGGTGTAAGCCGTACCTGTCGCATGAGCGATATCACGAATCACATCCCACTCTTCTTTGTAGCTGATTGGCGAGAAGCGGTCTGCACCTTTGAACGATGCGCTCATTTCTGGTGTAAAGCGGTAGCTAAAGAAAGCCTCGTTGATCTTCTCAACTAGCTCTGGTTTTAGGTTGTAAGCATAGCCAAACGCAGACGTTGGGAAGCGTGGGCTACGGTAGATGATCTTCAGTTCAGAATCGTCAACACGACCTGCTGCTACCATACGATCGTACACGTCCGATGCCACAGGTGCTGCGTCATAATCTCCATTGAAGACACCTAGAATCGATTGGTCATGCTTACCTGAGTAAAGCACTTTGTAATCTTCATCTGGCACTAAACCTTTCGCTGGGAATAACGCACGTGGAGCTAGGTTGCCAGAGTTGGAAGATGCAGAAGTGTGTGCAACCTTTTTGCCTTTCAGATCAGACATTTTGTTAATGCCGCTGTCTTTACGCACAATCGTGATTAGGTTGTAGCCTTGGAAGCCAGACTCATCGCCCTTCACCGCAATTGGAACGTAACCTGCTAAGTTAACTGCGTAGCCTGTTGGGCCCGTAGAGAAACCTGCAACGTGCAATCGACCAGAACGCATCGCTTCTACTTGCGCAGAGTTCGAGTGAACTGTGTAGTAAATCACTCGCTTACCCGTGATTTTACTTAGGTGAGCTTGGAAATCCGCAAACGCATCTTTGTACAACGCAGGGTCTTCTACTGGCGTGTAAGTAAACACAAGCGTACTTGGGTCATTCCACTCATCTGGATTCTTTGGTGAATCGGCCACCAAATCTTGGTTTTCATCACAGTATCGATCGTCTAACACACCACGACTAGAGCAGTCGCTTGCCATAGCCATTGAAGGAAGTAGTAATGAGCTAGCGATTAACAGTCCTTTAACACTGATTTTCATATTCAAACCTTACTTTTACTTATTGTTGAAAGTCACCTTCACTATTGCAGCCTTTGTGCCACCTTTTTATATCTTTAATTTCAGTTACTTAAATAAAAACCCACACTTTCAAATTACTTTTGAGTCATTCGTGTCCAACTCAAAACCCATCATTTGGGTCATTTCTGTCCCGTCGATTTCAGTGGTAAAAAAAGAGCCCGAAGGCTCTTTGGTTCACTGCTTTTTCTCTTATTATTCTTTGGCTAAGCGCTCTCTATTCAAACGCTATAATTAGCGACGTAACAGCGCTCTCAGAATCGCCTATGCGTCGCTGTCCATGCAGTTAGCGTAATAAGTTACCGTTGCAGGCCAGTCGCTGAATACGCCCATCACACCCACATCTTGTGCCAACACATCAAGCATTTTCATCATATCGCCATCATTGTTGATGCCATCTTTCACGCTCTTGTAATACCAACCACCGCCTTGCGCTAGCGGGCCAGAACGTTCCAGTGTCCATGCGATAATGTCGAGGTCTGCATCCTTAGCCAGTTTCGCGTAGTTAGACGCCACTAATTCGTTGTTCTTATCAAGTTCAACCAAAGCAAACAGAGGTGGTGCGATGATATTCACGCCCGCATCGTGTAGCTCTTTCATGTTCTCAACAGACGCGACAAAGTCCGCTTGCTCATAAACACGGTCATCAAGATAAACCGCTTGTTTGCCGAACTTCGGCGTTTCATTGATCCAATACTTCACATCATCCAAGTTGAATGACTGTAGGTAAGTCTCAGAAGGCTTGAAACCCGCTTCTTTCAGTTCATCCACCAACTTCTGCGCATACATCTCTTGGCTAAATCCATTGAAAGGCATATCTACCGCTGCTGATTTCAATTCAGGAGTGACCTTCACGCCGTGCTCTTTAAAGAGTGCTGCACTTTCTGCGTGTGTCATCAGTGTGCCACTTTGGCTGTAAAGATCGGTTCTCCAACCTGGAGTCCCGTTCATGTACTCTTCAACCGTGGTGGCTTTTGGGTTCGCACCATCCATTTTACCTTTGAGCGTCTTAAACTCAGCCAGCGTGAAATCAGAAGTACGGCACTCAACCTGTGCATCTTCGCCTGTCGCGGGGTTTGCTGGTGTAAACGGGGTTGAGCACTTCTTCGCAAGATCTGGGTGTGCTAATACATCGGTCGTCGTGTGTAGATCACTTTGCGAGTGACGGCATACCAACGCCTTATCTTTGGTGAAAGTGACATCACATTCGACAACGCCTGCGCCCATTTGAATCGCCGCTAAATAAGATTCCTTAGTGTGCTCAGGAAACTGCATCGCAGCTCCGCGATGCCCAATAGAAAAATCACTACGATGAAAAGGTCCTTCGCTGCAACTCAACAGCTTAGTTTTCAAAGGGCTCTCATCCATATTGTTGACTAAAAAGAGGGGACGAGGTCCTAAGTTTGCTGGTTCTGCAGCGGCCCATGCCGTTATTGAACTCATGCCTAATATCAGAGCAATCGAACCTTTCAGTATTTGCTTCATGTTTGTATCTCCTTGCAACAAGCAATTATTTTTCTAATGTCCTTTATTCGATCATTCGGTGTTGGATAACTGTCATATATAGATAGCTGTCATATGTTTTTTGACTCAACACCGAATAACCTCATGTGGGCTGACGCCACAATGTAGGGGTTGCACGCTTTGTGCCATATGTTAAAGCTCTTTTATTACAATCACTTGAAACAGTTAGCCATTCGACTAAAAACCAAATGGGTCATTGTTGTCTTGTGCTTTTTCTTTTGGCTTTGGTTTTGCTTTTGATTTTGGTTTTCCATTTAACAAACACCTGAACGAATTAGGCTTTGAAACTCTCTTTATCTAATTGGTGTTTCTTCATTTTTCGATAGAGGGTTTTACGCGGTAAATTCAGCTTACTTGATACCTCGTTAATGTTACCTGCGCTTTCTATTAGCGCCTCCGTCAGTACATTCCTTTCGTACTGATCCATCTGCTTTTCAAAAGCGAAATCTTCTCCGGACGCTTCACAAATTGGCGATTGAAGATCGAAGCCATCGCCGACGATACCCAACACAAATCGATCAGCGACATTACGTAGTTCACGAACGTTACCCGGCCATTCATGCCGACATAGCTGCTGTATCTGCTCAGGGTAAATCGTTGATGGGCGCGTCTTATATTTGTGGCTCGCTTGAATCACAAAATGGCGAAACAGCACCTGAATGTCTTCTTTTCGTTGGCGCAGTGCCGGAAGGTTTAAGCTCGCAATGTTCAATCGATAGAAGAGATCAGCTCTGAATTCCCCAGACTCACTCAAGCTCACGAGATCGGCTTTACTGGCTGCGACCACGACGATGTCGACAGGTATCAACTCATTACCACCAACACGCTCAATCATTCGCTCTTGAATCACGCGCAGCAGTTTTATTTGTACCGCAATCGGCATGCTCTCAATTTCATCGAGAAACAGAGTGCCGCCATTGGCTTGTTCTATTTTGCCAATACGCTTCTTGTTCGCGCTGGTAAACGAACCCGCTTCATGGCCAAACAACTCACTCTCAATAATGCTCTCTGTCATACCACCACAGTTAATCGCGACAAATGGCTTAGTCTTACGACGACTGAATTGATGCAGAGCTTGAGCTATCACCTCTTTGCCAGTTCCCGTTTCTCCATTGATGATGGTATCGACACCGGTATGTGCCAAAGCGAGCACTTGCTTACGTATCGTATCTATCACTTTTGATTGGCCAATAACCACAGATTCAATCGGTAAATCCTCTTGCTCATCACTATCCGAGGTTGACGGGCAGCTGTGCTGACACTGGGTAATCGCCAAATCAAGCTTCTCCACCAACTCACTCGAATTAAGCGGTTTTTCCAGAAAGTCGAAAGCGCCCAACTTCATCGCTTCGATCGCCATTGGGATATCGCCATGGCCACTCATCAATAAAACGGGCACATTTGGGGCACGGTGTTGGATTGAGCTCAACAACGTCAAACCGTCCACTTTCGGCATGCGCACGTCACACAACACAACCGACTGACTGTTCGCTTTAAGCGACTTTAGTCCAAGGTTGGGATCAGTAAAGGTGGTGACACTAAACCCTTCTAGCTCTAACATTTCGCTCACGGCTTCGACGACATCTATTTCATCGTCGATAAGAACTATGTGTTTTTCTGAAATCATGAGCCTGTGCCTTTTGGTAAAATGACGATAAAGGTGGTGCCTTGGTGTTCAACCGATTCCACATGAATCGAGCCGCCAAAGTCTTTTATTATGTTGTATGCGATAGACAAGCCGAGCCCGAGCCCCTTACCTGTTGTTTTGCTAGAATAAAATGGGTCAAACAAATACGGGATATCTTCTTCAGGTATGCCCAATCCGTTGTCCTTAACCAAAATCTGTATGGTGTTCGAAAGCTCTTGCGTAGCAATACTAAGTTGAGGCTGCTCTTTATGCTCAATGGCATCCAGAGCATTGCTGATGAGGTTCACCAGCACTTGTTCCAAGCGTATGCTGTTGGCTCGAACCATCTGGTAGCTTTGGGGCGAATATTGAATCGATACTGAGCTCTGTCTGGTTTCAAACAGATCAATCGCATCACCAATCACCTTCTCTAGTTCCACATTATCAATCTTGCCATCGCTCTTACGTGAGAAGGCTTTTAAGTGACGAGTAATCGCAGCCACCTTTTCTAGCAGGACTTCGATCTTTTTAAGATTCTCTTGTGCTCTGTCTGGTCTATTTTTACCGAGCCAAAGCTGAGCACTTCGAACGTGGCTATTCACAGCCGTCAGAGGTTGATTGATCTCGTGAGTGATCCCAACACTTAATTGCCCAAGCGCAGCCAGTTTTCCGGCTTGGATCAACTCATCTTGAGTCACTCGTAGTTTGGCTTCGGCTAGGGTTCGCTCTTCCACTTCAGCTTCTAATTTTCGGTTGGTTTGCTTAACGACTTTGGCCGTGGTTTGGAATACCTTTAGGTACTTGGCCATTTGCGTCACTTCGTCTTTGCCACGAATGGACACTTCGGTATCTAAATGGCCGGTAGAAATCGCAAACATGTTGTCTTTAAGCTGTAAAAGTCTTTCCAAAATGCTCTTACGCACGTAGAACCATGAAATAGCAGCGGCAGCCAACACGCTAAATAGAGAAAGGAAAAGAGAGAGACGCTGGTTAGATTGCAAAGATTGCTGCGCCTGCTGAATCGATTGGTCAATATTGCTATTCACCTTGCTGGTGTTGCTTTCGATCTGCACGGTTAATTGGTTCAAATGCTCGCGGCTGTTTTGCAGGAAGTATTGCTCTTGATAAAGATGATCGAGCGCTTTGTTTTTCATCCCATACAAGCTGCTATCGCTTGAGGCAAGGTTATAAATCACCGTGAGTTGATGATCTAATTGAGGAAAATCACTTCTTAAATCACCACTGACCCAGAGCTTCCACCACTCTTCCCCTACCTGCTCTAATCGCAAACTGGTGTAATCCAGTTCATTAAAACTGGAGTCGTTATACAGCTTTTCGACCAAGCCTAATTGGTAATAAAGCAGAGACTTGAGCTGTGTATACTGGATTTGGTCTTTGGCAGACTCAGGTAGGCTATCAAGTGAATCACTGGCCTGTTGCAGTAGCGGGTAAAAACCTTCGAGCAAATTACGAAGTTCTTGGTTGAGCTGTTCTGACTCAATTTCACTTTGATACAACAAGCTAAGGCTGTTATTAACTTGGGCGATAAGATCTTTAAAATAGGAGTGATAATCCGGAAACTGAACCATAACGCTATTCATCACGGAAATAGCGTCTTCGATTTTTAGCATCGCCTGTTTGCGCTCTAAATTCGATTCAGCGTCACCGAGCTGAGAAGACGTTGTGATAATCACTCGCACCATATCATTTAGGCGTGCGGCATTATCTAAGGCCGGGATTTCACTCTCCTTTAGCTCAACAAGACGTTGGTTTAAATCATCGAAGGTAAAGCTAGAGACAACCGAGAGGAAGATAGTGGTCATCGATAGCATGGCTAACGCAAGTACCAAGCGCAGCTCAATACCTTTCCAACCAAACCACTTACGACGTGGGATTTTGATCGAGAACGGGCGCTCGAAACTATCCTTATTTTCTACAACCTCGGAGACATGACTACTCACTCGCCCCACCTTCTTCTCATCAAATAATCAACAGGAACTGTCAATGATTCAATCAGTTAGGGTGTGAGCCTTACTTAGGTTTGCATCGAATAGCTTTAGTGAAGCTATTAAATGAAGAGTAATCATTAACATTTCACATAAGATATCATAACAATTGTTTTATAAAGCTTGAGCTGTCTGTTTTGCGATAATAGAAAGTGACCGCACCGACAGAAACGTGATTACTTTATCAATACGCCCGTAAATCATACGAATAGCGCGCTCAATCAAGCAGTGAAAACCTTTGATTATTTAATAAGTTAAGGACTAGAGATCTAAAAAATCGCACAAGCTTTCACTCATGCGATTTCATTTATGTCATGTCCATCGACTAACCGAGGCTCAACGAACTTAGAGAATAATCATCCCATCTCGATAAGTCAGCGAAGGCGAAACATCTTGTCCGAGTAACACAGGGCCATCGAGGTCGACAATCTCAGATTGAACCGCAATAGGTAGAGCTGCACGCATCGCTAATGATGTACCAAGCATACAACCAGACATCAGCGTAAATCCTAGCCTTCGGGCTTCTTCTGCAAGAACCAATGCTTCAGTCAAACCGCCCGTTTTATCGAGTTTGATGTTGACCATTTCATACTTACCCAACAGCGATGAGAGCTGTGAAGTGGTATGACAGCTTTCATCAGCACACAGTGGGATCGGGTGCTTGATGTGTGCCAGTGACGCATCGTGCTGCTGTGGAAGAGGTTGTTCGATCATCGCAATATCAAACTCTGTTAGTTGATTAAACAACTCTTCGAGATTCAGCCCCGTCCACGCTTCATTGGCATCCAGTACAATCTGAACATCTGCCGCAGCTTCTCGTACCGCGCGAACACGCTCTACCACTTGCTCTCCATCAAGCTTCACTTTTAAGAGTTTCGCTCCATTTGCGACATAGTCTCGAGCCTGAATCGCCATCGCTTCTGGCGTACCAATCGAGACGGTCATGGCTGTCACGATTTGATTCGGTAACTCAAACAGGCTATTTGGGAAGACCTGGTCATGTTGTTTGGCTTCAAGCTCCCAAAGCGCACAATCGACCGCATTTCGCGCTGCCCCTCCGGTCAATAAAGACTGAAGATGATCTCTTAGCTCTGCCGGATCGGTAACACCTCGCTCAAACATACCTTCAAGTGCGCTAGACGCTTGTTGGATTTGCGCTAACACAGACTCCGATGACTCGCCGTATCGTGGGTAAGGGGTGCACTCTCCCTGAGCTTGTTTGCCATCATGTTCAATGTAGACACGAACAACGTGACACTCGGTTCGGCTGCCACGAGAGATGCGAAAAGGCGTTTGCATCGCGATAGTAATGGGTTCTGCTGTAATCTTCATAATTTCACTCGGTTGATGTTCGCTTTAACAAATGGAAACGTAAAAATGATGAAGTCGTTAAAGTGAATGTCGCAAATGATCAGTAATGTGTTGTACACCAAAACGCACAGGGTCCGTCACGGGCACTTGATAGAGTGTGGTCCATTCTTGGCATAATGTCTCAGCGTCTTCAATGCTAATTGCCGAAGTGTTCAAGCAGATACCAACCAATTTCACATCTGGATTCGTCAGTCGTGCCGCTTGTAAGTTGGCTTCAATCGTCTGTTCTATGCTTGGCAATTGAGCATGAGGAAGGTTACGAATATGTGGTCGCCCGACTTCATGGCACAACACCAAAGCATCGGCTTGTGCGCCATGTAATAACCCCAAACTCACGCCTGCAAACGAAGGGTTGAACAAAGAACCCTGCCCTTCAATGATGTCCCACTCGTGGTCGGTAAAATCGGGGCTAATCGCTTCAACCGCGCCGGAAATAAAATCCGCAACCACCGCATCAATCGAAATTCCGCTGCCTTCAATCAAAATACCGGTCTGCCCTGTCGCTTTAAACTGAGCAGATGTTCCCGCTTGTTTAAGCGATTTTTCAATCGCTAATGCCGAGAACATTTTGCCTACTGAGCAATCTGTTCCGACAGTAAGCAGGCGCTTACCCTGACGAGGCTTACCGTTACCAACCTTTAGAGAACCATCAAAATGGCGTACATCATGAAGCTTAGTCAATCCTTGTTGCTGCATGTCAGCAAGCGGTGAAAATTCACTCAATCGTTGGTGCATGCCAGATGCAATCTCATATCCCATTTCTGCAGCTTCCATTATGGTTGGCTGCCAAGAGTCAGGAATAACACCACCTGGGTTTGCGGTGCCAATCACTAGCGTTTTCGCCCCCTGCGCTTGCGCCTCTTGCAAGGTCATGTCCGTTAAGCCAAGTGAAACGGTATCGTCTGTTAAACGAAGCTGACCTAGGCAGATTTCTGGGCGCCATTGATGAATACCACGGGCTGTTTTTGCGGCAAGTGGGTCAGTAACATCCCCAAGAAAAAGAAGGTAAGGTTGAGCGATAGACATGAGCATTCCTAATTAATAAGTCCTTGTATGGATTTACTTTAATTAGGAATGAGATAGCTGCCGAATACCTATTTATGGCGAGCCTATAACCTTAAGTTATAGGGTGGGTATGGCTCTTCAATGAAGCGATAAATTGTTTAACGGAAATCGACTGAGGGGTGTGCTCTGCACAAAGCGTCGATACCGAAAATGGGATATCCGGCTGCAGTGAAAGCACGCAAACCGAGTCGTCATTTTGATATTGCTCTGCCGTCCACGGATCCACAATCGCAAACCCCGCTTGGTGCTTCACCAGTTCCGCCGCCGCGCTATATCCACGTACCGATATCGGATGGTGATAATGCTCATCGCGTGCAATAAGGCTTTGATGTAACAGGAGGCCTAATGGATCGCGGCCATCAAGCCCGATGATTGGCAGCGGATAATTGATAAGATCATTTAGCGTTAATTCTGCCGGTAACTGCTCAACCGTATTGGATGGAACCAAAACCTTGAGTGATTCGGTTAATAGCGTTTCACTTAATATCGCAGGCGGTGCTTCATCGCCGAACGCGATAGCAATATCAAGCTCATGCTTTAATAGCCCAGCACACAGTTCGTCACGGTTGGCTGTCAGTAATTCAAAAGAGAGTTCTTGCTCACGAGACATTTGGGCGATCACTGGCGTCAGCAATTTGGTCGCCAGAATCGGCGGCGCACCAATACGTAAATGCTGATGGCCTTGCTTCACTTTGTTGGTCAAAGAACGAAATTGACCCAGTTGTTGGTAGACCTTCTCCGCTTCCGGTAACAAATTTTTCGCTTCAACCGTTGGTACTAAACGCCCTTTAACTCTTTCAAATAAACCAAACCCGAGTTGTTGCTCAGTGTGCGCCAGAATACGAGTCACATTAGGTTGCGACACATGCAAGCTGCGCGCGGCTCCAGATACGGTTCCAGTTTGCATGATGGCGTAAAAGACTTCCAACTGTCTTAGGTTCACATTGATGTCCTTATGGTTCGCGAAACAAATCTAGGGTTTGGCTTTTCTTGTATTAGCTAAGCTAGTTAACGGTCTAGCTAGCTTTTTGGCTTTTTGCGTGGGTCTATTTTAGTAGCTCAGCTACCGTAGGTTGAAGTACCTCAGCCCAAACTTGGTAAGCCTTGGCATTCAAATGCAAATCATCACATGAGTACTCATTCGACAAAAGCTGATTAGGTGACAATACAGAATTCACATCTAAGAACGCAATGCCTTGCTGAGAACAGTACTCGCTTATCTTGCTATTGAGCAGTTCCACTGAAGGGTTCAAACCTTGCAGTTTAGAGCCAACATAAAGCGTTGATTGCACCAAGATTCGAATATCGTTTTCTTGCCACACCTTAAGCATATCAATGTAGTTCTGGTAGATATATTCGACATCATAACCCTGAGCTAAATCGTTTACCCCTGCCATAAAACATACAAGCTTTGGTTTCACATTCAACGTGGTATCAATGCGGCGCAACATGCCTGTTGTGGTATCTCCTGCTAGGCCACGATTGACCATTGAGACATCGCGGAAAATATCCGCCCACGGGGCCCACTCGGTGATCGAATCACCAAACATCACTAGGTCTGCATTTGGAGAAAAATGACGGTGATTGTCTGATGTCATGATGTAACGGCTCATGCTGTGGCCTCGTTGCTGAATCTCAGACTGAAGAGCAACCGCTTTGAGAATATCACTGTCCGGTGTAGTGCTATCAAATTGAGCCACTAACCCTTCGATATGAGGCCTAAAAGGGCTAAGGCGAGTGCTCAGTTGGTGGTGTTCTTTAAGGGAAGATAACCTCTCTAATAGAGTATACAGAGAGCGATTTTGACCAACTTCTTGGAATAACTGATACAGATCGAGGACAGGGTGTTGTTGCAGCGCGGCAAGTAATTGCTTGTCTTCCATGGTGTTATCTAACCCTTCAATTATCTAATGATGAACCAAAGATAATATCCGATTGCTTACGGGATAGATAACACTAGAAGCAGATCGTTACTTTTACTAGAAGTAAATAGTTACTTTTCTTTGATTAATAGATGATTACGATTATCACGGCTCTTTTTAATAAGCTCGTTGCTCTCATCCATTTCATCTGACTTTGCAAGGCGATCATAAAGCAGCACGTTAACCGTCGCAGCCAAGTTCATGCAACCAACCGTTGGTACATACACAACGTGATCAGCTCTATCCGCAACATCTTGAGAAATAGAGCCGTCTTCAGGGCCAAAGATATAGATAGCGTTTTCAGGGTGTTTAAAACGAGGCAGTGGTGTCGCACCTTCTGCTAGTTCTACACACACAATCTGAGTTTCCGCGTCAAGATTATCTAAAAATGACTCAGCGGCAGTAAGCGGGATCGTGCGCGCTGCGCTCTTCGTATCAGTGTGGAATTTAGCGGCTTTTTCGTAGCGTTGCCCTGTGTATTTAACTTCGTCGACTTGGTAACAACCAGCCGCACGCATAACAGCGCCAACATTCGTCGGGCTCTTTGGGTTAGTTAAACCAATAATCACATGGCTTTTGTTCATGAATATTTCTCACTTAACGAATAAACATAGCAAGGTGCTACAAAGGGCCGCATTCTACCAAAACAACGTCGAATTCAAAAGCATCGATACAAACTCGCTTTTTCGCTCTTAAGCCTTTAATTGCAAGGCTTCTCACATTAAAAACTTAACCGCCATCATGTTTATCAAACAAAAATATTCTAGGGTAACAATTAGACAACAAGCCCATTTACATTTTGAAACCACATTAATAATGTGTTGAAAATTGTATGAGAAAATCACACAGGAAGCGTGAAATGACCCTAACCATCAAAAACCGCCTTTATATTCTCTCTTTCATTCCTTTGCTACTAATGGCAATTGGCATGATGAGCGTGACGTATATGAAGAGCACCGAGCTAACCGCACAGCAAGTAGAATCGACGCGTAGCAATATGATGGCGATGAAAGAAAAGGAACTCAAAGCGTACCTGCAAATGGCCTACTCTTCGATCAGCCCATTTTTAGATAAAGGGGCAACGCTAGAAGAGGCTTTACCAACATTGAGAACCCTAGAATATGGCGAATCAGGCTATATTTTTGGCTATGACTCTAAAGGTGTCCGAGTTGTGGTTGGGCAAAGTAACGATGGTATTGGTAAAAACTACTATGACCTTCAAGACAAGCAAGGTAATTACCTAATCCGAGACCTGATCAAGAACTCAAAATTGGGTGAATTTACGACTTACTATTTCCCGAAACCGGGCCAATCTGTCGCGTTACCAAAACTCAGCTACTCAGTATTTGTTCCGCAATGGGACTTAATGCTTGGTACTGGCTTCTACACCGATGACATCGACGCTGTTATTGCCGAGATGAAAGAAAGTTCGAATATCGCGCTACAAAGTTCCTTGACTGCTATCGCGATTTTCTGCGGATTGATTGCCTTAGTGGTAGCCGTTTTCGCTGTTGCAGTGAACCGTACCATCATGCAACCTCTTGAGCAGTTCGACCGTTCAATTAGTGCCTTTGCAAGTGGCGAGGCCGATTTAACCGCTCGAATGGAAAAATTCAAAGCCCCTGAGTTCACTAAGCTCAGCGAGAACTTCAACGCCTTCGTTGCTAGCCTACAAACCATCATCCGCAGCGTGAGTGATGTTGGCCAGCAAGTCGTCGCTGAAACCAGCAGTATGTCTTCTCGCGCCGCTCAGGTTGATGAAATTGCCACTGGTCAGCGTGAAGAGACTGAACAAGTTGCAACAGCAATGACCGAAATGACAACAACAGCACAAGAGATCTCCAGTAACGCAAGTCAGGCGGCTGACTCAGCGAAGCTTGCAGAGGGTAATGCCAAAGAAGCGCAACAAATAGTGAACGCTGCTGCCAACTCTGTTGCTGGTCTTGCTAGCGAAGTGTCCGAAGCCAACACAGTGGTATCTAGATTAGAAGGTGATGTACAAAACATTTCGTCGTCACTGACGGTCATTCAAGATATTGCCGAACAAACAAACTTATTAGCACTGAATGCAGCAATTGAAGCCGCTCGTGCAGGTGAGCAAGGGCGAGGATTTGCAGTGGTTGCGGACGAGGTTCGTAAACTGGCAAGCCGAACTCAAGAAAGCACTGGTGACATTCATAAAATGATTCAGCAGCTAAAAGCGGCCTCAGATGCTGCCGTGAAAGCGATGGATTCGAGCCAAAATAAAAGTGCTCAAACGGTGGAAGAAGCGAATGCCGCAGCCGCAGCACTGGCGAAAATCCAAGAGTCGATTGATACGATCATGGACATGAACTCATTGATTGCTACCGCGACAGAGCAGCAAAACATTGTTGGCCAAGAGATATCTCAACGCATTGTGGTGATTTCCGATCAAAGCTCACAATCGGCATCATTAGCGAATCAAAACCGTGCGGGTAGCCAAAACCTCAACAGCCGCGCAAATGAGCTGTACCACTTAGTTGATCGCTTCACGGTCTAGGACATTTACGGTCTACTAAATAGTAAATAAACGCTACTTATAATAGTAAGTAAACGCTGCTTATAAATAACAAGTAAGCGCTACTTAACGTTAAGACTTTTACACTAAATATGAACGGGCTTCAGAATCTCTACTCTGAGGCCCGTTTTTAATTAAATGGGGTATTGATATAAGGAAGCATATTGCACGGCTCTAAGACCCAAATTCAGCCTCAACACAACTTTGATTCAGAGGACAATGTTCACACTTGGGCGTAGGGTTACAAAACTGCTGACCATGTTCGACTAGCAAACCATGATAGTGGCCGTACTTTTTAGTATCTAGAGGGATCACGCTTTCCATCAAGGTTCGAAATTTTTCATACGATTTAGGCACATCGAGCCCATTGCGAGTGAAGATCCTTCTTGCGTACGCATCAATCACAAAAGATGGTTTACCTATCGCATACACCAGAATCGCGTCAGCCGTTTCACCACCGATTCCTTTAACTTCCAATAGCTCATTTCGCAGCTTATCTTTGTCCTGTTCTCGCACCACAGACATATCGTATTGATACTTCGAAAACCACTCTGTCACGGCCTTCAACTTAATGGCTTTTTGATTGTAGTAGCCACTCGAACGAATCTTTTGGGCAAGGTCATCAAGATCCATATCGGCTACTGAGCTTGGATCGCACTTATCGCCTAAGTTGGTGAGCGCTTTCTCTGCGTTCTTCCAGTTGGTGTTTTGAACCAGAATAGCGCCCAAAACTATCTCGTAAGGGTCTTCCCTTTGCCACCAATCAAAATAGCCATAGTGCTGCTCAAGGGTATCGAACACGCTAAGGATCAGCTCGGCTTGACCCTTTGAATTGTTGTGGCTTTGGGTCATAGAACTAATCCAATTGCTCAGACAGGAAGTCCACCAGCAAGCGAACCTTTGAAGACAGGTTACGGTTCTGAGGATAAAGCGCCCATATCCCTTCTTTGTCGTCTCGATAATCGGATAACACTTCGACCAACTCCCCCGACTCTAGATCTTCACTCACGTAATATTCTGGCAGTTGAACCAAGCCAATGCTCTGTTTAGCGGCGTCCAATAAGGCTAAGCCACTGTTACACCTAATTCGTCCATTAACACGAACCGAGCGAGGCCGTTTATTCTCTTTGAAGCGCCAATGCTCAAAGCCACCGACCAAACATTGATGATGACTCAATTCAGAAAGCGTATGCGGCTCGCCATAGCGTTCAATGTATTCAGGGCTTGCACATACATAAAGCTGTCGCTGCGATAACTTCTTTGCGACCAAGCTTGAATCTTCTAAGCGGCCAAGACGAATCGCCACATCAACACCAGAATCGATAAGATCGAGCTTTTGATTGGTCAGCATCAGCTCAAGTTCTACCTGCGGATGGAGCTTTAAAAATTGATGAAGTATTGGGGCGAGCTGGCGCTCACCATAAGTCACAGGCGCAGTGACTTTCAGTAAGCCTTTTGGTGTGGATTGCATCTGCGTGACCGCAAGCTCAGCAATTTCTAAGCCTTCAACCAGCAACTTACACTGCTGATAATAGAGTTGCCCAGCCTCTGTTAGAGACACCTTACGCGTCGTTCGATTGAGCAGTTTCACCGCGAGTCGTTCTTCGAGGTTTGCTACTCTACGACTGATTTGAGCCACCGACGTAGCGAGCTTCCGCGCCGCACCGGTAAAGCTTTCACGCTCTGCCACTGCAACAAACTCACTTACCCCTTCCCAATTGGCCATGTTTTTACCTTATGCTGAACGATGGTTACCCAGACAGTGTATTGAAGATAGATATCAGTGTCACCTTGCTTGATATGCGCTGTTCATAAATGGTCTGTATCTACAATCGTTCAAAATCAATACAACCAACACCTGACATTTCTCCATATTCCTTACCTAATACTAACAAAATCGGCTTTTCTCCTGACACTCATCTTACCACTTCATTGGTATGTTGGTTCTGTACCGGAACACAGGTATTCCAACAAAGTAAGGTAATCCTATGAAAAAATTAATCATACTTGCATCAACTCTTGTTCTCAGCACCACAGCGTTTGCAGCAACTAAAACAACGATTCAAGAAACAACGCTAAAGTCTGATACATTTGTTACTGAAGCGGAAGCATACGATGCAGGCACCAACCTTATGGATGAGTTAAGCGCAAAAACACCTTTTGAGCTTTCAAGAGAACTGCCACAGTTCCAACAGACAACCAAATACGATTCGTTCAAGATTGATGACGCGAATATGGAAGTGAAGGAAATCACTAACATGAGCGGTGACATTCATTACCAAGCGAACGTAAAAGTTGACTACCGTTACACATACAAAGACGGTCGCAGCAGCTAACACCGAATGATTGATCAGGTCTAAAAACTGATCACGTATTCAAACAACTGATCACCTAGTCAAAAAGAAAGCCCGCACTCATAGAATGCGGGCTTTTTTGTCGTTCAGCTATGATTAATGGAATTCAAAACGAGCAACCATTATCAGATCATGCTTATTTGCTTATCTGCTTATCTGCTTATCTGCTTATCTTTAAAGATTAAACCTCAAACTGAGACACAAGGCTATCAAGCGCTTCACACTGTTCGGCCAATGCCATGCAAGCATTCTCAGCGCTGCTCGCCATTTCAACCATTTGCATAGTGCTTTCTGCGATGCGTTGAACATTCTTGTTCACTTCTTCAGACACTTGAGACTGCTGAGAAGCGGCCGTCGCGATTTGTGTGTTCATGTCATTCATCTTGCCGATTGAGTTACGAATCTCACTCAGTGAAGACGCCGCCGTTCCTGCCTGAACAATGGTTTTCTCGCCACTCACTTTGCTTTCAGTCATCACACCAACCGCGTGTTTAGCACCCACTTCTAAGCGTTCAATCATTGATTGGATTTCGCCAGTGCTGTCTTGAGTTTTACTCGCCAGCGCTCTTACTTCATCTGCGACTACGGCAAAACCACGGCCTTGCTCACCGGCACGAGCGGCTTCAATTGCCGCATTCAATGCAAGCAGGTTGGTTTGCTCAGCAATGCCTTTGATCACGCCAAGAATTGAAGCAATGTTCTTCACATCGGTATCCAGCTCTTGAACCACCCCACCCGCGTTCTCGATATCTTGCGCAAGGCGTTCAATAGAAGTCACGGTTAAACCCAGCGTCGTATCAGCCGATTCCACTTCATGATTGGCAACGTTACTTGCAGTTGCGGCATCCAGTGCATTACCACTGACCACTTCGCTAGTTGCTTGCATTTCATGAACCGCTGCCGCGACGACTTCACTTTCTCTCTGTTGGTTCGATGAAAACTCAGCAACACTTTGCGTGAGTGATTTGATGTTTTCCATCTCGCCACGTACTGCGTTCGATGTGAGAATAACTTGTTCCACGGTTACATGGATCTTGCCAACAAACTGGTTAAATGCGGAGCTTAAGCGAGCAATTTCGTCGTTGCCTTCAACCTTCATGCGTTGAGACAAGTTACCGTCGCCCGATGCGATCTCATTCATCGCTTTCTCTACGTTCTGGATTGGTTGGACGATAAAGCGATTTGATAACCACATAGCGAAAAATGCAGCGAAAACAGCAACGGCCATACCTACTTCAATGATCAACTTACTTGATTCGATAGAGTCTGCAGCTTGCTGACGAAGCTCTTTCTGCTTCTGTTCAATCAGGGTTCTGATATCACGAAGCTGAACACGAATGATTGCAAACTCAGCGTCTAATGCTGGCGAGTAATTGATGTTGTATTGGTATGCGCTGGCAGGGTCTGCAAACATTGGCTCATGCAGCGCCACCCACTTGCTCATCGCGTTCACAAGCTTTGACAACTCACCGCGAGAAGAAGGATCTAGCACGCCCGCTGCATATAAAGTTTCCACACTTTCAAAACGAGGAACCGCTTTGTAAGCATTGTCTTTAAATTCAAATTTTTGGTACTCAATCGCCGCTTGGTCTTTCGCGAGTAGTAGACCTTGAGCAGAAGCGATAACTTGGTAAATGTCACGATACCCATCTTCCAAATTGTCTAGCACGGGCTGAACCACATTATTCAGCTCATGGTTGATCGCAGCCTGAGCATTAGATCTAATGACATTAAGCACAGTAACAGTCGAGAAAACAATCACAATTACCATTAGTGGAATCGCAATTTTACTCTTAATAGATAGGTTGTTGATACTCATAAGGGGGTTAATAACCACACAGTAAATAGGGACGCGCGCATAATATACAGTATCAATATAAAAGCTAGCTAAAAGTTTGTGAACCTAGTCTCATAGCAAACGTTACCCTTGAATCGACTGTCTATTATTCAACCAAAGATCAACTTTAAAAAGTAGAGCTAAAGACGTTTTTGCACTTATTTACCACAGACATGCTCAAATACTGGAGAAGTAATGGAAATAGCACCATAATGTACGGCTCAAAAGTAAATAGGTATGAACATGAAAATTTGTGGTGTTGAAATCAAAGGTAACGATGCTGTCATCTGTCTTCTTTCTCTGTCAGATGGTGTATTTAATATCCCTGATTGCCGAGTTTCAAAGGTTGCGATTAGCGACGCAAACGACACGCAGAATATGAAAGACTTTCAATTCTCTTTTGCAAAGTTAATGGAAGATTACCAAGTAGACAAAGTTGTGATTCGTCAACGCCAAACTAAAGGCAAATTTGCTGGCGGTGGCTTTGGTTTCAAACTAGAAGCAGCAATTCAACTGATCGACGGCCTAGACGTAACCGTTGTATCACCTGCTGACATCAAGGAGAGCCTTAAGCGCAACCCTCTTATGATGAAGTTCAAAGAAACTGGCCTTAAGCAATACCAAGAAGCACCGTTTACAACGGCTTACGCTTGTTTAATGCAGCGCTAATCAATAGTCGCTAGCCAATATTTGATACAGAAAGAGCCTGAATATTCAGGCTCTTTTTTGTTTCTATCACTCGGCTTTAAACCCAGTTAATTTTGATGAAATGCGCTTACCGCTCTAACGCTGTTCGCCTGCGAGCCTTAATCCATTCCGGCTTTTTCACCACCAGATAAACCGCAGCGGCAGATAAGGCGAAGCCCATTGCGCCGTAGATATCGAACGACTCACCAAAGATAAGCCAGGCTTGAATTGCTGTCGTCGGTGGCACCAAGTAAAACACCGACGCCACACTTGAAGATGCACCGTGCTCTACCATGTAAAGCAGCAAAAGGATGGCAACACAAGACAGAACAACCACCAGCCAAATCAGCGTTAGCGTGAATTCTACAGTCCAGTTCACTTGCATCGTTTCGTAACGCATTGCGAACGGTAGAAACAACGCAGCAGAAGCCAAGTATTGCACCATCGCACCGCCGACCATATCTGTCCCCTGACAGAAGCGTTTCTGATACAGAGTGCCGCAGGTAATACCCACCAAAGAAACCAAACACAATAATGTTGCCAAGCCTTTTTGGTCGTCTGACTGCCATTCAATATTGCCCATCAACACCAAACTGATACCCGCAAAACCAAGCGCTAATCCCAACCACTGTGCAAAATTAAAACGCTGCGAAGTACAGCTGATCATAATCAATGCGGTAAGAATCGGTTGCAAGCCAACAAGTAGAGAACTCAGCCCGGCGGGCATACCCATATCAATCGCCAGATAGGTGCCACCAAGGTAGAAACCATGAATCAAGATGCCGACCACACAGGCATGGAAAAATGCACGACCACGAGGGATACGACGCTTAAGGGTTGCAATCAAAACCAAGAACAGCGCCACGTTGGCTACCATCCTCAGTGAAAGTAATGTTGCGGGTTCCGCGTATTCAACACCAAGACGTGCGCCGACAAAACCTGACGACCACAATATTACAAACACAAACGGAATCATTTTAATCAGCATTACAAACCTCTGGTCAACTCTTCATCAATGCTGTTACCTTAGTTGGGTACAGATAACTAATAAAGACACAGATATAACACTTTAAATGGTTACAGATTAAAAGTGAGCAACGAGGGAGAAAAACGTGGAAGCAGAACTCAGCGGCAATAAATATCTTGCTACCGAACAACATATTAAGGCTCAGATCGATAAGGGATTCTTTCATCCAGACGATCGCCTTCCCTCAATCCGTCAACTAAGCGAACAGCTTGGCGTGAGTAAAAATACCGTGATTCGCGCCTATCAAGAACTCGAAGCGACAGGCTGGGTTTATTCAGTACCTAAATCTGGCTATCGCGTGAAAACACCAAACACCACCAGCTGGGATGCATCAAGCCAACCTCAAAAAGTCGATCTGTTGTCTGTTACCAAATCGGTACTGTCTCGTCCAAAAGGTCGTCTGAAACTGTTGGCAGGTTCTGCGCACCCGAACATAAACAACCCTGCGATTCGTAGCTTGTACGCCGAGATTGGCCGCCATAGTCGATTACAAACTCAATTGCCTGGGTATTACCAATTACCTCCCGGCGACGAGCAATTAGTAAAGCAATTGTTAAAGATCACCCATGATCTTGGTGTGCCTGCGGGATCGAAAGAGATTGCGATTACTCATGGCGCTCAACAGGCGATCAGTTTGGCACTACGTGCGCTCACCAAGCCCGGTGACATCGTGGCGGTCGAGTCGCCCTGTTATTTCGGTAATCTACTTTTACTTGAATCACTTGGCTTGCAAGCCCTTGAAATCCCAAGCAGCGTTAGCCATGGTATTGATATCCCATCACTACAGAGTGCGTTGGAAAAATGGAAAGTGAAAACCTTACTGCTAACGCCAAACTTTACTAATCCAACGGGATCACGGATGCCATTGGCTAATAGAAAAGCCCTGTTGGAGATCACCGGTTCTTTACCGATTATCGAAGACGATGTGTTCGGTAGCTTAGCATTCGACACACCAATCGCTAGTCTCAAAGAACTTGATGATCAAGATAGAGTTATATACGTCAACTCACTGTCTAAAACCTTAGATTCACGCTTACGAATCGGTTGGTTACTGTCGGGGCGCTACCAACCTTTGGTCGAAAAGTACCTTTTATGCGACAACATGGGCAGTTCAAACCTGATGCAATCCGCGGTGGGTCAATTCCTCACCACAGGCAAATACCGCAGTCACTTATCCAAAATGAAACGACTCTACCAAACCAATCAAAAGCAGTTTCAAAGCTTGTTAATACAAGCATTGGACAGCTATCCTCATCTTGAAGGGCGTTATCATTTATCGAAGCCAGAAGGCTCTTTTTTAAACTGGATAACGTTGCCAGAGTCGGTCGATAGTTATGCCGTCTACCAAGATTGTTTGAAGCATAAACTCGGGATCTTACCCGGAACAGTATTTGGCACCAATGACCAATATAAACACTGCTTGCGCTTCACTGTCGCCAACATTGAAGAGAGCAAAGAGTGGAAAGAAGGGGTTGTGACATTAGCGAAGATAATCGCTAAGCATACACCTTAACCAGATTAGGCCCACATAGCCCAAACAACAAAGCCCCACTCAACCAGCGGGGCTTTCATCATTATCAGGTTTTGATTTGCTTAACGGTAATTAACCTTGCCAAGCGAACTGTTCAAATACTTTGTCTACTGGCGTTTTGGCAACGCGGTTTACGTAGTTGCTGATCACTTTCTGAGACAAGCCAAGAATCACTTCTAACACCTGTTGCTGACCATAGCCCGCTTCGAAAAATGCTGCCATTTCACTTCCAGGTACATTGCCGCGGTTGCGTACCATACTCAGCGTAAAGTCATGCAGTGCTTGCAGCTTTTCAGTTGGCAGTGCAGTACGGTTACGTAGTGCTTCGGTGATTGCAGGATCAACCTTCATTGAATGTGCAATGCCAGTATGAGCAGGAACACAGTAGTGACACTCGTGTTCAACGTTAATGGTTTGCCAAACAACCGTTAGCTCTTCAGCATCGAAAGATGAGTCACTAAACGCCTGATGAAGCTGAGTGTAAGCCTTAAGTGTGTTTGGAGATTCAGCCAACACACCGAAAAGACCCGGTACTCTGCCCATCTGCTTTTTAGCACCTTCAAGAATAGGTTGGCTTTGTTCTGGCGCTGATTCTACTGAATGAATTTTGAAGTTGCTCATTGTTTTATCCCTATCAATTTATGATTCTAAAGTTATTCAATCACGGAGCAATTAATGACTATTCTCCGTTGGTGTGAAAACAATATAGATCAAATTAGAACGATCGTTCAAGCTTTACTTTGAACACTCGTTCAATTTCATTCTATTTATCGAATCAACAATTAAGAAAAAACCGATTTTATTTAGAGGGCCCAACCCTAACCCCATGATTAAAAATAAAAAACCCGACAGGTATCAACTGGCAGGCTCACTTATAAGTCTGCAATCTTATTTCAATCAACGATCATGCTAACGGTACAAGCCTTCAGAACATCTAATCTCATCACAAGGTTAGACTCTTTTCCCTTCAAATTGGTAAAGCTCTCTGAGTGTGTCTTTTAACCATAGAACGATGGGGTTGTAAGCATTGCGTTTGTGCCAAATCATAGTGAACGGGATCAGCAGCTTTTTGACGTTTTCTTCATCTAAAGGGATAGGTAGACAGGTAAGATTGGGGTGGAGTTGTTCGACGTAACGTCGACAGTAATTCGGCGCAACGGTAGTCATGGTGTGGTTTGATTGAGCGGTCATAAATAACGACTGCTCAAAACCAGCTAAAGTCAGTACGATATTTCGGTCTAGTTGTAGGTCAGTAAGCACTTCATCTAACGCCCATGTTTCACTTTTCTCCCACACAATATTGATGTGGGGGTATTTAAGGAAAGCCTCTAGATTCCACTCTTCTTTCAAGGCGGGATGATCTTTTCTCAAATACACAACCGGCAAGTCGTGAAACAAAACCTCGAAGTCGATGAAATAAGGTAGTGAGTCTAGGGATTCTTTCGAACGCGGGTGGCTTTCTCTCCCTGAAAATCCAATATCCGATTCGCCACGTACGATGGAATCTATCGAATCGTAGTCCCAGTTACGCATTTTGATTTTCGCGTTGGGGTAACGTTGAGACACGCTTTGCGTCAACTCGTTAAGCATGATCAGAGATAAAGGAGATTCTGCCTCTAAATTCAAACGCACATCTTTTGGCGCTTCATCACCGCGAGTCGTCAGTATTTGGCTTCCAATCTGCAGCCAGTCTTGAAGATCTTTTACCATGCTCAGTGCAAGTGGCGTTGGCGTTAATCCCCTTGGCGTTTTCACAAACAAAGGATCATCAAACCAATCTCTAAGCTTGGTGAGTGATTTACTCACCGTAGAAGGCGTGACGTTCAGCTTTTTCGCAGCTTTTGAAACACTCTGCTCCTGCAGCAGCAATTGCAGAGTGAACAACAGGTTCAGATCAAGACGGGCTAGTGGCTTCTTCATAATCACTTTTAACTTGAGAGGGACCTACCCATAGTATTAGAGCAATACTGATAACTCCACCAACAGCTAATATAAATGCCAACATATTCAATGCACTTAGTCCAATAATGCCCATAAACCAGATAAACAATGCCGACGTACATATTTGAGAAACACCAAGAATCGAACTAGCCACACCTGCCCGCTGCGAATAACTGCTCAATGCTTGGCTCATCGCGACACCAAAGCCTAACGAGAATCCGCCACACACGAAAGCGAAGCCTATTAATGTCACGTAATGTCCTAATCCACCATCCATCGAGGCTATTAGCAAAATAGCAGCCACAATGAAGCACGTTTGAGAGGTCAGCATTAAGCTTTTCTGCTTAAACACATTCAATGCAAATGGGGCTGAAAATGACACCAACATGCTCACCAAGGCGGTTAATGCCATGGTGTAAGAGTACTGACCTCTATCGAAGCCAAGCTCTGTCATAATCAACAGTGGAGAGACATTCACATAAGTGAGAATTGTGGTCACGCCGAAACTGGTCATGATCACTCGGCTAATAAACAACGGCTCTTTAAACGTTTCGATTGAAGTCGAATGAAGGGTTACAGGTTTCTCAGG
>Ga0310124_10000140_pt1 | contig 46054 bp, 42 predicted proteins | sample CB11b_AW_Bot5_MG_FD_203507 | JGI IMG/M metagenome (GOLD analysis project Ga0310124, IMG submission 203507) | Marine microbial communities from Western Arctic Ocean, Canada - CB11b_AW_Bot5 | ecosystem: Environmental > Aquatic > Marine > Oceanic | place: Canada: Western Arctic Ocean | collected... | reverse complement strand
GACTTGAACCGGCACAGCGCGAACGCCGAGGGATTTTAAATCCCTTGTGTCTACCAATTCCACCACCAGGGCACGCAATTCTTTATTGCGATGCCGATTACTGAAAAGTAAAACACCATCTTAATGCTGACGCCAATCAACATTACAAATTTTGGAGCGATACATCGGGTTCGAACCGATGACCTCAACCTTGGCAAGGTTGCGCTCTACCAACTGAGCTAGTATCGCATTTTCATTACTCTTCTAAACGAAAGAGATAATGGAGGCGCCTCCCGGAGTCGAACCGAGGTCCACGGATTTGCAATCCGCTGCATAGCCACTCTGCCAAGGCGCCTTAGTAGCTCCAATCGAATCGCTTATTGCCATCCTCTTGGGTACGGGATGCATTCTACGGATTCAGAGGATTGAGTCAATATTATTTTTGTATTTTTAATTCGTTTGAATAGATTTCATACGAAACAGGCTAAATAGCTGACTTTGTGTGCAAAGGACTTTGTGGACAGGCCATTCAAAGGCGATCTATATCACATTAGATATCCACTATTGATAACTTAACCTTAGGTTAAAGATCAAAAAAGCGAGCCTCAGCTCGCTTCTTCATCAATGATGTTTTTCGTCTAACAAATCGTCTTTGGCAGCCATCAAGTATTGCGCCATTGACCAGTATGTAAGAACGGTTGCAACATAGAGCGCAATGTAACCTACCCACACCATCCAGTCGTCGTATCGCCAGATCAGTACCCAAAGAGCGAACATCTGAGAAACGGTTTTGACTTTACCAACCCAAGATACCGCAACGCTTGCACGTTTACCGATTTCAGCCATCCATTCACGAAGCGCCGAAATAATAATTTCACGAGCGATCATGGTAACCGCTGGAATCGTTATCCAAATCGAATGGTAATGCTCAGTCATCAAGATAAGAGCCGTAGCAACCAGCACTTTATCCGCCACAGGGTCAATAAAGGCACCGAAGCGAGACGTTTGCCCGAGCTTACGAGCCAGCATGCCATCTAGCCAGTCAGTAAAACCCGCTACCCAAAACACCATTGCAGCAGCAAAAGGAGCCCATTGGTAAGGTAGGTAAAAAACAACAACGAATACTGGGATCAAAAATAGTCTCAGTAAGGACAAAATGTTAGGTATATTCAAACGCATATTATTGGGCTCTTATTAATTGCGCTTTAATGGTGCGGGATTTTTACTATTGTTTCAATGCTTGATAAATGTTTTCTGCCAAAGAATGACTAATGCCCGGTACTTTGGCTATTTCTTCGACAGTTGCACGCTTAAGTTCTTGTAAGCCACCCATATATTTCAGCAAAGATTGACGGCGCTTAGGCCCTACCCCTTCAATTCCTTCAAGCGCACTGGTTCTACGCGTTTTACCACGTTTTGCTCTATGCCCTGCAATCGCATGATTATGGCTTTCATCACGAATATGTTGGATAAGGTGCAGTGCTGGCGCATCACTTGGTAAATTAAACTCTTCACCTTCAAGGGTCACCAAGGTTTCCAAACCCGGTTTACGTGTTACCCCTTTCGCAATACCCATCATTCTTGGTCGAAACGGCCAATCATCCCAATATTTGGAAATGATCTCATGGGCACGATTCAACTGACCTTTACCGCCATCGATAAAAATGATGTCTGGGATCTTGTCGACATCGAGTTGTTTTGAATAGCGTCTCTCAAGCGCCTGAGCCATTGCAGCGTAGTCATCACCACCGGTAATACCTGTGATGTTGTAACGACGGTATTCCGGTTTAACTGGCCCTTCTTGATTGAAGACCACGCAAGATGCAATCGTACTTTCACCCATGGTGTGACTGATATCGAAACATTCCATGCGTTTGATAACGTCCATCGACAGCACTTCTTGAAGCTCCTTAAAGCGCTGATTGATCGTCATCTTGTGATTAATCTTGGTGGTAATGGCTGTTAATGCATTGGTGTTAGACAGTTTAAGGTAGCGACCACGAGTGCCAGAAGGATTGGTATTGAAGTGGATCTTACGACCCGCAACTTCACACAAGGCTTCTTGAATCGGTGTGACATCTTCCATCAAATCAGCATTAAGGATGAGACGAGTTGGGATGGTTCTCGCTTCATTATGTGCAAGATAGTATTGGCTTAAAAAGCTCGAAAAGACTTCCTCTCGCACCGTATTGTTTGGAATTTTCGGGAAATGGCTTCGACTGCCTAAAACCTTTCCTTGGCGAATCATCAAGATGTGAATACAAGCCACGCCATTTTCTTGAGCAAAACCTAACACGTCCATATCTTCCATTGAGTCGTCAGATACGTACTGTTGCTCTTGCACGCGTCGAATCGCTTGGATCTGGTCACGGAAAGCAGCAGCTTGCTCAAAGCGAAGCTCTTGGCTTGCCTTGTCCATTTTGTCGATGAGTGTCTCAAGAACTAGCTTGTCTTTCCCTTGCAGGAATAAACGAACGTAGTCGATAAGCTCGCTGTACTCTTCATCAGAGATAATTGAGCTGACACATGGCGCAGCGCAACGACCAATCTGATACATCAAACACGGGCGCGTTCTGTTGGCATAAACCGTATCTTCACACTGACGAGCAGGAAAGATTTTCTGTATTAGGTGCAACGTCTCACGCACAGCGCCGGAATCAGGATAAGGACCAAAGTACTCTCCCTTTTTCTTCTTAGCACCACGATGCATCGACAAACGAGGATGTTTGTGACCACTAATAAAAATATAGGGATACGACTTATCATCACGCAGAAGTACGTTGTATTTCGGTAGGTACTGCTTGATGTAGTTGTGCTCAAGGATAAGAGCTTCTGTTTCTGTATGCGTTACAGTGACATCGATTTTGTCGATATTGCTAACTAAAGCGCGCGTTTTTTCACTGTCGACTTTTTTACGGAAATAACTGGAAAGGCGTTTTTTGAGGTTCTTAGCTTTACCGACGTAAATAACAACAGCCTCGGCGTTATACATACGATAAACGCCGGGCTGTTCTGTTACTGTCTTGAGAAATGACACTGAGTCAAACAAGTTGGTCACTATACGATCTCAGTGTTAAAGGGTCTCAGTGTCTAACATTCCATGTCTAATCGCTAAATGCGTCAGCTCTACATCGCCACTGATATCCAATTTGCTGAACAAACGGTAGCGGTAACTGTTGACTGTTTTAGGACTTAGATTGAGTTGTTCTGAAATATCCGTCACTTTCTGACCTTTGGTAATCATCATCATGATTTGAAGTTCACGCTCAGATAAGTCTGCGAATGGATTTTCAGACGCAGGCGAGAATTGGCTCAAAGCCATCTGCTGCGCAATTTCTGGTGAAATGTATCGTTGGCCACTATTAACCACTCGAATTGCATTTACCATTTCATCCGGACCTGCCCCTTTAGTAAGGTAACCAGCAGCTCCAGCTTGCATCACTTTAGTTGGAAACGGATTTTCCGTATGAACAGTTAAAACGATGATTTTAACATCAGGGTTGAAACGCAAGATTTTCTTGGTTGCTTCTAAGCCACCAATACCAGGCATATTCATATCCATCAAAATAACGTCAGTATTATTAGTACGACACCATTTTGCAGCATCTTCACCGCTTTCAGCTTCCCCTGCTACGTTCATTCCACGGACGTCTTCAATAATACGTCGTATCCCTGTGCGAACCAGCTCGTGATCATCTACAAGGAAAACATTTATCAAACTTGTATCTCCACACTATTAATTGGCTCTGCAACCACTGTGTCATTTCATCTGTTTGAAACAATTGAACAAAGGAACAGTGGATCGCAGCATTGAGTACATCTTAACTTAATTACTAAAAAAAAGCTCTGTTGAATATGTGCTGAAACACGAACTTTAGCAAGTACTTATTAACAAATAAGCTAACTAAAACAACAAGCTTTTTCTAAAAATCAACCAGTTAAAACAACACCCAATAAAATTACACAAGATAAAGATATTTTCAATACCATTGAATAGCCATTCGCGACAATTTCACTTATTTGCTTATGGAGTCCCGTTATTTGCCTCTGTTAACTAGAATTTAGTTAGTATTTTGGTTGCCTGTTGTGCGCAGAGAGCCGCTAGATGGTAGTATTCGATTCCCCATTTCAATAGGTTACTACATTGGATATTCAGCAAGGCTTTGTACTCACAAGACAAGCGAGAGACTTTTCAGGGCGTACCCAAATTGACTTGTGGTTAAGCTCCCCTCAAGGCCCAACTCTGCTGACGATTCAAAATGAAAAACCTGTATTTTTCGTCGCTCAATCTGATGTTGAAGAATGTCAGGCAATCGCAGCGAAAGAGTCGATTGATTGCCAATTCAAGTCCCTAGAACTAGCCACATTCGATCAAACTCCTCTCGCCGCATGTTATACATCACTGGCGAGAAGTAGCTTTGGTTTAGCACAAGCCTTTCACAGCGAAGAAATTCAGACCTTTGAAAGCGATATTCGACTCGCCGATCGATATCTGATGGAACGCTTTATCAAAGGCAGCATTGAGTTCACTGGGACTGCCGTGCAAAAAAGTCAGCATCTTAGAGTTTCCAATGCAAAATGCAGAGCGGGCGATTACTTACCCAGTTTATCTGTGGTTTCGCTTGATATTGAATGCTCGGAAAAAGGCGTGCTTTATTCCATTGGCTTAGACAGCCCGATGGACAGCCGAGTCATCATGGTCGGCGAACCACAAGAGGCTGACACAAACGTACAATGGGTTCCTAATGAGAAAGCTCTACTCGAGGCGATGATTAGATGGTTTTCTGAATTTGATCCCGACATCATCATCGGTTGGAATGTCATTGATTTCGATTTTAGGCTGCTGCACAAACGTTCAGAATGGAACGAAGTGAAGCTCAGCATCGGTAGAGACAATCAACCAAGCTTTTTCCGTAGTTCTGCACAAAACCAGCAAGGCTTTATCACTATCCCAGGCCGCGTTGTGTTGGATGGCATCGACATGCTCAAGACAGCGACCTACCACTTCCGCTCTTGGTCTCTTGAATCGGTATCTCAAGAACTGCTCGGGGAAGGCAAAGACATCCATAACGTTCACGACCGCATGGATGAGATAAACCGGATGTTTAAGTTCGATAAGCCTTCGCTCGCCAAGTACAACCTTCAAGACTGCGTGCTAGTAAATCGCATCTTCGAACACACTCACCTACTCGACTTCGCGATTGAGCGCTCTCGATTAACCGGTGTCGAGCTGGATCGTGTTGGTGGCTCTGTCGCTGCTTTCACGAACTTATACATGCCTCAGATACACCGAGCGGGTTACGTCGCGCCTAATTTAGAGCCCGAGAACTGGATCGCTAGCCCCGGTGGCTATGTGATGGATTCGATTCCCAACCTTTATGACTCGGTGTTGGTACTCGACTTTAAAAGCCTGTATCCATCGATCATTCGATCTTTCTTGATTGATCCGATGGGGCTGATAGAAGGACTAAAGTTAGAGTTAGGCTCTGAAGAAGACCAAGCGGTGGCTGGGTTTCGTGGTGGTCAGTTCCACCGCTCTAAGCATTTTCTACCAGAGATGATCGAAAACCTGTGGGCAGCACGTGACGTTGCAAAGAAGAACAACGAAAAAGCGTTCTCTCAAGCGATTAAGATCATCATGAACTCCTTCTATGGTGTGCTTGGCTCTTCTGGCTGCCGCTTCTTCGATACCCGTTTGGCCTCGTCGATCACTATGCGTGGGCACGAGATCATGAAGCAAACCAAGGTTCTAATCGAGGATAAAGGTTATCAAGTAATTTACGGAGATACCGATTCAACCTTCGTATCGCTAAACGGCAGTTACGATCAACAAAAAGCAGACGAGATCGGGAACGCACTGGTCGCTTACATCAACGATTGGTGGACGAATCACTTAAAAGAAACCTACAACCTAACCTCAATACTCGAACTGGAATACGAAACTCACTATCGCAAGTTTCTAATGCCAACCATTAGAGGTTCAGAAACCGGCTCGAAGAAACGCTATGCAGGCTTGATCAATCAAGGCGACCAAGAGAAGATCATCTTTAAAGGGCTTGAAAGTGCGCGAACCGACTGGACACCTCTCGCTCAGCAATTCCAACAAACCCTGTATGAGATGGTGTTTCACGACCAAGATCCAACGGACTATGTCAGACAGTTTGTCGATGAAACCGCTGCTGGTAAACACGATGATTTACTGGTGTACCAAAAGCGTTTGCGCCGCAAACTACACGAGTATCAAAAAAACATTCCGCCACAGGTTCGCGCAGCTCGTATGGCCGATGAGATAAATGCCAAACTTGGTCGCCCGCTTCAATACCAAAACAAAGGGCGTATTGAATATTTGATTACCCTGAGTGGCCCTGAGCCAAAGGAATACTTGAAGAGTGGTATCGATTATCAACATTACATCGACAAGCAGATTAAACCGGTCGCAGAGGCTATCTTGCCCTTCATCGGTTTAGATTTTGAACGAGTAAGCGGGCAGCAGCTAGGTCTGTTCTAGATTGAGCCCTCTTTTCGAGGCGACATTAGACTCGAGATATCTATTAAAACTCGAGCCAAACATCAAAACGAAAAAAGCAGAGAAGTGCTGTGTTACTCAGCCCGCTCTGCTTTTTAGTATTCATTGGGAGGTTACGAATCTCTATCCGATTCGAAACTCAGTTTTCTGATACTGCTTAACCAGCCACTCGCCAAAGCCATCAAGAATCCCTATCACCGAACGTTTAGGAATCGGTCTACCAGAAAGTAAAATGCCTAACCTTTGGATTTCGACGTCTTTATCTGGGTGATACTTCAAGAACTGTTGACCACACTCTATTGGGTCATCGAACCAATATTTGTCACGATACATCACCAAAGAGTAACTCGCTCGCAGTAGCTTTTTAGCAATGATCACCTGTGCTGCAACTTGTTGTTCTGGCGTTGTTGCTCGGGCGATCTTATTGCGATAAACCGCCAACCAGTTTTCAGCGTCCATATTCCAGTGCTTGGCAATTTCCCAACTCGTTTCAAAGTCACCATAGCAATCTGATAAGTCTTCACCATGCACGCACACAGCTAAATGCTTAAGCATAAAGCCCCACGTAAAGATATTGTCGAAATCAACGATCTCGCTCACCAAGGTAGTTTTAATCGCCACTTGAGTGACCTGCGGGAAGCTCTTTTGAAAACGCCATTTGATGGTATTCAGCAGCGTGGTTCGTTGATCTGGGAAAGGACGATGGGTAACCACAACCACATCTAGATTCGAGCGACCGACGACGGCTTGTTTGCGTGCCACACTGCCATAAACATAGACACTGTGTAGATTGGATCCTAACCCACCTTTTAAAAAGGTAATCAGATCGTTAACCACAGGTTGGAATTCAGGTTGAAATGGCTGTGTTGGGTCAATAACAGGTAGCTGCATAGGTCGTTTCGGTAAATAAAATAATGATTTAACTGTCTCTCTATGATCGCTTAGGTGACTTTATGATTCAAGCTATTCCTATTTATAGCGTCTACGAGATATAATCACCGGATAGACCCAATAAGGACAAACACAAAATGCCTAGAGCAAGTGAGATTAAAAAAGGTTTTGCGATCAACGTTGATGGCAAAACAGTACTAGTAAAAGATATCGAAGTGACAACACCAGGTGGCCGTGGCGGTCAAAAGATTTACCGCTTCCGTGGTCACGATGTAGCGACTGGCGTTAAAACAGAAGTTCGCCACAAGGCTGACGAAATCGTTGAAACTATCGACGTAACTAAGCGTGCAGTGATGTTCTCTTACGTTGACGGCAACGAGTACATCTTCATGGATAACGAAGATTACTCACAGTTCATCTTCAACGGTGAAATGATCGAAGACGAACTACTGTTCATCAACGAAGAAACTCAAGGCATGTACGCGATTCTTATCGACGGTACTGCAGCAACGCTTGAACTACCAACTTCAGTTGAGCTAGTGATCGAAGAAACAGACCCTTCAATCAAAGGTGCATCTGCTTCAGCTCGTACTAAGCCAGCTCGTCTGTCTACAGGCCTTACTGTTCAAGTTCCTGAGTACATTGCAACTGGCGACAAAGTTGTTGTGAACACAGCTGAACGTAAATACATGAACCGCGCAAGCTAAGATATTTATTATGACCGAAGCTAACGACCTAATGTCTTACGACGACGCAATTGACACTGCATACGACATCTTTCTAGAGATGGCTCCTGATAACCTTGAACCAGCAGACGTGATCCTATTCACGGCTCAGTTTGAAGATCGTGGCGCTGCAGAGCTCGTTGAAACTGGTGACGATTGGGTTGAACATGTTGGCTTTGAAGTCGACAAAGAGATCTACGCTGAAGTACGCATTGGTCTTGTAAATGAAGCTGATGATGTCTTAGATGACGTATTCGCTCGTCTGCTGATCAGCCGTGACCCTGAACACAAGTTCTGTCACATCTTGTGGAAACGCGACTAGGCTCTTCTTAAATCAGCTCAGAGTACTGAGCTGATTTTATTACGACTTCATAGCCTCATCACTTTACCAAACTGCAACTCTACAAAATTATGACCAAAGCAAAGACAGATACCCTATCCAAAGGCTATGCCTGTGTTGGATTAGTAAACCCCAAAACACCTGAAAATGTTGGCTCAGTAATGCGAGCGGCTGGTTGCTACGGAGCAAACTCTGTATTTTATACTGGCACCCGTTATGACCACGCTCGACAGTTTCATACCGACACCAAAGAAAAGCACCTTGAGCTACCATTAATTGGTGTTGAAGACCTGAAAGACATTATTCCAGTTGGCTGCGTACCAATCGCGGTTGATTTGATAGAAGGCGCTAAGCCTCTGCCTGATTATAAGCACCCACCTCGTGCTTTTTATATCTTCGGCCCTGAAGATGGGACTCTGAAAAAAGAGATCACGGACTTCTGTCGTGAAACCATCTACGTTCCGACTAATGGCTGCATGAACCTTGCTGCTGCGGTCAATGTCATTTTGTATGACCGCATGGCGAAGGGTGATAACTTTTCTAATCATTTGAAAGTGACCTAAAACCAATCGTAGTCCATAGCTAGTCACCCTAGCTAGTGAAGCACTTCTACCTGGTTAATCGTTTCTACTTGGTAAGCACTTCGACATGATTTGAACTGCGCCATATTCAAGACGAAAAAAAACCTGCTAAGTTAGCAGGTTTTTTAGTATTCGAAACGTTGGATTAAGCTTTAAGCTTAAGAACTGTAGCAACTACTGGTGTAATTACTTACGTGATCTTGGCTTAGCCGGTTTAGCCGGGCGTCCGTTGTTCAGTTTAGGCTTTTTGGTAGCCTGAGGTTTGCCATTGGTCGCTGGAGCACTACGGCCTGAATCAGGTGTTGTAGTACCGCGAGTTGCAGGCTTCTTACGCTTAGTCTGGTTGCTACGGCCTTTAGGAGCATTTGCACGCTCTTCGTGACGCTTAACAGCACGACGAATTTTTTGGCTACGAGAACGCTCACGCTTACGAGAAGTGTTTGCAGGATCAAGATCCAACAGTGTCTCTTTTTCTGGCTGAAGTTCAACAAGCTCACGCAAGTAGTTTACTTCTTGAAGATCTAGCTCTTTCCAACCGCCACGAGGCAGTTTCTTATCAAGGTAGATATCACCGTAACGTACACGTTTCAGACGGCTTACTGTTGTTTCTTGTGATTCCCAAAGACGACGAACCTCACGGTTACGACCTTCGTTAATCGCTACGTAGAAAGTATGGTTCATACCTTCACCGCCAGCGTAAACCACGTCTTCGAAACGAGCCATACCATCTTCAAGTTGAACGCCACGAGTCACGTTCTTAACTTTTTGCTCAGTCACTTCACCAAACACACGTACTAGGTACTCACGCTCAACCTGACGGCTTGGGTGCATTAGGCGGTTTGCAAGTTCACCATCAGTAGTGAAAAGCAAAAGACCCGATGTGTTTGCATCAAGACGGCCAACTGAAATCCAACGAGAACCACGGATCTTAGGTAGACGATCGAAAACAGTGCGGCGGCCTTCAGGATCATGACGAGTACAAAGCTCACCTTCAGGTTTGTAGTAAGCAAGTACACGACAAACCACTTCTTCAGAGGCTTTGCCTGTAATAGTGTGGCCATCGATACGGATCACTGAGTTCTCGTCTTCAAGACGCTCACCCAATTTCGCAACTTGACCGTTAACACTTACACGACCAGATTTAATTAAACCTTCTAGTTCACGACGAGAACCGTGACCAGCTCGCGCTAAAACCTTCTGTAATTTTTCGCTCATTTACTCTTTTCTACCTAATTGTCGTCTTCACAGACGTCGAATGAATTTTTCGCGACCAAATCGCGGTCGCGTATTATCGCAAATAACCTGCCAAAAAGCACTTGTTATTTACTCTGGCAGGTTTGCTGTTTCGTTACAGACTGTTAATCAGTAACGCTATTATTCAAACGGCGCTGGATCGCCGGCACCACGACGTAAAACAACGGCATCATCGTCACTGAAGTCAATAACCGTAGTCGGTTGCTCACCTAGATAGCCGCCATTCAAAATGACATCAACCGCATGCTCTAGGCTGTCGCGAATTTCTTCTGGATCCGATTCAGTTGTCTCGTTACCCGGAAGAATCAGAGACGTCGACATCAATGGCTCGCCCATTGCTTCCAACAGGTCAAGTGCAATCTTGTTGTCTGGTACACGAATACCAATCGTTTTACGTTTCGCGTTCATCAAACGCTTTGGCACTTCTTTGGTTGCTTTGAAGATAAACGTATAAGCACCGGGCGTGTGCGCCTTAAGTAAACGGAAAGCTACGTTATCAACTCGTGCATACAGTGACAATTCAGAAAGGTCACGGCATAACAACGTGAAATTGTGCTTATCATCGATTCGACGAATTTTACAGATGCGTTCAAGTGCTTGTTTGTTTTCAAGCTGACAGCCCAGCGCATAACCGGAATCTGTTGGATAAACCACAACGCCGCCATTGCGAATAATCGCAACCGCTTGAGTAATTAAGCGCGCTTGTGGGTTATCTGGGTGTACATAAAAAAACTGGCTCATTGTTGATCCTCGTTATCGAATCTCTCGACTCTATCATCAGAAGGAGCTGGTTCACCTAAATACTGTCATCGGTATCAATTGGTGAAACCGTTTGAAACTCCCAATCTTTCCATACTTCTTCGACCCCAGAAGGTAGCCAGAGATTACGTCCAAGCTCCATCCATGGGGATGGGTAATGGAAGTCACTGCCTTGGGAGGCTAATAGTTTGTATTGTATAGCATAATCCGCAAGTGTGCGTCTTTCTTGTTGCGCTTGCTGAGGCTGAGCGACTTCCATGGCGTCACCTTTTGCTTCAACAAATGCAGCTAACAGACGCTTAACCCACTTCGCTGTTAAGCCATATCGGCCGGGGTGAGCTAATACTGCTTGACCACCAGCAGCATGAATAGCCGTTACAGCATCACTCATTGAACACCACGTTGGCGGCACATAACCTGGGTTATTGCGAGTCAGGAACTTTTTAAACACCTGCTGCATGGTTTTTGCGTAGCCGTTATCGACTAACCACTTAGCAAAGTGAGCACGAGTGATAGGCGCATCACCCGCAATCAATTTAACTTCTTCTAGCAAGCCTTCACGAGTCGCTTTCTCAAGACGTTGAGCAATCATCTCTGCACGCCCGACACGATGTTGCTTCTGTTGTTCAATTAACGCTTTTAGCTCTGGTGACTCCGGATCAACATTTAACCCAACAATATGGATATCTTTGTTTTGCCAAACGGTCGAAATCTCTATGCCGTTGATCAACTGGATAGGAAGGTTGTTATCAGCAATATAGCTGCGTGCTTCAGCAAGCCCATCAGTCGTATCATGATCTGTAATCGCTAACGCTTCGATGTTAAAGCCTAGCGCTCGGTCAATCAGTTCAGGTGGAGTAAGTCGGCCATCTGAGGCTGTTGTATGACTATGTAGATCAATTCTCATATATTCTTTTTCATTGTTTTCAATTTTTATCGTTATATTTGTGTCAACGCACTTGACCTGCAAGCGCAAAACTAGTTAACTAGTACACAAATACGAAGTATCACATTTGATAGGTTCACCATGTTACAAGAATTTAACCAAAACCATAAAGATAAAGTTTTAGAACTTTCTTCAGTAGAAGCAAGTTCAGAGCTTAATTGGTGGCGCACTTGGACAAGTTCTTGGTGGGCTAACGTGTACTTCTAGTTAAACAGTTTGTTTATAAAAAAGTTATCACTAAGCCCGCTTTAATAGCGGGCTTTTTAATTTGTCGAACATCTCACATTCAACTGACTAACAAATCATCGAATTGACCATATTCTAGATTGGGTGAAAGGTATCTTTATGCGACTATGTACGGCAGGAAATTTAAAGAATCATAAAGGAGGTCTTGTGAACAAGGCCATTGAAATCAAAAAGCTGGGAACCATTGAGGTCATCAATTCTTCAGTTCCTTACTCGCAAGATCCAACCAGCGTTTTTCATACTTTGTGTGAAAACAAAACAGACAGTCTGTTGCTGGAATCTGCTGAGATTGAATCTAAACAGAACCTGACAAGCCTACTCCTTATCGACTCTGCTGTTCGCATCGTATGTCGCGGACATGAAGTAACCTTCCAAGCATTGACTGAAAATGGTCAAGCGCTTATCGAACATCTAACTCAAAACGTTAAAGCAGAAATTGAATCTGACCTTACCGATAACGTTTTGACGCTGACTTTTGTCGAGCCAAGCAACGAATTAGATGAAGACTCACGTTTAAGAGAAGCTTCTTCATTCGATGCTCTGCGTTTGGTTCAACACAGCTTTGAGCAAGACGCTGATAACAAGCACGCGTTATTCATGGCGGGCCTATTCGCTTACGACATCGTGGCGAACTTTGAACCGCTAGGTGATGCTGAAGCGACTAACAACTGCCCTGACTTTGTTTTCTACGTTGCGGAAACACTATTGCGTTTCGATCACCAAGAGAACGAAGGTCTGCTTCACGCCAGCTTGTTCACTCAAGATGAAAACATCAGAACACAATTAACTGAACGTCTAGCTGACATTCAAACACAATGCCAGTCATTGAAAGCCATCACAGAAGTAACGCCGCTCGACAATGTTGAAGCTGTACCAAGCGTTTCAGATGAAGACTTCTGCCAAACGGTTCGTGACCTAAAAGAGTACGTAGTAAAAGGCGATGTGTTCCAAGTAGTACCTTCACGTCGCTTCACGCTGCCTTGCCCTGCTCCACTGGCGGCTTATAAAGAGCTCAAGCAAAGTAATCCAAGCCCTTACATGTTCTATATGCAAGACGAGCTATTTACTCTGTTTGGTGCTTCTCCAGAAAGTGCTCTGAAATACGAAACCGAAACCAACCAAATCGAGATTTACCCAATTGCTGGTACTCGTCGCCGCGGTAAGCGCCCGAATGGCCAAATCGATTTCGATCTAGACAGCCGTATTGAGCTTGAACTGCGTACTGACAAGAAAGAAAACGCGGAACATATGATGCTTGTTGACCTAGCACGTAACGATGTGGCTCGTATTGCAGAAGCAGGCACTCGCCACGTAGCAGACTTGCTAAAGGTTGACCGCTACAGCCATGTGATGCACTTGGTTTCTCGTGTTGTTGGTCAGCTCCGTGAAGACTTAGATGCCCTTCACGCTTACCAAGCTTGTATGAACATGGGCACGCTAACTGGCGCGCCAAAAATCCGCGCAATGCAGCTTATTCGTGACGTAGAAAAAACGCGTCGTGGCAGCTACGGCGGTGCAGTGGGTTACCTAACCGGTGAAGGCACGTTAGATACGTGTATCGTGATTCGCTCTGCTTACGTTGAAGATGGCGTAGCACAAGTACAAGCGGGTGCTGGCGTGGTGTTCGACTCAGACCCACAAGCAGAAGCAGATGAAACTCGCGGCAAAGCACAAGCGGTTATCTCAGCGATTCAAGCTGCACATACTAAAAGCATCTCTAACAAGAAGGAGTCGTAATCATGGCTGATATTGTATTCATCGATAACTTCGACTCATTCACTTACAACCTTGTAGACCAATTTCGTTCATTAGGTCACAGCGTAAAAATTTACCGTAACAACATTCCTGCAAAAGTAGTTGAAGCAGCGATCAACGAACTAGACAACCCTGTTGCACTGCTTTCACCAGGCCCTGGTGCTCCGGCGGATGCGGGCTGTATGCCAGAGCTAATTCAGCTGCTAAAAGGCAAAGTGCCAATGATTGGTATTTGCTTAGGCCACCAAGCTATTGTTGAGGCCTACGGCGGCACCGTTGCAGGCGCTGGCGAAATCATTCATGGTAAGGTGTCGATGATGGAACACCAAAACCATGCGACTTACCAAGGCTTACCTTCGCCGCTGGCTATCGCTCGCTACCACTCTTTAGTGGCAACGCATGTATCTGATAGCCTAACAGTGACCGCTGAAGTCGATGATTTGGTAATGTCTGTAGTTCAAGAACAAGACAAGGTTTGTGGATTCCAATTCCACCCTGAATCGATTATGACGACCTACGGTGCAACGCTTCTAGCGAACGCTATCGAATGGGCTCTTGAGAAACCTCTTCATCTAGAGAAAAGCTCTACTCTTGATAAAAAGACTAACTAGGAAACGATCATGGAACAGATTAATAAACTTTACGAACAACAGTCTCTTACTCAAGAAGAAAGCCAACAACTGTTTGATGTGATCATCAAGGGCGAACTAGACCCAATTTTGATGGCTTCTGCGCTAACTGCACTGAAAATCAAAGGCGAAACGCCCGATGAGATCGCTGGCGCAGCAAAAGCACTGCTTGCCAATGCAAACCCGTTCCCACGTCCTGATTACGATTTTGCAGACATCGTAGGTACAGGTGGCGACGGTCATGACACCATCAACATTTCTACAACTTCTGCATTTGTAGCAGCAGCGTGTGGTTTAAAAATAGCTAAGCATGGCAACCGCAGCGTATCGAGCAAATCAGGCTCTTCTGACTTACTGGATTCGTTCGGTATTAACCTAGCAATGACAGCAGAAGACACTCGTACTGCAGTCGACGAGCTTGGCGTTGCATTCCTATTTGCTCCGCAGTATCACGTCGGTGTACGTCACGCGATGCCTGTTCGTCAGACCATGAAAACACGCACTATCTTCAACATCCTTGGTCCACTGATTAACCCTGCTCGCCCTAATATCGAGTTAATGGGTGTTTACAGCAAAGAGCTCGTCCGCCCTATCGCGGAAACCATGCTGCAAATGGGTATGAAGCGTGCTGCCGTTGTGCACGGTAGTGGCCTTGATGAAGTGGCTATTCATGGCGAGACAATCGTTGCTGAAATTAAAGATGGCAAAATTCACGAGTACACAGTGACACCGGCTGACTTTGGCCTGAACACTCACCCTCTTGAAGCAATCAAGGGTGGCGAGCCAGAAGAGAACAAAGCCATCACGACCGATATCCTGACGGGTAAAGGCACAGATGCTCAAGTTGGCGCTGTGGCAGTCAACGTTGCTCTGCTGATGCGTCTATTTGGTCACGAAGATCTAAAAGCCAACACACAGCAAGCGATTGACGCGATGAACTCTGGCAAAGCGTACGAGCTTGTACAAAAGCTTGCTGCACACGCCTAACGAACGACGAGACAAAGAACATGACACAGACTACCGATAAACTGTCGACCCACGTTTCAGTCAAAGAAGCTGAAATGGCGGAAGTATTAGCAAAAATCGTTCGTGATAAATACCAATGGGTTGAAGCGCGTAAGCAAACTCAACCATTGGATGAGTTTAAAGCAGCGTTAACCGCAACAGACCGTAGCTTTTATGATGCTCTGAGCGGTGAACAAACGGTTTTCATCACTGAGTGTAAAAAGGCATCTCCGTCAAAAGGGCTAATCCGTGACGAGTTTGACTTGGATTACATTGCATCGGTGTACAACAACCACGCAAATGCAATTTCAGTTCTGACCGACGAGAAATACTTCCAAGGTGACTTTGAGTTTTTACCTAAGGTTCGCAGCATTGCTAAGCAACCTATCCTGTGTAAAGACTTCATGGTTGATGCCTACCAAGTTTACCTAGCTCGTCACTACTCAGCTGACGCAATTTTGCTAATGCTTTCGGTATTGGATGACGAAGAGTACAAAGCACTTGCTGACGTCGCTCACTCGCTAAATATGGGCGTACTTACCGAAGTCAGCAACGAAGAAGAGCTTCATCGCGCTGTCGCTTTAAAAGCAAAAGTGATCGGTATTAATAACCGTAACCTGCGTGACCTTTCGACTGATTTGAACCGTACCAAAGAGTTGGCGCCGCTGATTCGCGAACTGGCTCCAAACGCAGTCGTGATTTCAGAGTCTGGCATTTACAACCATCAGCAAGTACGTGACCTTTCAACATTTGCAGACGGCTTCCTAATCGGTAGCTCTCTGATGGCTGAAAAGAACCTAGAGCTTGCGGTGCGTAAAGTGACGCTCGGTGAAAACAAGGTGTGTGGTTTAACTCACTCTGACGATGCAGCAAAGGCTTATCAAGCCGGTGCGGTATTCGGTGGTCTGATTTTCGTTGAAGCATCTAAGCGTCATGTGGATATCGAAGCAGCTCGTTTAACCATGAGCGGCGCACCTTTGAACTACGTGGGTGTTTTCCAAAATCATAGCGTTACTGACGTTGCGAAAACGGTTTCTGAGCTAGGTTTATTTGCGGTGCAACTGCACGGTGATGAGTCTCAAGCATTTATCGATGAACTAAAACAATCTCTACCTGAAAACGTTGAGATTTGGAAAGCTTACGGTGTTGCTTCTGGTGCTGAAAACGGTGCTAAAAGCGCGCTACCAGAATTACTGAAAAGCAACGTGACTCGTCACCTGCTAGATACTAAAGTGGGTTCTCAAACGGGTGGTACAGGTCAAGCGTTCGATTGGAGCCTAATCAACAACCAAAGCCCAATCATGTTGGCAGGTGGTCTAAACCCAGGCAATGCTAACCAAGCAGCGAAACTAGGCTGCTTAGGGCTAGACCTAAACTCAGGCGTTGAATCTGCTCCAGGTAAAAAAGACACAGACAAACTGCAACGCGCTTTTGCAGCGATTCGTAATTACTAGTCCAAGCTCGGCGCTAGAAATTAGAAAGCAGAAACTAAAAACATATTTGTGAGCTTTGCCTTTTGCGAAGCTCAAGCAAGATTAAATGACTTGGTGTGAATACACATCGATAGAATTGAAGGAATAACACAATGGCTAAACTCGATGCCTACTTTGGTGAATACGGTGGTCAATACGTACCGCAGATCCTAGTGCCAGCACTAGACCAACTGGAACAAGCATTTATCGATGCACAAGCAGATCCTGAGTTCCGCAGTGAATTCATGACGCTTCTTCAAGAGTACGCAGGTCGTCCAACGGCACTAACGCTAACGCGTAACCTGACTAAAGGTACAAAAACCAAACTGTACCTAAAGCGTGAAGATCTCCTTCACGGCGGTGCTCACAAGACAAACCAAGTTCTTGGCCAAGCATTGCTAGCAAAACGTATGGGTAAACAGGAAATCATCGCTGAAACTGGCGCAGGCCAACATGGTGTTGCAACGGCTCTAGCTTGTGCTCTATTGGGCCTTAAGTGTCGTGTTTACATGGGTGCAAAAGACGTTGAACGTCAAAGCCCGAACGTGTTCCGTATGAAGCTAATGGGCGCAGAGGTTATCCCTGTTCATTCTGGCTCTTCAACGCTAAAAGATGCATGTAACGAAGCGCTACGTGACTGGTCTGCAACTTATGAAGACGCGCACTACCTATTGGGTACTGCGGCTGGCCCTCACCCATTCCCAACGATTGTTCGTGATTTCCAACGCATGATTGGTGAGGAAACGAAGCACCAAATCTTAGCTCGTGAAGGTCGCCTTCCAGATGCGGTTATCGCTTGTGTCGGCGGTGGTTCAAACGCTATCGGTATGTTCGCTGACTTTATTGAAGAAGAGTCTGTTCGCCTGATCGGTGTAGAGCCTGCTGGTAAAGGTATTGATACCGACCAACACGGTGCGCCACTTAAGCACGGTAAAACCGGTATCTTCTTCGGTATGAAAGCGCCACTGATGCAAGATGAGAACGGCCAAGTAGAAGAGTCGTACTCTGTTTCTGCAGGCCTAGATTTCCCATCAGTTGGTCCTCAACACGCGCACCTAAATGCTATTGGCCGTGCTGAATACGACAACGTGACCGATGATGAAGCGCTAGAAGCGTTCCAATTGATTGCACGCAAAGAAGGTATTATCGCAGCACTAGAGTCATCTCATGCTGTGGCTCACGCTGTAAAAATGGCTCACGACGACCCAGAGAAAGAACAGCTATTAGTCGTTAACTTATCTGGTCGTGGTGACAAAGACATTTTCTCTGTACACGACATTCTTAAAGAGAAAGGAGCATTATAATGGATCGCTATCAATCACTCTTCACTCGCTTAGCTGAAAAGAATCAGGGCGCATTTGTACCATTCGTAACGGTTGGCGATCCTAACCCTGAGCAATCACTTAAGATCATGGAAACGCTAGTTGAAGCGGGCGCTGACGCACTTGAGCTTGGTATCCCATTCTCAGATCCGCTTGCAGATGGCCCAACAATCCAAGGTGCGAACATTCGTGCGTTAGATTCAAAAGTAACGCCAGATGTGTGCTTCGATCTTATCGGTCAAATTCGTGCTAAATACCCAGAGCTACCAATCGGCCTACTGATGTACGCAAACCTGGTTTACGCACGTGGTATAGAAAATTTTTACGAACGCTGCGCAAAAGCTGGTATCGATTCAGTATTGATTGCTGATGTACCTACCAATGAAAGCGGTGAATTTGTTGCTGCAGCTGAAAAGTTTGGCGTTCACCCAATCTTTATTGCTCCACCAACAGCAAGCGATGAAACGCTTCAATCAGTATCTGAGCTAGGTGGCGGCTACACTTACCTACTTTCTCGCTCAGGCGTAACGGGCGCAGAAACAAAAGCAAACATGCCAGTAACGGCACTGCTTGATCGCTTGAACAAGTTCGATGCGCCACCAGCACTGCTTGGTTTCGGTATCTCGGCTCCTGAACAAGTGAAAGAAGCGATTGTAGCTGGCGCTGCAGGTGCTATCTCAGGCTCAGCCGTAGTTAAAATCATTGAAAACAACGTTGAACAACCAGAAGCAATGCTTAAAGCCCTTGCGGAGTTTGTTACGCCAATGAAAGCGGCTACGCAGAAATAATCGACGCTCGTAATCAATGGTCATTAAATAGAACCAGCGATTCAAATACTAAAAGGCTCCACAACTGTGGAGCCTTTTTTATTGCTCTTCATTTGAGCCAATCACTCATCGGCTTTCATCGCTTTCTTGATTGCAGCCTCATTGAGTGTCGCTTTGATCGGGTCGGTTATCTTCTCGACCAGATCGATGGGCATTGGGAATATGATTGTAGAGGTTCGCTCATTGGCCACTTCTGTTAGTGTTTGCATGTAACGTAGCTGAATCGCATTTGGCGCTTGATTAAGAACCTCTGCAGCCTCTTTCAGCTTGGTTGATGCTTCTAGTTCCCCTGTGGCATGGATCACCTTAGCTCGACGTGAACGTTCCGCCTCGGCTTGCTTAGCAAGGGCTCGTACCATACTGTCATCCAGATCAACATGCTTGATCTCGACATTGGCAATCTTGATCCCCCAGTTATCCGTGTGTTGATCCAGTATCGCTTGCAAGTCTCTATTGAGTTCTTCTCGCTCAGACAGCAATTCATCCAACTCATGCTGTCCTAATACTGAACGCAACGTTGTTTGTGACAGTTGGCTTGTCGCTTCGAGGTAGTTCTCTACGTTGTTGATCGCCATCTTCGGATCCAGCACTCGAAAATAGACCACGGCATTCACCTTCACTGACACGTTATCGCGTGTGATCAAATCTTGCGTCGGCACGTCCAACACAATAGTTCGTAGATCCACTCGCACAATTTGTTGGATGAAAGGAATGATGATAATTAACCCCGGCCCTTTCACACCGTAAAAGCGCCCAAGGAAAAACACCACTGCACGTTCATATTCGCGCAGCACTCTGAACATGCTGGCTATCAACAAGATAACGAGCACAATGACAATACCTATAGTGTGTATAAACATAACCGCCCCTAATGGTAACGATGGCTAAGCAATTAATAATTCAATAACGTTTTTCTAGCATGCCGCGCTAGCTAGATTTCGATGATGTATCATCGGGCAGCGCCTCAACATCCAAAGATAGCCCCGTCAGCTTGGTCACTCTGATGATCTGCCCCACTTGCAATTCATTCGCACATTTGGCTTGCCAGATCTCACCTTCGACTAGCACACGCCCCGCACCGGGGAAGCCGCTTACCACTTTGCCCGTGTCACCGACTACCGCTTCCATCCCCGTAGTCACTGGTTTGTTTCTCACTCGGACTAGCATTGATATTGTTACGACGATAAAGGCAACAGAGAACAAACTGATCCCGATAATTAACGGCAATGCGATTTGATAACCCGGCACTTCGGTATCCATCAACATGATCGAGCCGAGCGTAAACGCAGCGACGCCGCCCAAACCGAAGATGCCAAAACTGGGGCTAAAGGCCTCTGCGACCATTAAAGCAATTCCCAATAGGATTAAAGCAAGGCCCGCGTAACTCACAGGCAGCATTTGTAAGGAGTACATCGCTAATAACAGACAGATACCGCCCAAAACACCCGGTAGCCCGACGCCGGGGTTATAGAATTCGAGTAACAAACCGTAGATACCAATCAGCATCAAAATATATGCAACGTTCGGGTTCGTGATCACTGACAGCAAACTAAAACGCCAGTCTTGTTCCCGCTCGATAAAAACCACCTCATTGATCTGAACTTCCTGACTGACACCGTTGATGGTGACGGTGCGCCCGTTACTCAGTTCAACCAATTGCTGAAGGTCGCTGGCAATAAAATCAATCACGTTAAGAGTCAGTGCATTCTCAGAATCCAAACTTGCTGCCTCTCGCACCGCTTTTTCTGCCCATTCTTCATTACGGTTGTGTAACTTAGCCAAACTGACAATGTAAGCCGCAGCATCATTGATGACTTTCTTTTCCATCGCAGTGGTGGCTTTTACTTGGTCTGAGTTCTCTTGTTTTGTTTCGTCTTGCTCACTCGCTGACGTGTTGTCATCTTTATTGGCGTCGTCTTGAGGAGATAACGGATTAGCAGGCGCTTTGCCCCCACCGAGCGACACAGGGGTTGCTGCACCTAGATTAGTTCCGGGCGCCATCGAAGCAACGTGGCTGGCAAGTAAAATATAGGTTCCGGCACTCGCTGCTCGTGAACCCGCAGGCCCAACCCAAGTTGCTATCGGAATAGGTGACGTGGTGATGGATCGAATAATGTCACGCATCGACGAATCTAACCCGCCAGGCGTGTTCATTTTCAAAATGATGAGCTTTGCTTGCTCATCGTGAGCTTGTTCTATTTCTCTAGTGAGGTAATCACTGGTCGCCGGACCTATCCCTCCGTTCACCTCAATCACCCAGACATCATCGGCCTGAGCGAACACAGAGCTGAACAACAGAAGAAACGCAAACAAGTACTTTAATATAAAAGTCATAGCCCCTCTCCTTACAACTGAGATGCTAGATAGACGTTTTATTTAAAGCGCAGAGGTAACATCTTGGTAATAAATAGATACCTTAAGCATAGTTCAGGCTAAATTTCACACAACACGTAACTGTGGATTCCCCCCAACATAGGCGTTCAAAAAACACTCGCAAATGAAATCAAAATGTTAACAAGACGTTTTCAATACCAGCGCTTGTAAATCATTCACAAAATCTCCAGCGAAAAGTCTTTTATAAATTCAACAAATAACATCGCAATAAAAAACCAAGGCAAACGATTGCATTGTTGTGCAAAATCAACAAATGACATTAGACCACCAGTTTTTCAGAGACTTTCACCTCTGCTCATATTGATAAATGTAAAGGATACGTGTAAAACTCGTCGCGAAATATTAATCCAATGGTACATCGTACATTGGTGAGTAGTTCTGGGATTTTTATATTTAGTAGCACAGAGGTTATGGAAGTGTTAAAAGAAAAGAGTTTACTAAGCAACATCGGCGTTCAAGTCGTTATTGCAATGATCATCGGTACCGCTGTCGGTGCAATGATGGGTGACAGCGCAACAATGTTCGCTCCACTGGGCGCAATCTTCATCAATTTAATCAAGATGCTGGTTATTCCTCTAGTCGCAGTTGCCCTAATTTCAGGTGCTGCAGGTCTAGGTAATAGCTCATCAGCAGGTAAAGTTGGTGTGGTTACACTGGGTTACTTTGCACTAACGTCTGCACTTGCTGTAGCACTAGCGCTTGTAATGGGTGAAGTATTCGAACCGGGTCGTGGTATCGATGTTTCTGGCGTTGAAGGTATGTTCTCTTCTGAATACGCTGCGAAAGGCGAACTTCCAACGTTCTGGGCAACCATCACGGGCATGATCCCTACCAACGTTTTCCAATCACTGAACGAAGCTAACATTCTGCAAATTCTCGTTTTCTGCTTATTCTTCGGTATTGCGATTTCTAAACAAGCGAAAGAAAAACGTGACCCAATCATCAATGGCGTAAACGCGATTGTTGACGCTATGGTTTGGATGATCAACAAGGTTATGATCATCGCACCACTTGGCGTATTCGGCCTAATGGCAGAAGCAGTCGGTACATTCGGTTTTGGCGCACTTATGGTTGTGTTCAAACTGTTCGTTGTTTACATCGCTGCGATTCTGATCTTCGGCTTTGTTGCTTACCCGCTAATGATTCAAATCTTCACTAAGACTTCTGCGAAGAAGTTCCTAGTTGCGATGAAGAAGCCTCAAGCGGTTGCACTATCAACAGCCTCTTCAATGGCGACACTACCAGTAACAATGGAAACGGTAGAGAAAGAACTTGGTGTTCGTAACTCTACGGCTTCATTCGTTCTGCCACTTGGTGCGACGATCAACATGTCTGGTAACGCAATTTACTACGGCCTAGTTGCTATCTTCTTCGCACAGCTGTTCAACATCGACCTGTCTATGGGCGCTTACATTGCTATCATCGTAACGTCGACTCTAGGCGCAGTTGGTCAAGCAGGTGTTCCAGGTCCTTCTTTCCTAGTGGTTGCGGTTCTTCTAGCAGCTGGTATACCTATTGAAGGTCTACCTCTGTTGTTCGCTCTAGACCGTATCTTCGACATGATCCGTACTGCTCTGAACATCACTGGTGATGCAGCATGTGCAGTCATCGTTGATTCTCTAATCGAAGACGAAGCGAAAGAAGCTGAGCTACAAAAACAGCAAGCGTAATATTAAGCTTCAGTTTTGATTGATAAAAAAACCGCCTTCATACAGGCGGTTTTTTATTAGGTGATGATCAATATTGAGTCGGTAAATCTTACCCTTGTAAGGCTAATTGATGAGTCCAAACGCACGGGGCAGAGCCAAACTAATTTCAGGAATAAAAGTAATGGCCAACAGTGTGACGATCAATACGGCACAAAACGGCATGATACTTCTTATAACATTCTCAATCTTGGAGCCACTGACACTACAACCTACAAATAGCGCCGTACCAACGGGTGGCGTTGCAATACCAATACATAAGTTGAAGATAATCATCATCGCGAAGTGAATTGGATGCATGCCTAAATGCTCAGCAATCGGCATAAAGATAGGGGTAAAGATCAATACGGCTGGCGTAAGGTCCATAAACATACCCACAATTAGTAGGATTAGATTCATCAGAATAAAGATGATAATCGGATTATCTGAAATAGAGAGCATCCAATCGCTGATCATGGTTGGTAGACCGGTAAACGCCATTGCCCATGACATGATGGTTGAAGCACCAATCAAGAACAGCATAATGCCAGTGACCTGAACGGTTTCTCTACAAATTATCGGGAAGTGTGCCCATTTGAGAGTTCGGTAACAGAGTGACAGTATAAAAGAGTAAAGAACCGCTATACACGCCCCTTCTGTCGCAGTGAAAACACCACCAATAATACCGCCAATAACCACAACAATAAGCCCTAAGCTTGGCGTTGCTTGCCAAACAATATTCAGCACATCTTTCGCTGTGAAGCCGTCATTGGCACTTGTTTTATATCCTTTCTTTTTAGCGATGAAATAGGCGACGACCATACAACTTAAGCCCATTAAAATACCTGGGACATAACCTGCGATAAACAGCGCCGCAACGGATGTGCCACCCGATACCACTGAAAATACGATCAATGAATTACTCGGCGGTATTAGTAAGCCTGCCGGGCAAGATGCAACGTTTACTGCTGTTGCTAAGTTTTTATCATAGCCATCTTTTTCTAATTCAGGGCCTAAGGTTTTACCAACCGCAGCAGCTGCTGCAACGGCTGATCCTGAAACAGCGCCAAACATCATATTGGCGAAGATGTTCACGTGAAAAAGTGAGCCCGGAATCCAACCAACCAAGAGCTTTGCAAGGTTGATAAGTCGACTCGCGATGCCACCCACATTCATTATATTCCCAGCGAGGATAAAGAAAGGGATAGCTAATAAACTGAAACTATCGATACCGGTAATGATTTTTTGACCCGCAGTAATACTCGCGACTTCAAACGGTAAGATGAAATACATGATGGTTAAAGATGACATGGCAATTGCAATCGCAATCGGCATGCTTATCGCGATCATGAATAAGAATAGGCCTAGCAGCCAAACACCAATGGACAAATCCATAATATAGAGTCCTTTTAAAACTTATTTTTTGTTGGGTTCACAAAAAAGATCAAACGTATTCATGACCAAATAAATGAGGATAATAACGGCTGAAATCGGCAATATTGAATACACCGTCGACATCGGTAATTGCAGTGCTGGAGAGAGTTGTTGTGTGGTTCTTCCCATTAGGGCGATGCCACCTTGAAGCATTGCTAGAAATACAAATGCGCCAGAAATGATATTGATGAGTACATGTAATGCGATATGTGCTTTACCCTTAAGATAACCATCCAATAACGTTATTGCTAAGTGTCCTTTGATACCGAATAAGTAGCTTGCTCCTAATAAGCCAAGCCATACCATCGCATAACGAGCAAGTTCATCAGTCCAGTTACTTGGATCATTCAAAACATAACGACTAAAGACCTGCCAAGTGACAGTAACGACAAGTAACATTAGTGCAAAAGAAGAGACAAAAAGAATCAGCCTATCAAGTAGGTTTCTGAAAGTTGCTAACATGGTGTGATACCTCAAAAAATTTTGCCTTAGCAAAGCCAAGGCAAAATTATATTTTCACTAAGACTGATTAAAGAGCTTCAATTTTTTCAATGAATGGAGCTAGTTTTGGATCTTTTTTCGCCTCATCAATCATAGGTTTAACAGCGGCACGGAAAGGGGCTTTATCAACTTCAACAAACGTTACGCCTTCTTTCATTCCTTTCTCTTTGTTCATGTCATCTGTTGCGTCCCAGATTTTGATCTGCTCTTCAAGAGACTCAGCAGCAGCTTCTTTTAAGATTTTTTGCTCTTCTGCCGTTAATGAACCCCATTTGTATTCTGAAATGATGATCACGTCAGGTGTCATCATGTGCTGGTCCATAGAGTAAAATTTGGCAACTTCGCTGTGTTTCATTTCAACTAAGCTAGAAATATTATTTTCAGCACCGTCAATTACGCCTTGTTGCAGCGCCGTGTATACCTCATTGAAAGGGACAGGCGTTGCTTTACCACCTAATAGGTTAACCATTTCCATCATCGTTGGAGAGCCCGGAACTCGAACTTTCATGCCAGCGAGATCAGCCGGTGAGTTAATGGCTTTTTTAGCGTAGAAGCTACGTGTGCCTGAGTCATAAAACGTAAGACCGATGAAGCCTTTACCTTCACTTGAAAGCAACATCTCTTGTGCAGCTTCACTTCGCATGAAGGTTCTCATATGTGGAACGTCACGGAATAAGAAAGGCAGTGCATTAACCTTAAACGTTGGTTCAAAAGATTCGGCTAACCCACCATTGATTTTGGCCATATCAATCGCGCCAGTAACAACTTGCTCCGCTTGGTCACGTTCAGAGCCTAATTGACCGTTTGGAAAGATCTTAATCGTAAGGTCACCATTCGATTTTTCTTTAACTTTATCAGCCATGATCACCATGCCTTGGTGAGCTGCGCTTTCTAATGACATTGCATGCCCTAAGGTCAAAGTTTTTGCTTGAGCGCCAAATGCCATAAGAATTGAAGCCGCTGCAATCGTCAGTAGGTGTTTTTTCATGTTCTTCTCCAGAATCCATTTTGTAAGAGGTACAGTTTTTATATGCAACGCTATAGCTAAGTTTGAAATCTAACGTTCAATTGCACATCGCTCATAGCAGTAACGTTTCATTACAATATTCTTACCTCTATGAATTTTGTATTACAATACTATATGTATATTTTGTGAGCTAAGGTTCATCTATTTGCCAGAGAGCTGAATTGATTGTGATACCAATCATATTTGGCACCAATTAGACCATTAAGCAGTCTAACTTCGGATTTTTGGGGAATTTCGATCGCTCTCAACTGCTTTTAGAACAGTCTATTAGCAAAAATTACGCGCAAGTTTGTGTTATTTTAAGATCTTAAAATCAGTAATTAAGCACGGACAAAGAAGGTTTCATCGATTGAAAAAGCGAGTCGTGAAATGCGGTTTCTGAGGTGGTCGAGGTAAGGTTTTAGACTGAGCGTATGGAACAAGAGTGGATAAGCAGGGATAAAGACAACGGTGGGAGTCTTACTAGGACGAATTATTTGTAACAAAAATCCGAGAGCCTCACAGCCCTCGGATTTTTGTTTTTGGTGTTCTAATTTTTAGGCGTTAGACGAATTACAAATCAGCGCCATAGATATCAAACGTAAAGTACTTAGCGGCGATCTTGTCGTAAGTACCGTTTGCTCTGATCTCTTCAATCGCGGCATTGAATTGTTTCGCCAGTTTTGAATCCTGCTTTCTTAGTGCTAACGCCGTACCTTCGCCAATGTAGGCTTTGTCGGTCACTGCTTTGCCTTTGAATTCAAAGCCCTCGCCTTCTTTCTTGTCTAAGAAAGCCAATGACAGTTGATCTGAGTTGCCGAAGGTTAGATCTAGACGACCGTTTTGCAGATCCAGATAAACTTCATCTTGGCCGGTATAGCGTTTAATGTTTGCCACATCACCAAACTTGTCTGTTACGTAGCGATCGTGAATCGTACCTTGCTGAACACCGATGGTTTTACCCGCTAAGCCGGCCTCATCAATGCTGAACTCGGCGCTCTTAGCAGCAACAAACACGGCTGGTGTTTGGTAGTACTTATCGGTGAACAAAATCTTACGCTTACGCTCTTCGGTAATACGCATTGAAGCCATGATCACATCTGACTTTCTTGCCAACAAACTTGGAATTAACGAGTCCCAACTTTGTGAAACCCAAGTACAATCGAGTTTGGCTTGCTCACACAGAGCATCAGCTATCTCAATATCAAACCCGACAGGCACACCATCACTGTTTTTGTAGTTAAATGGCGGATACGTAAAGTCCGACGCCAAACGGATTTCTTTCGCCTGTACCGTTGTACCAAGTAAAGCGGCCGCACAAGCGAGTCCTAGTATTATCTTTTTCATCATTGCCATCCTAGATATGATCTTTATCGAGTTGAGATTGAGTTTCTATATATTGATCTTGTTGATGCTGTCGTTTTTGCTGATCTTGTTGAGTCTGTTGTAGCTCGGTTTGGTAGCGTGTTAGTGACGTTATCACTTCTAACATGCTCTCTTGGCTACCAATACTGATTCGAACACAGTTACGCAAAGCATGTTCGTGGTTTTGATTCCTTGTCACAATGCCATCCTTCGCCAATACACTGAACACTTGATGCCCAGGTTTTTGACGCAGCAAAATAAAGTTCGTCGATGAAGGGTAAACAGACTCGATGAAATCAAATTGCGTTAACTCACAAGCAAACCAGTTACGTAGTTCGACCAGCTTTTGTGTCGCGTCTTGCATCACTGAGACTCGTTCATCAGACAAAGCGTCTAACACGATTTGCGATGAGCAATCCGGCATCGGATAAGGTGGAATCAGCTTCGCGACATACTGCATCACATTTTGACTCGCTAAGATAAAGCCACATCGAACCGCAGCCAGTCCAAACGCCTTAGACAAGGTGCGAATCACTACCAAATGCGGATAACGCTCAATAAGGCTCACAGCTGACGTTTGTGGTTCAAACTCGATATACGCTTCATCGACTACCACTAGCGACTTTCCAGTCGTGCCTTCCAGTACCTGAATCAAATCCGATTTAGGAATCACATTGCCCGTTGGGTTATTTGGTGAGCAAAGAAACACGATATTAGCCAACTTCGCTTTGTTCACAATATCAGTGACGTTAAGGCTGAAGTCTTCCTGCAATGGAGAATCCAAGGTATTAATCGCCAATGCATCGGCGCAAAACTCATACATTGCATACGTTGGTGAACAAATAAGTATATTGTCACTCGCTGGCTTACAGAATGTTCTGATCAGTAAATCTATCGCTTCATCGGCGCCACGAACGGCAACCGTTGCAGCATCAGTTCCGCAATACGCTTGATAAGCCTTAGCAATATCTTGCGGTAAAAAATCTGGGTATCTATTGTGGCTTGCTTCTCCTGGAAACAGCGAGCTTTCCAATTCATTGGCGTTTAGCCAGACTCGTCCATCACCACCAATTCTTCTTGCCGATTGGTAAGGTATTAATTTTTTTACAGCCTGAGGTACTAAACTATCGATAAAAGATGTCAAGAAGCTATCCCTTTCACAAAATCACAATGTCTTCACCACTGCCTTCATATTCAAAAAATGTGACTTATACACATATTGAATCACAAATGATGATTAAGTATTTACATTCAAACAGAACACTATTGATAAATGAATCGAAATAATCACATAATAGCCATGATAAAAAATCATAGGTAAAGATATGAATCGCACACTTCCTTCAACTAAAACCTTGCTCGCGTTCTTGTCGACGGCAAGGCATCTCAACTTTACGCGCGCGGCACATGAGCTCAACGTTACGCAAGGTGCAGTAAGTCGTCAGATATTGTCGTTTGAAGAAAGCCTTGGCTGTGATCTCTTCTATCGCCATGCTCGAGGATTGTCTTTAACGCCGAAAGGAGAAGAACTGGTTCCCCTGATACAAGGAACGATTCATCAACTGCAATCGGCTCTCAATCAAGTGGCAAGTTCTCCCTCTAAGATCAAACTCAACGCCCCCAGCTGTATTACCTCTTGGCTGCTACCCAAGTTGATGTCTTTTCAGCAAGCCTACCCTGAAATTGATGTCGAGCTCACGTCGACCATCAAGCACGTTTTTGAACCAAGCTTTGACCCGTTTGACGCCGTAATCACCTATGGAAAGAAGCCAAACCAACAATCGATTGTGAGTCAGTTATTGTTCAACGAGCAGCTGGCTCCGGTCTGCCAGGCGCAAAGCATTACTCAGGGCCATCTTGCAAGTAGCGCTTCTACTATCATCAAGCCACACAAGCTCGCTCAATACACTTGGTTACACGCCAACAATGAGCAAAGTGATTGGCGACTATGGTTAGAGCACATAGGAAGTCATGACCTTTCAAGTAAGAACAACCAACAATTCGCGACACTTGATCAAGCGATGAATGCAGCCATTCAAGGGTTTGGCATTGCCATAGGCGATATCACGCTGGCCAAGCAAGATATCGATTTGGGCAGGTTGGTGAAAGTGAGTGAAGGCAGTGTCTTTTCTGGAAATGGTTACTTTTTGCTGCAGCCTAAGAATCGACAAAATCCATCTTTATCTACGCTGGTTGATTGGCTTGTCGATTAGCGGCAATCACCGTAGATAGAAGCACACTATAAACGGCAGTAGAGCGTCATAATGAGAATTTCATCGTTCTCAAAATGAAACTATTTTATGTCTGTTACGTATTGGTTGTCTGAGAACAGAACGTACCTCGCCTTAACTATTTGAAAAGAAGTTCAATTCTATCTGGTAGGGAAAATGTTCCGTTAAACTAGAGAAAATGGCATTCGAATTGCTTTGTCATAGATAACCCAACCAATATACAGCAGGTTGCAACAGTTTCACTGCAGCTTGTCACGGAGGATAGGCTATGACCTTACAAAGACATACGTATTACGGCTTGATTCACCATGGAATTAAAACCTTATTAATGGACAGAATTGGCCACTTCACAGAGCGTGAATATCACGAGTATCTCGACCTAACGACAGGCAAATCGACGTGTTTTGCCATGAGTGAGCAAGAGCTCGAAAACACCTTAGACAGCTTAAAGAGCGAAGGTTACCTTGAAGATATCAAGAAGCTAATACCTCGCTACCAAACCACATCAATGCGATAACGTTATCCAACTCGATGATGAAAAGATCCGACTAGATAAAGCATTTACATGGAATTAATTAGCACCCAATTGTCTCGGGCTATTTAGCATCGAGACAGTTTTCGTTAGACTGTCTGCAACTCAACTAACTGGACAGTCAGTGCCACATGAAGCAAATCCTTGATTTCATTCCTCTCATTATTTTCTTTGCGCTGTATAAGATGTATGACATCTACACGGCTACAGGTGCATTGATTGTTGCTTCCGCAGTGCAAATCGTTTTGACATACGTCATCTACAAGAAAGTAGAGAAAATGCAGATCATCACATTTCTGATGGTTGCCGTATTTGGTGGCATGACCATTTTCTTGCACGATGACAACTTCATTAAATGGAAAGTAACCATCGTTTATGCATTATTCGCTATCGGCCTGACCGTCAGTCACCTAATGGGCAAGTCAGCGATTAAAGGCATGCTGGGTAAAGAGATCACACTTCCTGAAGCGGTATGGAGCAAGATCAACTGGGCTTGGACTTTGTTCTTTACTCTATGTGCCATTCTCAACGTTTACGTTGCTTTCAGCCTACCCTTGGATGTTTGGGTAAACTTCAAAGTGTTTGGCTTACTGATCGCTACTTTTGCATTTACCTTGCTAACGGGTGTCTATATTTATAAGCATTTGCCAAAAGACCAGCATCTACAAAAAGATCAGCATTTGCCAAAAGAACAGCATCTACAAAAAGACCAGCAGAAAGAGTTAACGGATAAAAATACCGACGAGAAGTAACCCTAAGGGATGAGTCCTCATCCCCTTTTTGATACAATTATTATCAATATGCTATTTAACAGTGGCCAATGATACTCGTGATCATTGGCCACTGATTGTTTGTGTTCGGTGAATACGTTAAAAATACGACCACCGCGAACCCCGCAAACACATCTATTTAAATTTAAAACAATCAATACCATTAAGAGTACAACAATGACTATTCAATCAACTTTGAACCCGATTGGTTCTTTACTTCTTCGCACTTTGGCGATGCCTTCTGATACCAATGCAGCAGGCCAGATTTTCGGTGGTTGGATAATGTCTCAGCTCGACCTTGCTGGCGGGATACTGGCGAAAGAGATCTCTAACGGCAAGATAGTCACGGTTTCAGTATCGGGTATCGAGTTCAAACAACCAGTTTCAGTGGGTGATGTGGTCTGTGTTTATGGTGACTGCACCAAGATTGGTCGTAGCTCGATGAATATCGACCTAGAAGTATGGGTTAAGCCGGTACTTGATCACGGCATCGGCGATCGTTACAAGGTATGTGGCGCGACATTCAACTACGTTGCTGTAGACGAAAGCGGTAAACCCCGCCCAATTAATAAATAATACTTTCGACGGCCCTATCGCACTGTAAGGTCTTTAGCCATTTCGATTAAAAATGCTAAAGACCTTCTCACTCTCCCGCACCATTTCACAATTTCTTATCATTAGCTCTTCCAATACCCATTAGTTCGCGTAAATTAGCAAGATAGCGAATTTAAACGCCCTCAATTTAGTGAAGTAAAATAAGGATATCTCAATATGTGGTACGTGATTTTTTCTCAAGACGTCGAAAATTCATTAGAAAAACGCCTAAGTGTTCGCCCACAACATCTAGAACGCCTACAAACACTTCACGATGAAGGCCGCCTTTTGACAGCAGGTCCAATGCCAGCGATTGATTCAGATAACCCTGGTGAAGCGGGCTTCACAGGTTCTACTGTGATTGCTGAGTTTAATTCTTTAGACGATGCACAGGCATGGGCAGACGCAGACCCGTACATTGCTGCAGGTGTCTACCAAAATGTGATTGTTAAACCATTCAAGAAAGTATTTTAACGTGAAAAAATGGATTATCGGTTCACTGGCCGCTGTTCTGCTTGCAGGCTGCAGCTCATCAAGTGAACAAGACAAACAAAGACAGCTAGAAATGATGGCGCAGCATCGCGCTGGCGTTTTATCCGCAGGCCTTCCGATTGAGTATGGCCCGCTGTCGGTCATGCGCGTGCTGGCAAAGAACACGGTTATCGAAATCATGATGATCTACAACCAAGATGCAAAAGGTGCTAAACCTTTAAACCAAGTTGTAGACATGAGTGTGAATAGCTACTGCACCAACTCTGAAGTAAGAGCAAACCTCGACATGGGCTTGGCTTACAACATCAAGATTCGCAACACTCGCGGACAACTGATCGTTGAGAAGCTGATCAGTAAAGATACTTGTCAAAGTAGCAGCTAGTTTCTAGCTCGAGATTCGAACAAGTATAAAACCAGAAGGCCTCGCAAATGCGAGGCCTTTGTTGTGGTTCATCGTGGATTAACGGATCAATCAAAATCTTAGACTGAATTATACCTCAGCTGATTCCCACTCTTTACGCAGTGCCTTAGTCGCCGACACAAGGTTTGTCAGTGCAGCTTCTGTCTCTGCCCAGTTACGCGTCTTCAAACCACAATCAGGGTTTGCCCATAAACGTTCTGCTGGGATTTTTTCTGCCGCTTTCTTAAGTAAATCAACAATCCACTCTTCTGAAGGAATGTTTGGTGAGTGAATGTCATAAACACCCGGCCCAATCGCATTCGGGTAGTTAAACTCTTCAAACGCTTTCAGTAGCTCCATGTTCGAACGAGAAGTCTCAATGGTAATCACGTCGGCGTCTAGTGCAGCCACTGAGTCAATGATCTCATTGAATTCGCTGTAACACATATGGGTATGAATCTGAGTTTCTGGTTTAGCACTCGCCGCTGAAATCTTAAAGGCATCGACCGCCCACTCTAGGTATTCTGCGTGGTCGCGCTTTTTCAAAGGCAAACCTTCACGAATGGCAGGTTCATCGATTTGAATAATGTTGATGCCCGCGTCTTGCAAGTCAGACACTTCATCTCGTAGAGCAAACGCCAGTTGATTAGTGATCTCTTTACGTGAGATGTCTTCACGTGGGAATGTCCAACATAAGATGGTGACTGGGCCTGTCAGCATCCCTTTCATCTGCTTCGAGGTCAGAGATTGAGCATAGGTCGACCATTCCACCGTCATTGGTTTTTCTCGTTCAATATCCGCGACCACAATCGCTGGCTTCACGCAGCGTGAGCCATAGCTTTGTACCCAACCAAACTTAGTTGTTTGAAAGCCTGCTAGGTTTTCTGCAAAGTACTCCACCATGTCATTGCGCTCGGCTTCGCCATGAACAAGCACATCTAGATCTAACGCTTCTTGACGTTTAACCGCATCAGCAATATGACCTTTCAATGCCGTTGTATATTCCGCTTCGCTCAGTTTACCAGTACGGTAAGCACTGCGCTGAACTCGGATCTCCCCTGTTTGTGGGAATGAACCGATCGTTGTGGTTGGTAACAGCGGTAAGCCTAGAACTTCAGACTGATGCGCTGCGCGCTCTGCGTAAGGTGCACTGCGCTCTGCTAGTGCTTTCGTGATGGTATTAAGGCGCTCTCGTACCTGAGGCTTGTTCACATGAGTCGCGCTCTTGCGTGCAATAATAGGTTGGCTGTAAGTCTCACACGCTAAAATGGCATTTTGATCGCCATCTAACGCAGCCCCCAGTAAACTCACCTCGGTGACTTTCTGTTTCGCAAAGGCAAACCAACTCTTCACTTCTTCGCTAAGCGTCTCTTCTAACTCAAGGTCAACCGGGCTATGCAGCAGTGAACATGAACTTGCGACCCATAGTTTATCGCCTAGCTTTTCTTTCACAGGTTGCAGTAACTCAAGCTGAGAAGCTAAGTCTGCTCGCCAAACATTGCGTCCATTGATTGCACCCGCAGAAAGTACCCAATCTTCCGGTAACTTATTCACCACTTCATCGAGTTGCTGCGGTGCGGCAGCCAAATCGATGTGTAAGCCGTTGACGGGCAGTTCCACGATCTTGTCTAACGTGTCAGTCACCGAATCAAAGTAAGTGGTCAGCAATAGTTTCACATCGCCTTGAATCACTTGATAAGCCAACTTGAATGAATCTGCCCACTTAGTCTCAAGTTCCAGAGATAGAATGGGCTCATCGATTTGCACCCACTCAACGCCCAACTTGGCAAGTTTTGCCAAAATCGCTTGGTAAGCAGTAAGCAAACGAGGAAGCAAGGTTAAGCGGTCAAAGCCCTCTTCCACTTCTTTGCCTAGATATAAGTAAGACAGCGGGCCGAGAAGGACTGGCTTCACCTTATGCTCGGCTTTAATCGCTTCATTCACTTCATCGAACAGTTGTGGCCAGCTCACCTCAAACGAATCGTCTTTGCTGAACTCAGGAACAATGTAGTGGTAATTGGTATTGAACCACTTAGTCATGTCGGAAGCAGCCGAACTGTCTTTAGTGCCATCATTCGACGTATGCGTACCACCGCAGCAAGTAGACTGAACTTGAGACTGACCGCGACCTACACGGAACAAGGTATCCAGATCTGGGAAGGCTTTTTCATCTTCTACTCCACCAGCATGACGTTTTGGCACATGACCTAGAAGTAGAGTCGTCGTTAGAACATGGTCGTACCATGCGAAGTCACCCGCAGTTGCAAAGCTTAGATTCGCGTCAGCTTGTACATTCCAGTTACGATTTCTTAATTCGCTGCCGAGTTGCTTGAGCTCAGATTGATCGATTTCACCGCGCCAGTATTTCTCGAGCGTGAATTTAAGTTCTCTTTTTTCGCCGATACGTGGGTAGCCAAGAATATGCGTTGTTGTCGTCATGAGTCTGTTCCTTATTCGATAATTTTAATTTCCGGTCAGACTGCCTTTGATGATTTCACTTTCCCATAAAGGCGTCTGGATGGCTAAACTATCGCCTTAATCCGATCTATGGACAACGTCCAAATATTCATCTTGTTTATTAATAATATTCATCTTGAATCATCCAAAGATGAACAGTTTAAATCCATCTGGACATCTAGACGTTTACAAAAGATCAAAAACACCGTAGGGTGATTATTAAGAAATATTGAATTGGCTTAGGGAATATGAGGAATACTCATGATAGAGCTTAAACACCTTCGAACATTGACCACCTTGAGAGACAGCGGATCGTTAACAGCCACTGCGACCTCTCTTCACCTGACTCAGTCGGCGCTTTCTCATCAATTAAAAGATCTTGAAGCGCGTATTGGCGGTCAGCTTTTCCTACGAAAAACTAGGCCAGTGAAATTTACCTCTGAGGGTGAGATCTTGCTTAAGCTCGCGGATGAGATACAGCCAAAGATTGCTAAAGCAGAGAATGAGTTGGCGAGCCTAAAAGAGGATGTGAATGGCCGATTGCACATGGCGATCGAGTGTCACTCATGCTTCCAATGGCTAATGCCCGCTTTGAAGGAATACCAAGTTGCTTGGCCAAGCGTGACCTTAGATTTCTCGTCAGGGTTTGGGTTCGAGCCTCTACCGGCATTGATGGCTGGAGAACTCGATTTGGTGATCACCTCTGATATACAGCCCCGTTCTGAAGTTCACTACGAACCGCTTTTCGATTTTGAGATGCGTCTTATCACCGCGATCAACTCTCCTTTAGCCGAAAAGCCGAGTATTGAACCGCAAGATCTTAGTGATATTACGATGCTCTCTTATCCGGTTCAAAAGCAGCGTCTCGATGTAGTGAAACACTTTTTGCAACCTGCAGGCGTTGAACCAAAGAAATGGAAACAGGCAGACAACACATTAATGTTGGTACAAATGGTATCAGCTGGCTTAGGGGTCGCAGCATTACCAAACTGGGCGATCAGTGAATTTTCAAGGCAAGGACTCATTGCCAGCAAACCATTAGGCAAAGGGCTTTCAAGAAGGTTATTCGCAGCGGTAAGAAACTCAGAAAAAGACAAACGTTACCTACAAGCTTTCTTTAGCACGGCAAGACAGCAAAGTAAGAGTCACCTAGATGGCATTGAAGTCGTTTAAGAGGCGCGTTGTTGGGTTAGTTTATGCCAGCGTTGAACCAGATAGGAATGCGCCAGAAACAAAAAAGTCACAGATTATCTGTGACTTTCTTCTTTTAGCTTTAGTACCGACGATAGCGGTACTTGTTCATTCACGATACTGGCTCACAATCGATAACTAGTTCATTCTCGATAACTGGCTCACAATCGATAGCTGACTCACAATCGACAGAAGATGCGCCAGTTTGTTGCTTATCTTGGATAAGACTTAAACTGGTTAGTTAATGGATCGTATTGATAGCCAAGCATATCAAGCTTACCTACAACACTTTCTATATCCATTTCATACATACTGATCAGCTCTTCAAAGCTATCGCATTCTAAGCGAAGTTTTTCATTCACGATTCCCAGCAAAATAATGCTATCGAAACCTTTGACGTTGCTTAAATCCATCCCGTACTCCTAACGAACACACCGACTAGATTTAAGTTTAGAACGCTTACCAACACCACGCTAAAAAACAGATCACACTTTTTCGATTCAACACCGAAAGGCGTGTGAGATCAGTAATCGCCTACATCGCCCAAACTGGCGTTAAACCAACGGCCGCCACCAATAACATCAACAATGAAATAGTCAGCTGAAGCTTTTCAGGGGTTTTAACGAACAATAGATGCCAACACCACACTACGATAGCTGAGATTAGCAAAGCAAAGCTAAACAGTAGGGTTGAAATCATTGGCTCTAATTGAGCTTCAGACAGAGAATAAACATTTACGACCGTCGCCAAAACCACCAGCATGCCGGTTAATACGCCCACAACAGGCAGAACACGGTGAAATGCTTGTAATCGCGTTCTCGCAATCGTCAGCAGTAAATGACCAAACGCAGACCCCAACAGTGCCACTAGCAGTAAAGTAGTAATAATACCGACGGTGGTTGCTTGCTCAGTCGCTTGAATAGCAACGTATGACAGCGCCAAACCACATGCAAGGTACATCACCCAAATAGGACCAGAATCACGTGTCTTCTTGGTTTGAACTTGAGAATAGAAATAAAAGATCGCGAACACGACAAGAAACGCTTCAATTCTTAATGAAGCAACAGCAAGCCAAAGCACGCCAATCGCAGGTAACATCTTGTGAATACGGCCACGTTGTCCTGGGCAAATATCCCCTTTTACCAAGATGAGGGTTAAGATCAGTTGGGCTCCTAATAGCATCGGAGCAAATTGTACTAATAATGATTCGACCATTGTGGATCTACTTATTCAGACTTATTTTCGCGAATAATATCAAAAACTGCCCCGAACACTAATCAAAATCACAAATTAGCGACGTTATTCAAGGCTTCAACTATGCTGTTGTATGGTTCTTTTGTCAGCATTATCTGCAAAATGGTGAAAGACATCAGAACTAACAGGGGCATGTTCTACTGGCTAGTCTAGGCTCATGCCGCTATAATTCCCGCCTCAAAAATCAGAGGTTGAAATATGTACAGCGATATCACTCCTATTCACGAACACAAAAAATACTGGGCCGAGTGCTACGGAACAGCACCCTTTTTGCCTACCAGTAGAAAGGAGATGGATGCTCTTGGATGGGATAGCTGTGACATTATTATTGTAACTGGTGACGCTTATGTCGATCACCCGAGCTTTGGTATGGCTATCATTGGCCGCTTGCTTGAAGCTCAAGGTTTCCGCGTGGGCATCATTGCCCAACCAAAGTGGGACAGTAAAGATGCCTTTATGGAACTGGGTCGACCTAACCTATTCTTCGGCATCACTGCGGGTAACATGGATTCCATGATCAACCGCTACACCTCTGATCGCAAACTTCGTCACGACGATGCCTACACACCAAACAATGAAGGTGGTAAGCGTCCTGACCGTGCAACTCTGATTTATTCTCAACGTTGTCGTGAAGCTTACAAAGGCACACCAATCGTTCTTGGTGGTATTGAAGCAAGCTTACGTCGCGTTGCGCACTACGACTACTGGTCTGATAAAGTTCGTCGCTCTGTATTGTTTGATGCAAAAGCAGACATTCTTCTTTTCGGTAACGCTGAGCGTGCACTGGTTGAAGTGGCACACCGCATTGCCGATGGAGAAGACATGTCTACGCTGACCAATATCCGCGGTACTGCTATCAACTTGCCTGCAGCGCCTGAAGGTTACAAAATTATTGATTCTTCTCGTATCGAAAAACCGAACAAAGCCTACGTTCCGGTTAACCCGTACGAAGTAGAAACGCAATGTGATACCAAGAAAGATGAAAAAGAAGAAGTAAAGGCGCAGCCAATTACTATTCGTCCTTCTCGTCACGATGCAAAAACAACCGCGGTTCGTATCCCTGGTTTCGAAAAGCTCAATAACGACCGTATTCTTTACGCTCACGCTAGCCGTATTCTACATCTAGAGACCAACCCGTATTCAGGTCGCGCTCTTATTCAACGCCACGGTGACCGCGAGCTATGGGTAAACCAAGCGCCAATTCCTCTTGCAACTGAAGAGATGGATTACGTGTTTGGCCTTGCTTACAAGCGTGTTCCTCACCCTATGTATGGCAAAGCGAAAATTCCTGCATACGACATGATCAAAACCTCGGTGAACATCATGCGTGGTTGTTTTGGTGGTTGTTCTTTCTGTTCAATCACAGAGCACGAAGGTCGTATCATCCAGAACCGTTCGAAAGAATCGATCTTGGATGAAATCGAAGACATTAAAGATAAAGTACCTGGCTTTACCGGTACCATTTCTGACTTGGGTGGCCCAACGGCGAACATGTATCGTCTAGGTTGTTCTGATCCTAAAGCTGAAATTAACTGTCGTCGCCCATCATGTGTGTTCCCTAAAATCTGTGAAAAACTGAACACAGACCACCAGCACACCATTGATCTTTACCGCTCAGCGAGAAAGGTTCCGGGCATCAAGAAAGTAATGATCGCATCAGGCGTTCGTTATGACCTTGCGATTGAGTCTCCAGAATACGTACGTGAGCTTGTGACTCACCACGTTGGTGGTTACTTGAAGATTGCTCCAGAGCACACTGAAAAAGGCCCTCTGGATCTGATGATGAAACCGGGCATGGGCACTTACGATCGTTTCAAAGAGATGTTCGAGAAGTACAGCGCTGAAGCGGGCAAGAAACAGTATCTAATTCCTTACTTCATCTCTGCTCACCCGGGCACGGAAGATGAAGACATGCTTAACCTTGCGTTGTGGCTGAAAAAGCACAACTACGAGTGTGACCAAGTACAGAACTTCTACCCATCGCCAATGTGTAATGCGACGTCGATGTACTACTCAGAGACTAACCCTCTGAAGCGCGTGAAATACAAAAAACGCGAAGATGTTCCAGTGCCTAAAGGCGATCGTCAACGTCGTCTGCATAAAGCATTGCTTCGTTACCACGATCCAGAAAACTGGAAGATCATCCGTGAAGCACTGATCAGCATGGGTAAAAAGCACCTAATTGGTGACAAAGCGAACTGCTTAGTGCCTGAAGAAGACTTTGAGGCTCAGACACCGGCACAGCGTCGTAAGTCTGGTCGTCACGGCTCGCAACGTTTTGCAACTAAGCACAGTAAAGCTCAACCGGGTCTTGGCGGCGAAAGCCCACGTAACCATTCTAAGCCTGGTGGCAATAAGCCTAAACCAGGTGGTAAGAAGCCAACAGGTAGCCAAAGCAACGGCAATCAGGGCAACGGGAAGCAGAACGGTAATGGTAATAAACCAGCGACTGGCTTCATCAAAAAAGCCCCTGCTAGTCAGCAATCTCAAGGCCATGGCGGCGGAAATGGCAAGCCAAACCGCAACAAAGCGGGCAATGGTCAAGGTGGTAAACCTGCAAGTAACGGAAAGAATCGCCAGCGCGCAACACAGCGTTAATATCGCGAGCCGATTTACTTGGTTATCATAAAAATACAAAGCGCAGCTATTTAGCTGCGCTTTTTTGTGTCTGTTACCAATATTTTTAATTGGCTAATTGATTACAAGAGAGCTTAACGGGTGAAGACCCAATAATGACTAAACAAATAGTTAGTGACCATGCCCACCAAGATACCGACGGCCATTGCGATAAATACAGCCCCAGTAAATGCAGGAAGCACTTCCGTCATCAGCTTAAAGCACAGCAAATTAGGTATCGCCGATATCGATGCAGAAAACATGAATTTTTGCCACTGAATCAACTTCTCTGACCAACTACCCTGCCCTTTGAAGTCAAAAGTTAGCACTCGGTTACCAAACCACGTTGTTGTTGCGGCTGCAATGAAAGATCCTATCCTTGCACTCATCAAAGGCAGCCCAACGGCATAATGCAGTAACGCAAACACTAAGCAATCAACAACAAACCCGCCAACACCAACCACAGCAAATCGAACCACCTTGTGGTGGGACTGTAACCTCTGACTGTGCGTTTGAAGCTTGTTGTTGAACATTCGTAACCCCGAGTTAACGCTGAACATCGCTGCCACTTTGAATATGACTCAACGATAGATTTGGCTTGATGCTTGAGCTATGACAGCTGAATAAAGCACGCTTTATTTTCACCGTTGGCTCTAGAATACACGTTAATGCGTTCTCTTTAATCTTGGTTTCCACTTCAGATCTTTTACCAATCAGATAGAACTTATCAATGCCATCTATCTGCTCGATATCGAGAAGTCTTTTCGCTTGACCATGACTGTAAAATTGCCCAGAGAATGGTCGTTTACCCACGTAAAAGCTTGGCGCAGAATCCGTAATCTGTTCGAAGATAATACGGTCACTTTTCTCGTTCGCCTTGCCGAGATTCAGGTAGACCATCGCAATCATTAGCAACACAGGTAGAACCAAAGCGACGCTCGAGAACCACTTCTTATCTTTTTCCACTACGAGTATAGCAATCAACAAGCCAAGGGCTGGAATACCTGGTAGGACGTAAGCTGGGAGAATATTGCCCGCCATAGTGAAAAGAATCAGGGGTGAAATCAACCAACAGACAAGAAATGAAAACAAGCCGCGATTTTCAATATTAATTTCTGCAATTTTCTTACGTCGAGCAAATGCCAATATAGGTAATACAATCGACCACGGCGCAGCCGCTTGAAGCCAAAACAGCCAGATCATGCCTCTTGCTTGGTCATGGGCAGAACCGTATAAATCGCCCTCCCAGCCACTCACAACAAAGCGCTTAAAGTGCTCGCCAACAATAAAGTAATCAATGAAGCCCGGCGTTGCCATTTCAGCCATGATGTACCAAGGCAAAGCAATCGCTAGCATCACACCCAAGCCAGACAACAATGGAAAGCGTTGCCAAAGCACTTTGAAAGCGCCAAAGAAGCCATGTTGTAATACTAACCAAGGGAACACGGCGATGCCCATAATGACAATCGCTACTGGCCCTTTTGCAAGCAAGCCTAGTGCTAAACCAATGAAACCAACATAACCCCAAGATCGATTAGTCTTCGCACTGCCTTCACCTTTCCAACCCTCTCCTCCTAGCCAACACAAGTAGAAACCTAGCATTGCAATAGTCATAGCTAAGGTTAATGCTATGTCTGTCATCACAGCGCCCGCGGCAATAGAGAAAATACCGCATGTCGCCAACACTACCGCGGCAACCAACGCACTTTGCCCAGTTCGCTTCGCCATGTAAGCGGTTAACAAAATTGTCGCTACTCCCGCTAACCAGTGAGGTGCACGAACAGCAAACTCACTCAAACCAAACAGCTCAATCCCCGCAGCACTCATCCATGTGAACAACGGTGGCTTGCCCCAAAAAGGAATGCCGTAATCAAACTGAGGTGTTAACCAGTTGCCGGTTTCCACCATCAAGCGAGCCATTTCTCCATAGCGCGCCTCCGTAGTATCCATTAACGGATAAGTCGCCAAAGATAGGAGTCTTAGAACCAGTGCAAAAGCCAACAAATACCATAGGTGCGTTCTGTTCAGGCTCATGCTGACTCCTCTAATTTGAAATGTGTTTTTAATGCAGGTGTATCGACCACCGACTGAATCAGATACAAAGGACGATTCTTGGTTTCAATGAAAATACGACCTATGTATTCCCCCATTAAACCAATACTCAGGAGTTGAATACCTCCAAGGGCAAGTTGCACGACCATCATTGACGGGTAACCCGTGATAGGCTCACCAAACATAATGGTTTTGAATACGATGAAGACGCCATACACAAAAGCAGTAAGCGCCACTAAACCACCAACGGCCGTCGCAATACGCAGAGGTCGGATAGAGAACGAGGTAATCCCATCCATCGCCAAACCGATTAATTTGAGGTAGTTCCACTTGGTCTCACCACAGAAGCGAGCATCACGCTTAAATTGGAGCGTCGCTTGTCGGAACCCCGGCCATGAGAAAATGCCTTTCATGTAGCGGTTACGTTCTGGAAGCTGATTGATATGGTCGACAACTTCTCGGCTTAACAGTCGGAAATCACCCACATTCTCAGGAACATCAATCTTCGCAGCCACGTTCATTACTTTGTAAAAGCTCGCTGCTGAAAACTTCTTAAACCATGTTTCACCGTCGCGCTGGCTACGCTGCATATTGACGACGTCATAACCTTCGCGCCACTTGGCAATCATTTGCGGGATAAGCTCAGGTGGATCTTGTAAGTCAGCGTCTAGCAAAATCACCGCTTGTCCACGACAGTGCTCAAGGCCTGCGCTCATCGCTGATTCTTTGCCAAAATTACGGCTTAAACCGATAACAGAAATTGAGCTATTGATTGAAGTGAATGAACTCACCAACTCCAAGCTGCTGTCTTTGCTACCGTCATCGACATAAACGATTTCACTCTTGATGGGCAAGCTATCAAGCACCTTGGTAAGGCGAGAGTGGAACTCTTCCAATACCTCTTGTTCATCGTAAAAAGGCACAATGATAGACAGAGAAACCGCAGGGTTGATCTGCGATGTAGATATCTTAGGGCGGCTTATATGAAGTTCAGACATAATACGTTCTTCTATTTTTTAATCTGAATCCAATCTACCCTCCCATAAGTGAAAGTTATGTTATTGACATATTTTTCACGCTCACTCAGGATAATGTTACCGTCTATTTCTGTATGAGAATCAAAATGAAACGAGTTCTATTAGTCGAAGATAACCGTGAAATCGCAGGTGTATTGTTTGATTATTTTGAGTGTATTGGCATGGAACTCGATTATGCGGACAACGGCGAACTCGGCCTGCAACTCGCGTTGGAAAACTCATTTGATATCATCATATTGGATCTGATGTTACCAAGAATGGACGGCCTCACGGTTTGTAATAAACTGCGAGACCAAGGCAACGCGACACCTATTTTGATGTTGACTGCGTTAGATAGCCGCGATGATATGTTAAAAGGGTTTGAGCATGGTGCCGATGACTATCTAACCAAACCTTTTGATTTGGATATTTTGGAAGCCAGAATGAAAGCGCTTGTTCGTCGTTACCGAGGAAAAGTGGCTTCTTCTAAGCTTCAGTTTGATGAACTCACCATTGATCAAAAAACCCGTAAAGCCTACCGTAAAGACAAACTGCTCGCGCTTAACCCAACCACTTACACCATCCTTGAGATGCTGTGCCAAAAAGCACCTGAAGTAGTGACTCGTGAAGATATTTCCTACAAGCTATGGCAAGAAGACGAACCCAACAACGATGTGTTACGTAGCCATATCTATCAACTGCGTAATCAACTCGACAAACCTTTTGACACCCCAATGTTGATTACCGTTCCTAAAATTGGATTCCGTCTGGAGCCATCGAATTGATTACAAATGTTCTGACAAGCACCAAAACCCTCACAGGCCGCCTAGCGCTTTTCTTTGGGTTGATGGCCGTGATTGTGTCTGCATTCGTCTATGTCGTTTTTGTTGCCGGGTTGTATATGTCAGAAGACCGGGTTGGCGAAAGACGCATCCTGATTGACCGAAACTATGCTGTCGAACTCTTTCAAGCTGGCGAGAGCGGCGCAATACGTATTGACGGTCTCACCATGGCGTACAATGACCTGTCATTTGTACCAAAAGAGTACACACCTTACATAGAAGGTAAGGATAACTTCCTTGGTGAAGTCGGCGACGAGCCGGAATCGCGAATGATCTATGTGGGAGAATACTCTCATGAAGGTAAAACTTACCCGATCATCCTTATGTCTGAGATAGATCGCGTCGAATTTGATACCTATGAATTGGTATACGCCATCTCGTTCGTGTTGGTGCTGTTATCCATTTTGATATTTAGCTTTGGCACCTTACTCTCTCGCCTTTCCAAACGACTGATTGAGCCTTTCAATTCCCTATCTGAGCAACTCAACTCGAACAAACTCGACCTAGGGGAGGAGTTTGATGTCAGTGAAGGTGCAGCTGTTGAGTTTCGTCAGTTAACAGACCAACTCAATCAATACCGTAGAGAAATCAATTCCTTGATCAAACGTGAACAGGCGTTTGCTCGTTATTCAAGTCATGAATTAAGAACCCCACTAACGGTCGCTCGTGGTGCGAATAAATTGCTATTAAGAAGCGAAACAACGGAATTTCAATCTCGTCAGGTTGAGCGCATTGATGAAGCCATTATCCAGATGTCAGAAATGGTCGATGCCCTACTCGGTTTAGTTCGTTATGAAAGAAACAGTGACGATGCACCACTGCGCTTGTTTAGTCAGCAAGAGTTAGAAGCTATCGTTTCCAAGAATTCATTACAGGCGGATGAGAAGCAAGTCGAGATATCCTTACGCATTCAATCAGAGCCGACCATTCAAGCCACCAGCGCGATCATGAATATGTTGGTCGGCAACTTATTGAGGAATGCCATTGCAGCGACCAATAGTGGCACTGTCACGGTTACCCTGTCTGAACAGAGTATTGTGATTGAAGACCAAGGTGAAGGCCTTCAGGAACAATACAATCCGAATGGTCATGGATTAGGTTTATTGATTGTCGACGACTTGTGCCAACGCTTCCATTGGGGTTTTGAGTTGGTCAATCGCAACTCTGGAGGGTGCACTGCCAGAATCGCCTTTCAGACAGATTCAACCTCATCTAAACAAACATCTACAAAAACATAAACATCAACTAGATCAGCACCAAATAAACTCTTAGAGCTGTACTCAATATCCGACGAAAACTTGATTTAGTTGGTTTACAGCACTTGCAGGCTACTAGATACTTGTTAGTCCTATTTGAACTAAAAATACTGGCTTCTTAGTCAGCATTTTGTCTAAGCGCGATGAAACTAAATAATAGCCCTGTAACTCAACATCAATACAACGACCACACCTTTTTCTTGAAGCGTGACGATCAACTCCACTCTCACTTTTGCGGCAATAAAGCGCGAAAGTTCATGAAGCTACTCGAAGACGAACACCCGAATACGACAACCTTAATCAGCTACGGTTCTGCGCAAGCTAACTCTCTATTCTCGCTCGCTGCACTTGCAAAAATTAAAGGCTGGACGCTTGAGTTTTACGTTGACCACCTGCCTCAATGGCTACAAGAACGTCCAATCGGCAATTACCGTGGCGCTGTAGACTTAGGCGCTAAGGTGATTTCAGTCAAAGAGACGGGCTCTGAGCTTCATCCTCAGGAGTATATTGAGCAAATAAGACAGCCAGATTCTCAGTGTATTATATTGCCTGAAGGTGGACGCTCTCAGCTTTCTGAATACGGAGTGAAGCAACTGGCGATGGAGATACTCAGCTGGACTCGCTTCGAAAACAAACACGATTTTGTGGTGGCACTACCAGCAGGCACCGGCAGCACGGCTTTGTATCTGCATAAGCATTTAAAAGTGCA
>Ga0310124_10000139_pt1 | contig 46508 bp, 33 predicted proteins | sample CB11b_AW_Bot5_MG_FD_203507 | JGI IMG/M metagenome (GOLD analysis project Ga0310124, IMG submission 203507) | Marine microbial communities from Western Arctic Ocean, Canada - CB11b_AW_Bot5 | ecosystem: Environmental > Aquatic > Marine > Oceanic | place: Canada: Western Arctic Ocean | collected... | reverse complement strand
CCTCGGCGGATGTTTCTGCGTTGGCCGGCCGGGGAGCGTAAAACGCTGCGAATGCAATCGCAGCGCAAAGCGCGGCCGCAAGGTGGCCGAATGGCCATGAATACGAAACCGGCCAAATGGGGATGGGGAATTTACGCGCAATCATGACGCCCGTCATTTTGCAGCAGTCGCCGGGCCGAGGCAAGAAGCCAGCCGATGCGCCTGCTTCAGGCTTCCGGATCCTGTTATTGCGACGCGCCGCTCTTCGTCTCCTGTTTTGGTTCATTCTTTTCAGTATGCCGATGATATATTGAGCATGTTAATGAAAAGATAATCATGAGGAACCTTTGAGCCTGTGTTGTGGATTCCGGGCCATATCGTATTATCTACCATCGGTTTTCTCCTTAGCGCCGGGATATTCGGAGTCTCGATCTGGGTTGTTCTGCGTAAGGAATCGAGTCCTTTTCAGGATGGAATCTGGGGCGGACTGGCCAAGTGCGCCGTTTTCCAGGTGGTCATGACTATCTTGATGGCCATCCTGGTAGGGATGCTGGGCTTCTGGGGTCTCGGCCTGGGTGTGATCGTTTTCCTGCTCGGGATGAACAAGGTCTTTGGGGCCGATTTCGTCGAGTCGATCATGATAGTGGTGGCAAATCTTGCGATGGCCGAGGGAGTGAGGCGAGTCCTTCTGATGCTCGTCTGAAGTTTCAGGAACGCTAGCGCCAGACAAACCGCGGAATGCCCCGGAACAGGTCGATGCGTTCGCGGTCGTTGGCGATGCGGGGGCCGGGAGTGCTGCGGCCGGCGGCGATCTGCCCGTTGATGAGCTTGAAGAGCTCGCGGACCTTTTCGGGGTGGTCCGCTGCCAGGTTCTTCGTTTCGCCTGGGTCCCTGTCGAGCCGGAAGAGCTGGACGAAGGGAGCCTTCTCGAGATCTTTGCGGTTGGCGGGCGTCTTGCCGTAGTCCGCGAGGGCCTTTTTCCAGGCTTCCTCCTGCGGTGGGGAGTTTCCGTAGCGGCCGGCGCAGCCGCTGCCGGGGCAGAGCGCCAGCTTCCAGGGGCCTGAGTGGAAGGCCATCGCCGGGGCTCCCTGGACGACCAGGGTGTCGCGCGTGGCTTTCGCCGCGGGGTTTCGCAGGAGGGGAAGGAAGCTGACCGAGTCGGGAGCCTCCTCGGCCTCGAGTTTTGCTCCGGCGATCTCCGCCGAGGTGGCGAGGAGATCCTGCAGGCCGATGAGGGCGTCGCAGCTGCCGCCGGGAGCGACGACACCCGGCCAGCGGGCGACGCAGGGGATGCGGAAGCCGCCCTCGTAGACCGAGAACTTGTAGCCCCGGTAGGGACCGCTCGAGTAGTGGCCGTCTTTTTCCAACTCCTTGAGCTGGGCGTAGGTCGCCTTCCTCTTGCGTCCGGCGTAGAGCGCCGGGCCGTGATCCGAGGCCGCGATCACCAGGGTGTTCTTCGCCGCGCCGGTCCTGTCGAGCGTTGCGAGCACCCGGCCGACCACCGCGTCGGTCTCCATGATGAAGTCGCCGTAGATGCCGAGCTGGCTCCTGCCGGCGAAGGGGGGGCTCGGCGAGGTCGGCGTGTGAGGAGAGGTGAGCGCGAGGTAAAGGAAGAAGGGCTTCCTGCTTCGCGCTTCCTTCGAGATGAACTTCTCCGCCTCGTCGGCGAAGGTGTCGAGCACCTTCCAGTCTTCGAAATCCTCGGCCGCGGGCCCGACCCGGTTGAAGGCGCTCCAGCCCTTCCTGGCGGTTACCTTGCCGACGAACTCGTGGTTACGGACGAAGACGTAGGGGTACATGTCGAGCGAGCCGGGCAGGATAAAGCTCTCGTCGAAGCCGTAGTCGTTCGGTCCGACAAGCAGCGGTTTTGTATAGTCGACGTTGGTGAGGCCCTGTACCTTGCCGTCCCTGGTCTGCATGGTTGTGCCGAGATGCCACTTGCCGATACAGGCGGTCCGGTAGCCGGCGCCCTGGAGCATGCGGGCTATGGTGAGCCGGGTCTTCTTCAGCTGCAGGCCGATGAAGCCCCAGGGGCCGCCGTTGGCGCCGCGTCCGAAGCGGAAGGGGTAGCGCCCGGTGAGGATCGCCATCCGCGAGGGGACGCAGACGGAGGCCGAGGCGTGGGCGTTGGTGAAACGCACGCCATCTTTTGCCAGCAGGTCAAAATTCGGCGTCTCGACCTGGCAGCGCTCCCCGCCAAAGCTCTTGACGTCTCCGTAGCCGAGGTCATCGGCGAGGATAAAGACGATGTTGGGGAGCTTGTCGGCTGCGGAGGTCCGGTCGATCGGGGCGAGGAGCAGGGCGGCGGCGACAAGGGGCGCCAGGTAAGGGGTTATTTTCCAATGCAATAGAGCGCCTCCGCCGTGCGGATGAAGAGATTGCCGTAGGCGATCGAGATCGAGGAGCGTGCCGGGTAGCCACCCATCTTGACGTTGTTGAGAATCTTGAAGGCCGGGGGCTTGCCGTCCTTTCCAGGCTTGTCGTTATCCGCATGCGCGGCAACGACGACGACCTCTCCATCGGCGTTGATCATGTAGATCTTGCCGGCCGCCGCCGTTGGCGAGGCCCGCATGTAGCGGAAGCCGGGAAGGCGGCTCTTTCGAAGCACCTCTCCGGTCTTCGGGTCGACACAGTTGAGTACCCGCTTGCGGCCGTTGAGTACATAGAGCTTTCCCCGGTAAAAGAGCGGGGTCGGAGTGTCGGTGGTGTCGCGCTCGAGCTTCCAGCTGACCTTGGTGGCGCTTCCCGAAGAGTCGATGGCGATGACCGGGCCGAACTTCGGAGCCGAGGCGTAGACCAGCCCGCCCCCGGTTACCGGGGAGGTGACCATGCGCCAGTGGGTGATCTTTTCCGGGTTCCAGCCGCCGTGACGCCAGAGCTCCCGGCCTGTCGCGGGATCGTGGGCGCTCAGGGTGTCTCCACCAACGACGAGGATCTCGGTCCTGTCTCCGATTCGCCTGGGAATGGGGGTGGAGTAGGATTCGAGCGATTCCGCCACCGCGTCCGACTTGCGCAGGTGCCGGTAGAGGACTTTGCCGGTGACTGGGTCGATGGCGAGGAGATAGGACTCGCGGGTGAACTTACCCACCTTTTCGAGGTCCTTGTAGCGTGAATCGCGATGCAGCACCTGGACAAAGAGCTTGCCGTTCGACAGCAGGGGGCTCGAGCCGTAGCCGAACTGGCAGTTGAAGTCGCCGTAGCGTTCCTGCGCGTTCCAGCTCCAGCTCTTTTTGCCGGCGAGGTCGTAGCAGGAGAGGTCTCCTCTTCCTGTCAGGAAGAAGACCCGCTTGCCATCTGTGGCAGGAGATGGAGCGGCGAGAAAATTCTCGGTGCCCTGGTTTCGGTCGTCTTCGCCTTTTCCAAGCAGGCGACTCCAGAGCGTCTTGCCGTTTTCCCGGTCCAGGGCCAGGGCGCTCACCGTCCTGGTCTTTCGGTCGAAGGTTGTGAGGAAGACCTGTTTGCCGATGATGATCGGGGTGCAGCTCGCCGGTCCCGGCAGGGGGGCCTTCCACTTGACGTTCTCCTCCGGCCCGAATTTTTCCGGCGCGCTCTTCTCCTCGCTGGAGCCGTCGTGGTTCGGACCGCGCCAGCTGGGCCAGTCGTTGCAGAACAGCATCGAAGGAGTGAGAGCGCAAATGATCAGCAGCGTAATGAAGCTATGTTTCTGACAATGTTTCCCGGGCATGGCTGGCATGGGCGATGTGTAGGTTCGGGTTTCCTGGTTGGTTACCTGGCGTAGCGCCCCAGGCGAGTATCAGTCGCCTTCATGGTACAACAGCGTCTCTCGAAGTCCCAGAGAGTCAGCCGTTTATCTCTCGGCCGGCCGTGACGGGTTCCGGAATTTCAGGCTGGGCCGGTTTCCCCCCCCGGGGTGTTATCGTCGGTGCCATTCGCCGTTTTTCCGCGTCTAGATGAGATGAAGCCGACTGTGGCGAGGGCGAGGAGGGACCAGATGATAAAGGGGGTGATGAATCCAAGCCTGTCAGCGCAGAGACCTGTCAGCAGGGGGCCGACTCCCACCCCGCAGGAGAAGGCCGCCGTCAGCAGTGAGATCCTGAAGGTATGGTTACGGCTTTCCGGGTCGCCGGATACGATTCTCAGGGCCGGGACCGAAAACAGCGCCATGCCGATTCCCATGATGATGCGTGCCAGCAGGAGAACAGGAAAGGAGGCGGCCAGTCCCAGGAAAAAGGTCGAGCCTGCCAGCAATAGCAGTCCCGCGTAGATAAGGCGATGCTCATCAATTCGATCAGCCGCACGGCCAACAGGCCAGCTGACGAGGAAGCGGGTGAGGAGCATGGAGCTGAGGGCTACGGCGATCCCGAAGGAGTCCAGGCCCAGCCTGTTGGCGAACTCGTTCTGGAAGACGGGAAGGGTCGTCGCGCAGCTTGCCGCGACAAACGCCCCCAGGGCAAGCCCCGGGTTGAACAAGGGGGCGTCGCTGGAGGATTGATTCTGCTGGGATGTGTCGGTCGGCTTCCCGGGGCTCCCCCCGGGGCTTACGGTGAGCCCGGGTGAAGGCAAAAAGAAAAAAGGGACGCAGGCCAGGAGAATGCCTCCGGCCCCGAGGCAGTAGACCATCCCCAGGTCTTCCTTGCCGAAATAACCGATCAGGATTCCGCCCGCCAATGGGCCGAGCGCGAGCCCCAGGGTCTTGGCGGAGCTGAAGAAACCCAGGGCCGCGCCGCGGGAGCTGGGTCCTGAAAACGCGGTCAAGAGGCTCGCGGTGGTGGGGATGACCAGCGCGAGTGACAGGCCCTGGACGATTCGCAGCAGGACAAGCTGGGGAAAGCTTGCGGCGAGGACGAGGAGGGCCGTGCTCGCTGCGCAGGCCGCCAGTCCTGCGATCGCGATGGAACGTCGGGGGGCGATGTCGCGAGCCATCCGGCCGGCCAGGAGCTGGCCGAAGAACATCGCGAGGCCGAAGGACGAGATGAGGAATCCGATGCGCGAGGTCTCCGCCCAGTCCGAGAAGAGCTCGCCTTCTGGCAGCGAAATTACCGAGTAGGGAAGAGAGATGAAGATCGTTCCCGCTGCGATGCCCTCGATGAGACCGGAGAATGAGATCAGGCCGAGGTTGAATCGAGGGTCGCGTTTCGGTGGCACGTTCGCTCGTCTCTATTTACTCGTATCGTCGGCGTCAACGGGGCCGGACGGCACCTGTCCCTGCAGTCCGGAAGAGACATGAACCTCTCCGTCCATCCCGACAAGCACAGCTTCAACCTTGGGTAGGAGCTCGATAAGCTCCAGCCCTTTTGCCGGACCCAGAACGCACAACGAGGTCGCCAGCGCATCTGCGTATTCCGCATTGGGAGCCACCACGGAGGCGCTGATGCAGCCCCGGGCCGGGTAGCCCGTACGCGGGTCGATGATGTGATGGTAGCGTTTCCCCTCGAGCTCGAAGAACCTCTCGTAATCGCCCGAGGTGACCAGGCAGGTATTGGTGAGGTTGAGGGCCGCGAGCGCTTTTTCCTTTCGGCGCGGATGCTTGATGGCGATTTCCCAGGGCTCGCCGAATTTTTCCCCGAGGATCTTCATGTCTCCCCCGGCATCGACGAGGGCGTTCCTGATGCCGTGGTCCATCAGGATCTTCATGGCCCGGTCGACGCCATAGCCCTTGGCGATGCCGCCGAGTCCGAGCTTCATGCCGGCGGGAAGCTCGACGGTATTGTCGGCCGCCGAGACCTTTACCGCGCCGGCGTTGACGTGGCGGAGAGCGGCCTTGATTTTCCCGGGGTCGGGAAGGCTTTTCGGGGCGGTCTTGAAACTCCACAGCTTGCCGGCGGCAGCGAAGGTGATGTCGAAGGCGCCGCCGGTGAGACGGTGAAGTTCGATGCCGCGTGAGATAATCGCCGCGAGCTCCCGCGGGACCGCCCGGGGGCCCTGGCCGGCGGATTCATTCAGGCTGGTGAGCTCCGAAGCCCTCCAGTCGGTCATGAGATCTTCCACCCGCTTGATCTCGCCGACGGCGGCCGCCATGGCACGGTCGAGGAGGGCGGGGTCGTCACCGATGACGGTGATCTTCAGCCGCGTGCCCATGACGCCGTCCTGGCGTGAGCGCAGGACCGGGATGCTCTCGGCAGGCTCAGTGTTCGCGGATTCCGGCGCCGGACGGCATCCGGAGAATCCCGCCAGGGACAATAGCGCTACGGTACCGCTCAGGATGCGCGTCTTGATCATCTCGTGGGGTTTCTCTGGCGGAATGAGCCGGTTTCGGAGAGCGTTTTCAGCCGTCCTGTTTCGCGAAAGCGTTCCAATTATCGGGAGGCCGGTGCCCCCGGTAAAGGACCGAACCTCCAGGGCCCAGGATGACGATCGTCGGGGTCCCCTCAACCTCGAAGCTCCGCGAGAGCCGCAGGTCGCGGTCACGCACCTGCGGATAGCCTACGCCGAGGCGCGTAATAATTTTTTTCACCTTGGCTTCATCTACGTCTTTGTCAGGGCCGGAGATGATGCCGTAGAAGCGGATCCGGAGGGAATACCGGCGGTTGGCCTTGACCAGGTCGGGCATCTCTCGCAGGCAGGGCTTGCACCAGGTCTGCCAGAAGATGAGCGCCACCGATTGCCCTTGTCCCAGGAGGCTGTCGATGTCGTGGGGCTTGCCCGCCATGTCCCGGAATTTCAATCCGGCCGGGGTTTTGTGAGCCGAGCCAGGAGCCAGGGTGTCTCGCTTTTCGGGGGGACCCCCGCTGCAGCCCGTACACAGGATCAACAGGAGGAAGATCAGTCGTTTCATTCTCAGATTCTACCCCGGTTGAGTTCGTATTAGAAAGACCAGTTGAACCCGGCGGCGCCGAGGACCTGGTCGATGCCATCGCTTCTCAGGATATAGTCGCTGGAAACGTCAAATCGCAGGGTCTCAGAAAAGTACCAGGAGAATTTGATGCCCGCCCCGTTGGCGGTGAAGTCGCCGAGATCGGAGTCCTGCGTCATGAATTCCGGCGGGTCTTCCATGTAAAAATGCGCCGAGTAATCATCAGCGGCCGTCTGGGCGTAGAAGCGGTAGCGCAACCGGGCGCTCAGCCTGTCCTCGATGAGCCACTGGTAGAGCCTCGGCTCGATGGTGACGCTGGAGATGCCCCAGGAATCGGCATAAAGGCGCCCGCCTATCTCGATGGCCGTTGCCGGGCTGAGACTGGTACGCACCCGGCCGAAGATGGAGCCTCGGGTTCGGGTGTCCGGTAGCACTTCCGGGTAGATTGCGCCAAAGATATCATCTATTGCGAGGCGGTCATCCTGGAGGCTGCGATCCTCGAGCCAACGTTCTTCCCAACTGGGCCCCCCAAGTTCTCGAAAAGAGGGGGGGTGGTCATGGTCAGGGCCAGGGTGTTGTGGGTGTTCCAATACAGCAAAGTTGTAGGCTGTTTCGAGAAAGCCCGACTGGTGGGTGGCTGAGATGCCCAGCTCCGAATGAGTCGAGGGGGTGATGATCTGGTACCAATTGCCGGTGAGGCTCAAGGTCGTGCGGTCATCGGTTCCTTCTTGCTGCTCGCCGTTCCAGCGGATGATGTCGATGGTGTCCTGGAAAGCGTTCAGGTTCAGCTTGAGTGTCGTGTTCTTGTTGTTGAGGTCCCGGGCGACGAACCCACCGAGTCCGATGGAATCATAGTCGTACTCGGTGCTGAAGCTGAGGTTGCCGCCGATGCGCAGGTCCGGTTCCAGTTTGTAGGTGCCGCCAAGGCCGGCGCCGTAATAATAGTCCCCGGTCGCTCCGGTTTGATCCCCGAAGTTTTCCAGGCGCTCGAGAGATGCGCTCGAGACGTAGTCGTAGGAGATGTCGCCGTTGATCGAGAACCGATCGGTGACGTTGTAATCGAAGATGATCACGGGCTCGAAGTCCGTCAGGGCTTCATCGAGGAATGGATTTCCATCACCGTGGTCGCTGTTCCGGTAGTAGTTCAGGCCGAAGGTGACCGAGCCATGGCCGGCTTCGGCGGAAAAGGAGCGGTTCTCATCGTCAAGGGTCTCCTCGGCGTTCTGATCCTGCCAGGCGAAAACGGTTCTCGGGGCGAGGATGGTGAAGCCCGCGAGGACTGCCAGGAAGAGGGCCAGCGGGCGATTCTTCAGTAACATCCGCAACCGCCTCCTGCCGAGGCGCCGATCCCCCCGGCGCTTCCCTCGCGAGAGTAATAGGTCTTCTGATGGAAGTGGATCTCGGAGCCGTCTGGATCAAAAAGCATGATGGCATTGGAGAAGCGCTGCTTCTGATGGTATTCGACCCCCCGGCAGCCGAAGGAGCCAAGGACTGCGACAAAAAGAAACATCCGGAAGGACAGCCTGGAAGGGGGTAGTTTTTCGGGGCGCCATGGGAGGGCAGGGGCACGGTGTGAATTCATCGTTTCTTCGGGTTCCCTTCAAGCTTCACTGCATAGCCAGCTGAGGAAGAACTATAAAATCCATCAGATCTGGAAGCAAAGAAATAGCCATAAATATTACACCCACAGCACCTTACAGACCAAACTATCGTTATGCTAATGCGACGCATGTATGTCATGCCAAACTGATATTCGCCAGAACGAACAGGTCCTCATCGCCCTGAGCAGACGAATTTAGATATTTAGCAGTGGTGGTATCGTGTCTCTCCTGGCGATACAAATACCCGCTTTCTTACAGTTTGGGTGGGTGTTATTCTTTAGTCGGTGCTCAAGATGTTCCGGAATTAGGTATTCGGTATGAAAGTCTATACAGTGTTGACTGTGTCGTTGTCAGTCTTCTTCTCTGTACTGACCTGTGTGATCTACAATTCTGTGATCGAGACGCAGCAGGCGTCTTCTACCTCAGATGAAGCCGGAACACTGGATCTTGTCCGCCGCCTCGATAGTATCCAGGCTCGCCTGGACAGCCTGGCTGTTACTGTAGAGGAGCTTCCTCGACTGGAGACGCTGTCCGCGGCGACGGTTGTCCCGGATGGGGATGATTCTCCTGTGGGAGGAGGAAATGGGGAAATATCGGCCGGGGAGCCTTCAGCCGATCCTGCGACTTCCACCGGGGAGCGCCTGGCCGCCCTCCTCGAATTGAAAGGCGGCGAGGAGGATGTCCGACAGTACGTTGCGGGAATTATCGAGGACGATCGTAAGTCTCAGAAGACGCTCCAGCGCCAGAGGCGGGATGAGCGTAGGGCGATGTCCAAGGGACCCTATGGAAAGTACAACTTCCAGGTCAACTCGCTGGCGGGAAAGCTCGGGTTGGACGACGGACAGAAGAATTACTGCCATGAACTTCTGAAGCAGTACAGTAAGGGAGTCGAGCGCCTGCGTATTCTCGAATCGACAGGCAAGCCCTTCTGGACGCTTACGGATCCACAGCAGATCCAGGCGCATGTGAAGAATATGGAAGAGCAGCGGGGAGGTCTCGGTGAGCAGTTGGAGCGTGAATTCGTGCAGAGTCTCGATCAGGGCCAGGCAGATGCCTACCTGGAATTACCGGATAGTGAGCGCTGGGTAGACGAGGGTCTGGGTGTCTCCCATCAGAGCACTGGTTCGTTTCAGATCCGCCTCGGCTCCACCGAAGACGGAGGCTCTCCTGGCGGGCTTCGGCTGTCCTTTCCTTCGGGAGGACTGATTCTTCCCGCCGAGGAGTAGAGGCTCGGCGCGGTGCAGGAAATCAGATTACAGACCTTAACTCGTCCATCAGAGGTGACATGAAAGCATATACGGTATTGGTTGTAGCTTTGTCGGTCTTCTTCTCTGTACTGACCTGTGTGGTCTACAATTCGGTCAACGAGGTGGAGCAGAAGACAGCCGCTGCGGGGAATGAATCCGGAATTCGGGAGCTTGCCCGGCGGCTCGATAGCATCCAGGTCCGTCTGGACGGTTTGAGCGCGGCCGTGGGGAAGCTTTCCCGGGAGGAGACGCTGTCTACCGCGGGTGTCGCGGTCAGGACTGATCCTTCCGCGGGAGCCGCGGCCGGGGAACGATCGATTGAAGAGCCTTCAGCCGATCCTGCGACTTCCACCGGGGAGCGCCTGGCCGCCCTCCTCGAATTGAAAGGCGGCGAGGAGGATGTCCGGCAGTACGTCACGGGCATTATCGAGGAGGATCGCAAGTTTCAGAAGAATCTCCAGCGCCGGAGGCAGACAGAGCGGCGTGAGATGTTCAAGGGGCCCTATGGAGCCTACAATTTCCAGGTCAACTCGTTGGCCGGGAAGCTCGACCTGGGTGATGGACAGAAGGACAAATACCACGAGATCCTCAAACATTACCGCAAGGAGGCCGACCTGCTGCATAAGGGACCGGAGGGCAAGCCCTTCTGGGAGATCGGGGATCCTGAGCAGATCGCGGCGCACGTGAAGAACATGGAGCAGCAGAGAAAGAATCTCGGTGAGCAATTGGACAACGAGTTCGTGCAGTTTCTCGAGCAGGACCAGGCTCGGGACTATCTGGATTTGCCCGAGAACGAGCGCGGGCTGGGTGGCGGAATGAGCGGGGTATTCCAGCATGTCGAGGTGGGCGATGATGGAGGCCATTCGGTTCAGCTTCATATCGAATCCAATGTGATCGGCCTGGGAGATTTTCCCGACGAGCTCATCCCGATCGACATTACTCCGACTGGATCCGCAGGCAACGAAGACGAATAGGATCTCGGGGGAAACGAGCAGGGGAGTTTCTCTTTTTCTGGTCAGAAAGGTCGTTCGCGAATAGACTGCGCGGTAGAGCTGATTATCTTTAGAGGATTTTTCCGCCACTTCCAGCCAGGAGAAGCGACATGAACCGACTTCGCGCGTCCTTCGTTCTTGTGCTGCTCTTCCTTACGGTCTCACTTCCAGGGGCCGACTGGCCGACCTACCGCAGGGACAGGCTTCGCCGGGCGGTCACTCCCGAGAAACTACAGCTGCCCCTGAAACAACTCTGGGCCTTCAGGTCCCGCCAGTCGAAGTACGCACCCGTTCCGACGCGCGATCCGACTCGCGCGGGTTTTCCCGAGTGCAGCAAGTACAACCTGCCGATCATCTCAGCCGGCGACAGCGTCTACTTCACCAGCTCGGTGGAGGGACGGGTTGTTTCTCTGGACGCGGCGACGGCTAAGAAGAACTGGGAGTATTTTTCCGGCGCGGGGATCTACCGCACGCCGATGTTCTGGGAGGGCAAGCTCTACTTCGGCAGCGAGGATGGATGGGCCTATTGCCTCGAGGCGAAGACCGGCAAGCTGATCTGGAAGTTCCAGGCCGCTCCGGCGACCCGTCAGTTTCTTTCCTATGGAAAGATGATCTCGGTCTGGCCGGTTCGTACCGATGTGCTGGCCGACAAGGGAGAGGCGTATTTTTCGGCCGGGGTCTTTCCTCACGAGGGGACCTACGTCTACACCCTCGATGCGAACACCGGCAAGCTCAAGTGGCGCAACGATACCCAGTCGGAAGACAGCGGCCAGTCCAGCCTGGCACCCGGTGGACACCTGATGGTTACCCGGGACCAGATCTGGGTGCCGAAGGATTTTCGCGGCTATTCCAACATGCCCTACGGAGCGCCCACCTCCTTCCGGCGTTCCGATGGATTCTTTACCCACTGGCCGGACCCGAATGACCCGGAGGCGCCGAAGATCGACTCCAACAGTCCCTGGACCCGGATCTTCTGGCCCCTCTTCGGGGTTGAGCGGGATGGAGTGAGGTATGCCGGCTCGACCGCCTGGGAGACCGAGAATGAGCACCAGAGCAGAAAGGGTGTCTGGAGCGCGGAGACTCCCGGTCGCTGGACTGACTACGACTCGGGCGTCGGGACGCGGATGAAGGCGGGCTACGGCTACCCGGTCATCTTCCGCTACGATCCCGACCACGCGGCTGTCGTCATGGCGGGAGATGTTCTCTTTCACACTGCCTTTGATTCCGATCCTAAGAAGGGCGTCGGCTCCGGGATCTACGCCCGCAACTACAAGGATGGGAAGCTTCTCTGGTCGTTCGACGTTCCTGAACGGGCCAACCAGCTGGTCGTCGCCAACGGCCGGCTCTTCGTCGGAACCCGCAGTGGTACGATCTACGCCTTTTCGGCCCAGGGCGACGGTCCTGGTGAGATCGTTGAGAAGGTCGAAGAGCAGCCCGCCGGTGTCGATGGAGCCATGGCCGCCGCGGCCGATGTGATTGTCAGGGAGAGCGGCATCAAGGATGGCTACGGCCTGGTGCTGGACTGTATGGATGGCCAGCTGCCGCTGGAGCTCGCCCGGAGAACAAATCTCGAGATCTGCGCCGTCTTCGATGACGAGGCGGCCATGATGAAGGCTCGCCGGATGTACGCCCAGGCCGGGCTGAACGTGCGGCGAATCGCCAGCTGGCTTCGTCCCGCGGGCGAGAAGCTGCCCTACCCGTCCTTCTTCGCCGATCTGATCGTTTCCGAAGCGACGGTCTCTGGCGGAGCTTTGCCGAAGGATACGGAGGACTGGTCACGCATGCTCAAGCCCATCCGCGGAATCGCGATGCTGGGCGGCGCCCACGAACGGAGGACCCTGGAGGACTGGGCTGGCGTCACCGCGCAGAAAGGGTGGAAGGTCGTGACCAGCGGTGGAGAGTGGGCCTTGCGTCTGCGTCCTCCGCTTGAAAATGGCGGCGGCTGGACCCAGATGCATGGAGATGCGGGCAACACCAGCTGCAGCCAGGACCTGGTGCTGAAGGCTCCCCTCGGGGTGCTCTGGTACGGGACCCCGACGATCAAGGTCCCGGGAAAACACACCTCGCTCATCAAGAACGGGATCCTCGTCGTGCCGGAGCCAAATTCACTCCAGGGCTGCGATCAGTATACCGGGCGCCATCTCTGGAAGCTCGATGCCGCCAATATCGGGGCCAACCTCGGCGTCAGCGACACTCATGTCTACGCCCACTACGGCAAGGTACTTCTGCAGATCAACCTGCTCACCGGCAAGCACGAGAAATCTTTCCTGACCCCCTTCGGTAAGGATGTCACCTGGGGATGGTTCGCGGTTGCGCAGGATGAGAAGACCGTCTACGGAGCGGCGGCCAACGGTCTCTTCGCTACTGAGATGGAATCCGGCAAGGGCAATATACGCTGGCAGCTCGGAGGGCCGAACGCGAAGGAGGACCAGCGGGTCAGCGGTACCATGGCGATGAGCGACGGCCTGATCTTCGCGCTGGGAGGCAAGGTGAGCGAGGAGATGCGGGCCAACGCGATCTCCCAGATGAGAGTCTATTTCCAGACCCAGTCTCCCGAGCTGCTCAAGGAGTTCGAGGGCCAGGTGAAGGAACGAGATATCCAGCAGCTGACGGCTGTCGATGCGAAGACCGGGAAGATTCTCTACCGCACCGGCGTCGACATCAGCAATTGCGGCGGCAAGTGGATGCGCTCGGTCGGCTTCGGCGGCAAGCGTCACTACAATCCCTACGTCTTCCTCGATGTCTACGCCCGAAACGGTATCTTCGTGATCGGCTCCGCCAGCCGGGCGGATAAGGGCTGGGGGGTCTGGAACGGGGGAGGCTACAAGGTCCGCGCCCTGACAGCCTATGACGGCAAGACGGGGGACCTGCTCTGGTATAAGTTTACCAACCATCGTACCCGGCCGGTGATTGTCGGCGACACCATCCACGCCGAGCCCTGGGCCTTTGATCTGAGGACCGGGAAGAAGAAAACGCGCATCCACCCGATCACGGGACAGGATGCCGACTGGGCCTGGTGCCGCTTTGACAAGCAATGCGGGGTCTTCTCCGCCAGCGGCAACCTGCTCTTCGGGCGCAACAAGGGCTTCGGCTACAAGGATCTTCAGAACGACGAGGGCATCTATACCTTCTGGCACAGCCGCTCGAACTGCTACGTCGATCACGTCAGCGGCGGTGGGTTGATGATCAAGCCTCCGCAGGCGATCTATTGCAAGTGCATGTGGTCGCTGCCCTTTACCGTGGCTATGGGGGAGGTCTCCACGCTGACCTCGTCCGCGCCCAAATTTGCCCAGCCGGGGCCGAGCCTGCCGGTGAAGCACCTGAATGTCGATTTCGGGTCCAATGGCGATCGCAAGGACGACAAGGGGCGGCTCTGGATCTCATCGACCAACCGGATCATGAATCACAAGCTGCTGCTGCATTACGGCATCAAGCTCATGATGTACGATGGCTGGGAGGACGCCCGCCGCAGCGCGCGCTTTACGAAGACGGCGAAGGCCGACGTCCCCTTCGTTTTCGCCTCGTCCCTCACCGGGCTGAAGAGCTGTATCCTGCCTGTAGCCAGGCCTGAGCACGGGTCCGGGATCTACAAGGTCCGGCTCGGCTTCGCCGCTCCCCCGGGAGAAACCTCGGGAAAGCGGATCTTTGACGTTCGCCTCAACGGCAAGAAGGTACTCGGGAATTTTGATATTGCCAGCGAGGCCGGCGGCGCGGAGATCGCCGTCTGGAAAGAATTCAGCATGGAGCTGAAGGAGAACCTCGTCATCGAGCTCGTGAGTGCCACCGGCTCGCCGACCTATGAGCAGCTGCCGCTGCTCAACGGCGTGCAGATTCTCCGGCAGGAGATGAAGGGCGCCGGCCTGGTTGTTTCCGGGGAGGCCTGGGTGAATTTCGAGAAGCCTGAAAAGGAGCTCTCGATCAGGATCGGAAATTCCCGTCCGGAGACGCTCAAGGCGCGGCTTGTCCTGGAGGCTCCCGGCGGACTGGAGGTCCTTGCGGCTGACGGCGGCAAGGTCACCGTCCCGGCCTTCAGCTCGGCCGATGCCAGGGTCACGATCAAGGGTAAGCCTGGCCTGGGGGTTGGCATCCACCAGGTCGGCCTGAAGTTGGTGGGAGAAGATGGGAAGGTTCGTTTCGAGCGGAAGATTCCTGTCGAGTGGCTCGGGAAGACCGCCAGGGAGATCATTCGCGGCAACACCAGGACGATCCTGGGCGAGACCCTGCAGAGAAGCTGGGGGAACCAGCTTCGTCCCCACAGCCTTCGAAACGAGTTCATGTATGTATGCGCGCCGCAGAAGAACAAACCCGCTGATGGCGCGGCCTCCTATGTCTGGTTCCAGGTTCCCGGTAATCTCCGGGCGAATACGGTTATCCGCTCAGCCAGGATCCATCTGCAGGAGGCGCGGGAGTTCAGCCTGCTGAACGCTTCGCGCGGCGCGGGGGATGATAGCGGCAAGGTTACGGGTACTGTTCGGCGTCTCGAGGGCCCCCCCTGGCCGGATTTCAACAAGGTGAAGTATCCGGACCTGCCAAAGGCTCTTGCAGGCGGGACCCGGCTTGTACGTAGCGGCCTGAATCCTGCCGCAGTCCAGGCCGAGCTGCCTGGCGGCTGGAAGGTCGATCCGAATGACGGGAATATGTATTTCGTTCTCGAGGCGGGCCGGCCGCAGGGCGCTGCCTATTGGAGCAGCTCGGTTTCCAGGCGCGAGCTGGCCCCGGTGCTGGTGATCGACTACGAGAAAAAAGAGAGTGCCGGGAAATAGCCTTTCGCTATAGGGCCGTGTTTTAGTCGCGGTCCAGTCACGCGACGTGGAGACAGAGGTATCGTGAACGTTGAAGGCTTGATCGTATTGACGGTGTTCATCGGGGCTCTCCTGCCCCTGCTCATCTCCTCCTTCGGAGTCCGCTCGGGGATACAGAAATACGGGCTGCCTGTCCTCGTTGCCGGCTGCGGCGTCGCCATCGTCCTCGTTGGAAGGGGATTCGAGCGACCCGTTGCCGAGAGCGATGTGCCGGATCGGCCGGTAGAGGATCCCGAGTCCGATTACGTGTCCTCGAAGACCTGCAGATCCTGCCATCCTCACCAGCACTCCACCTGGCGCTCTTCCTTTCATTCGAGCATGACCCAGGTGGTTTCGCCCCGGACGGTCGTGGGCGGATTCGATGGTCGCGAAGAAAATTTCTACGGCTGGAGATTTCGACTCGAGCGCAGGGGAGAGGAGTACTGGGCTGAGACCGGGGATACGGGCAAGGCCTTCGACAGCGGGGCTGCCAGGCGCCTGGTGCTCTCGACCGGCAGCCACCATATGCAGAAGTACTGGTACTCGGCCGGAGAGGGCAGGGAGCTCGACCTCTTCCCCCTGGTCTATCTCATCGAGAGCGACAAGTGGGTGCCTGTCCACACGGCCTTTATCCAGCCTCCGAAGGCGGGCATGCCGGTTTCGGAGGGACGCTGGAATACCGGCTGCAACCAGTGTCACGCCACCGGCTCGCGTCCCCGCCTGCACGAGCCGGGGAAGATCGATACGAGGGTTGCCGAGTTCGGCATCGCCTGCGAGTCCTGCCATGGTCCGGCGGAGGAGCACGTCCGCCTGAACCGGGACCCCCTGCGCCGGTACAGCTATCACGGCGAGGACGGCTCCGATGACACGATCGTCAACCCGGCCCGGCTCTCCCCGAAGCTCTCGGCCCAGGTCTGCGGCCAGTGCCACGGAGTGTGGAGGCTGCTGGATGATGAGGACCGTCACTGGCGGGAGAAGGGGCATAGGTACCGTCCGGGCGGCGAGCTCGAAGATTCGAGGCAGTATCTTTTCCACGACTCCGATTCGAGCCTGCTGGCCCGGCACCAGGCTGAGAGCATCTTTTGGCCCGATGGGATGCTCCGTGTCACCGGGCGGGAATACAACGGGCTCTTGCGGTCGCCCTGCTACGCCGGCGGGGAGGCGGGTGAGCGGACCATGACCTGTTCCTCCTGCCATTCCATGCACCCGGAGGCCGGCGACGCGGGCAGCGTCCGGGAGTGGACCGATGACCAGCTCAATGCGGATATGAAGACCAGCGCCGCCTGCCTGCAATGCCACCCTTCCTTCGGCGAGGACATCTCCGCTCACACGCATCATTCCCCGGGCTCATCTGGAAGCGACTGCTACAACTGTCATATGCCGCATACCTCCCTGGGGCTGCTCAAGGCGGTTCGCAGCCACACCATCAGCAGCCCGGCGGCGAAGGAGATGGGGACATCCGGGAAACCGAATGCCTGCAATCTCTGCCATCTCGACAAGACGCTCGAATGGACCGCCGGGAAGCTCTCTGAATGGTATGGGCAGCCGAAACCCGCTCTCGGGGCGGAGGACAGCTCGATCGCTGCTTCGATTCTCTGGGCGCTCAGGGGAGATGCCGCCCAGAGAGCCCTGGCGGCCTGGAGCATGGGCTGGAAGCCGGCGTTGGAGGCTTCAACGCCCGATTGGATGGTCTTCTATCTCGTAGAGCTGATGTTCGATGACGACTATGACGCGATTCGTTATATATCCGAGCGTTCGCTTCGCAGCCACTCGGGCTTCAGCCGGTTCGAGTTTGACCACATGAACCCCGGGCGTTATGAGCAGGCGGTCATGCGCAAGGTGATGGAAACCTGGTCCAGCAGGAAGCGTTTGCTCCCGTCGACCACCCTCTACGACCCCGAGGGAAGACCCCGTATGGACCGGATACAGAAGCTGAAATCACAGCGGGACCGGAAGCCGATTACCATCACCGAGTGAGCCAGGTCGCTGTTCCACTGGCAATCGCGTTCAATGCTGATTAAAACTGGGGCTATGAACATCAAGACGATCTGCTTATTTACCGTTTTATCGACCCTCGTTTCTTTTCTTTCCGCTGAGGAAAAGGGGGCCGACATACCGCTTGAGGCTCCAGCGGGCTGGGGAGGGGAAACGATCGACCTTCCACCCGGCTTCGCTCCCGGGATGAAGCTGCAGGGACTCGAGAAGATCCGTTTCGCGCCGGGAATGTTCAAGCCTGAATCAGAGAACTTTTTCTCCTATGTCTTCGTGTTTCGGTTGGGGCCGGAACAGGACCTCTCTCTGAAGACAGTCGAGAGCGAAATCCTGGTCTATTACCGCGGCCTGGCAAAGGCTGTGGGAGGGGAAGGAATCGAGACCGGTAAATTCACGCTCGGCCTGGAGAAGGTTAAGAGCTCCGGCGGAAAGGGAAAAAAGCAGATCGCCGTCAGCGCTTCGAGCGGCGTTCTTGACTGGATCGAACCCTTTCGAACGAAGAAGCCGCAGAAGCTTCGGCTCGAGATTCACACCTGGAAGGGAAAGCCCGGCAAGTTCAGCTACCTTTTCTGCTGTGCCTCTCCCGCCGCTGTTGAAAAGCCGATCTGGAAAGAGATGCGCGGGGTGCGGGTGAAATTTCTCAAGGCTCGTCCGGCAGCCGGTTCCGCTGAGTCCAGCGCGGCGAACTGGCCATCCTTTCGCGGCAAGGACGCCGCGGGGGTAGCTGATGGACAGGATCTTCCGGACGAGTGGAACGCTGAGAAGGGACAGAATATTCGCTGGAAGAAGCGTATTCCCGGGTTGGCCCATTCCAGCCCGGTGATCTGGGGAGACCGGCTCTTTGTAACCAGCGCCATCAGCAGCAAGGCCGATGCCAGCTTCAAGCCGGGACTCTACGGTGACCCGGCTGCGGATGCCGACAACTCAAAGCATCGCTGGATGGTCTACTGTCTTGATAAAAAAAGCGGCAAGACCATCTGGGAGAGCCTTGCCACAGAGGGCTCGCCCCGGGAGAAGCGCCACATCAAGGCGACCTTCGCCAACTCTTCGCCGGTGACCGATGGGCGCTACGTGATCGCCTTCTTCGGCTCCCAGGGGCTCTTCGCCTTCGATCTCGAGGGAAAGAAGCTGTGGTCGAAGGATCTCGGGCGTCTCGATGCGGGAGCCCATGATCTTCCCGAATACGAGTGGGGCACGGCCAGCTCTCCGGTCATCTACGGGGATCTTGTGATCGTCCAATGTGATGTCCAGAAGAGGTCCTTTATCCTCGCCGCCGACATCAGGACGGGCGAGACGCGTTGGAAGACCGACCGGGATGAGCTGCCATCGTGGGGAACCCCCGCGATCGTCGAGGGCCCGAAGGGACCGGAGCTCGTCACCAACTCATCGAATTTCATTCGAGGCTACGATCCGCTCACAGGCAAAGAGCTCTGGCGGCTCGGCGGCAGCTCGAAGATTACCGCCCCGACGCCGGTGTTCTCCGATGGGCTGATCATCGTCTCGAGCGGGCGACACCCTGAACGGCCGATCTTCGCGGTGCGTGCCGGCTCCCGTGGTGATCTCACCCTGGCCAAGGGAGAGACCTCCAATGCCGGCGTAGCCTGGAGCATGGTACGGCGCGGGCCTTATATGCCGACCCCGGTCATCTACAAGGGGCTGCTCTACGTTCTGCACAACAACGGTCTGTTCGACTGCTACGAGCTCGCCACCGGCAAGGAGATCTACCGCCAGCGTCTTCGCCACGGCGGCAGCGGCTTCAGCGCCTCTCCGGTGGCGGCCGATGGAAAGCTCTACCTGCCGAGCGAGGACGGGGACATCTTTGTCATCAAGGCCGGCCGTGAGTTCAAACAGCTGGCGAGGAACTCCATCGGAGAATTCCTCATGGCGACCCCGGCGCTCTCAGGCGGAGCCCTTTACGTGCGGGCTCACCACCATCTCCTGGCGATCGGACGCTGAGCATCAGCGGATGAATTGTTGGACGGCGTCGGCTCCGAGGCCGACCTCCTCGAAGTGTGCCTTGCACATCTCGATCTTGGTGTGGACGTCATCGTGTCCGATCGGCTGGTCATCCTCGTCGTAGTAGACCAGCGCTCCGCAGACATGAAAGAGAGTGATCATCTCTTCTTCGGTTTCATCCACCACGAGGGTGTGAATCTCCCCCGGGAGGCTCGAAGACATAGGTTCCCTCGGTGGCGACCCAGTCGTGCTCGAGGTAGCGCCAGGAGCCCTTGATGACATAGCCGTGAACAGGGGCGGGATGACGGTGGCGGGTGAAGACGCCCGAGCGGCGTACCCGCAGGAGGTTGACCCATTCGCCATTGACGGTATTGAGCAGCAGCGGGCGAAACCAGACCTTGTCGGCCTGGGGGACCCAGAACCGCTCGTCCTCGGGCATGGCCTGGGTGACGAAATCAGGGATGGCGTGGGATGCTTCGAGGGATTGCTTCATGGGGACTTCTTCAGCCGGGCGGGAAGGATGGGATTCGAATGTTATGCCAGTCTCAGGGAGCGAGGATAGTCAAAGCCGTCCCCGGTGTATAGTTTCGAAGCTGTAATCATCATCTTCGTGGAAGGGCGACAGGATTCTCGGGCTATAATGCGGGGCCCGGAGAAGGGCGGCCCTGCGTGGCCGCTTCCCGGCTTCCCCCGACCGTGGAGACAATATGAAGAAGATTACGATTTCACTCACCGTATTGCTGGCAACGGCGTTCTTTGCCGCGGCGCTGTTTTCCGAGACCGCGCCGAAGAGACCGAACATTCTCTTCGCCATCGCTGATGACTGGGGCTGGCCGCATGCCGGAGCTTATGGCGACCCGGTGGTCAAGACCCCGACCTTCGACCGCCTGGCGAAGGAGGGTATCCTTTTCAACCATGCCTATGTTTCTTCTCCATCGTGTACCCCATCGCGCGGAGCGATCCTGACGGGGCAGTGGCACTGGCGCCTCGGCGGCGCGGGCAATCTGTGGAGCGTCTTCCCCGATCGGCTGGCCACCTACCCGGAATTGCTCGAGAAGGCCGGCTACCATGTCGGCGCCACCGGCAAGGCCTGGGGGCCCGGGCGTACCGAGACCAGGGGGCGGAACATCGCCGGCAAGCGCTTCAAGAACTTCGCCGTCTTCCTCTCTTCCGTGCCGGCCGACAAGCCCTTCTGCTTCTGGCTTGGAACCAGCGATCCGCATCGGCCCTTTCGCAAGGGCTCGGGCGAGCAGAGCGGCATGAAGATCGATGATGTCGTCGTCCCGGCGTGTTTTCCGAACGTGGCCGAGATTCGAGGCGACGTGGCGGATTATTACTGGGAGGTGCAGCGCTTCGACCGGCTGGTAGGCTCCGCGGTGGCTGCGCTCGAGAAAAACGGCCAGCTCGACAATACGATCGTCTTCATGACCGGCGACCACGGCCTGCCCTTCCCCCGATCCAAGAGCAACCTCTACGACACCGGCGCGCGCGTCGGGCTGGCGCTGCGCTGGGGGGCGAAGGTGGCGGGCGGACGCACCGTCGATGACTTCGTCAGCCTGACCGATATAGCTCCAACCTTTCTCGAGGCGGCGGGGATCAAGGTGCCGGCCGACATGACCGGCCGCAGTCTGGTGAATATTTTCGAGAGCAAAAAATCCGGGCAGGTGGAGCCGGCCAGGGGGTTCGTCCTGACCGGCAAGGAGCGCCATGTGCCGGGGCAGGAGAAGCCCGACATGGGCGGCTATCCCTGCCGGGCGATCCGGACCCACCAGTTCCTCTACATCCGGAACTTCAAGCCGGAGCGCTGGCCGGCGGGTACGCCGGACTACGAGAAGGCGAGCATCTCTCGCGCCTGGCTCGCCGATTGCGACAACGGCCCGACCAAGACCTACATGGTCAACAACAGGGACAAGGACGCTCATCATCGAAAGCTTTACGATCTCTCCTTCGGCAAGCGGCCGGCCGACGAGCTCTACGATCTCAGCAAAGATCCCCACCAGCTGGACAACGTGGCGGGCGAGGCGGCCTACGCCGGGCGAGTGAAGGAGCTGTCCGGGCGGCTGATGAAGGAGCTCGCCAGGAGCGGCGACCCGAGGGCAAAAGGCGGCGGCGATGAGTTCGACCGCTATCCCTACCTCGGCGGAGCGCCCAAGTTCCCCGGTCCGCGCAAAAAGCCCTCGAAACCGCAGAAGAAGAAGGCCGACTAGCCAGGAGGGAATTCCTCTTACATGGACGATTCGAAGGTCCTCTACCGCAAAAGGATAAGGAATCTCCGGGGATTGCTTATGGGAATTCTTTGCCTGGGTATTTTCAGCCTGCCCTGGATCGGTGGTTACGAGATCTTAACTGGAAAGAGGCACGAGCTGGATTATCCATGGTGGGGGCAGGTGCTCCTGTGCCTGCTGTATCTCGGTCCCGCAATTGTATGTCTTATCAGTTTCCCGCTATGGTGGCTTCATTGGGGGCTGACGGTTCGGGTGACCGGGACACATCTGGAGGTCTGGCGGGGCCCCTTCAAGAACCCCTGGTTTTCCGGCTCTCCCGCCTACCTTCGTAAGGTTCTCCTCAAGCTGGATGCGATCAAGACCCTGAAGCCGGTGGGAGTTGATGCTATGCATAGCTGGGAGTTGGCCCACGGGGCCAGGACAGTCTGGCAAAGCGAATCCATGCCGGAGCTGCGTAAAATGGCTGACGCTCCCGGAATGTACTGCGGCCCGCGCGCTCTGCAAGTCACCGACACCGAGGGCCAATCCTTCAACGTGGGTACGTCTGATCCGGATGTGCTGGCCGCCGTTCTCATGAAGGCGAGGCCGGCGATCACTATTGAATGAACGGAGACTTCCGGTTCCAATTGAATCCATGGATTCTTCCGAGGTCGTCTACAGCAGAACAGAGCGGTCATTGTATATGTCTTTCATGACGCTGGTCATGCTGGGCCTGTCCTGGTGGCTTACCACCCTGCCGATCCCCTGGTATAGCGGAGTCCCCTGGGTATTGCCGTGGGTCATCCTGATTCCCTGTTTCTTTAACCCGCTGAAGGTCTGGGTAACCGGGGAGAACATCGAGGCGCGGTTGGGGCTCGGTATCCTGAAAAAAACGATTCCGCTCGCTGAGATCAAGAGCGTCAAGGCGGTCGATGTCCCTTTGAGCAGCCGGAAAAACATATGGCTTTGCTTTAACAGCAGGGCTCTGCAGATCATCAACCATGATGACGATGTGCTCTGGCTTGGCAGCACCGATCCGGAGACGCTGGCTTCCTTTATCGAAAAGTGAAATACTTCCCCCGGGCCTCCGACTGGTAGAGCGCGAAGATTACGAGGTCTGATTTCGCGGCAGGAATATCAGGACCATGATGATCAAAGAGGATACGCCAAGAGGGCTGGATGGGTGGCTGGCTCTGCTCTGCTTCGGCCTGATTGTTACGCCGATCTGGATCCTCGTGGAGAGTCGTGACACCCCGGCGAGGTTTACCGATGGGAGCTGGGCCGCGCTTACGACTCCCGGGGCGGAAGCTTACATTCCTCATTATAAGTCGCTCGCGATCGCCGGAGTGTGTTTCCAGCTCGCCCGCCTTCTGTTTTCGGTCATCCTGTTGATCCTGTTCTCCAGGGAGCATTATCTTTTTCCAAGGGCGTATATCGCTTTTCGAGTATTCGACCTTTCCTTCCATCTGCTCGATTCCTGGCTCGCGGTGCTGGTTTTCGAGGGCCATGCAGGCGTCTCAATGTTCGATACTCATACCGTCCAGCAATTGCTCCTGACGGGAATCCCCTCAGCCGTCTGGATTCCATATATATTGAAATCCAGACAGGTAAAAGTGACCTTTGTCCGGGGAACAGCCGGAAGCGAGTGAACTCCCCGGCCCGTGTTTTCGTTCTTTTGAGGCTGCCGAAAGCTGCCGGCACAGACTCCGCTTGCTCCCCTTTCCTCCTGCGAATAGAATTCCCTTGAGTGCCGGGAGCTGTCCCGGCCGGCCCGCGCAGGAGAAAACTTCATGCTGAGGATTTTTGACACCTCTGGCGGCGGCGGAACCCGCAGGGAGTTCCTCAGGGTCGGCACCGCCGCGCTCGGCGGCCTGGGGCTTCCCGGTCTGCTGGCCTCGAAGGTTTCGGCTCTCCAGCGAGCGGATGTGCTGCGCGACAGGTCGGTTGTCTTCCTGAACCTGCAGGGCGGGCCGACCCAGTTCGAGACCTTCGACCCGAAGATGACGGCGCCGCGCGAGATTCGCAGCATCACCGGTGAAGTAAAAACAAGTCTCCCCGGCGTGACCTTCGGCGGAACGATGCCGAAGCTGGCCCGCCTCGCTGACCGCATGGCCATCGTCCGGTCATACCGTCATGGCATCTCGAGCCACGGACCGGCCGCGATGCACGTCATGGCCGGCGGCAACGCCACCAAGGCCGCCATGAGCGTGCTCTATTCAAGAGTCGCTGGTCTCACCGACACGGAGTCGGGCATGCCGCTGAGCACCATCGTGATGCCGGGGGCTGTCGGGAAGCAATACGGCAAGCTCTACAAGGCGCCGGACCGGGTCACCCAGGCCGGAACCATCTCGCCTGTATTCAAGCCCTTCGATCCAAGCTCCGGCGGAGAGATCGTGGACAATATGAAGCTTCGAATCGATGGCAGCCGCCTGGCGGACCGCCGCTACCTGCTCTCGAAGCTTGACGAGCTGCGCCGGACCAAAGAAAAAAGCCTCGCCTTTGAATCGGCCGGCCGGTTCCGGGAGCAGGCCTTTGACGTCCTGCTGCGTGGAACCTCCAGGGCCTTCGACTTGAGCGATGAAGCCCCGGCGCTGCTGGAGCGCTACGACACCGGGTCCTTCGAGCCGAGCGATGCCGTCAAGAAACGCAACAGCTACGCGAAGCAGTTCTCGCCCGTCGCCCTCGGTCGGCAGATGCTTATGGCCCGGAGGCTCTGCGAGGCGGGCTGCCGGTTCGTCACGGTCACCTGCGGCGGCTGGGACATGCACGGCGGCGGCAAGGAGTTCACCATGGTCGATGGTGTCGCCTCCCTGGTGCCGGCCGTTGACAAGGCGGTGTCGGCCTTCATCGAGGACGTCGAGCGGCGGGGCCTGAGCGAAAAGATCCTGCTGGTGATCACCGGCGAGTTCGGCCGTACCCCGAAGATCAACAAGAACGGCGGCAGGGACCATTGGGGCAACCTCTGCACCCTGGCCTTTGTTGGAGGCGGCCTGCGGATGGGACAGGTGATCGGACGCTCCGACCGCACGGCAGGGGCGCCGGCTTCCGAGCCGATCTCGAGCTCCCAGGTGCTGGCCACGGTCATGCACACTCTCTTCGATCTGCAGGAGGTCCGGGTACTTCCCGGGTTGCCGAACGAGGTGACCAACGCCGTCGCCGGCGGCGAGCCGATCCGGGAGCTGGTCTGAGGACCGGGCGGGGCGGTGGATGCCATGAATAGCACGACCAGGCACGGCCTCTTCCTCGCGGTTGTCTTTTTCCTGAGCTGTGTCGGGGCTCTCCAGGCTGAATTTCCCACTGCCGGGATAGATAAGTATCTCGATGCCTGCGCTGCCCGGGGCGAATTCAACGGTGTGGTGCTGGTGGCGCGCAAGGGCAAGGTTCAATACCACCGGGCGCTTGGGAAGGCCTCGATCGATGGCGGCGTGCCGCTCAGGAGGGACTCCGTCTTCCGGTTGGCCTCGGTGGCGAAGGCCTTTACGGCGGTGTCGATCCTCATGCTGCGGGAGGAGGGTAAGCTCAGCCTCGACGACGATGTGAGGAAGTATGTTCCGACCCTTCCCTATGCCGGGGCGACGATCCGCCATCTGCTCCACCATACCTCCGGCTTGCCTGATTACGTGAAACTGCTCGATAAGCACTGGGATGCGGAAGAAGGCGACCTGTCCCGCCGCAGGTTCGCTACTAATCCCGACGCCCTCGGCCAACTCATCAAACACAAGCCGCCGGTGAGATTCTCCCCGGGCAAGCGGTGGGATTACAGCAATACCGGCTACATGCTGCTGGCACTGGTGGTTGAGAAGATCAGTGGGGTGCCTTTCAGTGATTTCCTCACCCGAAGGATCTTCGCTCCCCTTGGTATGAAGAACACGGTACTTTTTACGCCGATCACTCCGCCTGTGATCGAGAACCGGGCCTGGGGTTTCCGGCTCTCTCCCGATGGAGGTGAACGGCTGGCTAACGACCGCAATTACCTCAATGCCATGTACGGAGATGGGGAGGTCTATTCGACCGCCGGGAATCTTCTGAAATGGGACCAGGCCCTCTACCAGGCGAAGCTCATTCCTGCGGCGGCGGTGGATGAGATGTTCACTCCCGGCCGGCTCTCCAGCGGCAAGGATACGGGCTATGGTTACGGCTGGGGCATCGCAAACCGTGGTGGAAAGAAGGTGGTCAACCATGGTGGCGGCTGGGTTGGATTCCGGACCTGGATCGATCGCGAACTGGAGAGCCGGCAGCTCCTGGTGGTCCTGACCAACAACTCGAGCCGAAGCATGGGCATGGTTCGTGACGGGGTCCTCGCGCTCCTCGCCGGAAAAGAACCGCGGCTGCCGAAGAGCCCGGTCTCCCGCCTGTTGGGTGAGAGGCTTCGCAGGGAGGGCGTCGCCGGGTTGAAGGATGAGTACCGCCGCCTGAAGAGCTTGCGGGCAAAGGAGATTGATTTCTCGGAGGCCCGGTTGCGGAAGCTCGGCAGCTACCTGCTGGGGAAAAAGAAAACGAGCGCGGCGGTGGCCGTGCTGGAGCTGAACGTGGAGGCTTTTCCGAAATCCGTTCGTGCCCTGGAAGAGCTGGGAGATGCCTTGCTGGCCTCCGGCAGGCGAAAAGAGGCGGGCGAGGTTTTCAGGAAGGCGCTGGTTCTCAGCCCGCAGAACAGGAAGCTTCAGAAGAAGCTCGCGAAGACCCGGGAGCCCTGAGCATGTACATCGCGATCATTGTCGTTGCGGCCCTCGTCTTGGCCCTGGTGGTGTTCCTCGCAAGGAACGCCAGCGGTTTCGGCAAGGTGGAGGGGCCGACGAGCCAGGGGGCTGTTGATCATTTTGACATGGTGGTGGTCTACGAGGGAGCCCGGGCGGATGTCATGGTAGTTCTCGGCACTCTCGGTACGCTGGGTTTTGACGCACGGCTCTCAGAAGAGCTGCGTGACTCGCTGTTCCTGACGGCGGCCGTTCATCCGATCCAGGTCAGTGTGCCCCGGGAGCAGGCCGACGAAGCCGCCGCGGCTCTTGAAGAAGCCCGGGAGCTACCCTTGGAAGACGGCGAGGCGGAAGAAACGCCCGGGGATTAGTCCGCCGGCAGGAAGCCGCGCAAGCTGTCGTCTCAGGCGATGATCTCTTTGACCACGTTGCCGTAGACGTCGGTGAGGCGGAAGTCCCGGCCGGCGTATTTGTACGTCAACTTCTCGTGGTTGAGTCCGAGCTGGTGCAGCATTGTGGCGTGCAGGTCGTGGATGTGGATCTTGCCCTTGATGGCTGTGTCGCCGAACTCGTCGGTAGAACCGTAGCGCATTCCGCCGCGAATACCTCCGCCAGCCATCCACATGGAGTAGCCGCGGTTGTTGTGCCGGCGGCCGTCGCCCTTGGCGGACTGGCCGGCAGGGGTTCTGCCGAACTCTCCACCCCAGACGACCAGGGTGTCCTTGAGCAGTCCACGTTCTTTCAGATCCGAGAGCAGGCCGGCGATGGGAGCATCGGTCGACGCCGCGTTCTTGGTGAGCTTCGCCTTGAGTCCATTGTGCAGGTCCCAGCCACCGTGGTGAACCTCGATATAGCGGACACCGTTCTCGGCAAAGCGTCGCGCCATCAGGCACTGCTTGCCGAAGGCGTCGCTTGCCTTGCCGCGGCCGATGCCGTAGTTGGCGAGGGTCTTCTGTGATTCATTCTTGATGTCCATGACCTCGGGAACCTTGCCCTGCATGCGGAAGGCCAGCTCGAAGGATTCAATGACTCCGTCAAGCTCATCGTTGACTCCCGAGCGCTCGCGCAACTCGCGGTTCATTTTCTGGATGAGATCGAGCTGTTTGCGCTGCTGGCCGGAGGTCAGCTCGCGGTTGTAGATGTTCGGCAGCGAGCTGCCGCTCTGTCCGCCGATCGGTGTACCCTGGAAGCATGCAGGCAGGAAGGCGCTGCCGTAGTTCTGGGCCCCACCGAGACGGTTGGGCGGATTGATCGTGATGAAGCCGGGCAGGTCGTTGTTCTCGGTTCCAAGCCCGTAGAGCACCCAGGAACCCACCGAGGGGCGCACGAAGTTGATACTGCCGGTATGGGCGAGAATCGTCGCCTGCGGGTGGGCGGGGTTGGTGGTATGCATGCCGTTGAGAAGGCACAGGTCATCGGCATGCTTTGACAGGTTGGGGAACACTTCGGAGATCGGCAGTTTACTTCTGCCGCTCGGTTTGAATTTGAAGGGGGAGGCCATCAGGGATCCCTTGCCGGTCTTCTTGCCGTGACTCTTCTGCAGCTGGGGCTTGTAGTCAAAGGTGTCCACCTGTGGGGGACCACCCTGCATGAAGAGAAAGATCACTCGCTTGGCGCTGGGGTTGAAATGCGAGGGGCGAACTGCGAGGGGGTTCTTGTAGGTGTCATCACGCGCCGCGGCCTCACCGCACATCCCCATCAGGGCCATGTAGCCGAAACCACAGGAGGCCGTCTGCAGGAGACTTCGTCTCGAGAGCAAGCCGTTGATTTTCGGGGGTAAGCTTTCAGGTGTTCTATTCATGTTTCTATATCTTGGCAGTGATTGGTTGAGGTGGCGATTAGTTGAGGTAGCGGAATTCAGCTACAGAGAAGAGCGCGTGGCAGAGACTAGCCAGGGCGTTCAGGTCGGGGTTCGAGCCTTTTTCCTTCTTGTCCTGGAAGCTTTTCAGATAGGTCAGCGACCGGATCGCTTCGAAGGTGGTCGGGGCACGGGAGAGGGCGAGCTTGTAGACCAGCTCGATACGTTCGGCATTGGTGAGGCCTTCTCTATCCATCAGGCTCCGGGCGAGGTTCTTCGATTGCCTGTGAACGAAGGGGTTGTTCATCAGGTAGAGCGCCTGGGTCGGCACGGTTGTGATGTCGCGGTTTCCCTTGACCATGCTGGGCTCGGCGAAATCAAAGGTCTGCAGGATCTGCGGCACGAAGCTGCGCATGATGGGCAGGTAGACGCTTCGGTAGTTTCCGTCGAGTGTTTTTTTCGCCCGGGCGAGGCTCCTGCCGATCTCGTTGATCGGGAGCTTCATGACTGGCGATCCGACCGGTCGCGAGAGCTCAAGCTCCCCGCCGATGGCGAGCATCGAATCCCTCAGGCTCTCGGCGTCGAGGCGTTTCTGCCGCATGCGCCAGAGCAGCTCATTGCCCGGGTCGACAGCGTAATGGGCCTCGCTGTAGCTCGAGCTCATGCGATAGGTTCGGCTCAGGACCATCCTGCGGATAAGACTTTTGACTGACCAGTCATCTTCCTGGAAGGTGATGGCGAGATGGTCGAGCAGATCAGGGTGGGTGGGGCGCTCACCAGTCTCTCCGAAGTTGTCAACCGTTCGAACGATTCCCCGCCCGAAGAGATGGTGCCAGGCCCGGTTGACCATGACGCGCGCGGTCAGAGGGTTCTCCTTGCTGGTGAGCCAGTCGGCCAGCTGGAGCCGACCGCTTGAACTGCCGTTGAAGTGGGGGCGCTTGTTGCCGCTGAGGACCTGGAGGAAACCACGGGAAACCTCGCCGCCCTTGTTGGAGACCTCGCCCCGGATCCGTACCCGACTGTTGACGGCTCGCGGCGCATCGGTGACGCCCATGGCGTAGTCGCCGGTGGGGGCGGATCCGCCACCGCGGTTTTTCTTCTTATTGACCTCCCTGTTGAGCTCCTGGGCCTCTTTCTTGAGCTCCTGGAGCCGCTTCTGGTGTTCCTTTCGCTTGGTGACGACCGCGCCTGCCGCCTGTCGATCCTTGGGCTTCTTCTTGCCGCTCTTTTTGTTCAGAGAGCCGAGGGCTTTTTGCGTTTCTTTCATCTCTACGCGCAATTCCTTCAGGCGCTCCTGCAGCTTCTGGGTCTGGATCTCATTCTTTGAGAGCTTTACGGGCTTGGTTTTTGTCTTCTCGCTCAGAGCGATGAGCTTGTCGGTGGCCTTGTAGCCTCCCTTTTGCCCCCTGGCATTGAGCCCGGAGAGGATCTCTGTGCTCTCGAAGATGCCGGCCAGTGCGTAGTAATCCTTCGTTGGAATCGGGTCGAATTTATGGTCGTGGCAGCGGGCGCAGCTGACGGTCAGCGCCAGTACCGAGCGGGTGGTCGTGTCGATCTGGTCATCGATGTTGTCCATGAGGTATTGCTCACGGTTACGCTCGTTGAGGTCCTTGCTACCCATTGCGAGGAAGCCGGTGGCCACAAGACGGTCCCGCTTATTTTGCGGATTCTTTTTGGCCAGCAGGTCGCCCGCGACCTGCTCCCTGATGAAAACGTCATAGGGCTTGTCGTTGTTGAAGGAGTCAATGACGTAGTCGCGATAGCGCCAGGCGAAGGTGAAGGGGAAGTTGCGGGTACGTCCGGTAGACTCTCCGTAGCGGGCAATATCGAGCCAGTGGCGCCCCCAGCGTTCTCCGAATCGTTTGGAGGCAAGCAGCCTGTCGACAACGGTTTCGAAAGCGCGCGGAGATTTGTCCTTGATGAAGGAGTCTATTTCTTCGGGCTCTGGCGGGAGGCCGGTGAGGTCGTAGGTCACCCTGCGGATCAGTGTGGCGCGGTCCGCGTCCTCGGCCGGCTCCAGTTTTTTCTCTTCGAGAGATTTCAGAATGAAGCGATCGATGTTTCCAAGCGCCCAGGAACCATTGGAAGCGAGGGGGGCCGCGGGCTTCTCAGGTTTTTTGAAAGCCCAGAACTGGCGACCCTTGGCGATGTCGATGGTTGAGCGGGCGGGCGGCTTGTCGGCCTTGGAGCCTTTACGGGGATCCGGCGCTCCCATTCGCACCCACCTGGTCAGCGCAGCGACCTCGGAATCCGAGAGCTTTTCCTTGGGCGGCATCTCGAGGTCTTTGTCTTTGTAGCTGATGGCCTTGATGAGCAGGCTCTTTTCGGGGGAGCCGGCTGTGATCGCCGGTCCGGAGTCGCCGCCGTCCATCCAGCCGGCCTGGCTGTCAAGGTAGAGGCCGCCCTTGGACTTACCGGTTTTTTTTGAGTGGCACTTGTAGCAGTGCTTCGCCAACAGGGGACGAATGCTCTTTTCAAAGAAGGCGTTTTCTTTTGCTGTGAGCTTTTGAGCGTGCAGGGAGCCCGTGGAGAGGAAAAGCAGTCCGAAGGCAGCGAGGCAGAAGAGTGGAAGCTTGCGCATGGGGTCTCTCTCGTCCAAGGGAAAGTAGTCTCTAGTAGTTTATTGCAGTCAAACCGTCCATCTATACAAGTTTTTGGGCATGAATCAGGGTATTTTATGCAGATTGACTGGGCGGGAGAAGACATCTTTCGCGAACCCCTAACTTCTTTCGATTAAAGAGATTGGCGGTTTTCAGGCCGGGTTTTCAACTCGGTCCTGGTTCCAGGCTGGAGCGACCTGCTCTTGCGATGCTGAAAATGCCCGGATTTAGAAGGTCCTGGCGAAGAGCAGAGTGTCGACCAGGTCTTCGTTTCGCCGGTAGTACTTCCTCAGGAGACCTTCTTCTCTGAAGCCGCATCTTTCGAGAACCCTGATGCTCGCCTGGTTGTGAGGATAGACGAAGGCCTCGATTCGTTCGAGCTTCCAGCGTTTCCTGGCGTATTGGCAGGCCGCGTCGACCACCTCGGTCATGATCCCCAGGCCGCGAAAGGATGAGCCGAGCCAGTAGCCGATTTCTCCTTTGTGGTCCTCTTGCAGGTGGCGGAAATCAAAACCTCCGGCGAGCAGGGCGTTGTAGCGGATCGCGAACTGGCGCGTCTCACCATGTTTCCGGGTTGTCTGGTTCACGAACCGCATCCAATCCCGGGCGTTCCCGCGGGTGTAGGGATGGGGGACGGTGGTGAACTCGGAGATCGATGGGTCGTTGAGCTGCTCGACCAGCGCATCGAGATCGCCGGCTTGAAAGCGGGTCAGCAGCGGCGCAGCTTTTTGCTCGGGTTCCCCTGGCATTGCGTTCCTCTATTTCTTTTCCGTTCCCGCTCCCGCTTCGATTCGCCAGTCAGCAGGAGCCTTGAAGCTCTCGCGTCCGCTGCCGTAGGGGGCGACCTTGACCTTGCCGGCGAGCTTTTCAAACCTTTCAAGCTCTCGCGACAGGTGCTTGAGGACCGCCGGGTTTTCGGAGCCGACATCTTTCTTTTCTGTCGGATCGGTGTCGATCTTGTAGAGCCTTCCTCCGATGAGCTTCCACTGCTGGCTGATGACGGCCTTTTGTCCGAGATAGAAGGTTCTTTGGGATGCCTCGGCGTGGCCTCGAAGGACGCCGCTGAGGTCGACCCCATCGAGGGGCTTGCCGCTGCCGGGAGCCTTGCCGCCGGCCAGTCCCAGCAGCGTTGGCAGGACATCGATGTAACCCATCAGGGTGTCGAGTTTGCGGGAGCCTGTCAGCCCGGCCGGCCAGCGGATGATCGCGGGGACCCTCACCCCTCCCTCGTGTACGGAGTGCTTGGCTCCAGGCAGGGGCTTGTTGCTGCCGCCGATCTTGAGGGTGGCGCCGTTGTCGCTGAAGAAAAGGACGATCGAATTTTCGGCCAGGCCCTCGGAGCCGAGGGTGTCGAGGATGCGGCCAATTTGGGTGTCCATCGCCGTGACCATGGCGGCGAAGGTCTGGCGTTTGCGGTTGCCCTGTCCCTCTGCTCCATAGTCGTCTTTCGCCGCGCCCTTCTTCTTGAAGGTTCCGGCCTTTTCATCGTAGCCGTATTCATCGAGGTGTTTTCTCTGCGCCTGCAGCGGACCGTGCGGAGCGTTGAACGGCAGGTAGAGGAGGAAGGGTTCTCCTTCGGGAGAGTCTTTGATAAACCGGACAGCCTCATCGCCGAGCAGTTCGGTTGAGTAGCCTGCATCGGCTGAGGGTTCAAAGTTCCGATGCCAGTCACGTTCCCCCTCCCGCAGATGGGTGAAGTAGTCGATGGCGCCGTTGTAGTGGCCGTAGAAATGGGTGAAGCCGCGCTCGATGGGGTGGTAGGCCCGCTTGTAATGCCCGAGGTGCCACTTGCCGATGCAGGCCCGCCGCTTGTAGCCGGCTTTCGCGAAGACTTCGGGGAGGGTTCGCTCTGAAAGATTGAGGCCAAACTTTCGCCAGGGAGGGATCACAGTATCGCGCAGGCCGAAGCGGTGTGGGTAGCGGCCGGTGAGGAGCCCGGCCCGGGTCGGGGAACAGATCGGACAGACATAGAAGCGATCGAGCTGAACACCTGATTTCGCCAGGCGGTCGATCGCGGGGGTTCTGATATCGCTGCCGTGGTAGCCGACATCGTTCCAGCCGAGATCATCGGCGACAAGGATGACTATGTTTGGTCTCTTCGCGGGCGCGGCGAAAAGTTCCGCTCCACTCGCCAGCAGAGCCGAAACCAGGAGGATCTGCAGGGTCCGTATCATTTTTTCTTCTTTTCCCTCGCCGCCTTCTTTTTCTTCGGACCCCAGGGCCAGGGTTTCGCCTTCGCGGCGATGGCCCAGGCCTCCCATCTTCCGGCCAGGCTCTTCGCCCGGTCGGCATGCTCCTGCGACAGGTCGTTCAGCTCTGTCCGGTCAGCCTCGATGTCGTAGAGCTCCCAGGGGCCGGCGGCTCCCCTTGCAACCAGCTTCCATTTTCCGTCGCGAAGAGCCCGGTTGCCCTCGTGTTCCCAGAAGATGGGCTGGCTGCGGCCGAGCGGTTTTCCCAGGAACCCGGGCAGAAGACTGACTCCCTGCCTGGGAGTGATCTTTTTCCCTTTGAACTCATCGGGGTAGGTCGCGCCGCCGACATCGACGCAGGTCGCCATCAGGTCGACCAGGTGGCCGGGCTGGTGTTCGAATTTATTTCTTCGTTCTTCGGGGATGCCCGCCGGCCAGTGGGCTATGAGCGGGGTAGAGATGCCGCCTTCGTGGACCCAGTGCTTGTAGCGCCTGAAGGGAGTGTTCGATGAGTTAGCCCAGGGCAGTCCGTAGGCGATGTAGGTGTCGGCCGGGCCGGGCATCACGCCGCGGCCCTTTCTGAGGGGACGCCCGTCCCGGGTCACCCTGGGAACCATGGCTGTCTGGAGCTCACCCTTCTTCATCGGCGGCCACTTAGCCAGCCTCGAAGGGTCCGGGGTCACCTTGCCCCTGCTGCCGAACTCTTCAGCGCAGCCACCGTTGTCGGCGAGGAAGAGGACCAGGGTGTTGTCGAATTGCTCAGTTTCTTTGAGCGCGCCGATGATCCGCCCGATTCCCTGGTCCATGCAATCGATCATGGCTGCGTAGACCTCCATGCGGCGCTCGAACCAGGGCTTCAGGTTGACCTTGTCCCAGTCGGGAGCGCCCGGGTCGCGGGGCGTCAGCTTCCAGGAGGAATCGACGAGTCCCATCCTGATCATGCGGGCGTGGCGCTCGGCCCTGAGAGCATCCCATCCCTTCTTGTAGCGGCCCTTGTACTTCGCGATATTGTGCGGCCGGGCGTGCATCGGCCAGTGCGGGGAGGTATAGGCGACGTACATGAAGAAGGGGTTCTTTTTCGCGGCCGAGTGGTCTCGGATGAAGCCGGCCGCGTTCTCGCTGATGGCATCGGTGTAGAAGAAGTCCTCGTTTTCAGGGGCGATCTGCGTGTTGTCCCTCGTCAGCGAGTTGGGGTCGTAGAAGCTGCCGGCGCCATGGATCGTTCCGAAGAACCGGTCGAAGCCGCGCTGCAGCGGCCAGTTGTCCCTGGGCCCCGTCGGCTTGATATGCTTGGTCACATGCCATTTGCCGGACATGTAGGTCGAGTAGCCGGCGGTTTTCATGACCTCTGCGATCGTGACGCAGCTGCGGTTGAGGTCACCCTGGTAGCCCGCGAGTCCACGGTCATTCATCATGTGGCCGATACCCGCCTGGTGGGGGTAGAGGCCGGTCAGCAGCGATGCGCGGGTGGGGCAGCAGCGCCCGGTATTGTAGAACTGGGTCAGGCGAACGCCTCCGGCGGCGAGACCATCGAGATTCGGCGTCTTGATTTCGCTGCCGTAGCAGCCGATGTCGCTGAAGCCCATGTCGTCGGCCATCATGATGATGATGTTGGGGCGCTTTGGTGCGGCCTGGCCGTTGGGGGTGAAAAAGAGGATCGCTAGCAGGATAGCTGGACAGGTCAGCACGGTCCGGCTGGTCTTTGCCATGGTTCGAGTTCTCCGCGTTTCAGGTTCAGGGTGAATAGTCCATGCCGTTGAGGCTTCGCAGGACAGATTTTTGCCAGGCCGCAAGGCCGGCCCTCATGTCCTTGACCTTTTCGGGATGCTTTTTGGACAGGTCCTTCTTCTCAGCCGCATCGTTGGCCAGGTTGAAGAGGGAATAGCCGCCCTTGGCGCCCTTCTTTTTTGCCCCGGTCATCAGCTTGTAGTCGCCGTCAATCCAGGCCGCCGGGCCAGGGAAAGCATTGAGAGGGTAGCGCTTTTCAATACGACCCTCAGGGGGGGCGGGCTTCTGCTTACCGGCTTTCTGTTCCGTGCGGAGCTCTTCCAGCATGAGTCGGCTCTTTTTTCCGCGCCCCCTTCCAGGGAAGACCCAGAACCCCATCGGTTTCTCCCTGCTCTTCATCTTGCCGCTGAGCAGGGGCGCGATGCTGATTCCATCCAGGGGCGGTGGCTTGTCCAGGGTTACGCCGGCAATCTCGAGCAGGGTCGGCAATATGTCCGAGGTATTGCAGGGCACCGAGGTGCGCCGGGGCTTCTTGATTTTTGCCGGCCATTCGATGATCGCCGGAACGCGGATACCGCCTTCGAGCAGGTTACCCTTGCCGCCGGACAGCCCGCCCGTGGAGCCCTGCTTGAGCGCCCCGTTGTCGCTGCAGTACCACAGGAGGGTGTTCTCGGCGATCTCGAGCTTGCGAAGTCCCGTTCGCAGCTTTCCCATGGCCGCATCCATGCCTGTGATTTCACCGCAGAAGTTCGCCTGCGCCCTGGTCTGCTTGGCGTACATCTCGAGGTGTTTTTTCGTGGCGACATGCGGGCTGTGGGGGCTGCCGAACCAGATCACCGCGAGGAATGGTTTGTCGCCACTTGAGACCTTGCCGATCCAGTTGAGAGCGGCGTCGACGGTGACCTCGGAGCTCTCTCCCTTCGTCTCGATGACCTTGCCGTTATGAGAGAAGAGAGGATTGTTCTCGTAGAAATTCGGGCTCGAGACCCACTCGTCAAAGCCGCTGTTGCCCGGGCAAACGGGGCTGTCGGCGCGCAGGGAGCCGAGATGCCATTTGCCGAAATGCCCGGTGGTATACCCGGCGTCCCTGAGGGCCTCGGCGACGGTAACCTCCTGCGGTCTCAGCGTCCTTCCCCAGGCGAAGCAACCGAAGCGCACCGGGTGGCGCCCGGTGAGTACGCTGCCGCGGGTGGGGGAGCAGACCGGGGCGGCGGCGTAGAAGCGGTCAAAGCGCAGCGCGGTGCGGGCCATCTCGTCAAAGACAGGGGTCTTGAGGAAGGGGTGTCCATTGTAGGCCATGTCTCCCCAGCCCTGGTCATCCGCCATGGCGAGGATGATGTTCGGGCGGCTCGAGCCTTCTTGCGATCCGGGGGTTCCCGGGGTGGCCAGCACTGGATTGTTGAACAGGAAAACGGCCAGGATGGTTAAGAGTAGACGAGGCATCTTTCTTCTCGCTGAAATGAGGGTAGTTCACCGGGAGCTTGCGGCAGACCCTGTCGCAGTGCCTATTTGCGCCGATGGGCAGGCAGGAGTCAAGCAGCTGGAGGCGGGTTGCTCCCTCAGGCGATGATTCCCTTGACGACCTCTCCGTAGACATCGGTCGGCCGGAAGTCGCGGCCGGCGTAGCGGTAGGTCAGCTTCTCATGGTCCATTCCCAGCAGGTGGAGGACGGTGGCGTGCAGGTCGTGCATGTGCACCTTGTTTTCGACCGCGGTATGTCCGAATTCATCGGTCTGCCCGTAGCTGAAGCCCTTCTTGACGCCGCCCCCGGCGAGAAAGACAGTGAAGCCATCGGGGTTGTGGTCACGGCCGGTTCCGTTGTTCTGGGCAAAGGGGTTGCGCCCGAATTCGCCGCCCCACCAGACGAGGGTGTCCTCAAGGAGCCCACGATCTTTCAGGTCGGCGAGCAGACCGGCCACCGGCTTGTCGGAGGCCTTGGCGTGCTTGGCGTGTTCCTTGAGATTGGAGTGCTGGTCCCAGGCCGGGTTGTCGCCATTGTCGGAGTAGTTGACCTGGATATAGCGGACCCCTCTTTCCGCCATCCGGCGGGCCAGCAGGCATTGGCGCCCGAACTCATCGGTCTCTTTACTGCCGATTCCGTAGCGCTCAAGAATTTTGGGTTTCTCCGCGGAAATGTCAGCCAGGTCCGGAGCGGCGGTCTGCATCCTGTAGGCCAGCTCGAACGATTGTATGGCGGCTTCCATGGTCTCATCAGCCGGTCCGCCGACGGCTTGCTGGCGGTTGAGAGCCTGCAGGAGATCAAACTGTCGTTTACGAAGCTCAGCCGGGTAGCGGTCGTTGTTGATATGGCGGATGGTTGACTTGGTGACGGGCTGGCCGGCCTTACCGATCGAGATTCCCTGGTGAACCGGGGGCAGGAAGGCGGAAGAATAATTGCGCGGCCCGCCATTGCCCTGCGGGGGGTTGATCGTCATGAAGGACGGCAGGTTCTCGTTCTCAGTTCCCAGACCGTAGCTGATCCAGGAGCCGAGCGAGGGTCTGATCAGGTTGGTTGCTCCCGTATGCAGGAAAAGGGTTGAAGGGCCGTGAGCTACCCCGTTGGTGTGCATGCTGTTGATGAAGCACAGGTCATCGACGTGCCGGGCGATATTCGGGAAGAGCTGTGAGACCATCTGGCCGCATTTGCCGTACCGCTTGAAGCTCCAGGGCGATTTCATCACTCGTTCTTCTGTCACTTTGCGGCTGCGCGCGACACGAAACTTGATCTTTTTTCCGTTGTCCTTATCGAGGCGCGGCTTGTAGTTGAAGGTATCAACATGGCTCGGTCCGCCCTGCATGAAGATGAAGATAATGCGCTTCGCCTTCGGGGCGAAATGGGGTTTCTTCGCCGCCAGCGGGGAGGATCCCGCCATAGCCGATTCGGAGAGGAGACCGGTGAGTGCCAGTGAGCCAAACCCGCAGGCAGCCTGGCCGAGCAGTTGGCGGCGTGTCGTGCCCTTGTTGTGGTTCGGGGTCATTGCTTGCAGCTCATTTCAGGTACCTGAAATCGTTGCAGGACAAGAGGGCATGGCACAGGCTTGCCCAGGCCTCCAGCCTTCCGGCGGCGATCTCCGGCTCTTTTTTTATCTGCTTGTAAGGATGCGACTTCAGGTAGTCGGCTGCCAGTGATATTTCTGTTTTGTCCGGTGGCCGGGAGAGAATTCGCAGGTAGGCCTGCTCAATGCGCCGGGTGTCGTCAATTCCTTCCAGGTTGAGCAGCAGCTTTGCCGATTCAGCCGACCTGGAGATCAGGAAGGGGCTGTTGAGGAGGAAAAGCGCCTGCGTCGGGCGGGTGGTGGTGGCCCTCTTTCCCGAGCTGATATTCGGATCGGGGAAATCAAAGACCTCGAAAATATCCAGCAGGGTGTTTCGGAAGACCGGGACGTAGACGCTTCGGCGCATGGATTTGAAGTCGTAGGAGTATTCGATCTTCTTGGCTATGGGGCCCTTGCCCTTGACCGCGATCGTCGGCCCGCCGGCGGTGAGGTCCAGCTCTCCGCTGCAATGGAGAATCGAGTCGCGCAGGCTCTCCGCATCCAGCCTCCTGCGGGAGGCGTGGGAGAGCAGACGATTCTCAGGGTCGATAACGAGAACCGCCGGATCATAGCCGGTTGACTGCCGGTAGGTGTTTGAGACCAGGATCTCCCGGATAATTTTTTTTCGCGACCAGCCCTGCTCGATGAACCTGCGCGCAAGGTAGTCGAGGAGTTCGGGGTGGGATGGGCTTTCTCCCATTTTTCCGAAGTTGTCGACCGTGCGCACCAGGCCTGCGCCGAAGAGGTGGTGCCAGATCCGGTTCACCGCGACACGGGAGGTGAGCGAGTTTTCTTCGGAAGCGATCCAGTCGGCCAGCTGCAGCCGGCCGCTTTCCTTGTCTGAAATGACAGCAGGTTTTTCCACGGCAAGGATGCTCAGGAAACCGCGGGGTACCTTCGGGCCGAGGTTCCTCACCTCGCCGCGGATATGGATCGGGGAGTCAGCAGGCTTGGGGTGTTCCTCCACCGAGAGAGCCTTGTCGACTTTCGGCTGGTTCTTTTTGATCGTAGCGATCCTTTTATTGAGCTTCTTGATGTCGTCGGTGATCTTCTTCAGGCGCGCAGCGCTTTTAACTTTCTGTCCCTCCCCGTCTTTTTTTACCGCAGGTTTTTTTGCTGTCCCGTCTTCGAGGAACTGGAGGCCGTCGACGATGACATGACCCTGGGTATCCTTGTTGGAAATGACGACGATGGCCGGCTTTTCTTTTTCGAAACGGAAACGCCCCAGAGGGATAAAGAGCCCATCTATGGGTGCTGTCTTCATCTGGTTGACCTGGATCGATTCCACTCCGTCGGCGTGGTGGATATCGACCGGTACCGCCGGGCTGCGGTTGGTTCCCGGGGTGTAGGCCAGGTTGACCTGGTAGTTCCCTGTCCTGGGGAGCTTCACGTTGAAGGTGACGAACTTGACGCCTTTTGACGTATTGCCGTCATGGATGTAGCCCTTGCCGAGGTAAGGCTTGTTGGAGGTAGAATCTGTCCAGTCGCCGGCCTTGTCGGCGGCGGGGTCATCGACAACGATTCCGGGGAGGCTTTTTACAGCGACAGCTCCAGCGGAACTTTTTCCGCGAAGTGTTTTCTCTTCTGACTTGAGCCCGGTGAGCTCTTTTTCAAGCGCCTTGAGATTCGCCGCGACCTCCTTCGCTTTTTTTTCCAGGGGGCCTGGGACAGGCAGCGGGCGCTCGATGAAGCTGGCGACATTGCCAAGTATGAGGAGCTTTGTACTCATGAAGATGCCGGCCAGCGCGTAATAGTCGGCAGTTGGAATAGGGTCAAATTTATGATCATGGCACCTGGCGCAGCCGATCGTCATTCCCAGGAAGGCGCGGCCGATGGTGTCGACCTGTTCGTCGACGACATCGAGTTTCAGCAGGTCCTTGTCCTGGTTCTCGTAATTGTGCGGACCCAGCATGAGGAAACCGCTGGCGACCAGGTTCTCACGTCGTTCCTGATCGCTCTTGTGGGGCAGGAGGTCGCCGGCGATCTGTTCGCGGATAAAGCGGTCGAACGGCTTGTCGTTGTTGAGTCCCCGGATGACATAGTCACGGTAGCGCCATGCGTTTTCGATGGGGCGGGTACGGCCTCCGCCGGTCGAGTCCGCATACCGGGCTACGTCAAGCCAGTGCCGCCCCCAGCGCTCTCCGAAATGAGGAGAATCAAGAAGCTCGTCAACGAGGGCCTCATAGTTTTTGAGGGATGGGTCAGCCGAGAATTTTTCGATGACCCCAGACTTCGGGGGAAGTCCGATGAGATCGAAGTGAAGTCTTCGGATGAGTGAATGTGGCTCCGCGGGCTTAGCCGGCTCGAGCTTCCTGGTTTTCAGCTTGCCGATGATGTAACGGTCGATTCCGGCAAGCTTCTCACCGCCCTCGATCGAGGGTGGGGCGGTCTCCGAGAGTGGAGAATAGGGCCACTGATGGCGAGCCCGTTCCACGTCGATCCCTTCTTTTTCTTTGCGAGCCGCTCCATCGCGAGGATCAGCCGCCCCCTTCTTTATCCAGAGGACGAAGTCGTTGATGACCGCATCGGAGAGCTTGTTCTTTGGCGGCATCTCAAGGTCTTCATACCGCAGCGCGGAGATCAGCAGGCTCTTTTCAGGCCTTCCCGCCACGATGGCAGGTCCGGATTCTCCGCCTTTGAGCAGGCCTTCCCGGGTGTCGAGGAGGAGCTTTCCCTTCAACTTTTTCGATTCGGCCGAGTGGCATTTGTAGCAGCGCTCGATCAGTACCGGCCTGATCTTCTTCTCGAAAAACTCAAGCTCGGCCTGCTGGGCGGCGGCAGGTTCGCCTGCAGCTAGGGCCGGTAAAAGAAGAAGCAGGAACCGGCCGCGTAGCCTTAGGGCGGAGGCCTGGGGCGATGCTCCAGCGGACGACTGGGCCTGGCTGGTATCGGTGCGGCGTGAAGGCATACTCGCCATGTTATTGCCTCGACCCATTATTGTAAAAGGTTGTTGGGATTTTGCCGGATGCCCCGGTCAGCCAAGAAGCTCGCGCATGCGCTCGATTCCAACGGCGAGAACCTCTGCGGGGTCTTTTTCCCACAGGCCGGGGTTGAATAATTCAAGGCTGACCGTGCCATCGTAGCCGATCTCCCTCAGGATCGAGATTTCTCCCTTGAGGTCGATGGGGCCATCTCCAGGCATGACGCGATTCGGGTCGGTCTGGGTTCCAGCGGGCATTTCCGGGTCGGCATCGTCAATGTGGAAATGACTGATTCTTTCGGCCGACAGCCCGCGCAGCTCCTCGATGTCGCCGCCGCTGTTCCAGGTATGAAAGGAATCGATGATAACAGTCGCATCTGGGTCGTTGGCCTCTTCTGCAATACGCTGAGCCTGGTCGAGTCGGCTGACCGAGCCGAAGAAGCTGATATATTCCATCGTTGGCCTGACTCCGGACTGTCTCCCCAGCTCGAGGAGATCGCGGTAGCGCCGACTGATTTGTTCCAGCTCGCATTGCGCTCGAGGTGGAGTGGCTACCACCCAGGGGGATCCAAGCCGGGCGGCCAGCTCCATGCGTCGGCGGGCCTCGTCAAGCATGAGCGGATATTCCAGCTCGGAGGCCTCTCCCCAGCCCCTGAGCGCGATCATGCAGGGAACGATGAGGCCGTGGTCGGCAAGTGCCTTCTCGACATCGCTGACCTCTCCGCCCCGGCCGATATGTTCGTAGATATCGTTGATCCACAGCTCGACCCCCTCGAAACCCGCCTCGGCGGCGAGGCGGATTTTTTCGAGGAGCGGCTGGGGTCTGATCGTGCTGGTGTTCAGGCAGAGCTTGAAAGGCATCAGGATGTCCTCGGGTTTTTCGGCAATGATTCAGAAGGCGCCCAGTCTTGGCGGGGTCGGGTCCATCGTCAACACGCTTCGGTCAAAGGCCTGCTTCAAGAGCTCCAGCTTTCTCTCCTTGTGGGCCGGGTCGTCCCAGAGATTGGTGAATTCGCCTGGGTCTTCTTCCAGGTCATAGAGCTCGCCGACCTCGTCTCCATGGTAGATGGCGATTTTTTCTTTCTCCGTGCGGAGCATGGTTCCGTAGCTGCGCTTATGCGTCCAGGCGTTGTAGTACTCGGAGTATACCGAATCCCTGTGGGTGGAGCTTCCGGCTTCCCCGGTACAGACAGGGTAGAAGGATCGCCCCTGGATCCGGTCAGGAATCTCCAGGCCGGCCGCATCGAGCAGGGTCGGGGAGAGGTCGACCAGCTCGATGAAGGTGTCGGCTCGCTCGCCTGCGAGGATCTTTCCAGGCCATCTCAAGATCACCGGCACGTGCACCACGGCCTCGTAGAAGTGGGGACCCTTGAGGTAGATGCCGTGGTCGCCGAGCATCTCCCCGTGGTCGGACATGAAGATGACGAGGGTGTTGTCGGCCTGGCCGCTCTCCTCGAGCGTATCCAGGATGCGGCCCACCTGGTCATCTATCAGCTCGATCATCGCGTAGTACGCGGCGCAGACCTCGCGCTGGTCAGCCTCGCTCATGCCCGCTACGTGAAAGTAGCCCGGCTCGTTGTGGGCCCATTCGTGGTCGAGCTGCTGGTAGAGGGGCTTGTTCTCGAGCTCGCCCTCCCGGTAGCCCGGCAGGGGCATGTCAGCCGGATCGTATCGAGAGAGATATTCGGCCGGCGGATCAAATGGATGGTGCGGATCGAAGCAATTGAGGCTGAAGAACCACGGTCCTGAGTCAGCCTGCTCCCTGATGAATTCGCAGCACATCTCGGCCGACCAGGTGGTCTGGTGGTATTCAGCCGGAATGCCGTGCTTGACGAATGGGGTCGAGGGGCCGTCGTAGAGCTCATCCCAGGTCTTCCCCTTCGAGCTGAGCCACTGGGTGTAGGCGTTCTCCGGCCAGTCGGGCTGCGGATGGTGGGACCAGTGAAAGACGTCGTAGCCATCGTCGGTTCGTTCTTCGACCCTTCCATCTGAACAGGATGCCAGGTGGAGCTTGCCGGCGAGGCCGCAGGTATAGCCCGCGTCCCGGAACATCTTCGAGATCAGCACCTCGTCGCCCGGAATCGCCTGTCCGTTCTGGCGGCACCTGGTGGTTCGCGGATAGCGGCCGGTCAGGAAGGAGGCCCTGCTCGGGGCGCAGATGGGACTCTGGACGTAGGCCCTGGTGAAGGCGGTTCCATCCCTGACAAGGGAATCGATCGATGGGGTGTTGATGAGAGGGTTACCGAGTGATGCGATCGTGTCGTAGCGCTGCTGGTCCGTGCAGAGCCAGAGGATGTTCGGTTTCTCAGGGGCGGGGTTCATTAACGGGAGCCAGGGCTGGTTTCGATTTTCAGACAGCTCAGAGTACTAACAGGACCGGGCCGCCTGCGCAAGCGGCCGGGCGGCTCAACAGGGTACCCAGCCTGCTTTCTCAGGTCATCAAACGCATTCCTGCCCGCCTCGAACGTCCGCAGGGTCCATATCATGGTACAGGTGATTTGGCGGGGAGATACAGATGGCATCTACCCCCGGGATCGGCGAGGAATTCATCGTAGCTGCCGCGGGGCCTGTCGCCGCGCCTTGAGCAGAAATCCTCGGCCGGTTCAAGGGCGAGCGAACCCACTGCGGGCAGCCCGGCTCCGGGTGCCTCGGGAAGCTGCTCGGCGAACTTTTCCGCGATAAATCCGGTACCGATAATTCCCCGGTTGAGTTTTCCTGACATCGTTCTCCAAGTCGCAGGAAGTGGGCTCTTTCAGCCGATTTTAGAGGGACTCAATGGCATTGATAATTTGTTCAGGGTAGTAACGAAAAACAGAGAAAGGGAACGCTTCTGGTCTATGAGGAGGAGGGCCATTATGATGCTAAGCTTATATTCAAGTGTGAGTTGCGGCCATGGAGCAGGCTTGGATGCGTGAGGTGACACGGCCATGGATGCGTATTTTGGTCAGGGTTCAGGCATCTCGAGAAGAGGGACGGAGACGTCCCTGCTGTTCTGTTGGTACTGAGACTTCCAGGGAGCTTTCAAGGTGAGCGAAGGAACTTCATCCGGAGTGAAGGGTGTCCGGGTACACAAATATGTTCCCGCGGTCGGCCCCCGGCTGAAGAAGCTGCTCTACGCGGTGCTGGGGCTCTTTTCCCTGCTCTTTATCAATGGCGCCTACCTGGTGGGAATCACCCTGGCCGAGTGGTCGAGCGGGGAGACGATCCAGAACTATTTCTATCTCAATATGTTCCTCGTCCACCTCGTGCTGGGGGTTCTCCTGATCCTGCCTTTCCTGGTGTTCGGGATCATCCATATCCGTAATTCACGTGACCGCAAGAACCGGATCGCGGCCAGGGTGGGCTACGCGCTCTTCGGTACCGGGCTCCTGCTGATCCTCAGCGGGGTGTTGTTGACCCGGGTAGAGGGTCTGATCGAGGTCAAGGAACCCATGCTCAGGAGCGTCACCTACTGGGCCCATGTGCTGAGTCCGATTTTCATCATCTGGCTGTTTATCCTTCACCGGCTCGCCGGCCCGAAGATCCAGTGGCGCAGGGGACTCGCACTCGCCGGGGTCGCCGGAGCCTTCGCCGCGGTGATGATCATCTGGCAGTACCAGGATCCTCGCAGATGGGATGAGGAAGGACCCGAATCGGGCACGCAGTATTTTTTCCCGTCGTTGGCCCGAACGGCTACCGGGAATTTCATCCCGGCCGAAACGCTGATGATGGATGGCTACTGCAGGGAGTGCCATGCCGATGCCCATGAGGGCTGGTCTCACAGCATGCATCGATTCAGCTCCTTCAACAACCCGGCCTATCTCTTTTCGGTTCGGGAGACCCGCAAGGCGATGATGGAGCGCGACGGGAACGTCCAGGGGTCGCGCTTCTGCGCCGGCTGCCATGACCCGGTGCCTTTCTTCAGCGGAGCTTTCGATACGGAGAAAGCCTTTGATGACCCAGCTGATGATCTGCAGGGTCACCCGACCGCCCAGGCCGGGATCACCTGCACGGTCTGCCACGCGATCACCAACCTGAACAGTCCGCGCGGGAACTCCGACTACACTATCGAGGAGCCCATGCACTACCCCTTCGCCTCGAGCGGCAGCGGCCTGCTGCGCTGGGTGAACCGCCAGCTGGTGAAGGCCAAGCCGGCCTTCCACAAGAAGACCTTCCTCAAGCCGCTGCACAAGACCCCCGAGTTCTGCGGAACCTGTCACAAGGTGCACCTGCCCGAGGAGCTCAATAAGTACAAATGGCTTCGGGGACAGAATCACTATGATGCCTACCATCTCAGCGGTGTTTCGGGGCACGGGGTGACGAGCTTCTATTATCCGCCGAAGGCCCAGCCGAACTGTAACGGGTGTCATATGCCGCTCGAGAAGTCCGCTGATTTCGCCGCCGGCTATTTTGATTCTACCGGCGACCTGAAGATCCACGGTCACCAGTTCCCCTCGGCGAATACCGCCATTCCTGAGCTCCTTGGACTGCCTGAGAAGGTCAACGAAGCGCATCGGAAGTTCCTCGATGGAGTGATGCGCCTTGATATTTTCGGTATCAAGAAAGGTGGTCAGATCGATGGCGAATTGACAGCTCCGCTTCGCCCGAAGATCCCCTCGCTGCAGCCCGGGGCTACCTACCTGGTGGAGATCGTAATCCGGACAGTGAAGATGGGGCATATTTTCACCCAGGGGACGGCGGATTCAAACGAGGTCTGGATGGATGTTGAACTCAGGAACGGTAAAGAGCGCATGGGAAGAAGCGGCGGCCGGGGAGTGGATGGGGAGGTCGATCCCTGGGCACACTTCGTCAACGCCTATGTTCTTGACCGGGAGGGCAACCGGATCGATCGCCGCAACGCCCAGGATATCTTCGTAGCTCTCTATAACCACCAGATTCCACCGGGCGCGGCTGACGTGATCCACTACAGCTTCAAGGTTCCCGAGGATGCCAGCGGTACGGTGAGCATTGATGCGAAGCTCCAGTATCGAAAATTCGACACCACCTATATGAAGTACATCTACGGCAAGGACCATGTGAATGAGCTTCCGACCGTCACGCTGGCCGTTGACAGCCTGACCTTCCCGGTCGCCGGCAAGGACACGAAGGACATCGCAGACGCCTCAGCGATTCCCGCCTGGCAGCGCTGGAATGACTATGGGATCGGGCTTTTACGCAAGGGAAGCAAGGGCGCCCGAAAGGGCGAGCTGCGCCAGGCGGAGGATGCGTTCAGCCAGGTCGAGAGGCTCGGCCGGGCAGATGGTCCGCTCAATCTCGCCCGGGTCTACGTGAAGGAGGGACGCCTGGAGGATGCCGTAGAGGCGCTCCGCCGCGCGGCCGCTCACAAGGGACTCGCGCAGCCCTGGACTGTGAGCTGGTTTACAGGGATTGTCAACAAGCAGAACGGTCACCTCGATAACGCCATCAAGAATTTCCTCAGCGTGGTGAACACCGAGTTCGAGGGCGCCGCGGAGCGTGGATTTGATTTCGGCGAGGACTACCGGGCGCTCAACGAACTGGGCCAGACCTATTTTGAGCGCGCCAAGCAGGAGCGCGGCGAGGCGGCGAAGAAGGAGCGCGACCGTCTGCTCACCGAGGCGGTGAGCAGGTTCGAGAAGACACTCGCTCTTGATCCGGAGAACCTGACCGCCCATTACAATCTGGCGCTGATCTTTACCCGGCTGGGGGATGACAAGCGTGCGGGCGAACACCGGGCCCTGCACCTGAAATACAAGCCCGATGACAACGCCCGGGATAATTCCGTGGCGACCCACAGGGCGCGGAATCCAGCCGCCAACCATGCGGCCGAGTCGATCGTGATTTATGATCTGCAGAAAGCTGAAAATTACGAATTGAAGGGCGAGACCGGTGGCCGGTAAGGTTTCCCGGGAACCAGGATGACCGAAGAGCAAGAAAGAGAAGAACCCTTTGAAGGCGAGCTCGTGGCTGGCGACGACACCGTCATCCTCCGGGCGCTGAAGATTTCCGCTATTGTCCTGGTGGCTGTTCTGGCGCTCGTCGCTGTTCTATTCTTCGTTCTTCGGCCCAAAAAGATTGAA
>Ga0310124_10000138_pt1 | contig 46716 bp, 31 predicted proteins | sample CB11b_AW_Bot5_MG_FD_203507 | JGI IMG/M metagenome (GOLD analysis project Ga0310124, IMG submission 203507) | Marine microbial communities from Western Arctic Ocean, Canada - CB11b_AW_Bot5 | ecosystem: Environmental > Aquatic > Marine > Oceanic | place: Canada: Western Arctic Ocean | collected... | reverse complement strand
CCCGGGGAGGGCTGCCGGTCTTCCCCGAGATCAATATGGAGGTCGCTCTCTCGCCGCGAATGATCCAGTTCTCCCTGGCGCCGGCCTACCAGGCATCTCCCGTCCCCTCCGAACGCAACCGGCGCTCGATCTATGCCTACCGCACCCGCGGCCTCCGCGACCCCCTGATGGAGGTTTTCAACAAGCCCGGATCGGCCGAGTCCTGCGAGGCCCGGGACTCAGCCGCCGTCACTCCGCAGGTCTTCACCCTGATGAACAGCTCCGGAGCCACCCTCCGGTCCATCGCCATGGCGCTGCGCCTGCAAAAAGAGAGCAAGGAGCTTCACGGCCAGATCGCACGAGCCTTTCGCCTCTCCTTCAGCCGCTATCCAGGCCAGGAGGAGACGGAGGCGCTGCGGAAGCACTATCACGAAATGGTCCAATACCATCGCGGCGTCAAGCCCGGGCGCGTGTCTTATCCGACCGCGATCATCCGTTCGCTGGTCGAGGAATTCTCCGGCGACCCATTCGAATACACGGAGAAACTGACCAGCTACACCGACTACACCTACGATAAAACCGCCGCGGATGTCTCCCCCGAGACCCGGGCCCTTGCCGACCTCTGCCTGGTGCTGCTCAACTCCAACGAATTTATCTATGTCTACTGATATGAAAAGATCGCTTCTGCACACCGCCGGCCTCCAACGCCGCGAGTTCCTCTACGGCCTGGGAGCATCGCTCGGCTCCGTGGCCTTCGCGGACCTCATCGCAGGAGAAAACATAGCCTCCGGCCCCCTGGCCCCGAAGAAACCTCACCATCAGCAGAAGGCCCGGGCCGTCATCATGCTCTTCATGGAGGGCGGCCCCAGCCATATAGATACCTTCGATCCGAAACCGAAGCTCGACGAGCTGCACCTGAAGGGCTTCGTGAACGCGGATGACAAGCTCTCCGGCATGGGGAATGGCTCACGCTTCTACGTCAAGAGTCCCTATAAGTTCCGCAAGGCAGGAAAAAACGGGGTCTCGATGTCTGAGCATTTCCGGCACATGGCCGATCCGGCGGTAGCCGACGAGCTCTGTGTCTACCACGGCTGCCAGGCGGAATCGGTGAGCCATCCCACTGCGCTCTACCACATGAACACCGGGAACCGCTTCGGAGGAGACCCGGCGCTCGGAGCCTGGACCAATTACGGCCTGGGCTCAATCAACCAGAACCTGCCCGGCTACGTGGTGATGTCAGAGCTGGCGGATCCCCAAGGCGGCAGCGGCAATTGGAGCAACGGCTTCCTGCCGGCCCACTACCAGGGCACCCAGCTTCGCTCGGAAGGATCGCCGATCCTCGATCTTGCCCCGCCAGCATGGAAGAGCCGCGAGCACCAGCGCCGGAATCTCAACATCCTGAAAAAGCTCAACCAGACCCACCTCGAGGACCATCCGCAGCACCGGGACCTCGCCGCCCGCATGGAAAACTACGAGCTGGCCTACCGCATGCAGATGGAGGTCCCCGGGATCCTCGACATCGGCAAGGAATCAGAAAAGACCCGTGAGCTCTACGGCCTCGACGATAAGGAGACGGAGCCCTTCGGCCGCAAGTGCCTGCTGGCACGGCGCCTCGTCGAGAAGGGGGTGCGGTTCATCCAGATCTTCTCCGGCGGATGGGATTCGCATGATTTCATAAAGCGTGCCCACCGCCAGCGCATCTACTCGGTCGACAAACCGATCGCGGCGCTCATTCGGGACCTCCGCCAGCGCGACCTGCTCGATGAGACCCTGGTCATGTGGACTGGAGAGTTCGGCCGCACCCCGGACAACTCCAGGCGCGGCGGCGAGGTCGCCCTCGGCCGCGACCACAATGCGAAGGCCATGGCGATGTTTTTCGCAGGGGGAGGCACCCGGCCGGGACAGGTCGGCGCCACAGATGAGCTCGGCAACACCGCGGCCGAGGTTGTCCACCCGATCCGCGACGTCCATGTCACCCTGCTCAAGCTTCTCGGCCTCGACGACAACAAGCTCACCTACTTCCACGGCGGACGCTACAAGCAGCTGAGCCAGTTCGGCGGGCAGGTCATCAAAGAGATCGTTGCCTGAAGATTATTTTCCTCTGAAGGAGGCTGCCGGATGAACAACAAGCCACTCTTCCTCTTGACCTTGATCCTGCTTACCCCGGTGTTCCTTGATTTCGAGGCAGGCGCGCAGGATCGAAAGAAAAAAACCAACGGGCAGCAATGGGAATACCTCGACAATGGAGTGCTTCGCATCGGGGTCGACAAATCCCGTGGGGCCTGCATCGGTTATCTCGCCGAGAGTAAAACAAAACGAAACCTGCTGAATAACAACGACGAGGGCCGTTTCATCCAGCAGTCCTACTACGGAGCCGTTGATGGTTCAATGTGGAACGGCAAGCCCTGGGTCTACAACCCCGTCCAGGGCGGGCATTGGAAGGGCAAGAGATCTCGCTTGCTGAAGTTCAGCAGGGACGAAAAAAAGAGAACCATCTCGGCAAGAATCGAACCCTTGAGCTGGGCCAGCGGAGTGGCCTGCCCGGAAGCCATTATGGGAGTCACGATCTCCCTGGACGGCCCGCTGGCGCGGGTCCGCTTCCGCATGGACTACACCGGCAAGGACCAGTCTGTCGTCAGGGACCAGGAGATGCCCGCTGTTTTCGTTGACGCAGAGCTCCCCAACCTCGTTTATCCAGACAGCGGCAAGCTGAAACGCCGGGTGCCCGGCTGGCCGAACGAGCGCGGCAAGGCCCCGGAAAACTGGGTGGCCTACCTCGACGGCAAGGACTGGGGAATCGGCATCTACACACCCGGCACCGAGATTTTCACCTGCTACCGATTCAAGGGTGACGGAAAAACCGGGCCGACAGGATCGGCCTGCTCCTACGTCGCCCCCCTGCGAAGGTTCTCGCTGCAGAAAGGCCTGGTCGTCGATTACGAAGTCTTTCTGACCATTGGATCACTTGCCGAGATCCGCAAGCGCTTCGCCGCGCTGAAACCCTTACCTCGAAAAAAACATCAGCGGGAATAAAAGGAGGCTTCCATGAGCGGAGGATCGAAAATCTCCCTTCTGCTGGGACTCACAGGCCTCGCCCTGACGGGCCTGTTTTTCTTCGGGGTGTTCCTGTCCGGAGAAGAGCTGGCTGCTGTCGATATCTGGAAACGAAATGAGTCCATGTCAGCGAAGGAGACCCTTGCCTGGAGGAAGAACCCCGAGGCCTACACGGCGCACTCGATGGAGATCACGCCCGAGATGAACCCCGTCTCCATTTCGATTGCCCACTGGAGCAAAGCGACGAGTTTCCCGCGCTCCAGTAAATTCACCCTCGCGGTTGAGGATTCCACCGGTCGACCCGTTTTAAATAAAGAGATCGGGCTCTCGCAGAAAAAAGACGAGGGCGGTTCAGGTACGGTCATCTTCGAGTGGGCATCCGACACCCCCGCCATCAACCTCCTGAACGACTATCTCGAGGTCGTCGAGGCCGGCACCTGCACCTTCCACATCAAGCCCGGAGAACCCCAGGCAGGAAACCACACCAGGCTGCAGCTGCGGCTGCGTAAGCGGGCTACCCGTCCCCAGTGGTGGATGCTCATCGCCGGGTTCCCGCTGGTGTTTATCGCTGTCGGCACCTTCATGTTCTCCGCCCTGGCACGGATGAATCGGGCTCTCAAAGACCGGCCCGGGACGGGCAGAAAGGAATGAGGCTTACTTTTCCGATTCGCCCAGGCACAGGACCTCACCCGAGAGGGTGCTCAGAAAGACCCTGCCCGAAGCGATCGCGAGCCCGTCCCACATGGGCGCCGGAACCTGGCGTTCGGCAACCAGGGCCCCCTTCGTCGTGTCGAGAACCTTGAGGCGACCATCCTTGTGAACGGCATAGAGTCGACCATTGGCCGCCAGCGCCATGGCGTGTATGTCGTTGTAGAGCTGGGTGCCGTATTTTACGGTTTTCGGTTTCTTGTCGGCCTGCGTGAAAGCATCGACGATCCACTTCGCGCCGGCGGCGACTCGGTGTGTCCTGAAAGGCTTCTTTCCACCCCTCGCATCGCGCCCTGCCTGCCAGCCGGTGATCCACTTGCCGTTGAATTTCTTCAGGGCCACGGCATCGAAATCACGACGGAAGATATCGGTGCTGCCGTTGAGCTCCCCGTAAACCTCTCCATCGCGGAAGACGACCAGGGGCCTTCGCGGAGCCTCTCCCTTGAAACGATCCTGGTGCCGGGCCCCGTAGGTCCAGGAGCCCCGAGGGACCCAGACAGCCCCGCCGCCGGTATCGAGCCTGGCGAAGGCGTTCCATTCATCAACGGAGACCAGCTTGCCAGCGCTCGAGATGATCCAGCGGGACATGGCGATACCCTCGCCCTCTTCGTGGATGATGTCGACAGGATCGAACTCGAGTCCCGAATTTTCGTAGAACCCCTTGTAGGGGTTCTTGCCGGTCGGATCCCCCTTCTGCGGCATCTGGTCCAGTCGATGAACCCAGCGCTTCTCTCCGCTGAGGGGGTCGACCGCAAACACCAGGACTCCGCCGTCGGCGAGCTGCTGGCGACCGGCGACGAAATAGGCCGTATCCTGCCTGACCAGCACGGAGCCGGGAACCGGCCAGGGGCTCTCGACCTGCCCATAGGCGACGATCCGCTCGTCGACAGGAGCTGCGCGGAACTCCCAGGCAAGCTCTCCCGAGTCGACTCTCAACGCGTACACATAACCGGCATGACAACCGAATAGGGCCAGGCCCCGGTAGATTGTAGGAGGCGTATCCACCCGGCCCCGGGCCGTGTAGCGCCACAGCTCCTTGCCGCCCCCGACCGAGAGAGCGATCACCTCATGCGCGTCGGGCCTGGCAACAAAGACCCTCCCGCCGGAGACTACCGGCGCGCTGATCGGACCCTTGACGTAAGGATTCTCCTCCCAGTCAAAAAGGATCGGGCCGCCGGGGAGAGCTGCTGGACCGGTGAGTTTCGCGGTCCACCTGGTGTCGAGGGCCAGGGGGCCGGCGCTGCCGGAGCTGCCGCTACGCCAGCGGTCGCCTCGATAGGTCGGCCAGTCATCCGCCGTGGCCTTCGCCGCCCCGGGGTCAGCCGAGACCTTGCCCCTTACCAGGGGGAACCTGATTTTCTCGATCGGCAGACGCACCGGATTATTGGGCTCAGGCGAGGCGGGTGCCATAGCAACAAAGCCTCTCAGCATGGGCCAGCAGGTGCAGTGCTTCGGGGTGGTGTAGATCAATCCGTTGGCTGGAACCCAGCCGCCCTCGCGAGAGCAGTTCGCCTTGGTGATGGGGTTCACCTCGACCTTACCGGTCTCCATGTTGGTCAGATCCAGCACGCCCGCGAAAACGTACTTCGGTGTGGCCACTGGCGGGAAGCAATGGGCCATGCCGGCGGAGTGGGTCTTGAGAACCTTTCCCGTCTTCGGATCGAGTGCCGACACCTGCACGGGAACCCTGGTCTCCTTGACCTTGCCGTCCTTCCTGGGAGCAGTGTTCTCCCTGCCCCCATGCAGCAGCCAGAGGTCGTCGCCGGAGAACATCGCGCGCGCCTGGCGCTTATGATTCATCCCCGGGGAAAAGTTCTTCTCCCAGGTAAGCTTACCTGTCTCTGAGTCCAGAAGATGGATCCCGTTGCCGAGGTTGTGATCACTCAGAGATGAGACCTCGTAGACCACCTGGCCATCGTGCATGACGGTCCGGTAGACCTTTGGAAGCCACCCAAAGTCCGTCCTGTTCCACTTCAGCTCGCCCGTGTAGAGATCGACGGCAAAGGCCTCCACCGGATCGCCGCGCTTGGGCCGACCGGAAATATACGAGACCGTCTTGCTCTCCGCCGCGAGGTTCCTGGCATCGCCGGCCTTTCGTTCCCAGAGCTGCTTGCCCGTCTCGGCGCTGAAGGCGCGCACCCCCCTGCTGCCACCGACAAGGACGACATCCAGGTGCTGGATGAGCTCAACCGAGCCCTCCGTTCCCGGGTACTCCTGGACAACTTTTCCTGTCGCAGCATCCAGGGCGGTGACCTTTCCCTTGACGAAGGCGAAGAGGTACTTTTCGGAGGCCACCGGACGTGCCCTGTTATAAGACAGTCTCGGAAGGTTGAACGAGGGGTCGTTCAGCTTGCCCTTCATAAGGTCCCGATGCCACAGGCGCAGACCGTTGAAGCTGTCGCGCGCGAGGACGCCGCCATAGAAATTACGGCCTCCATCGGTGATGAGGCCCTCCACTTCCGACATGGCCGCGGCAACCCAACGAACCCGCTCGGGAGGCCCCACAGCGGTATCGAGCGATACCGCGTTTCCATCGGCGGCATGCCTCGGGTGCGACCAGGTGTCCATGTTTTTCGGCCACGGCTTGCGGGCAGCAAGGGAACCATCCTCCTGCTTTTCAATGCTCTCGAAACCGGCCTTCTTCAGCATCTGCGAATCGACCCCTGAGTCGTTGAAAACGACAAGAGCCGCCAGGGGTGTGAGGACCCGGAAAATTTCCGCAAGAGCGACCTTCCCGGGGGAACGAACGATGACCGCGTTCACCAGGTTCTCCGAATACGGCAGCCGCCCGGAATCCGTAAGCGTCTCGGCAAAGACGAGGCCGTAGATCCCCGAAGCCTTCAGGGACGCGCGCGCTTTCTCTACGCCCGCCGGGTCGGAGCCCAGCAGGTGAACGATGTACCTGCCTGTCCGGCCCAGGCGAAGAGCGGCATCTGTGTCCCCTGTTCCGAGCTGAACAACAAGCCCGCCATGGACATGCCCGATGGTATGCTGCCCCTCAGCGACGGAAACCCCCGCGCCTGCCGTGAGGACAGCGCACATTAAAAACGTCAAAGTCAGTATTTTCATACCTTCAGGGTATTGGATGGGCGATAGCGCGTCAATCAGCACAATCCCGGCAACCCTGGCCCCAGAAGTCCATCACCTGGCTTCCTGAATAAACCGGATGAGATCGGCCAGGTCTCCGGGAGAGAGATTCCGCTCGAGGCCGTTCGGCATAAAGGAAGTTCCCATCGACCTGAACTCGACGAGGTCACCGCGAAGAATGTCCATCTTCTTCCCATCCGCCCCCACCAGGCTGAGCTGTGTTCCAGTCTCGCTCGTGACCATGCCGGAGAAGGTCCGTCCATCCCGGGTCGCCGCGGCGTAGAGGCCAAATCGCGCCTCCACCGCGGCATTTGGATCGATGATCGACTGCAGGAGAAACTCCCCGGTCTTGTTGCTGAGGGCGGCCAGGTTCGGGCCTGTCTCCCGGCCGAGACCGCCGAGCTTATGGCAGGCCGCGCAGATCTTCTCGAAGGTCGCGCGGCCCCTGCCTCCGTCCCCCTTCAGCCCGAGGGCTGGGCGATATTTTTTCAACACCGCCAGTCGATCGGGTGAGGCCGGCAGCAGCTGTTGAACGCGCTTCTTGATCCCGGGTCCCAGGGCTCCCAGGCGCTGGCGAGTGGAGCTGTCCAGCTCTCCCGGTTTGACCACCCCCCCCGCGACAGCATCCAGCAGCCCCCCGGCCCACTCCTTACGTCCCAGCGCCCTCCCCAGGATCTCCGCTCGCAGCCCCGGTCCGTATCGAGGCCAGCCTTCAAGCAGCGGCTTGAAGCTGGAGACTCTGCGTACCGCAGCGGCCTGGACAGCAGAGGGCTCAGAAGCGCCGAGCAGTTTCAGCACAGATATTTCTGCTCGCCCGGGGACACGGTTGAGCAGGGCGATCGCCGCAACTCGCAACTCCCCGGAGACGCTGCGATCGAAGGCCATAGCCTCGGCTATTTCAACAGTCTTCAGCACCGCGGGCGGCGCTGAGCTTGGATCCGCCTTCTCCAGCCAGGCGCTGGTGAGCCTCAGCTTGTCCCCGGCCTCCGCTCCCGGCAGGTAGCGCCCCAGGAGTTCAGCGGCCTCCGCGCCTTTCTTCCAGGCAACCGCCTGGCCTGTCAACCTGGCGAAAAGCGCCGGGGATTCCAGCGATGACTCCAGGGCTGACACCACGTTTTTCGAATCCAGGGAGCTCATCGCGGCGGCAGCGACCCAGGGGTCCCTGTCGGCGGCCAGCCTGGCGATATCAGCCCCATCCCTGGCCGAAACAGCCAGCTCGAGACGTACTGCCGGATCGCTGTCTTCAAACCCGGCAAGGAGGGATGGAGCCATCGCCGCGCTGAGACGAACAGCCTGCCTGCGCACACCGGGCTCCGAATCCTTCAGGGCTACCTCAAGAGTGGGAGCATCGAGCTGACCGATCCCATCGAGCGTGCACAAGGCATGGAGCCTCCCCAGGGCGACCCGGCTCGCCCGGACCAATCGTCTCAACTCGCCAGCCACTTTGCCCTCGCCGCTTTGAACGAGCTGCTGCTGGGCCGTATCCCGAACCCAGCCGTTAGGATGCTCCAGGTAGTTAACCAGCTCCGCTGGAGCGGAACCGCTCAACCTCGGCCATGCACGGGGCCCGGATTCGGCGGGAAATACCCTGTAGATCCTTCCATGCTTCTCTCCATGGCGGAAATAGGGCCGCAGCTCATCCTGTCCATTTTTTGGAAGCCACTGCGGGTGCTCGATCATGTAGCGGTACATATCGACCACCCAGAGCGCTCCATCGGGTCCTGTCCGGGCCATGACCGGACGGAACCAGCGGTCCTTCGAGGCGAGGAAGTCTACCTTGCTCTCTGCCGGATCACGCCTGGCCGCGAAGGTGGGGCCTTTGCTGAAGATAATATTGTGCTGCACGACATTGTGAAAAGGCTCGCAGGTAAAGGCGTGGCGCTCGCTGCCGCGGGGGAAGAGGAGCTCGTCGCGATAGACCATGCCGGAGCAGGCGGAGGTGAAGCGGCCGGACTGCTCGAAGGAGTGAAATCGTTTCTGCGGCGACTTGGCGGTGTAAACACGCGGGTTTGACGGCGTCACCACCTGGTTCTTCGGATTGGGTGATACGAAGTAGGGGTTCCTGCGCAGATGATGGTCGCGCAGAACATAATGCCAGAGCGGATGGCTGTTCTGAACACCGAACCAGTTCCCCCAGTCATCACGATTCCTGCCGAACTGCGAGGGGCCTGACTGCGGGTCCAGCAGCCCCGGCCCGGGACGAATACGGAAATCCCGGCTTCCAAGCACGATGGTTTTCCCTGTCCTCACAGAGGTGATCTTATTGCCCCTGGCGTAGCCTCCATGATGGGCCCCGCTGGCGCAGTGGATCCAATTGTCGAGCCCCCACCGCAGGCCATTCACCCGCAGCTGCTGGTTGCCCTCTGAAAACCCCTTGTAGAGGACCTCGCGAACATCGGCCCTCCCATCACCGCTTGTGTCACGGGCAAAGAGAACTTCAGGAGCCGCGGTAACAAGGACGCCATCCTTCCAGGCCATGACGCCGGTCGGGAAATTCAGCCCATCGAGAAAAACGACCGACCTGTCATAGCGGCCGTCGCTGTCGGTGTCCTCCAGGAAACGAACCCGGCCCCCCGCCTTTCCCTTGCCGTCGACACCCAGGGGATAGTCTGCCATCTCGGCGACCCAGAGCCTGCCATCCGCGCCCCAGTCGATAGCCACGGGGTCCATCACCAGCGGCTCGGCCGCGACAAGCTCGATCCTCAACCCTTCGCGGACATGAAACGCCGCAAGCGAGGCCTCCTTCCCGGTCGCCCGGATAGAATCATCGGGCTCTGCCCCCCCGGCTATGCCCGGCAGGAAGAAGAAGCCGAGAGCCAGGACCGCGGCGGAATAATAGCGTGGGACAGTTGAACCCATGCCGGTCAGAGTATTAGACACGCCCGCGCGCATCAATCAGCAAGGCTGTAGCAGCGGATTTCCCTGTCATTACGAAGGTAGATGCTGCGATTGGCGAAGGCGGGGTGAGACCAGACCAGCAGTCTTCTGCCGACCCTGTGCGTTGGCTCGATCAACTTCGCGCGGCTGAGCTCCTCGTAACCGGCAGGACTGAGCCTGGCGATGACCAGCTCCCCGAGATCATTGGCGAGAAAAAAACGGCCTCCGTTCCGCACCGTGAAGACATTCGCCCAGCTTGCAGGCCTGCCGCCGGTCGACGGAGCGAACGTACTCCAGAGCTGCTCCCCATCAGATAGCCGGGCGCAGAGATACTTCCCTCCCTGCCCACCAGCGTAGACGTGTCCGGACCGGATGACGGCCGTATTGAAAACGCCGCCTATACCGCGCCGGGAGCTCCCCCTCCAGGCCACCCTCGCCGAGTCTCCATCTTCGGCCACCTCGATACAGGCAGACACCCGGTTGTAGCTCATCACAAAAACACGTCGCCCCTCCACAACAGGCTGCCCGACCGACATACCGAAGGTCGGCTTGATAGCGACCGACCAATACACCTTGCCTGTGGTCGGATCGAGGGCCTCCACCGCATCTCCATGCCAGATGAGCAGCTGTCGTCTTCCTGAGATCCTGTGGATCACCGGGGGGCAATAGCCGGGCTGCGCCGCCGACAACGCCCGCCAAAGCTCCCTGCCTGTCAACTTGTCGAACGCCACACAGACGCTGCCCTTGCCGCCAACGATGCAGATCAGCTGGCCTGCTTCCACAAGAGGATGAGCGGCCGTCCCCCACTCGGGGATCTCGAGTCCATAGTCCTTCTTGAGATCTCTCGTCCACAGCACCTTCCCATCCTTCGTCGAAAGACAGAACAGGTTACCCTCCGCGCCCAGGACGTAGACCCTGTCCCCATCAACGGTCGGCGTCGCCCGCGGACCGATGGCGTAGATAGCGACGGTGGTATAGGGGCAATTCCATTCATGCGCCCAGAGCTTTCGGCCATCGGATTCGGCCAGGCAGACCAGCCTCTCTTTGCCCGGCAGCAATTTACGAAGAAAGTTTTCGTTCCGTGGAGGTTTTCCTTCATGAAGGATCTTCGCCTTCCCTGGATCAAGTTCAGCGGCGACCCGGTCCATGACAAAAACTCTTCCATCGGCTACTGCGGGACCCGAATACCCCCCACCAAGCGGCGCCTTCCAGCGCAACCTTGGCCCCTTCTCCGGAAACTTCTCGATAATCCCCTTCTCACGCCAGACCCCGTCCCTTTGGGGACCGAGCCATTGGGGCCAATCGTCCCCATGAGCCACTGTCGTGGAAAATCCACCGAGCGAGGCGAGCAGGAGGAGAAAGCTCAAGGCATGAAGAACCATAGCCCGCACCCGGAAGCAGCCGGGAAACGACCGATCAGAATATGGGCAGAGGCTCGCCATCGCAGATCGGGAAGGGGCGCCCCAATTGGTCGTGCAGCTCGGCATGATGGTCGATCCCCATGGCCTTGTAGACGGTGGCGTGGAAGTCGGCCGGGGTACAGGCCTTCGACCCGGGGCTGGCTCCCATCGAATCGCTCGAGCCATACACCTGGCCGCCGGGAATTCCCCCGCCGGCAAGCACCATGGAGTAAACACCGGGGTGATGATCCCGTCCTCCATTCCCATTGATCTTCGGGGTGCGGCCGAAATCCGTGAGGAAGACCACGAGGGTTTCATCGAGCATCCCCCGCATCTCGAGATCTGTCAGGAGAGCAGAGACCGCGCGGTCGAAAACCGGTAGAAGCCTGTCCTTCATCTTCGGGAAGTGGTCTCGATGCGTATCCCAATTATCCCCGCTGCCACCAGCGAGGTCGCCGGCGGAACAAAGCGCCTGGACGACCGGAACACCGGCCTCGACAAGACGTCTTGAAAGCAGGAGCGTCTGGCCACAAACATGATCGCTGTACATGTCGCGGATCCGGGAGTCCTCCTGCTCAAGGTCATAGGCCTCCCGCACGGGAGAGTCCAGGAGCATGTCGACCGCCATCTTGTGGAAATGGTCCTGCTGGTCATACTTCTCATGAACTCCAATTGCCTGCGAGCTTCCGGCGCCAGCCGTCTGCTCCAGCTGCCCAAGAAGGGTTCGCCGGCTGGCGACCCGTCCCTTTTCAACGTTAAGCTTGAGCTTGAGTTCCAGATCGTTATAGCGGGTAACTCCACGAAAAGGAGTTCCCGCGGGTGTTCGAATGAGAACCGGATCGTAGTTGTAGCCCAGCCAGCCCCCATCATCGCCGGCCATGAGCCCCCCATTGTCATACATCGAGTAAGGCATCCGGATGGCTCTGGGCGTACCAGACCGGGTCTCCTGGAAGCGTGACACCATGGCCGTAAGCGATGGCCAGTTTGTCCGCTTGCCGGCCTTGATGCCCACAGGCTGATGCCCGGTGAGGCTGATGTACATACCGCCCTGGTGCGCCCCCTGGTTGTGATGGACCGACCTGACGATGGCCAGCTTCTCGGAGTGCTTTGCCAGCAGCGGAAGGTGCTCGCAATACTGGATGCCCGGCGTAGCCGTAGGAATCGCCTTGAACTCTCCCCGAACATCGGAGGGGGCATCCGGCTTCGGATCAAAAGACTCGTAATGGCTCATGCCGCCCCAAGTATAGATCACGATACAGGACTTGGCCTTAGGCGCGCTGGCGATAGCCTGGGATTGCAGCTTCAGAACCGTGGGCAAGGTCAGCCCGGCGACACCGATGCTCGATCTAAGAAAACCTCGCCGAGAATAATTCAGGTTCATCATAGCTGCAAATTACCTGCGGTTAAAACGGAACGATCCCCAAGGATATTGTACTGAGCCCACCGGCTGACACAAGTCCCTTGCTCTTCAACGGCCCCTGAAGCGGCCTATTTCTTGCGGAATAACCGCAATTCCGCGTTTTTTCGTGGTTCTGAAGTATCCCAGCGGCTTGTCTTTCTCATCGGTTATCAGCCAGCTGGCGCTCGAAAAGGTGTTCTGATTCCGGGTGCCGCCAGGGTCAAGTTCCCCGTAAAACCTCAAACCGCCGCCGTATTCGACCCAGTAAATCTTCACTTTGACAGTCTTCTTGTTCTGGATCACCAGCTCCGTCCCTGAGCCCGGGACCGACCTGGGAGGAAGCTTGCCGGGAACCGCCAGCCACTCGAGGTTTTCACTCGGCCGTGGCCAGTTGTCAGTGCGAAAGGGACTCGCCGGAATACCATCCCGGTTGTAAAGGTTCGCTCTCGCCGGATTCATGGCAAAGCCATACCGAACAGCAACCGGCTTCGGAACATCCGCCGACCTGACGACGACGGTGTCTCCATCGATGGCCGCCTCCGCCCAGAACCACTTCTTATCATCCCCGGCGACAGAGAAGTGCTCCAGCTTGCCGTCCGTGACCTCGGATGTGGGCTCAAGGCCGTTCTTCCTGCCGACCATCAGGCCCTTGCCGACATGGTAGAAGGACAGTCGAATCGAGTCTCCCTCGAGCTTCTGACTCCTGTAGAGCGGCCCGGCTGGAACAAGCCTCTTCCTGCCGTAGGTCTGGTGCAACGCCCACTGGGCCAGGCGCCAGCCAACATCCTGCTTGTTCCTGGGGTGAATGTCATTGGCGGCGCCGATATCGGTGATCACGGCCATCCCGGTTCCGGGGATATCCAGCGCCCGGACCTGGGCTTCCCGGAGCTTGGCCCAGCCATCCCCTCCAACCGGTTTCCTGTTTTCTTTCTGAAAATTGGCGAGCTGCACCCAGTAAAAGGCGAGGTCCTTGTTCTGGAAGACCTTTCGCCATCCCTTCACCAGGGCATGCTTCTTGTGATAGTAGCTCGTTCCCTCATTGCCGTTCGACTCGCCCTGATACCAAATACCTCCCCGCATCGCGAAGGGAGCAAGCGGATGAACCATCGAATTATAGATCGCCGAGGGGGAGCCTCCGCCCACCCCGGTGGATGCCACGTACCGTTTCACCTCGTAGGCAAGGCTCGACAGCTCAGGAACCGCTTCGAAGCCCTCCAGTGGAACCCAGGGCTCTATGCGGGTTCCTCCCCAGTTGGAGCCAATGAGTCCTACCGGCACCCCGAGCTCCCTGCGAAGCCGGCGGCCGAAGAAATAACCGACCGCGCTGAAGCCGCCAGCTGTCCGCGGCCCGCAGACCTTCCAGCTCCCCGCCCCCTTTTCCCGGGGAAGAGGACTGGTCGTATGCCCGGGAACATCGAACAGCCTGATGAGAGGATGGTCGGAGGCCTCGACCTCTTCTTTCGCCCTCATTCCCTGGCTCAGCCTCCACTCCATATTCGACTGCCCGGAACAGATCCACACTTCGCCAACAAGGATATTTTCAAGCGTTATCCTATTACCGCCCCGGATGGCGAGGCTGGCCGCCGCGCTGCTCGCCTTGAGAGGATCAAGCTTCACCATCCACCGGCCAGCGGAGTCCGCCCTGGCGGTCTTTGACTGGCCTGCAAAGGTGACCGTGACCTTCTCACCTTCCCCGGCCCATCCCCACACCGGAACCGGTAACCCACTTTGCAGAACCATGCCGCTGCCGAGGACACGGGGCAGGGTTACATCCGCGGCAAGCGGCGCGGGAAAACCCAGCGCGCCAAGAGAGACCAGGAAAGCCGCAATTACGGAAAATTTCATCAGGTTTACCGGGGTTGAACAACGAGGATGAATAAGAGGAGGAGGACCTGGACGCTCAGGCCTTTGGTATCACGGCTTTTCCAAGCTTCAGGGTCGTCCGAAAATACCCCAGGGGTTTTTCTTTCTCATCAGTTATCAACCAGGTTGCATCAGAGAAGGTGTTCTGAACCCGGGTGCCGCCGGGATCAAGCTCACCGTAAAGCCTCAGCCCACCTCCGTATTCTACCCAGTAGATCTTCACCTTGATGTCCCTCTTGTTCAGGAAGGTGATCTCAGTACCCGTTCCGGTGACGGATCTAGGAGGTTTCTCGTCTCCTGCCACGATCCATTTCAGATCCTCGCTGGGACGTGGCGGCGGCTTCGGAATGGCGACAATCTTGCTCAGGTCAATTCCACGAACGATCCGGCAGGACGGCAGTGCCTTCTCCAGCTGATCGACTCCCTCGTCGGTAACGCCGGTCTGCCAGAGGTAGAGCTGCCTGAGCTTCTTGAGGCCCGCAAGGTGAGCAAGGGTCTTGTCTGTGATCCTGGTGTTGTACAGATTCAGGTACTCCAGGTTGACGAGGCCCGCGAGATGGGATGTTCCGGAATCATCCACCGCGGTCCTCTCGAGATGCAGCCGGTTCAGGCTGGTGAGCCCCTTGAGATGAACCAGCCCGGAGCTGGTGACCTTGGTATCCCTGAGATTAAGCCTGACGATATTTTTCAGGGCCGCCACCCGGGCGAGACCCTCATCGGTGAGAGATTTCCCGGTCAGCTGAAACTCAACCTTCCAGGCTTCCTCCGCGCCCCCGGCCGGGCGCACCTGGCCTCCAATTTTTCTGATTGCCTGTACCTGCTCGCTATCGGCAGCGAGGCCGGCACCACAGGCCGCGAAGATGACACCAAGAAACAGCGCCGTAGCTGACATTGTTGAAGGCGACTCAAAAATAATTTTCATGGTCTCCCCAAGGGTTGAATCTGGTTAAACAAACCGCCTCAGAGGCAGGGGGGAATTAAAATGATCCGGGATGCCCCCCGACCTTTCAAAATCGAATTGCGGCCTTCGCCCATCGCAAACACCACCTGTATTCTAACGATTCCTCCCACGAGGTGAAATAGCCAACACCTTCCGACCTGTTGATCAACCGCGGGCCCCGTGTTACTGTCGATTCCTCGTGGCGAGCCTCCGCCTTCACAAGTACAGCCCCAACCCCGGACGGACCCGACCATGAAATACACAGTCCTCAGCACTGCCGCGCTCCTCATAGCAACAGCCATCTCAGCACCTCCCTCCAGCTTGCTGGCCGCCGACAACCTTGGTGTTGGGGCGGGTCCCGTAAAGGGAGCCGAGGTCATTCTCGATGGATCGCGGAAGATGCTCGATGAAAAGTGGACCTACTGGAAAGGCCCCCGCTTCAGCTCTTCCCTGCCGATCAAGTGGAAGGTGGTTGACGACCCCGTCGATGCCGGCAAGAAGGCTGTCCAGACCGACGACCCCGCCGCGCGGGGGGGACGTTACGGTACAGCCGATGTCGTCACCAAGAAAAAATACCGGGACTTCCGGCTTCACATCGAGTTCCTGGTCATGAAGAAGCGCGGCAACAGCGGCGTCTACCTGCAGAACCGCTACGAGATCCAGGTGCTTGATGGCGACAAGACCAAGCACGGCATGGGAGCCGTCATCAACGAGACCGAGTCCCCCTACCACGCCTACAATGGCGTCGGAAAATGGAACTCGTACGACATCGTTTTCCGGGCAGCGCGCTTCAAAGATGGCAAGCTCAGCCGCAAGGCGCTCGTCTCGATGTACTTCAACGGGAAAAAAGTACACACCAACGTCACCATCAACAAGGTCTGGGGCGGCGCCAACTCCGGCCTCGACGGAGGCAACAGAGGCGGCGCGGGAATCACCGACGTCCCCGGCGGACTCAAGCTGCAATGCGAAGGCCATGACGTGCGCTACCGCAATACCTGGATCAAGGAGCTCGACCTCAAGAAAGCCGATACGGACTTCTGAGGCGCGCGAGGGACAGAGACAAGGACCCATGGCAACGCAGCGCGACATTCGACGCCTACGCTCGCTGAAGACCGGCAAGGGAAGGCGTGAGTGGAGCCGATACGCAGCCGAAGGCGTCCGGCTGCTGGAGGAATCGAGGCGGTACAAGGTAGATCCCGAGACCCTGTACTTTGACCCGGCCTCCGTGTCGGACCGCGGCCGCCAACTCGTAGCGGACCTCGAGGCTCGCGGCATTCCCTGCGAAGAGCTCGCCAAAAGCCAGCTCGAGAGCGCGGCGGACACGAGGACCCCGCAGGGGCTGATTGCCGTGTTCAGGCACCCGGACATCCCTCTCGATTCACTGAGCACCTGCCGTCGCCTGCTCATCTGTGACGGAATTTCGGACCCCGGAAATGTCGGCACGTTGATCCGTTCGGCCCAGGCCTTCGATTTCGAGGCGGTCCTGCTCACCGAAGAATCGGCTGATCCCTACTCGCCCAAGGTCGTACGCTCGACGGCTGGGGCCATCTTCGGCCTTCCCGTCGTCAAGACGAGCCTCGATGACTGCCTGGCCTTCCTCAAAGGCACCGAGCACACGCTGATTGTCAGCGATCCGGTGGCCAAGCAGGATGCGGAACTTTTAGCTGGGCTTACCCGCCAGAGTCCGCTGGCGCTGGCGATCGGGTCCGAAGGCGAGGGCATCTCAGCCGGGCTGATCAAACGCAGCGCGCTGCGGCTGGCGATCCGGCACTCCGACCGGGTCGAATCGCTCAATGCGGGAGTGGCTGGATCCCTGCTGATGCGAGAGCTCTACGACCTGCCCGGCGACCCGCGCTGACGCAGGGCCTCGTACAGGCAGACCCCGGTCGCGACGGAGACGTTCAGACAATCGACCTTGCCCATCATCGGAATCCTGACGACAAGGTCGCAGGTCTCCAGGGTCAACCGGCGCAGCCCCTTGCCTTCGGCCCCCATAACCAGGGCCATGGATCCCTTGAAGTCGACATCATAAAGAGAAGACGCCTCGGTCCCGTCCGCGGTGCCGACGGCCCAGACGCCATTCTTCTGCATTTCCTTGAGGGTGCGAACGATATTGGTGACCTGGATGAAGGGAACGCTCTCGGAGGCTCCGCAGGAAATTCGAGTGACGGTTTCGGTCATGCCCACGGCCCGGTTCCTAGGCGCTATGACGGCATCGACTCCCGCCCCATCTGCGGTTCGCAGGCACGCCCCCAGATTGTGAGGATCCTGCACGCCATCCAGGACGAGAAAAAAAGGTGACTGGTTCGAGTCGAGAATCTCCTGCAGATCAGACTCATCGCGCTCGATGAACCCGCCCCCGAGAGAGTGCTGATTTTCCCGCGCTATAGGCCGCCTGGATCGTTTGCCCACCTTTTCTCCTCACTGAAACGCAGTTGTCCGAACTGAGACCTGCCCTACTTCAAGAGCTCCAGCATGCCCTTGCCAAAGGCCGTTCCGACCTGGGCGAAAAGCCAGGGGCTGCCGTAGTAGTGATAGGGACGATCATTCCCGAAACGGCGCCACTTGTCGGCATCCTTGCTCCAACCTCCCGGGCCGGTGTAGATGGCGTGAGCATCCATGTCCCAGTACCTGTCGGTTCTGACGCAGATCGCGTTCCCCTTGAACTCGGCCTGCCCGGGAACCCCAGCCTGCGCCTTCTTGATATAGTCCCTGGGTGAGCCGGGCTTGTCGGGCGCCATGCCATCGTTGCCCATCTGCCCGATCACGAACTTCATATTCGGAGCCTTGAACTCCTTTCGCACATCGCGGATGAAGTTGGCCATGTTTTTTTCATAGGTCAGCCAGCGATCCTGGTATTGATCATTCCAGCCCTGAAACCAGACAAAACCCATGATGTCGTAGCCCTGGTTCTCGTAGCCGGGGAACCGTTTGCCAAGCTCGCCAAGACAGCCATGCACCTCGCTGACCATGTTGCGGTAATCCTTACCGAACTGCTCCTTGTACTGCTCGATCGTCACCATCTCCCGCGGCTTGAACTGCCTCAGCCTTCTTTTCTTTTGATCCTTCTTGTTCTGTTCCGCGACACGCTTGTTGTGGGCTTCAATCCTGGCCGGTTCAGCGGCGTTCCAGGCCTTGTTCTCGTCATTCTGGGCCTCGGCCAGCTTCGCGTACTCCACGTCGGTGAGCATCGACGAGGGAGGGAGAAATCCACGGGCAAGCGCGCGGCCGCCCCAGGACGCCTTGATGAGAAGAACCTGCTCGTCGTAATGATTTCCCACGACATGTCCAAAGTTGAACTCCGGGCCAAAACCCTCACGGGGCGCGCCGTAGCCGACGGTCAGGTCGCCATGCTTCCCGAGGTAGTTGATCCAGACATCGCGGCGCGTGCTCCAGAGATAGGTGGGTGTCTTCCGCTTATCATTGGGGTCCGTGGTCTCTTTCACCTTCTTCGTGAAAGCATCGTAGTCGCCATCCTTGAGGAAATGAGTATAGCGCTCACGGTACTTCTCCTGGCCCACCTGCCAGGTGAGAGGTTCGGGAAAGCCCCGGCCTTCCATATTGGACTGACCGGCAAGGATGAAGACCTTGACCTTGCCCTTGCTCTTCGAGACGGCGTACTGGGGATTTTCCGCGCTGGCGATGAAGGGAAAAAGAACGGCCGCGCAAAGCGTAAGGGCTCTTCGAATGATCATTAGGTTCTCCAGGGGCTCCCGATCAGGAAATGCTTTCGACTGCTGGTTTCAATCAACACGCGATCATTTTCACCACATATCGATAAAATCTCCACCCGCCGTTTGGAAAACGGCGGGTGATTTCGGCGAAGGAGGCCAGGTGAAATCCCGGCCGGGACCGATCGACCTCAGTCACAGACCGGCCCCTGCGCTTCGCAGCTGAGTCCATCCTCGGTGGCATCAGGACCACAGTCCGAGACCGGGTACCCCGGACTCGTCGGAGATGGTTCCACTGGGGCAACCCCGCCGGTAAACAACCAGCTGAAGATGATGATCGCATCGGTAATCTCGACCGCGCCGGTATCGTTCGCGTCAGCGGCATCCATGCACGCCGGCGGCGCTCCTCCAGAGAAGAGAAAGAGCAGCGGAACGACCCCATCGGTCAGGTTGACGGCCCCATCTGCGTTGGCGTCTCCGCGCACGAAGTTCTCGCCGGGCTTCGGGACGGGGCCTCCCTCCTGGAGAGGAACAGCGTAGCCCGCCCGCAGGTAGACATGGTTTTCCTCAATCTCTTCCGCGCTGAGCGCCCTTGAAGAGACCCTCGCCGCATCGATGGAGTAGCCGCTCGGCGCGACCCGGTACTGATTCCGCGACGCGTCATCCTCACCTGCGAAGAACATGAACCGGGCGTGATCATGCCCGATCGGAGAAATAAAGGCCTGGCCCGCGGGGAGATCAACCCCTCCCATGAACTCCCCGTCAAGGTAGACAGAAGCCCGCTGGGGATCGGTGGAGCGGGAGACCGTCGCGACCACATAGTGGGTGCCGGCGGGGATCTCAAAGATCGGCGTCTTGATCTCGTTCCAGCTCGGAGTGAAGGTGCCATCGGAGTTGATCGGCGACATATTGAAAAGGACCTGTCCGCCGACCTCGGAACCGCCGGGACGCACAAACCCGTAGCCGTACCATGCGCCATCGGCTATCTCATCAAGGTTGTCATCGGCCAGGTTCCTGCTGTGCCAGGTGCCGGCGAGGACCCCCCAGTTCGCGCCGCCGAGAACCTCCTCCCTGTTGAGGTAGAGCTCGATGGAAAAATCCTGGTCCTGGGAGAACTCGAACTGATCGTCATCCTCGTTCACCACGATACGGCCAACGCCACCGAAGCTCTTGCTCACCGAGGCGTTGTCGTCAAAGACGGCGTCCCCGGGACCGGCCACCAGCTCGCCACCATCATTGGCCTCGACCACCGCATCCAGTCCGTTGCCAGCGAAGTCCTCGATCAGAATGTCTCCGGTGAGCGGATCGCCTTCGTTGAGATCTGGCAGGTTGAACTCCCAGATGGCTATGGCGTCATCCGTCTCCATGAAAATTCTACCCGGGGGAGAAAGAGCCGCACCATCCGGGATCCCCACGACCGAGACATCGATCGTCGCGGTGGCCTCGGAGCCAACCTCGTTGACGACAGTCAGCGTGACAGTGAATTCATCCGGCCCAACCGCAGGCGGCAGCTCGATCTCGACTCCCGTCTCATCGATCTCTCCGTCGGAGTCGAGGTCCCAGAGGTATTCTCCAATCGCGACGGCCGGTAGGGCCTGCTCCGCCTCCGCGGGGCAGAGGAAGGCCACGGCGGAAACCGGCGTGGTTGAGCCCGAACCATCGAGGGTCAGGACGCTCCCGTTGGCCAGCCAGATCTGGTCGCCTCCAACTCCCTCGCCGTTAACCAGGGCGCGGATATTCGCCACGGGCACCTGGTGGCTCACAGCAATATTGACGGTTGCGACCCCTCTATTGCCGGATCCATCGGTAACACGCAGGCTCACCTCGACTCCATCATCTTCGGTGGGCTCATCAAAGGAGAGCTCGAAGACAGGCCCCTCCTCGGAATAGGCCCCATCGCCGATTTTCCACTCATAGCTGATGATGTCCTCACCATCGCCGCCTGTGCTGTTGGCGCCGGAAAGGGTCACGCATTGGTCTACGAGGGCCTCGCGCGTCGAGGTGGTCAGCACCGCCAGAATCTCCTCCTCTTTCCCCGCAAGGGGGATCGGTTCACAGTCCTGGATCAGGAAGGAGTTCTCCTCGACCTCCTCGGCGCTCAGCGCGCGAGACAGCACCCTCGCCGCGCTGATGGAATACCCGGATGGAGAGGTACGGTAGGCGTTCCGGCTCAGATCATCGACGCCTGTCATGAACGCGAAGTGGCACGGATCGTGTCCTTCGGGAGCGTAGAAGGCCGTACCGGGCGGGATACTGACCTCTGCGACCGGCAGCCCATCCAGGTAAACAGTTCCAATCCCATTCTCGCGGTCAAAGCTCGAGACCAGGTAGTGCTCACCTGCCGGGATGTCAAAGATACCGCTCTTGATCTCGTTGTAGCTTGGGTTGAAGCTGCGGTCGGGGTTAATCGGCGATGTGTTGAGGTACCAGCCGCCTCCCTCGTTGTGGCGGATATAGCCATAGCCATACCATGCACCGTTGGCTATGGGATCCTCCGTGTCGTTGATCAGGGTGCGGCTGTGCCAGGTGCCCGCAAGGATTCCCCAGTTCGCGTTCCCTGTAACTTCTTCGCGAACAACGTAGAGCTCGATGGAAAAACTCTCGTCCTCGCCGAATTCAAAAGCGGAACCATCCCCGTTGGTCGCCACGTGGGCCGCGCCGGCCTCATTCGCCCGGGTCACGGAAAAATCACCTTCACAGAGCTCCGAACCGCCGCCGGGCTGCATGGCTCCACTCCCGTTATTTTTGACAAATGCGTCGTTGCCGTTGCCAGAAAGATCGGGAATGACAGCCCCATCCGCCAGGGCAATCCCGAGAGGCGAATCTGAATCATTGAACTCCCAGATCGCACGCGTGTCTGGAGTGATACGGAAAATTCTGCCTTCCTGAGAATGGAGCTCTCCACCAACCATCAGGAAAGTCAACACCAACAGAACGCCTGCGGATACGCGCATTTCTAACCCTCCGAATATTATTGACTCAATATTTTCAAACCCAGACCGGATCGTAATTCAATGTAAGACCACCATCGAGGTGCTTCTAAAAAAATTGGAAAACCCCCGAAAAGAACTTCAGCCATCCCATGCCTTAGCTCATGTCGTCACTCACCTCTTTTGTGACTGACTTTTGCTCGCAATTCTCAGGACTTGACCTTCACCTTCAGGTACCTGCAGAAGAATTCGAACTGGGACTCTACCGGGCTCTTACCCTTGGGATGCGGAGGAATCCCGTTTTCACCTGTGCCATAGAGAACACAGCGGATCCGCACCTTGTCGGCTTTCGCCTTCATCATCTTGGCGTATTTCGGGTGGTGGATTGCATCCGAAGGCATTGAATGGGCATAGATGTACAGCGGCGGCCCACTTCTTTTCATCTTGCCGATGATCATCTCCTGGGTGCCATACGGCTGCATCAGGCTACCGACCACCTGGACCTTTGAGGAAACCCGCCCCACCTTGTCGCGGCTGCGGCGACTCCCGATCTCTGGCCCATAACCCAGCCACTCGGAAATGAGCGCTCCCGCTGAAGCTCCGATCGCCCCGAATCTCTTTTGGTCAATGTTCCATTCCTTGCTCTTGGAGCGCAGGAACTGGACCGCGCGACCGCAATGCCGCATGACCTTTGTATACTCAGCGGAGCTCTGGTTCTCGATGAACGGGTAATTACAGGAGGCGAAAGACACACCCGCATCGAGGTACTTTTTGATGATCTCTCTGCTGGGAATCTGGCTCTTGTCTCCCTGTACAAAGCCACCCCCATGAAAGTAGATGACCACGGGAGTAGGTTTTGAAGATTCCGCCTTCCAGAAGTCCAGCACGTCACGCTCGTGCTTGGTGTCGTATTTCTCGTTTTTATAGGTCGGCTCAACAGCGGCCGCCAGGTGTGAAGCCCAGAGGCAGGAAACAAGTGCCGCCAGCAGGAGAGGTAATCTTCGTATCATGATTGATCCTTTTTTTCTTCAGGGCTCTACCGTACATCCCCGGGGGACGGGTTTCTATCCGAAATCAGCCCTCGATCGCGGAATCGCCCGTTTCACGCAGCAACAGGATGAGACCCAGCCCGCCGCAGAAGGTAAAACCCAGCACGTTGACCACGCCATGGGTGGCGGCCATCGTCGCAATGGAGACGAGCTCTTCGCCCCCGTATTCTCCCGCAGCGTAGGTCATCGAGAGAGCCATCGTCGCGGTGAGCGAAAGCGCCGCGATGCACAGGAGCAGCTTCGGCAGCAACCGGTCGACGGCAAGCGCGATCAACACCAGGACGAAGGCCAGGGTCAGCATCCCGATGGAGAGAGCTACCCCTGAAATCACCTCGACGATGGGAGATGCCATAATCCCCACGGCGACCAGGGGTGGGCCGAGAATCACGATCGTCGCGGAGAAGCGATAGGCGGCGAATACCGGCGTCCTTGCGCCAGCCGCGACGGGACCCGCTCTCTTCAGGCTCCGCCCGGCGAACCCGGCGATCAGGGCGGCGGAGAAACCCGCGAAATGGAAATGCACCGCGGTCAGGAGGACGATGGTCGAGTCAAAGCCCATCGGCTCGAGCCCCGCGCTCGACAGCACCAGCCAGCCTCCACCTACTGGCAGGTAGAGCAGGCCCACATTGACCGTCGTCTCCTCGATCGGACCGAGCCCACCCCGGATGATCCGCTGCAGGCCGAGCAGGGCAACGAGGACCGTCACCAGGAGCCAGGGCACGGCCAGGGCCGCGGCGGGAGCGCCGGGCGCGATCCACCGGGAAGCGATGACGCACAGCGCGGCCGGCAATAGCAGGCGAACGGCCAGCCCCTCCCCCCGGAGCGCATCAACCCCCTGCCGCCCAACCACCATCGACAGGCCACCCGGCACCGCGACCAGCGGCCCGAAGAGCAACAACAGCTCGATCAACTCGAGCTGGCCCGTGAAGGAGGCAACAGCGCAGCAGACCGCGCAAATGATCCAGCAACCTCCGCCCATGATGGCGGCTTTCCCTGCCAGGCTCGAGCTCAACCCCCCGTTTGTCACGCCATGCCTTCCGATTCCCTGAACTCGGGAGCAGCAGTCTCCTCCTCCGCTTCCCCCGCCCAGGGGTTCTTCTCCGCCGCGGTCGGCAGATCACCGTACAGCTGGATGCGGCCGCAGGTCGGGCAGATCCGGCCTCGCACCAACGACCTTCTCTTGAACATGAGGTCCTTCCAGTTTGCCGGCGCGGGGAGCCAGCTGAGCTTGCCCTGCCCCAGCACCTCGATCTCTTCCATCAGGGTTCCACATTCCGGACAGGGATCGTTAGGGACCTCAACCTTCCTGATCTTATTGCTGGGCATAGCCGTAACCTTTCAACCTTCCCGGATGAGACTCGATTACCGAAAACTACCCGCCATCGCCAGAGACCCCCTTGGTAATCTTCATCCTGTCAAAGACAGAACCATTATGGTCAACCGCCGAAAGATTCAGCTCGTTGCCGACCACGTCAAAGATAACCACGTGGCGTCTCGATTCTCCAGCGGCAAGACGCTGAGACGGCCGGAGGCCGTAGAGCGTCGCTCCGCCGCCGCCCGTCACAACGTAGATCGTTCCCTGGGGATCAGTGTAGTTCGGCTCCATCTGATCATCCAGCACGAGACCACCGCGCATCGGATAGGTTCGCTGGTAGGTATGGTCATGGCCCGAAAGAACGACATCGACTCCATATTCATCGAACAGGGGCGCCAGGTGAACCTGCAGCAACGGCCCATCTCCATGTGAGGAGTCACTGTAGAGCGGATGATGAAAATAACAGATAACCCAGGTAGCTGCCGTGCGCTCCAGGTCCCGGACAAGCCACTGGTATTGCCGACTGCCGGGAGACAGATCCCCTACGCGATCGGTCACCTCCAGGGAAATGAAGTGGCAATTCCCCCGGTCAAAAGAATAGAAACGCTCACTGCCATCTGCATCGTTTACCGGCAAGTAAAGTGAATCCAGAAAGGGACTCCCATTACCTGTTATCACATCATGATTCCCTAGGCTGGGATAGACTGGGACGTGGTCGATAAGCGATGCCATCGGGACAAAGTAGTTCTGGCGCACCTCGCGCGCGTTGCCGCTGTAATAGACATTGTCACCGGTGGTCAGGACCAGGTCAGGCTGGCTGTCGTTGAGAACCCCTATGGATTGGTATTGCGCGGGACACCCGCAGCCAAAGTCTCCAAACACACCAAAGCGGATGGCAGCATCAGGAGAATCCGCAGCCGTCCAGAAATTGTGAACCTCGCCAACCGACCGGCCGTCATGCTGGAGCTGGTAGAAATAGGCGGTGTCGGGCAAGAGGTCATCCAGCTCAATAACATGTTCGGTCCCGGGGCCATCACTCGGGCGGGTAGAGGGGAGCCCGTTCTCGGTCCAGTAGACGACCGTCGGTTCTGTCAGCTCGAAAGACCGCCAGGCAATCGTCATCGATCGGGTTGAAGCAAGAGCCAGCTGCGGGCCCCTCTCGATATCACCGAAAAAATCACGCGGAGTCCCCCCGGCCGTGTATTCCGATTCGTCAGAGCCACAACCGAAAAGGCCTGCCATTAGGCCTGCGGTCAGGAGAATCGTGGTAAACCAGGGGGTCTTCAAGTCTTCATTCCACCGCAATGTCAGGTAAATCAAATCATCATCATTGTAAAAGTATACGGCCAAAGAAGGAAAGAAATCCGGAGGGCAGGGCAATAGCGGCCGGAATTATTAGCTATACTGCTCTTGCGCTGACCAACTCAGAGCAAAGGAACAATAACAGAACGCCCTGGAAATGCAGGAAATCGTGACACCAGAAATCCTCGCCCCCCTGACTCCACTCTGGTGGAAGGCGGGAGGCGCCTCCATCGCCCTGATCGCGGGAATCGTCCTGCTCGGCTCCCGGCTGGAGAAAAAAGGGCGGGAAAACCTGGGCCTGGCCCTCGGAATCCTCCTGCTCGCTCCAGAGCCCCTGGTCCAGCTCTGGCTCGCCAGCAGAGGCCTCTGGAATATCAATGAGAGCCTGCCTCTTCACCTGTGCGACCTGACGGCCATCTTCTCCTGGATGGCCCTCATCTGGAGAAACCAGAAAGTCTACGAATGCCTTTTCTACTGGGGGATCCCCGGAGCCCTCGTCTCCCTGGCCACCCCGGAATTCACCCTGACCACGGGGGTGGTGAACCCGAATGGAACCCTCGGTAGCGAAACCCTCATCTTCCTCAACTACTACATCGGACATGGAGGAATTCTCGCCGCCGCCTGCTACCTCACATTTATTGTTGGCATGCGACCCGGCCCCGGCTCCTGGTGGAAGATTTCCCTCATTGGCCAGCCGCTGCTGCTGACCATAGGCCTGTTCAACTGGATCTTCGGAACCAACTATATTTTCCTCTGCGAACCGCCACACGTAGCGAACCCGCTGATCATTGGAGGCTGGCCCTGGTATGTGATCGGCATGATCACCATGGTGATCGCGGTCAGCTTCCTGCTCTATCTCCCCTTTCGGCCCCGCCCTCGCGGGAAAAACAGTCCCTGCCGGCACAAAGGCGACTGAAGCGCCAGCGGTGAGAACAGGCGCCGCGTGAAACAATCCGATCTCGGCCGAGACATTTATTTTTTATCTTGAGATCGACTGTTAGGATAGTAGTTATCTCGGTTTTCGCAGGTGGTGGTGAGGTAATAACCAGGGAGTGTGGTCTTGCTCAAAACATTATTACTGGCAATCTGCGTGGCGGCGCTTCCGGCCGCTCCCTGCCTTGCAGGCTTTGTAGGTTTTCGGCGCGGCGACACAAACGGAGATGGGAATGTTGACCTCAGCGATGGAATCACCACACTGACCTACCTCTTCGCCGGCGGAGAAGATCCCTCCTGCGAAGATGCGGCAGACGCTGACGACTCAGGCTCAGTCAACCTGAGCGATGCGGTCTTCACCTTCCTTTATCTCTTTACCGGCGGAGAGCCCCCCCCAGCACCCGGCCCCTGGGACTGTGGAGATGACACCCGGGCTCCCGATGGCCTTGGCTGCCGGGACATTGGGTCTTGCGACCCTCAGCTCTTAAGCGCGGACGCTTCCGGCTTTGCCCGGTTCAGCCTGTCCTTCAGCCCAGGCCTTGGCTTCTGCCCGCAAATCGGGAAGGTCTTCGAGGCCTCGATCACTCACGAAGATGACGGAAGCTACAGCCTGGAGCTCTCTATTCTCATCGCCGGCGAACCGGGGGATGAGTGCCTGCCGGACATCATCGGTAATGTACCGTGCGCCAGAGTTGTAGAGCTCGAGCCTCGCGGCCTGGGCAATGACGAGATCGCCGAGATGATGGGACTATTCACCAATATGGAGGTCTATCATGAGCCCCATCAAATCTGCAACTGCATCGCCATTGATCCCTGCCGCATCGGCAACTTCAGGTGGGATGAAACAAGCTTGAGCGACTTCATGTGCTCTGACCGCCGCCTGGGCAGAGATCTCGCGCAGATTATTTTGGACTTCCTCGAGAGCCTTCGAGACGCCCCGAACCGCTGAGCACCTGTAGTGCTCCGCAAGCCGAATCTTCCCCTGTCATGCGTCCGGAATGCTCACCGTGGCGGCAACGACAACGCCCGCCCAGCCATCCAGCCGGGGTGTCAACTGTCGAACACACCGTCACCGCGCCTGCCGAAACGCTGCCGCGGCGGACATTTTCTGTTTATTAGGACAACGAAAGGTAAAATAGCCGTACGCACAGGATTTGCTGGCCGGAGCCAGCCATCGCGCCAGTCAATTTTTCGGAGCACGTCTTGATAAAAAATACATTCCTGGTGATCTGCCTGGTCACGCTGCCAACAACAATCTGCCTTGGAGGCTTCGGAGGCATGTGCAACGGGTTTCGCCGAGGCGACACAAATGGTGATGGAAATGTCGACCTCAGCGACGGGATCGCCACTCTCAGCTATCTTTTTTCCGGCACGGGACGCCCAGGCTGCGAGGATGCCGCTGATGCGAATGACACCGGCACCATCGACCTGAGCGACGCGGTCTACACCTTCCAATTCCTATTTGTAGGCGGCGCCCCCCCCCCTGCCCCGGGTCCGTGGGATTGCGGGGATGACACCCGGCCAATGGACGACCTCAACTGCGAGGACATCGGAAGCTGCGGCCCCCAACTGCTGAACCGGGACCTCTCCGACTTTGAACAATTCCGGCTTACCTACAGCCCCGGTTTTGGGTTCTGCCCGCAGATTGGCGATGTATTTGAAGCCACGATCACCCACCAGGCCGATGGCGACTACCACCTCGAGCTCTCGACCCTGGTAGTTGGAGGCCCCGGCGACAAATGCCTTTTCGGCTTCATCGGCAACATCGAGTGCGCGGTCATCGAGGAGCTTGCCCCGCGCGACCTCGCGGATGACGAGGTCGCCGAGATGCTCGCGCTCTTCGGAAACCTCGGGGTTTATCTCGAGCGCCACGAAATCTGCGACTGCATCGCTATCGATCCCTGCCGAATCGGCAACTTCAGATGGGACACGACAAACTTCAGTGATTTCATCTGCTCCAACCGCCGCCTGGCGGAGAGCCTTGACCAGGACATCACCAATTTCCTGGAGAGTCTTCGCGTTGCCCCGGAACGCTGATTCCTCCGTTACGACAGAACCAATTCAAACGGAAGCTCCCATGCGCCAAGAGTCACTCCGCATCCTCTTCTTCGCCGCCATCGCGACCATCCTCCCCATATCGGGATCTGCTGCAGAGCCCACCCTAAACATTGGCTCGCGCCGCGAGCTCTTTGTCGATGGGCACCTCATCGATCAGCTCAAGGGAGTCTCCCTCAAGCTCCATCATCCACGCCTCGAGGGTACCGCGCTCGTTTTCGACAAGCCCTGGGAGGGACGTTTCTCCGGCTATGTAACCGTCCTCAAAGACACCAGCGTCTTCCGCATGTACTACCGCGGCCTGCCGAGCGCGGGGGGCGATGGATCCAATATAGAGAGCACCTGCTACGCCGAGAGCGCCGATGGGCTCCAGTGGAAAAAGCCCGAGCTGAGAATCCACGAGGTCAACGGCTCCGCGAAGAATAACGTGATCCTCAAGAACGAGGCCCCCTGCTCTCACAACTTTTCTCCCTTCATCGACACCAACCCGGCCGCTCTGCCGGCGGCGAGGTACAAGGCCCTCGCCGGCACATCGAACTCGGGACTGGTAGCCTTCGTCTCCGCCGATGGAATCCACTGGAGGAGAGCTCGCCCGAAGGCCGTCATCTCCAGGGGCGCCTTTGATTCGCAGAACGTTTCCTTCTGGTCGGAAAGCGAGGGCCTCTACCTTTGTTATTTCCGAACCTGGGATGGATCGACGCCCTGGAGCGGCTTCAGGAGCATCAGCAGGGTGACCTCGAAGGACTTCCTCAACTGGAGCGAGCCAAAGGCCATGAGCTACGGGGGAACCCCGCGTGAGCACCTCTACACCAACCAGACCCAGCCCTATTTTCGCGCGCCCCACATTTACCTGTCGGTGGCGGCGCGCTTCATGCCAGGCCGAAGGATTCTTAGCCCAGCCCAGGCAAAGGCGATTGATGTCGACCCGGGCTACTTCAGCGACTGCTCCGACGCGGTTCTGATGAGCACGCGCGGCGGTACGCTCTACTCCCGCACCTTCATGGATGCCTTCATCAGGCCGGGCCCGGGCCTCGAGAACTGGGTCTCACGAACGAACTACCCCGCGCTTGGAATCGTCGGTATGCCGGGCGGCCGGCTCGCCATACACGTCCAGAAAAACTACGGGCAGCCCACAGCCAGGCTGGTGCGCTACACCCTGCGCAGCGATGGTTTCGTATCAGTCAACGGCCCCTACACCGGGGGAGAGATGACCACCCGCCTGCTGACCTTCCAGCCCGCAGCGGGAAAAAATTCCTCCCCCTGCCGCCTGCTGGTCAACTGCTCAACCGGCGCCGCCGGGAGCCTGCGGGTTGAGATCCTTGATAAAACAGGCAAGCCCATTTCCGGCTACAGCCTGGCGGATTCACGTGAGTTCATCGGAGATTTCATCGAGCGAGCGGTCGAATGGAAAAACGGGCCCGACGTACGGCCCCTGGCGGGAAGACCGGTTCGCCTGCGTTTCTCTCTCAAGGATGCCGACCTGTACTCCATCCGCTTCCAGTAGAGGATGCCCGACAGGCTCAGGGACAGGCGGTTTCGCAGCTCTCTCCCGGAAGCGGCCCGGCGGAAAACGGACCGCAATCGGGGAATGGCTCAGGCGGCGGCGCCCCGCCAAGAAAAAGGTAGTTGAGCAGGAAGATCGGGTCGGTGATGTCCAGATCGCCGTTTCCATCGGCGTCTGCTGACCTGAAACATACCTGTCCGAAGGAGTCTATAAAAAGGTACGCGAGGACACAGATCGGGTCTGTGATGTTCACCTCCCCGCTGCTGTCACAATCACCTCGAACCAGGAATGGTCCAGCCACCGGCGGCAAGCCGACGGTTCTTCCTGTCGTCCTGACGGTCGGAAGGTCGGCGCCTGTTTCCACCAGCCAGGCCCTCAGCTGGCGGGCCAGGTCCTGCTGGATTTCAGAGCGGGTCTCCGCAAGGTTTGTCGTCTCCCCGATATCTCCGGCCAGGTCGTAGAGCTCGTAGCGCTCCTCTTCGTAGTAGTAATGAAGCTTCCAATCCCCGCTGCGGATTACCGAACAGGGTTTTGAACGCCAGGTTCCAAGCTGCGTCGATGCCTGGGTGTAGCAGGGGAAATGCCAGAAGAGGGGGCGCTGCTCCAACGCGGCAGCAGGATCCCTGAAGAGCGGCAGCAGATTTTCACCATCGAGTACATGCCCCTGCGGCGCCTCAACACCAGCCAGCGCAAGGAGGGTCGGGTACCAGTCGATCGGGGCGACCTGGGTCTCGTTCACCGTCCCGGCCGGAACCTGCCCATCCCAGCGGATCATGAAGGGAACCCGCACGCCGCCCTCGTACAGAGAGCCCTTACCTGACTTCAGGGGAGCCTGGCGGGTAACCTCGGCGGCGCCCCTGATACCGATATCGGAGTAGCCTCCCACCCCGCCATTGTCGGAATAAAAAATGACCATGGTATTGTCGATGAGCTTCCGGCCGGGCGAGCGCACCGAGTCGGTCGTCTCGAGATAATCCACCACCGCCCCGATGCTGTCATCCATCGCCTTGATCATGGCGGCGTAGATGGGATCGTTGTGCCGTTCACCCCGGGGCAGCCTGTTGAAGCGATCAATGTCCTCCGCCTTGGCCTGCTTGGGCAGATGGACGGAAAAATGAGAAAAATAGAGAAAGAAGGGGCGGTCCTTCTCTGATTCCATCCAGCCGAGCGCCTCCGTGGTTAAACGATCCGTGACGTACTGGTTGGCGATGCCGTTTGCTTCAAGATGGGGAACCGCGAAAGCTCCATTCGCATCGGAGAAATAATTGGCGCTGCCGTTTCTCGCTGGAGGCACCCCCCGGTCAGCGCCGCCGTAGTTAACCTCGAAGCCCTGGGCTGTGGGATAGCCTCCTTCGTTCTCACCGCCCATATGCCACTTTCCGAAATGCCCGGTAGCGTAACCCGCGAGCCTCATCGACTCAGCCAGGGTCACGAGCTCAAAATCCAGTGAGCGCCGGTTGGGCGGCGCATCGAGGAGACGATTGGCGGCGTTGCCGCGGTTGCCGCTATTGACGGTATAGACGCCCGTTCTCGGAGCGTACTGTCCGCTCATGAGAGCCGCCCTGAAAGGCATGCAATTGGGAAAGGCGTAGGCCTGGGGAAAACGCATTCCCTGCCCAGAAAGCCTGTCGAGATGAGGCGTGAGGTAATAATCGGATCCCCAGCTTTGAATGTCGGTCCAGCCGAAATCATCGGCAAGAATGAAAACGATGTTGGGCAGGGCGGCCGGTGGCCGGGACCGGGCACGGGAAACAACCTGGATCCCGTTGACCGCGCCCCGACCTGAACGTGCGGATACGATCAGGTCAAACGAGCCTGCGGCGAGCTCGCGAAAGACCACGTAATTTCCGACGGTTGTATTGGCCGGGGTGCTTCCGCGAGCTTCAACGAAATGCCCATCGAATGGGCCCCGCTCCGGCTCGCTCCCGAAGACGGCATCTTCGCCGATCGCGAAACGAAAAAGACCTCCCACCGTCTGTGGATCGTAGTAGACATAGACATCGTAGCCTCCCTCGGTAAACCCGAGCGGGATGTCCCGGAAAGAGAAGGAGTTGGGGGAATCACCCGCCCCATTGGCGGCCCAGGCGTCCATCATCCTGCCGTTTTTCCCATTCCCGTTGGAGTTGACGTACGCCGCCTGGTACGAAAAAGAAGCCCCCGAGGCCGTCCCTGAGCTTTCGAGCAGGTTTTCAATGGCACCCATCCCGGCGCGCCGGGGTGGACTGACCGCGTTGTTCCAGTGTCTCGCGGCGACAACCCCTTCCACTGTAGAGGAAGCAAGAGAGGTGGATTCGCCCGTTGAAAAATTCACGCTGATTACGCCGGCAGAATCAGCGGCGGAAGCCGCTGCGCAAAACGCGAAAAAAATCGACCATACCGGATACAGGACCCTGGAGCTCAAGAGCAGCCTCCTACCGAAGAAAATACAATCCGGAACCATTCTCCGCCAGGAACCGGAACAAGTCGACAAGTCCCCCGAACGGATCCAACAGAATCTGACCCCCATCCTGCCATCCCCATCGATTCGTGAATTCCCAGGCGGTACAATGAGCGGGCAACAACATGAAAAACTCCTTACTCCTCACCTGCGCAATCTCCCTGCTCGCCGCCAATCCGTACCTGCAGGCGCAACAGGGAAAAAACCGGGGCAAGCTTCCCGGCAAGGTCGCCTCACTCGACAAGAACGGAGATGGAATCATCTCCGCCGAAGAGCTGCCAGCGGGAGCCAGGAAGAAGATCCTCCCCGAGTTCGATCTCAACGGGGACAACTCTCTCGATGCCCTGGAATTGCGCGCCTGGCTGCTCTCGAAAAGAGAAGAGAAGACACCGCCGGGAAGCGTGGCCGGCGGCGGCCGGGTCATCATCAGGAAGGACATCGAGTACGCCACCGGCAAGAGCTACGAAAACGGCCTCGGCAAGCTGGATCTCTACCTGCCGGCAAGGGGAGAAAAGTTCCCTGTGCTCATCTTCTTTCACGGCGGCGGCCTGCGGGCAGGCGACAAATCGAATCTCGAACAGGTCGGCCGGCGCTTCGCGCTGGAGGGAATCGCCGTCGTCGCCCCCAACTACCGCCTCTCACCCGCCGTGAAGTACCCGGCCCACATCGAAGATGCCGCCCGGGCCTTCCGCTGGACCCGGGACAAGATCGCCTCCCTCGGGGGAGGCCGGGAGAAGATCTTTATCGCGGGAGGCTCCTCCGGCGGGCACCTGGCCATGCTCCTGACCCTAGATGAAAGCCTCCTCTTCAAGCAGGGTCTCAAGGGCTCTATCATCCGAGGGTCCATCCCCCTCAGCGGTCTCATGGATGTAACCCGCACCGGACCACTCCGCCTGGGAGCGGTCTGGGAAAACTCTCCGGCTGTCCTGAAAAAGGCCTCCCCGCTCAGCTGGGTACGAAAGGACGCGCCGCCTATCCTGATCCTCTTCGCCGACGGGGAGACTCCCGAGCGAGCGCGACAGAACCGCCAGATCTACGATTCCCTCAAGAAGGTCGGCCACCCGGATATAACTCTCCAGGTTCTCGTCAACCGCACCCACAACACAATCCGTCCCAACCTCTCAAAAGAAGGCGATCCCGGCCTGCTGGCCATGCTCGCATTCATCAGGAAGCACTCGGCTGGAAAACAGGCCCAACGCTGAAGGACGCGGCGCGACAGCTCAGCCGTTCTATTCGCCCCGGATCTCCACCCTGTAGGCCTGGTCGATCCGCCGCTGGATCTTGCTGATGAGGCTATCGCACTGCGTGAGAAAGATCGTGAAGGCCTGGTTGCTGCGGAGATCCTGGTGGGTCAGCTCGCCCAGCGCCTCAAGCTTGATCAACGTCACCCTCTTGAGGCAGGACTCGAGAGAGGCGATATCGGTGAGCTCCATCTGCTGCCTCTCAATCTTCAGGGTCCTCTCGAGGTAGTCATCAATCCTTCCACGCTGGGCAACATAGCGAAGCTCGTTCTCTCTCTCTTTTCGTCGCTTCAGACGGTCCCAGAGGAGGTAGAGCCCGGCGCCCAGAGCCAGGAGAAGCTCCTTGGCTGCGGAGATGGACTCAAGCAGGGTGGTGATCTCCCTGATATCATCCTGGGGGGAAAAATATTTTTTCGAAACCGGGTGCAACCGCAGCGTGGACAGCTGGGCGGCCTCCTCCTTGTCCAACAGGAGCGGAAATTCCTGGCGAAGCTCGCTCTCATAGATCGTGCCCAGGATGGCCTCGATGAGCCGCTCGTTCCCATTCGGCCCCACCACCAGCGAGGCAGTGGTGGCGATGGTCTTCAGCTCCTTTGAAGGGGTTGGATAGGGTTTCTCGGAATAGAGCCCCACCGGGATCGTTGCCGACTGAAAGAAAAAATGCTTCACCTCGAAGGCTGAGGCATGCTCAACCGGAAGCAGCACAAATCTTTCATCGATCAGCACCTCGCGCAGATCGAAGCTGAAGACTCCGCTCGTCACAATGGCGGCGTCCAGGGATTCATCTTCCAGCAGATTCCGAAAGGAAACGGATCGTCGCTCAACCTTGAGCTGGTAATGATCGAGGACGTAGCCCGCGCTGACCTGCATCCCCGAGCCCTCCAGTCCTATCGCGACCTGCTTGCCTTCAATGTCCGGGATTGAGTTCATGCCGCGTCCCTTCCTCACGATTACATGCACGAGCTCTTTGTGGATCGGCGTCACCACGAAGAGGTCCTTCATGGAGACCGCCCCATCCTGGACAACCGCGAGGTCAACGCGGTCGGAGTGGTTCACGGAAAGCAGCTTCTTGCGATTGTTCTTTGAGCCCGTGGTGGAGACCAACTCGACCTCCAGGGGAAAACGCTCCTCCAGCAGATTCTTGATCCGCAGGGTGAAATCATGGTAGAGACCACCGGTTGAACCCGTAGCGATCCGAACCCGCCCGGGCAGGATCTCGCGGGTGAGGTACCAGGTAGCCAGGGACATCAGCAGGATCGCCAACATCGCCCAGGGCATGATCCTCCGAACGGTCAGCTTTCTTTTTTTCTCCATCCCGGAAGCTCCCGACTGCAAATCGAAAAATAACGCTGCGCAAACAAACTAACAAATACCAGGCTGAAAAAGACGGGAAATCCCGGGGCGCGGAAATCTACCGGCGCTTAAACTCCAGCTCGGTGAACCAGAAGTCCTCGTTGGGCACATCGACCTTCAGCTCTTCGACCCTGCCATTCTTGCCAACGAGGAACCGGCAGGTGCCTTTTCCGAACCAGGGAAACCTCTTCCTCCAGGTGAGCAGGAAGGTGTCGTAGTGAAGGTGCTCGAGGTCGGCGACGAAATCCTCTGCCGGCTCGAAACGCAACACCAGGCGGCCCTTCTCGAGCTCGACCGAGGCGTCTCCGTAGAGCTGCCCTCCGTAGCTGCCGGCATAGCCGGTCAGCTTCAGCGATGGATTCGTACCCTCCACCCGGCTATTGGCCAGGTTCTCCTGGACCTGGACCTTTCTCCGCCGACTGCGTTTTTCCCGCGGCAGCAGCTCAGCGGACCAGTCCCGCTCCTCGGCGCCGAGGTAGGCATCCAGGATCCTCAGGATCAGGGCGTGGGAGATACCGGTCATGCTGTTGGTGAGGACGACGATCCCCAGCTTCTCCTCCGGAACCAGCATCACCCCTGAATACATTCCGTCGTAGGCGCCCCCGTGGCGAACCAGCTTGCGGCCGAGATAGTCCTGCGTTCCCCAGCCCAGCGCGTAGGCCTTGAAGTGAGTCGAGGGATACCTCTTGCGGTCGGCGGCGCTGACTCCCGTCAGCATGTGGGGTTTCCACATCTTCCGCGACGACTCCCTGGAAAAGTACCTGCGCCCGTCCCAGTGTCCCTCGGAGAGCTGCATCCGGACCCAGAGCGACATGTCACGAACCGAGGAGAGAACCCCGCCCGCGGCGCCCATGCTGTCCCAGCTGACCCAGGGAAAGGTAACGATCCTCCCCAGGACCTCGCCATGGGGAGTGGCCACGTTGTCGACCTTTTCAAGGCCCCGGACGGTGGCCCGCGTTCGCTTCATCCCCAGGGGAACAAAGAACCTCTCCTCGACATAATCAGCCCAGGGCTTGCCGCTGGCGGCCTTCAGGACCTCTCCGGCAGCGATGAACATCAGATTGGAATAGCCGAAGTCGGAGCGGAAGATTCCCTTCGGCGGCAGGAAGCGGGCCCTTCGAACGACCTCCTCGGAGCTGTAGCGGGTACCGTACCAGAGCAGGTCGCCGCTGAAGGTACCAAGCCCGCTGCGATGGCAGAGCAACTCGAAGACCCGCAATTCCTCGGTCACGTAGCGGTCGTAGAGCTGAAACCAGGGCAGGTGTTTTTTGACCCGGTCATTCCAGCCGAGCTTCCCATCATCGACCAGGGTCGCAATAGCGGCGGAGGTGAAGGCCTTGCTGTTGGAGGCGATCGCGAAGAGGGTGTCAGCATCTACGGCCTTGTCGCCGCCAAGCTCCCGGACTCCGTATCCGCGGGCAAGCGCGACCTGGCCATCCTTCACGATAGCGACCGCCAGCCCCGGAACCGCCCAATCCTCACGGGCCTTCGAGATGTAGGCGGACAGCTTCTCGACATCGGCATCCACCGAACGCGCGAGGCCCGGGAAGACCGGACACAGAAGGATCAAAACCAGGGATAGTTTTACGATTCTCATAGGATGTTCCATTCACATCGCCTGCGGTTACTCCATCGGAAAGATATATGGTCACAGGAAGGCGGAAAGCTGTCAACTCGGACCACGGCCTTAAAGTTCAGGCAGGGACCCCCGCCTCCTCCTCAGCCGAACGCAGCGTGATCGTCCCGCCAGCGGTATTGAGCAGAGAGGATGACGGGCGGCCGAGAATTTTCGCGGCGCTCTCCAGGCCGCTGATCATCACCCCCATGACTCCGTGGGAAACCGTCGAGGACCCGCAATGATAGAGGCCCGGGATCTCGGTCTTCAATGGAAACGAGAAGGGGCCGACCTGGCCGGCGATCTTTGCCGTACCGTAGGCATTACCCCGAAAAGCGTTGACGTAATGATCATTGGTCAGGGGGGAGCCCACATCACAGAACTCCAGGCTGTCGCGAAGCCCCGGCACCACACGCTCCAGCCCGGTGAGCATCCGCTCCTTGAGCACCTCCTTGAACTCCTCGTAGTCCTGTCCCCGGCCTCCCGTACCACCCTCGCTCCAGCGCTCGAAAGCATCGTAGGACACCAGCGAAAACGCCTCCATCGTATGAATCCCGTTCTGCAGTTTCCCCGGGTCCTTCAGGCTCGTTACGGTCAGGAAGAGCCCTGGCGGCACCCCTTCGTCATCGAGGTTCTTCTTCAAGGCGTAGTCATAGGTGGCGGAAACATCCGGCTCTGAGCAGATCCAGTAGTTGCCTGAATCCAGCCCAGCCGCCCTCGGATCGAGCCGGGATGCCATGAAGAGACTGACCGCTGATATTGAATACTCTGTTTTCACGAGCCTTCGCCGGAGCCCGGCGGAGAGATGCTCATCCCCCACCAGGGTGCGATAGGTGACCTCCGAGTCGGCATTGGACAGAATATTGCCCGCGCGCAGTTCGTCTCCATCTTCTATAACAACTCCCACCGCCCGGCCGCCCTCGATAAGAATTTTCTCCACCTTCGACCGCAGACGAATTTCGCCCCCCCTCGCCCGCAGCTGCTTCAGGTAGGCCTTTGGCAGAGCGGCCCCGCCGCCCCTGGGATACCAGCCCCCGTTCCAATAGTGCGACTCGACGCCGAGATGCTGGGCGCAGGGAACCCGCAGCGGGTCCACCCCATGATCCCCGGCCCGAACCTCCAGGATCGTTCTCAGGAAAGGATCCCGGCAATGTTTGCGGATGATCTTCCCGATCGGACGCAGTCCAAAAAGGGCCGTTCGAGGTGCGAGAAACGGCAGCTTCAAGACAGACAGCGGCCCCCCGCTGAGATGGGTAAGCCTGGCCAGTTCGCAGGCAATCTTCCGGGCAAACCTGAAGTAGCGCCGGATTCCTGTCTCTTCTTCGGGGAAGCGCTCGATGAGACGAGCCTCGAAGGTATCCACGCAGGCCGGAATATCAAACCGCTCATCACCGGCAATCACGTGATCGATCCCATCCGGGTTGAGCTCGTAAAACTCGAGCTCCCCTCCCATCCCCAGCCCCTCGAAGAACTCACGCATCATACCGCCGGGCTGGAGCTCACCGAGATAGTGAACCCCTGGACTGAACAAGTGGCCGTGCAGGGGAAAGGAATGGGTCCACCCGCCCGGGAGATAGTGCTGCTCAAGCACCAGCACCTTCTGCCCGGCGTTGGCAAGAGCCACGGCGGCTGTCAGCCCTCCCGCCCCGGAACCTATGACAATCGTATCAAAATCGGTCATCTCAACATCCATAACCCGCCACGGCGAAGGGGCCACTCTCAATCTCAGTCACTTAAAAAGCAAGATCGAACAACGAGGACCTCCGCGGGTATTCTTTTTCCCGCGGTGTCACTCGACTACAATAAGGCAGGACAAAAACTGCGCCCATCACGAGAAATCCAATGCAACAGCAAACCCTCCTCGCGCTGCTCCTGGCGGTGCTCGCACTCGCCCCGTTGCCCGGCCAGGGCGCGAAACCCCCCGATATCGTCCTGATCATGACGGATGATATGGGCTACTCAGACCTGGGGTGCTATGGAGGCGAGATCGAGACCCCGCACCTCGATAAGCTGGCGGCCGGCGGGCTGCGCTTCACCAACTTCTACAGCGAGAACATGTGCTGGGTATCGAGGGCCGCGATGCTGACCGGGGTCTGGCACCTGACCTCCTTCCACCAAAAGGGCCTCCACCCTCGGTGCGTCACCATCCCGGAGATTCTCAGGGACGGCGGCTACTCAACGCTGATGTCCGGCAAGTGGCATCTCGGCTGGCCTCGCCAGGAGAGCTCGCCAACCGACCGCGGCTTTGACAGCTTCTATGGAATTATCGATGGCGCCTCCAGCTTCTTCGCTCCCGCCAGCCTGATGCGGGACAAGACGCCCATCAAGGTACGAGACCTTCCTGCTGACTACTACATCACCGACGCCATCAGCGACAACGCGGTCGAGTACATTGAGAAGGCCGACCGGAAGAAGCCCCTCCTTCTCTATGTCGCCTACACGGCGGCCCACTGGCCGCTTCACGCCAGGCCCGAAGACATAGCCCGATACAAGGGCAAGTACGCGAAGGGTTGGGATAAGCTGCGCAAGGAGCGCTACCGGCAAATGAAGAAGCTCGGCATCATCTCCGCCAGCACCACCCTCTCGCCTCGCCACCCGAATGTTCCTCCCTGGGAGGAGGTCCAGCACAAAGACTGGCAGCAAAGACGCATGGAGGTCTACGCGGCCCAGGTCACCAGCATGGACGCGGGAATCGGACGCATTGTCAAAGCCCTCGAACGCCGGGGGAATTTCGACAACACCCTCATCCTCTACATGACCGACAACGGCGGCTGCCACGTTGAGTATGGAAAGAATCGCAAGGGACCCTACCTGCCCGCTGAAACTCGAGACGGGCGCAAGATGAGACCCGGAAACATTCCCGGCCTGATGCCCGGACCGGAGATCACCTACCAGAGCTATGGCAATGGCTGGGCAAACGTATCGAATACACCCTACAGGCTATTCAAACAATTCGACCACGAGGGCGGGATCCGAACTCCGCTCATCGCGCACTGGCCCAGGGGGATCGCGAGCCGGGGCGCGCTGACCGCCGAGGTCGCTCATCTCGTCGATCTCCTCCCGACCCTGGTTGAAATCACCGGCGCCCGGGTACCGGAGGACTCAGGGGACTCGAAACGCATCGCGATGAACGGACGCTCCCTGGCCGGTGTTTTCCAGGGGAAGAAGCGGCAGGGCCACGACTCGATCTTTTTCTCCCACAATAAGGGCCGCGCCATCCGAGAAGGAAAATGGAAGCTCGTACAGAACAGGAAAAAGAAGCAATGGGAGCTCTACGATCTGGGCAAGGACCCCACTGAGCTGCGAGACCTATCACAGGAAGAACCCGGAATTGCCGCCGGACTCAAGGCCCGCTGGACTGCGTGGTTCAAGCAACAGGCCAGCCAGGACTCTCCTGTCCCCGGCGTCCCTGGAAATAAAGGAAAATAGATGACCGCTACAGACAAAAACTTCAGCCGCCTCGCGGCTCTCCTGATCATCCTCGCGAGCTCCGCCGTCGGCGCCGACGACCGATACGCGTTCATCGTCTCCGGCGACTGCCAGTACCTGGCTGAGAATTCCGCCACTCCAATGAAACTCGACCCCTACGCCGAGATCGCCAACAGCCGGTTCATCAAGCTGATGAACAAATTCCAGGGTAAGACCATCTCCAAGAAGCTCGGCGGCGGCAAGGTCTCAGACGACATCCTGGGCATCCTGGTCACCGGAGACCTGATCGAATCGCTCGACAAGCGTGGAGGAAACTACCCCCCCATGCAGCGTTTTGAGTGGAAAAGATTCCAGGCAGACTATGGTCTCAAGGGCGGCGATGGCCGGCTGCCCTGGCCGGTCTACGAATTGCACGGCAACCATGATGGCCCCCAGGGAGACACCTTCGTTATCGAGGGAATCATCTCCAGGAACAAGGAACGCCCCGGGGTCAGCTCCCGCTCCACCAACGGGCTGCACTACTCCTGGGACTGGGGCCCCCTGCACCTCGTAAATCTCGGGATCTTTGTCGGCGAGGGAGAGAAAAAGCGCAAGGGGCATCACTACGCCCCGAGGTCGAGCCTGGACTTCCTGAAAAAAGATCTCGAGAAGAGCGTCGGCCTCTCGGGAAGACCGGTCATCCTGAGCTTTCACCTGCCCCCCTTCATCGCGGAATACGACTGGCCAAAGGAGGACCTTGCCGAGTTCTGGAAGACGATCAACGCCTACAATGTGGTCGCCATGTTCCACGGACATACGCATGGCTCGCCGCCAAGCCGCAACCGCTGGAACGGAAAGCAGTTCGCGCCAAAGCTCAAGGATGGACTCGACCTCTTCAACCCGGATGATTCCGGCGCGGCAAGAACCGCGCGCAACAACCCCGGCAAGGGAACAGGCCTCGCTCATGGGGTGCTCTATGTCGAACTACTCGACCGCCCAGGAGCGGAGAATGACACCCTGGTGGTGCGCTCCTACGCCACCAGGGACAATTGGAGAACCCACGACTGGCACAGCATCTGGAAGAGAAAGATCAGCATCCCGGCGAAGAAATAGCCCGGGCGCCCACCCCTATTTCAGGAGGTGAGCCGAAGGCATGATGCCCCTCTTGTACTTACCGAAGCCGAACTGTGTCGGCTCGAACTTCCCGACAATATCGACCTTCGACTTGGCGACGATCTTGTCCTCAAGCCCGACAGCCCAGTAGGCGGCATTGACCATCATCCGCCGGGAGCCCTCGACCACCAGGTCCGTCGCGGCGCCCATGGTGGTGGTAAACACCCTGCCGACCGTACCATCGTCTCCCTTGTGAGAATTGGTCCAACTGACCGGCATCATGGGGTTGTTCTTCTTGCCCTCCAGGGGTTCATCTTCAAACTTCATGCCCTTGAGAACCTGCCCCATGACGATCGGCTTGCACGTGGCTGCGAGGGGACGAACTCCGTAGACATCCGTAGGGCCCCAGATATCGCCGTCCTTGATTCCCTTGAGGATGGGGTGCTTTTCCTGCCCCTTGGCGATCAGGCCACGGGTGCTCTGCCTGCCGTGATGACCATGGTGATTGAGCCAGGTGTCACCGAGGATCTGCTTTCCAAAGCCACCTTTGCGATTGAAGGAGTAGCTCGCGTATTTCTTGTTGCCTGGGATATTGAAGGCATGGGTGGCTGTCCTCATACCAATGATGGGCTTCCCGGCACGCACATAGGCATCGATATGGACCATCTGGTCATCAACGAGATCGCGAAAACGAGTCGCGATAACCATGAGATCAGCTGTCTTCAGAGCCTCAAGGCCCGGGATATTGTGGCTGTTGTCAGGATTGATAACGCCGGTCTTCGGGTCCTGGGAGAAGACGACAGTGCACTTGAAACCATGATGCCTGGCGAGGATCTTCCCCAGCTGCGGAAGGGCCTCCTCGGAGCGGTACTCCTCATCACCGGAGATCAGAACGATCTCCTTACCCTTGCCCGGCCCATCAAACCCTTCGTAAACGACCCACTTCGGTTCAGCGGCGAACGCGCCCGAAACAATACCTACAAAGACAAGAGCCCATACGCCAGTGGTGATGCGGTCACGTTTCATCTTCTCTGCTGATCCTTTGCGAGACAGGTTGAGTAATCGTTCAAACAGACCGCTGGATTGTACAACGGAGGCGAAGAGTCTTTAAGACCGATTTCTCCGGAAGCCGGATCAGTTAGCGCAGGACTCCGGGCAGGCGGGAATCCGGACGCATTCCTCGCCGTTTGCGTGAGGCGCGCCCCCACGGAAAAGCCAGGTCAGCAGACCAATCGCGTCGGTGAGGTTGACGCCATTGTCTCCGTTCACATCCAGCAGCCACACATTGCCCGGATCACTGGCATCTCCAGCGCCGCACGGCAGCCCGGCCGGATTGCCGACAAAGAGGTGGCCCAGGAGCCCGATGGCATCGGAGATGTCCACACGACGATCCTGGTTCAGATCGCCAGGAAGCTGGAGGCCGCCAGCTGGCTGGGGCGCCGCTGGTAAGAAACCCGGGGTCCCGTCGACCTCGAGGCTCGCCCGCCAGGCGGCGGAATCAGCAAGACCCGCGGGCCAGGATCCCAGGTCGGCCAGCTCGAGAGACGAGCCCTCACCATCGGTCGACGGATACCAGGTGTCGTAATAAGAGAAGGAGGCGATCTCACCGCCGCCGGCATCGATAAGGGTTACCTCTTCGCTGGAATTGGACAGGTTGCCCGCGTAGACACCGGCGATCAACAGGCGCCCGACATCGTAGCGGGTGGAAAAGGCATCAAGATCCTCGACCACCAGGACCACATCGCCTGGCTGGAGCGCTGGCACAGCCCCCTCGGAGAAATCGAAACGCAAGCCGCCGGTAAACCGGACACCTTGCAGGTCGAGGACATTATCGCCGGCGTTCAGCAGCTCGATATATTCAAAATCATCCGCATCGAAGGAGCTGTCGCCATCCTGCCCCCTTGGGTGATACATGATCTCGGTAACCCGCAGGTCGGCTGTATCCCCGGCGAAAACCGCCTCGTTCAACGCGCTCCAGTTACCGCGCCTGAGGGTCCGGGCCTTCAACACGGTCGTCCCACTGAACTGCAGCGGCTCCTGGTAACGAACCGCTGCCGGGCTGGTGTTCCCTCCAGGCAGCCGAGGATCGCTCCCATCGGTGGTGTAATAGATGTTACCAAGGTCAGCCTCCAGAGAGACCTCCAGCGCCTGACCATCCCCCGGGATCCGGCCGCCGTGGGGAAAAAAGACCGGAGCCGAATGCGAAGGATAGAGGCCAGCCCGGCGAAACTGGCTCATGACGATCCCGGGACGCCTGGGGAAATACTCCTCGAGCAGACGGCGCTGCTCCTCGAGCCATTCGGCATCCCGGGTGTAGGCGTCACCCGGCCTGCGCCAGTCACCCCAGCGAGCCGACTCGCAGGCCAGCGCCGCGTGAATCTCCCCGGCAAGCTTCATATAACGCTCCGCAACCGCCTGGGCCGTCATCAAGCCGCCGTTGAAATAATGACGATGCAGGTGGTCGGCGAAGAGCAGCCGAAACTCTGAATTGTCGCTCAGCCGCTGAAAGATGCGGGTTGGCTTATTCTCGTTATCGAGCCTCGTCCTGTCGACGGAGAGGAGCTGGAATATGTGCTCGGTGTCCCAGCAGAAGAACTGGTAGCCGCTACCGGGCTGCCTGCGCCTGGTGGCATACCAATTGTGCCTGTCCCAGTCCGTCTCGCCGCCACCCATCTGGACAATCATGTAATCAATCAGGTTGGGGATATCGCACCACGAAGCGAGCTCCTCGTAGGCTTCAGGACTCTCCAGGCCACCCTCGGCGATCGCCATCATGCTATTCCAGGCCTGCTGGTCCCCATCGACAGCCTCCCCTGAGTTGAGGGCATCGTACTCCTCCTTCTCGCCTCCGGAATAGGAGGCGCTGAAGGCCGCGGTGGGACGCTCAACAACGTTGTAGACTCCCCAGTAGAGCCCGTTGAGGTAAAGATGCATGAAGGTGCCGTGCGCGGCGGGCCTCCCCATCGCCAGCTGCGTCTCCCGGGTCCACTCATCGCGAAGATACTGGGCCCTGGTGCGTTGGCTCAAATTCTGGTTCAGCCAGGAGTTGCCGTGGTGGCCGCGCAGAACGAGAGTATCGAAGCTGTCGACCTCCGAGTCCGGGTAGAGAGGAAAGCGCAGCTTGCCGGGACCGTATTGTTTCTTGAAGAGTAGTCTCAGGGTGTGCTTGGGAGTGATGTCGGGACGGCGGTTGATCCCCCCGTAAATACGGATACCGCAATTCGCCTGGATCCCCTCTTTTCCATCAGGGTAGATGATCTCCATCGAGCAGGGCCGTTCCCAGCGCGAGCCACTGGAGCGACTGTTGGAATAGATACCCCCGATGTCAGGATTCGTACTCGGGTTGAACAGGTGATCACGGTCGGAGATGATGGAGATCGAGGGAAGAGCGAGGAGATCATCGGCGATCTCATCCCGGTACGCGGGATCGGTGACAACATCCTGGTCCATTTCATAATCAGCGAGAATCCCATCGCCCCAGGTCCTTGGAAATCCGGCCGGGCTTCTCGGCTGGTAGAGAACCCCGCCATTGCCAGCCGGGGTCTCGATGAAAATATAGGTGCGGGCATCCGAATAGGACGGCCCGTAGCCATCGAGAAAAGCCGCCGAACGTACGATGGTGGTGTCTGCAACCCGGATGGGGCCGGCATAGACCTGGCCAGCCGCCTGCGATGGGGCGCTGCCATCGAGGGTATACCGTATGACCGCTTCGGGAGACCCGGTCTGAAGCGACACCTCGAAAGCCTGCTCATAGAAGCCGCTGTCATGACTCAAAACCACGTCGGAGACAAAACCCTGGAGCCCGGAACCGTTGGCGGAGCCGGGGGTCGGTGAGCCGAAATAGGCTGGAGAATCCAGGACGCCGCCTCCCATATTGAGCCCGTAGGAGTAGTCTTCCCGCTGCGGCGGAAAACCCGGAGCGAACTCGGAGACAACGCTGACACGATCAGGCTGGTAGAGTCCGAGGTACTCCCCCGAGCTGTCCAGGCGAAACGATGAGTGAAGCTCACCGTCGGCAAACGACCGATCTTTGCCTGAGGCGAACACCACGACGAACTCGCCGGGGCCGAGAACGACCGCGGGAAATCTCCAGCCGAGACCATCCGGATCATCGAAGAGAAACCAGCCGTCGAGGTCAACCGAGTCCGTCCCGCTGTTATGAAGCTCGAGCCAGTCGGAAAAATCACCGTCTTCATCAGCCAGTGCCCCATCGTTATCCGCCATCAACTCGGTGATCACCACATCGGCGAGGAGGCCCCGCGCGGGGAAGAGGCAGGCCAGGAGGATGAGAAGCTGGGATAGAAGGCTCGAAAAACGCACTGAATCACTCGGAAAGGGTCGAAAAGGAAAAGCCCCCGGATGCGGGGCTACAACACGATGTTATCACACGCACAAAAGCAGACGGCCTGCCCGGAGAAGAATCAGAAAGCCTGGACAGTGGAAGGAGAAGGCAGCAACTTGAGCAACTCCCCGGCAGGAATACAGTGCTTGAGCACCATCTGAAGGTTCTTCTCAACACCCTTCTCCTTGTTGTAGTAGATCGAGCGGGTACTGGAGACAATCCCAACCACACGACCATATTGATCGAGAACCGGAGAGCCGCTCGAGCCGCGAGCGAAATCCGCCGTGATCGCCATGCGGTTGATCTTGCCCTTCTTCCCATGTGCGTTGTGAACCATGTACCGGGAAACAAGGCCTTGGGTAAAGGTATAGAACTGCCCATCCGGGTGGCCGAGAACATAAACCCCGGAACCAACAGGCGCGGCAGCCTTGACGGGCAGGGCAGCCAGCCCCTTGCCCTCCACCTGCAGGACGGCGATGTCCTGCAGGTCATCAGCCGCCAGCACCGAGCTTACCGGAAACACCTTGCCGTTGTGCGTCATCACACCGAGGGTCTCGACATCGGCCGCCTTCTCGACAACATGGTAGTTTGTAACCACGACACCATCACTGCCGATGACGAAACCGCTCGAGAAGCCGGAATGCCAGTTTTCACAGCGGCCGCATTTGTAGAGGGTTCCTATCATCACCACGCTCTTCGACGCGCGCTGGTAGATGTCGGCGGGAGGGAGGGACCGTGAAGAGCCTGCAACGCAGTCCATCTCAAACAGCTTACGATCCAGTTGGGAAGCCAGCTTCCCGCCCTGGACCGTCTTGCCCTGGTCCCAGTGATCGGCCATCCTGGAGATGAACTTGTTCCGCAAGCCATTGTCATCCTCTTTCGAGGGCGCCAGGGGCTTCCGCTTGACAGCGGCTGCCGGCACGTCGATGCGAAGCCGTTTCGGTGGCATGCAAACCTCTGCATTGCAGGCCTGGTAGACCAGCTCGGCGAGAATCTTTGCTCCCGGCCCCACCTTTCTCAAGGGAACGGTAATCCTGAAGCTCCCCTCGAGGACCCCGTCCTTGCCGGCCGGAACCCGGGGAGCGGAGGAGGCGCTGAAGCCCGAGCCTTCAAGGAATTCGATCCTGAGAGGAATGCCATC